>Ga0190304_1000011_pt1 | contig 77076 bp, 71 predicted proteins | sample 48700712_MG_FD_161670 | JGI IMG/M metagenome (GOLD analysis project Ga0190304, IMG submission 161670) | Hydrothermal vent sediment bacterial communities from Southern Trench, Guaymas Basin, Mexico - 4870-07-1--2_MG | ecosystem: Environmental > Aquatic > Marine > Hydrothermal vents > Sediment ...
GTTATTATCACCATTTACACCACATATTGTTGAGGAAATATATCATCAACTATATGTAGATAAAATGCCTTGGAAAAGCATAACTATATCTGAATGGCCTAAAATAGAGGAAATAGATGAAAAATCGATTAAAGAGGGAGATATAATCGTATCCCTAATAGCCGCTATGAGACGTATAAAACATGACCTAAGAATACCTTTAAATCAACCAGTATCTAGTGCAACAATATTTGCTGGAAAATATCTTAAGCTAATCAAAGAAAATCTAGATGACATTAAATATACTTTAAAAATAGAGAAGATAGAGTTAAAAGAAAGCGGAGAAGGAAGGTATAGAGTTGAAGAATATCCAGAAATATCCTTTAACCTCACATAATTACATCAAATATATAACTGCTCAATAATTATATATTCCCTATATTTTACAATTTTATTTATTTCTCATTAACCTACTTCTATCTACTATATTAACTAGACCGAATATTATTGGCATTCTCCCAACCTTCACCAAATCCTTCTATATAAGATTACTAACCTAGATATCTACATACACTTTTCACGAACCTTTCTAACAGTTTAAGAAATACATATATATTAGATTTATGCAGAAGGTTTACATAAATATTATATATGATTTCTAGATCATTAAATGACTTCTATAGATCAAAGTCCACTGGAAAACCGAGTTCAATTTTTCCCTCCTTTATCCTCTCACCTATCTTTATAATGAACGCATGTCTAAAACATTTTTTCCTAGCATTTAATGCTGCCTCCTTAAAACTATTAAATACTCTAAGGATTCCAGCATTACAGATTACAAGATATTTACCCTCATATTTTTTACACAATTCATCATATTTTTCAACTAAAACCCTATAGTTATCCTTATAAGCATCCTCAATCCTAAGCCAATAATCATACATCCTATCAGCTCTCAATGAAAGCCATAGTCTAAGAGCCTCATTAACTATAGAACCTATAGTCCTCTCCTCAAGCGAGGCTATAGCCTTAATCCTCTTATATAAATCTCTATCAATATTCTTTACAGCAATAAGTTTCCCCATAATCCCACATGATATAACTAGTATATAAAGTTATACTCTATCTATTAAAATATTAGCTGACTTTAAGGAAATGTCTAATAGTTTAAGGTAATATAGATAACTTATATATCTATGATAACTTCTATATAAAGATGATATGAAAACCTTATTAATAAAAGGTGTTTCTGAAGATCTACTTAAAGAACTCAGAAGATTAAAGGTTGAACTTGACTGTAAAACATGGGCAGAGCTACTTGAAAAACTTGTTACATTGAAGCGCATAGAAATAGCCCTTATTGATGAAAAACATCATGCTAGGGTTAAAGAAGGAGTAGAGAAGTTAATTAAGCTTAGAGACGCGGTGTCAGAGAAATGGAAAAAACCTCATGTTTTGGAAGAATTTAGGAAGGCACGACACCATGATAGTTAGACTAACATTATTTTTGGATGCAAATGTATTAATTCCCATATATAAAGTAATTATAACATAATTATTAAAATTTATACAAATATTACAAAAATATACCACAAAATTTATATAAAAAATATTTATTATACACATATAGAATAATTATGAGGAGACTAGAATTAATCCTCAGTAAACCAAATACATTTTTTATTCTAATCTTTCTTCTCTACTCCTTATCCTTCTCTACCGAAGAAGTATTCTCTCAACCTTCTTGGCTTGCTCCGGGAAAATATGCTATATATAAAACATATTCGAGTATTCATTATATTAGTGGGGTTTTATCTAAGGTAGATAACTGTACATATGGCTGGAGGATACTGAGTATAAAGGATAACAATATTACTGTTAGGGTATTTATTAAATATTATTGGGAGAATAAAGGTTATCTTAGTGAAAAAATAGTTTTTGTAGACGCTAAGTCTAGGGAAGTTTTTGATGAGAAGGGTAGGTTTATAGGTATATGGCCCTTCTGGCTAAATCCATGGGAGATCGGGAAAAGTAACGTTATTTTCTCAAGGAAAATGACAGAGAATAGGGTTATAAAGCTTATTATTAGACAAAGAGAAATGCATTGGACTGGTCCACTCCCATGTGGGAAATATATTTATACTCTTGACTGGTATGGGACAGATCCCTTAATAGTTTACGGCATTAATATACTTGGGGGGTTTAATTTATTTTATGATCATGCTACTGGCCTGTTAATAATGAATACATTTGGAGACGATATACTAATCTCTCTCTTTGGAATAGTTACATTTATATTCAATAAAAATGTTGACCCTAGAAATTTCCTCGAAATTTCGTTACTCGATACAAATGTAGTTGAATTAAAACCTGAGCCTGGGATTGATTGGAGACCGATAATTATTTCCCTAATACTATTATTTGGATGGGCTAGTATTAAATATGTTTTAGGGTGGAGGGAAAATGTATCTATATAAATTAAAAATCTATATTCTTTTAATTCTCTCACTTTTTATATTAAATATATTGGTCTTTCAGGCTTCGTGGCTTTATCCCGGTATGTATGCAATCCATAGAACATATTCTCGCATTCTTTATATTGATGGTAGATATTTGAATATAAAGAATAGAGTTTATGACCAGAGGATTTTAGATTTGAAGAATGATAGGGCTATAGTGGAGGTTTATTCTAATGCTATCTCTCTTCTAGATACAAATGTTGTTGAACTCCATGGAGGTATGCTGGGTAATCTCAAACTAATTATAGTTTCACTGATTATATTATTCGGCTGGATATCTATTAAATACATATTTTTAAGAAGAGGTGAGAGATATGAGGTTACGTAGAATATATGATTTATTTATATGGAGACTTCAACTATTTTTCAGGTTTAAAGTATTTGTTGTATTATTTTTATCGCATTTTATAGTTTTATGGATTATAAGGGGAGGAACTAGTGGAAGCTATATAGACCTTAGTAGTTTTAATAAAATTCTTTATAAAGGTATATATCGTCATGGTCTTTTTGGACTAATGTTTTCTCTTCTTATAGTTCCTCCGATTATAAGCTATCTTTCAAGTCTATTATTTTCATATGAGTTTGAGAATAGATTGTTTAGATTCTATCTATCACTTCCGATATCTAGGATACTTCTATTTATAGTAAATATTTTAGCTATGATTGTTGTTATTTTTATTCCAATGTTTTCAGCCCAACTTGTTTCATCAATATTGTTGTATAGGAATATCAATATATTTAGTTCAATAAATGTAATTATTTCAGGCCTAACAATATTTATGGGATATCTATTCATATATATTTTATATATTATTTCCCTTTCAGTTCTCCTAAACCTTATTCTTAGATCACATATTTATGCAACAATATTTACCTCAATTATAGTGTTTCTCCTCTATTTTATTGGACGTAATAGCCGTGAATTGATGAGAATTCTGCCTCCACTCAGCATGATTTATAGCTCTCCATATCCTACACTTATATTATCAATTATATTTCTAACTATATCTTTAATACTTTTTAGGAGGATTGAGGCCTTATGATCGGTATATTAAAATTTTTTAGAAAATTCTTTCTATTCCTCATAATATTTTCATTGACGCTTATCTTATTGACATTCGGTCTAGGATACATGTCCTTTAGAGTAAGTGGATCTGGTAATAGTCCACCTTGTATGATACAATCTCTTCGCGGTGGCTGTATATTTCAGATTACTATATCTACAAATGATTCTAGGTTTATTGGATGGCTTGACGTTATCGAACCTAGTGGTAGGATTTTAAAGTCCTATAGAGTTAGTGGTCTGAGAAGCGTTGTCATCTTTATTCCTAAGGTTAGAGGATTGTATGCATTTGTTTTAAGGTATAATGGTAGCTATGCATTTTTCACCGAAACTGAAATAATAGGTAGATTTGAGAATGATGTTCTCGAGGATGCTGGAAACATTCTCCTCTACTCCTCCATTCTATACATTATTTCTGATATATTGGTGATTGTTTTTGGTAGGAGAAGAAAATATAGTCGTGGTTGAAAACCTATATAAGAATTTTGGTAGAACCACTGCCTTAAAGAATGTTAGTATTATTTTTAGACGTGGCTTTAATATTGTTATGGGTCCAAATGCTTCTGGAAAATCTACTCTTATAAGAATTTTAGCTGGTGTTTTGAAGCCTAGCTCTGGTAGAGTTAGAGTTTTTGGATATGATCCATGGATTTCTAGAAGAGTTTTAATGGAAAGGGTTAGTGTTATATATGATGTCAACCCTATTCCTATGGATGTTTCCGGATATAGTTTGGCTAAATTTTATTCTAGGATGAAGGATGGAGATTTAGATAGATTTATGGAGATATGTAGGAGATTGAAGATAGATGAATTTCTCTATAGAGATATTAGGACTTACTCTAAAGGTACTTTAAATAAATATTCTCTCTCACTCATATTGATGTGTAACTCAGATCTATATATTTTAGATGAACCTTTCTCAAACATTGATAGGGAGAGCATATTAGTTGTAGTAGATTTGCTGCACGAAGAGCTAGATAAAGGTAAATCTATTATAGTTGCCTCCCACATACCTTTTCAGAAAATTCCTCCAGAATCAAATATAGTTTTTATGTATAATGGAGAGGTTGTTGAGAAGGGGTTGTTTAGAGAGCTTTCATATAAATATTCTCTTGCATCGATTAGGATTAAAAATATGGTATATGATGAATTGAATAAATATGTTCCAGTAAAGCTTTTAGATAAGATATGTATAGGTGGAGAAGGCTTAGAAATATTTTCTAGACATGCAGATAATATAATTAGAATTTTGGAGAAAAATGGTATAAAGTATGCTGAAATCTATCCAGATCTGGGGGAAATGTATTTGAAAATAGTTTTGAAAAGAATAATGTTATCGAGATGAATCGAATATAAAATAGATAGTTTACATCAAATTTTAACCCCTAATTTTAGCATCTCTTTATTAGAAAGATTGTATTTGAAACTGTTTCAAAGATTTTCTCCTAGATTTTTCAAATAATATTTAATAGCTGTTTCATTTAACATGATATTCATGTTTTGGAGGAAATATTTTATTAAAAAAGTTGTTGTGATAGCTTTTATAGTTGTTTTAGCTGTCTCTACAGCATTTTTAATTAAAAACATTTATAGAATTAGAGGACGTGAGGAGGCTAAGATATCTATGCATGAAATATATAGGGAAACTATTAATCTATATCCGGAGAAACATACATCTATAGAATGGACTATAGAGTTCTCTATGGGGGAGAGTATAAATACTATTGGAGTAAAAGTATCGTATGAAGGCTTATTAGAGGAGAAAAGCGATTTAGAGTTAGAGTTTAATAAACAGATCGGAGAATTCAATCTAAGATTTCTATCATATAATCTTAAATTTAAAGATAGAGAGCTATTAAGCAATAGAAGTATAAGTAAGACATTTGTCTGGAAGGGAAGAAAATTAAAAATAACATTATACTATCCTTTAATAGGTATTAAAACGGTGAAATATATTTTTTCAAATGAAGCACCATATATAAGCATTCAAATTATAGGTAAGGGAAATGATGAATATATGTTTTTAAAAAGGTTTGGCTTCCCATTTTCAAATCTACCAAAAGTTTTACAAAAGAGGATTAGAGAAAAAATTTCTCAAACATCTATTTTAAAGGAAATGTTTGGAGAGGATCTAAATAAAACTATTATTAATATATACTATGATATAGTGAAGGACAATATAGTTATAGAAAGGCTAGAAATTATTCCGGTGGATAAACAGCCATATCATATTGTAATAGATTTGAAGGAGAAATGGAGCATACCTGTAAGTGAATTTGAATTGCTTAAGAAGTCTACTGAGGAGATAGGATTACCGTCTTTTAAATTGGTGAAGGAATGGGATATAGCTAAGATTAGGGAGAATATTAATAGGACTATGCAAATAATTATGGAGGATAAAGTTTTAGGTAAGGTTGTGGAAAAATTATTGATAGAAAAATTTGTTGCAACCTATAAATACGTTGATGGTGAAATTAATTTAGGTGATTTAGAAATATCTATGTCAAGCAATTTAATGAGGATAAAAGCAGATATAGATTTATTGAAATGGGAGGTAAATTTTATAGATATATATTTGAGGGAATAATGTATTGCCAGTGAAAATGGTTAAAACGACTCTATTAAAGATAATAATCTTTCTACTTGTATTGATAATTACATTTAAGATTCTTACACCATCTCCAATATATATTGTGATGGAGAATGGAAGGATAAATATAAGGCTTAGAAATATTTTTATCTATACATTCTTCGACATGACATTGATTGCATCACTCTCATTTATCCTAGGACTATTGATTGCATACTATTTTCTAATAAGTGAAACTAAGATGCCGATTAGGATAGAGGAAATTAGGGAGGGGAAAATAGTTTCATGGAATAATGCGGTAAAAGGTTTAGATAAAGATGAAATTAAAGTACTAAAAATCATTGTTGAATGGAATAAGATATATCAAAGCGAGCTTGTGAAGAGAACAGGATTTTCAAAATCGAAGATAAGTAGAATATTAGGTAAACTTGAATATAGAGGACTTATAGTTAGAAAGAGAAAGGGGTTAAAAAAGATAGTTATAAGTATGGTCAGCAAACCTAGGCATCAAATAATGGTTAGTTAAAAGAAATTTAAATAAAAAATTATTTTATATATTTTCTCGCCATCTTCAGTATTACTAATGGAGCTGCTATAATTATTGATAATACATATATTGAGGTTAATAGTATTAGAGGAAATGCTAGACACAATATTTGGGCAATAACGCATAATATTAATGTAGTTATAGGTATATAGATAGAATACTTACTATATTTTAAGCCAGTTCTTGATTTGAATAGTGTTAGTATTGGTAGTAGGTATATTATTCCAAGCATAGCTGATATCATTGTTCCTGCTAGGTATACAGTTAGTTCTTGGCTTATAAATGTTATTGGTTGTGCTATGTTTGTCGACACTAGTAGTGTTTCGATCAATGGATATAGTATTATTTTGAATGGTGTCTTTAGCCAACCATTCTCATGAATTATTTGTGCAATACATGGGCTCCAACTATAATAAAATGCGTTAAAAGCTATATAGAATCGCTGGCCAGCATAGCTATTCAATACAATATCATCCCTAAACCCTCTAAGAAGATTTACCTCATTGCTAACTTCACTACCATACGTAACTGTAGCAATAATACACTTCTTCTCCTTAATAGTCAATGTGAATGTAGCTGTCTTCTCCAATCCATCTGCAGTGCCCTTAACTAGAAGCGTATATGTTCCCTTAGCTGAACCAGAGTTAATTGTAAGCACACTCGAACCAGTAGGTGTAACGCTTGATGGATTAAAGCTGTAGCTTGCACCGCTAGGCAAACCTATTAGTGTGAGCGTTACAGTTTTAGCTGTACCACTGGTCTTTGTAACTGTGACTACGAGTGTTGTAGATTCGCCTTGATTAATCTCGACACTGGATGGGCTTACAGATATTGTGAAGTCGAATGTCTGTTTTGTGACATGTAATTGTATTGTTGTCTGCTTACTGACTCCTCCACCGCTTGCAGTAACTATGATTGTATAGTCTCCATCTAGGTTTGATGTATCTATTGTAAGTGTACTGCTGCCTGTGGGTGTAATTGATACTGGATTGAAGCTGTAGCTTGTACCTGCAGGTAGTCCGGATAGTGATAGGGATAGTGGCTGGGCTGTGCCGCTTGTAAGTGTGGTTGTGATTGTAATTACCGCTTGCTGTCCAGCGTTGAGGTTTAAGGTGTCTGGGGATGCTTGTAGATCGAAGTTGAATGGGACTTGGGTTACCGTTACTGATAGGCTTGCAGTAGTTGTTTTTCCTCCACCACTACCTCTAATTACAACGCTATATGTTCCGGGTGAAACGCTTGATGCAATACTTATAGTTATTGTTGCTGTGCTTCCAGGTGTTATGCTTAATGGATTAATTGTTACTGTGAATCCTGATGGCTCGCTCTGCACACTTAATGTTACTGTTTGGCTGAATCCTCCAATTGGATTTACAGTTATGCTTGCAGTTCCACTACCACCCTGCTGTATATTTATTGATGGAGGATTTATTGCCAGGCTGAAGTCTCCAGACGTTATTTTTAGTTGTATCATTTTTACCTCATCTATTCCTGTTCCATATGCCTTTATCTTTATATTATATGTTCCTGCTGGGGCTGTCGATGCAACGGTTATCGTTAGCTGTGAGGTGAATGGTGAGTTTCCATTACTTGGGTTAAATGTATATGCTACTCCTGCAGGTAGGTTTTCAAGCTTCAAATTTACTAGTTTAGGACATGATCCAGAGATGCTTACAGTTATCGTCTTACTACTTCCCTTACTAATACTAATCGATGAAGGAGCTGTAATCGTTATCTTATATTTATATTCAACCTTTAAATATGGACGATAATCGGCATCACCATAGTTACCCGATCTAACCGATATAAGCCCAGATCCAGAAATATATACTATTATTAGTCCATAATTATCTGATGGATGGTCAACCCAATATTGGACTAAATCTTTCAAATAACGAAATACCATCCAATGTGTCTTAGGAGAGGTATGGGTTACGATATATGTGGTATATAGATGGGTATAGTCTCCTCCTGGACTAGACCAATAATTACTGCTTGTTCTCTTCTTCCATGTAGCTTCATTATATTTCCAATTTTTAGTTATCCTATATACCCCTACTTTGACCTTCTGTCCCGATGGAATATTATGATGATATCTATATACATGAAGTTCAGCGCTAACTATCTCGATATTGCTTGGTAAATTTAGATTGAATTTTATAAGTGTATGCCGTCTTTTATTTGATGATGGATATTTACCGAAAACAAGATATTTCCAACTACCATAATTATTACCCGGAAAATCTTCATTTATATAGGTATCAGCAGAGATGCTTGTTATCTCCTTTGTAAGTATGTCTGCCTCTACTTTGATTGGGTAGCTGGTTAATATGAATGCTGTTAAAATTACTATCAATAATAAATAATTATACTTTTTTTTAAACATATAAATCCATTATAATATGAAATAAGAATATATTAATTTTACTCTTATTTAAATTTTTAGACGATCATATTATAACTTTTTAAAAACATTATTTTAATTTATAGATTTATGTTTTATAAATATTTCTAATATATTTTAATCATCCTACTCTAAGAAGTTATATGAAATTTCTTAAAATATTTGGATAAATATAATCGTTGTTCGATATTTAAGTACGTCTTTAATGAAATGCATTCTAGAAAGGTTGTTATTATTAGGGATATATACGGTGTTCCACACATTTATGGTGGTGACATAGATGTTTTATATGGTTTTGGATACGCTTAAGCTGAGGATCATTTAGAAGATATGGTTGATGTAAAAAATGTGGATAGTCATCTATATTTAATGTTAGATGCATTCTGTAGGGTATAAATGGATATATTGATACACATAACGTTTTAGGCTGGATTAGAGATTATCATATAACTGTAAAGAGCGTTGTTGTATTTGGTTAATATGTAATGTTGTCTAGAAGTATTAATTATGGTTGGCTGAGACAAAAAGATCTATTAAGAGAGGGGAGTTCAAAATGAATGGGTTGTTGGTGCTTCGAGGACGTCTATAAAGGCCCCAATATTACTTGGAGATCCACATCTGCCATGGAGTGGTATGAATAGATGGTATGAAGCCCATCTTATCGGAGATAAATTGAATAGACAGAAACTTAACCCAAATAATATTAGAGAATATTTAACAGAAGATGGTTGGAGAAATATAGTTGAAAAAGGAATTGGGATAAAAGTTAGGATTGGAGAAAGATATAAAACTATCTCTAAAACTGTTTATTATACAGGGCATGGTCCAATAATATTTTATGATAAAGGGAAGAGGATAGCATATTCTATGTCACTTGAAGGTTTAGATGTTCTTCCAGTTCCAGATACATTTTATCATATAAATATTGCTGGAAATCTAAATGAATTTATAGATGCGCTTAAATTAAATGATTTTAAAGTGTAAAGGTATTTTGAAAAAATTTATTTCTATGGAAAGGATATGTTAAAAATATGGGAAAATAATTGAACTAAATTATCTAAATGTACATATTATTGACCCAATTCTACTTCCGGTATCCGGAACTTTAATCATATCATCATCGATTATTTCAACATCCCCTTCATAGTTTAATGAAAATATTTTTGCATTAACTATCCTATCTATACCAATCTTTCCTAGATCCAACTTTATATCAAAATTTTCTGGGATACTTCTATTATCTAAATAATTTATTAATAAAAATTTCCTAGACCTGTTTATAAACAGTTTTACCTCGACATGTCTAGGCTTATCGACAACACCTATATCATCTATAAACCTTGAATCATATTGATATTTTTTAATTCTCTTTCTAAGCTTAACTACATCCATCAAATATTTTGTAAACTCTTCTTCAAGCCCTAGTCTATCGTATAGAGTTATATCAAACCTATATCCAAGCAGATATACTCTATTCAACACATCTTTTTCACTCCACTCTCTCTTAATATCTGGATAATAGTTTTGCATCGCCTGCTGAGACCATGGATTTGCAAACCCATCAATAATGATATAATCTGGAAAAGTATATGAAAATACTTCTGGACATGGATATCTAGTCTGTGTACTAAAACTCGTGTAAAGATGTAGATGTGCATATTGTCCTATAGCATCTCCATTACCCTCTATAGCTATAATAAAGTCTGGATCGATCCTCGTAGCCTCCTCTACAATCTCCTTTATAAATGATACTCTACATCTAACAGTATCTCCATGATGTCTATGACCATGTTTAAAATTAAAGCAGTATGTCACTGGCGGGGAAAATACCTGATCAATATAAGCAGCATTTACTCCATATTCTTTAAGATATTTCTCTATAATCCAATACTTAAGATATTTTCTCCACCCCCTACTACATAGGCACATTATCCTATATCCATCATGTATCTCCTCATTAGGATATTGTACAACATATGATCCATCAAACTGTCTCTGAGCATATTTTCTAAACTCTCTCCAATCAGGTATTGGAATATCCTTTGGAATTTTATTTAAATACTCTGAAGGAAGATTTGGAAGAGTTGGGTCAAATGCCTGTATATTGTAGTAGAAACCTATATGCCCACCTCTCTCCCTAACATACCTTATACCATCTTTAAATTCATCTATGCTTCCTAGAAATGGATTTGGATAGTAAAATCTATAGCAACATGTATCTCCAACCATTTGGCCCCAAAACTGTATATGATTGAAACCAATTCTTCTAGCCTCTTCAAACAACATTGGAATATCCTTGAAACCAATATTATTTCTGAAAAGTCTATGAAAACCTAATCCATACCATCCATCAAAATCCTTAAGCCAGTCCGGTATTCTTGGTTTCCTCATCCAGCTATTACACCACTCCCTATACTTGTCTGCAGCCCAATGCCAGTCTCCACAATGTATTCCAATAACATATGGTTGTGAAATCCATTCAGATCTAGGTGGAATATATGGATATTTCCTTATACCGAGCCTAAGGGTCTTAGATTCATTCATGACGTCTGTCTCTAAATCCGTTAACAATAATGTTTTATCATAACTAGCAAGATATATTCCACCACTTTCATCATATAGATCCATCCACTGCATTGATGCGAGTCCACCATAACATAGGTTTTTATGATATGTTCCATCTCTATCAACTGGGTTAATGATTTTCTCACCGAATCTATTCGGTCTAACCAATATATCGTCCCTATAGTCTTCTCCGATTTTTAATCCATATATTTGTGGGAAACCTACAGCAACTATCTGGCCATATTTCATATCATCAAGCATATTTTTAACATGTATTGTTGAGTAGACTAGTTCATCCAAACCTAGTTTAAAAGATATTTGAACATGTATCCGAGACTTTAAAATATAGTTCAATAATAGTTTAACGGATTTTTCTCCATAAATATATTTAAAACTTTTAAGTCTATATGGAAAATATACTCTATAACTTTCGCCATATAAGGCATAGGGCATTGACTTTAGGCCTCTTTCATCACATAAAAGTATCCAGAGATAAAATAGTGGACCACTATTAAAAACATATCTTGTATTAGAAACCTTGTTTACAATATTTTTAATAAACCCTGTAGTTGAATCAAAAGCCAGTTCCAGAAAATTATTTCCAATCCTTATAATATTATTATCTAATAAAACATAATATGGGTTGATCACAATCACCCAATGATAGTATAGATAGGATATTAAAATGTTTAATCAGCATACAGAAACTCTATTTCAACTTCCCTCTTTAATTCATCAAATATATCTATTATCTCCTTTTCTTTAACTGCAAAAAGTGCAGGCACTTTCTTTACCTTCGCCGTTGCAAGAGTCCATGCATCAGCCAGACTTATCCTATATTTACATTTAAATTGACCAGCTATATATACCAGCTCATTAGAAGGTACTATCTTCATCATTTTTAATAATTCTTTAACATATTTTACTGCATTATCTAATCCCTCAGCTCTACATATTACATAGAATATTTCAGATAGTGTATGAAGATTAATAAATCCCTTCTCAACAATATATGAAAGATTTCTCTTATAATAATGCACTATAAGTATGCTAGTGTCTAGTGCGTAGCTTTTCTGCAAGTTCCACCAACCTTTTCTCCCTTATTTTTTCAAGCTCATCATCCTCTTTTAACTCTATAAATGCTTCTATAATCTTAAAATCTTGTTCAATTTCATCTCTATGTCTATCAACATATTCTCTAAGAGCATCTCTAACAAGTTCAGTCATAGATACAAACATTTTCTTTTTCCTAAGTTCTTCTAACAAAAGCCATAATTTACGAGGTATCCTTATAGCAGGAATAACTATACTATCCATACATAACATTATATTACAAATGTATATAAATGTTTACATTTTACTAAATTTCGTTCTCAGATGCCGATTATAGATTAAGATGTTCAATAATATGTAAAGCAGAAGTATTAGAAAAACAAGCAATAGGGTTATTTCTAGGTATTGAGGTCTAGGACTCGGATCATACATTCTATCGAATATCTTTATGTAAATCTGCTTTCCAATACCATATATTTTTATGAGAACAATATTTTTCCTAACAATATAGTTTATCCTAGCATTTGATACGATTATAGGATCTTCTATATGTCTTTTAGAGACATATATTTCTATGTATCCTATAGAAAAATTACTGGATAATGTTACTTTAAGAGCCTTATTTTCTAGATCAAAGTTGATTTTAACTATATTTATATTGGTCTTATAAATATGAGGTCTATCCAAAATATTTATGATATGTTTTTTCTCACTTCCATCAACATATAGTAGACCAAATTTAGACGCATCTCTCCAAAAAGCCCACCAACAGTATCCCAACACATATTTATCAAATATATTTGTTACATCTTTAACCCATTTATCAGCCATATATGCAGATGATCCTACACCGAATTCCCCGATCCATAAAGGTTTACCCACTTTTCTAGCAATATTAATCCAATCCCTTACCTCTTTCTCCAACTCACTATATGATGTTTTCTCATATCCAGTTATCCCATCCCACGTATCTCCAACATAATAATGTATAGTAAGTATAGAATTCTTATCGAATATTGTGGGAACACTATCCTTATCGGAACCCCATATAGACATAAATAATATAATGTGATTTCTATCAATCTCCCTAATCCTATCTATAACATAGTTGTAGAAATCGGAGATATATTTTTTAAGAATATTTTTGGGCAATACACTATATTTAGGCATTGGCTCATTAAATATATCATATCCAATAATAATTGACTCATCTCTATATCTATTAGCGAGAATTCTCCATATATTTGCAAACCTATCCCAATACTCTTTATTAGTAAAGAATTTTATAGATGCATCCCTATAGTCTTCGGCATCCATTATAAGCCAGCCAGGCATACCGCATCCGCCATATTTGGGACTCCAATGCCATTGATGCATATCTAGTATAACGTAGATCCCGTATTTCTTGGCGAAATATATTATTCTATCAATTAGAAATAAATAGTCTTCATCTATATATCCAGGTCTGGGCTCAATATATTGCCATCCGATGGGAAGACGTATTACATTAAACCCCCAATTTTTCATTAAAATGAAATCTCTCTCACTTTGATGAAACCATCCAAATTCCATTCCAATATAGTTTGCTCCATAAAGATATATGTTATATCCCTCCTCATCGATAATTCTATTATTCTCTACGGATATCCATTTATTGTTGCATTTAACAGTCTTTAAAATATTTCTTATCTCGCCTCTTATAGAAATATATGCATCATAGAAGCTTTCATTTATAAAGAGACTATAAAATTTTGATGGAAAGCCGATTGTGGAACAATATATATGATATAATTTTAGAGAACGATATATCCAGTATAAGTTATCGATATTTTTGGTTGTATATAATATTATATTTAGTTTGCATTTATTTCCATCCAAATTTAGATAGTAGCGGAAAGAAAAGCAGGAGTCTCCCCATCTTCTCTCATCAACTATAGATGTTTTACTTAAATTGAGATTAATGAATGATAGTATTCCTCTACTTGATGGATAGGAGACAGAAATACATGAATCATCATAAAATATAGTAGTCATTTTAAATGATGCTGGTAAATATAACTCTGATTTACCACTCCACGAGTATATTATAATTTTCCTTCCACTCCATCTGTTTAGATCTAGGTTCCACGAACCCCATGCAACAGCCTCAATCTCACTTAAATTTATGAAATATATTGAAAGATTTATAGAAGCCATTCTATTATTTAACCTACATATATGTATAATATAGGAAGCCTGACTATTATTACCAGAAACAATTACACTATTATTTAAAGTGGTAATTTTACATTTACCCCACCATTTTTGATGTGTGAAATCAATCCACCCTCTTTTCCAGTAAGCAAAACCCATTTTAGGTATAGTTAGATCAAAATACTTTATATCTAGACATCCATTTATGGAAATATCTATAGATAAATCTTCATTAATAATATACGTATATCTACTAGATGGAGGCGAGTCAAATAAGATAATTGTTAAAAATAAAATTATTATCAATATATATCTATACACGAATAATATTTACTCAAATTTTTATATAAACTTACTTTATCAGATTTATCATATCAGAGCATATCCATATATTTACTTGAATTAACCAATGATAGATTGATAATATTCTATGCATGCTAATAGAATTCAAGGAAATTTTATTAAATAGATAACTACTATATTATTAATCAAGTAATAATGATTATTTATCGGTGACCTAATGTTTAGATTTTCTGGATTTAGGGATAGAGTTGAGGCCGGTAGATTATTGGGAGAAGAGCTTAAGAAGAGAGGATATGGGGGAGATAATGTATTGGTTTTAGGCATACCTAGAGGTGGAGTGGTCGTGGCTCATGAGGTTGCAATGATTATTGATTCGCCATTGGATATAATTGTATCTAGAAAGCTTGGAGCACCATATAATCCGGAGCTAGCTATAGGCGCTATTTCAGAAGAAGGTTCAATATATATTGATAAAAATATTGTGAATCAGCTTGGTGTGGATGAAGAATATATTCGTGAGGAAGAGGAAAGACAGCGTAAGCGAATGAATAATTATTTGAAAAAATTTAGGAAAAATAGGTCTCTGAATGTTTCTGGAAAAACTGTTATAATTGTTGATGATGGTATTGCTACTGGATCCACGATGATTGCTGCAATAAGAGCTGTAAGGAAAATGGATGCTGAGAAAATTATATGTGCAACACCGGTTGTCGCAAAAGATATTTTGCCAACGATAAAGAAGGAATGTGATGAAGTTGTTGCATTAAAGGTTCCTACAATACTATATGCCATTGGAATGTTTTACCAGAATTTTGATCAAGTTGGTGATGAAGAAGTTTTAGAAATATTGAGACAATATTATCCTATCTAGCCTCCAACGTATTTTAATAGACCTAAATATATTTCATTGCAGATTGAAATAATCTTATCTATATCTACTTTAACTAAATTATGTCTGAAAAATATGTAGAGAAAGGCTATTAGTAATCGATACAAAACTATATTTGTAAGTGCATTGAAATTTATCCAAACAATGTTTTCCTCAAGGGTATTGGAGATATACACTCCGCTATATATTTTAGTTGTATTTGATGGGGGAAATAGAAACGGCTTATAAAATACTTTTACAATTATATTTTCAGGTATATCTAAACCCTTCTCCAAGAAATATTTTGAAACATACCTATATACATTTGATATATCCTTCCTCCTTATCTTGTTTTCCTTTAATCCCTTAACAATTATGGGCAATATTTCAAACCTCTATTCTATATCCATTGATATCTAAAATATTTCTATCTTTTTCAGTGATGATCAGTGCAGCATTTGTTTTAAATATCCCATTCTCCCGGAAAAATGGGATTCTAAACCTTCCACACTTATTTCCATTGATATCTTTAACTAAAATATCAATGTAATCTGCATTTCTAGAAGAAAAACGTAAAGCTGTTATCCTGAATCTCTCTTCTCTATAAACATGTTTATATTCAATATTTATCCCATTACGTTCCCCTTTTATCCAATCTACTATATCATCTAATCTTCCAGAAAGTAGTATAGCTGTTGGAGGAATTCTTCTAGAGTTTAGATAGAATCTTTTCTCAGACATTTTATAACATTCAGGAATATTTATCTTCAACCCATCTATCTCTACCCATCCTCTATCATACATAACTACTATTATTATAGGCGTGTATAAATACATCCTAGAAAACCTATTTTTAACACATATTTTCTCTACAATTCCACCACTATTTACAATAATTTTCGACTCTCCTATACTTTTTGGAGGGAATGGAAGCCATCTCCAGGCTCTAATTAAAACAATATTTATGTCATCTTCGAGCAATGGTATGGCTTCCATTAAATGGGATCTACTACCACTATAACAGATAAATCCAGGGAAATCTTCCGAAGAATAAGAAAGTATCACTATATCTGGTTTTCTAGACACCATAGTACTCTCCAATAAATTCACTAATCCTAAATAGATTTTAACCTAAATATTTTTATAGATTTTGCCAATATATGGGTAGCGAAGAAACATTTTTCTCATCAACTACAGCTATATTCTTCTCATCATTCAAGTCGATTATCTTAACCATATCTAAATCAAGTTTATTCAACTCTAATTTAAAGAAACACCCATATCTTCAGCCCCTAGTATTTGCTAGGAAAAATATATACTCATCTCCAGCTTCATATATCTTACCCAATACACCACTTACATTCACATGTATATAGAGAGGTATATTAAAATAGCTATGAATATATTTTAGCAATGTTGAAGAAGGATTTAATCCTATCAGGGTTATAGACCTATTCCAATCCCAATATTTTTACCCACAGCAAATTTCTCTCCACCAACAGTCTTCATCATGAACTTAAAGTCTCTTTTAAACTCCCCTTATAACGGCTCCCTGTATCCAATTATATCTCCATCAGTATATTGTGTTATATATCTAATTTTGACAAAATATTTTTCTCCGTGATTTTCTAAAACAATATATCCATTCTTTAATTCAATCATATACATCAATCCCAATATAATATATCTATAATAAAATATTGTTATGCAAAAGTATTTAATTAAATATATAAATTATATTAATAAAGCTAGGTGTATGTATGGATTATATTCCACCACCGCCAGCAGTATATGAAAATCCTAAGCCTTCAATCATAGTTAGATCGATATTTATAATTCTGTCGATAATATTAGTCTTTACAGGATTTTTTATATTGTTCACATTTGACTGGATGAAAAATATAGGCATATTTTTATTCTCATTTATAGGACCGTTAATCTATTTAGAATTAGTTTGGAGGAAGGATAAATATGAACCCGAACCCTTATACTATGTTATGTTTGTAGTAGCATTAGGTATAGTAATCGGTATTCCAGTCCTATTTACAGAATTAGTTTTCTCTTTAAATAGTTTTATAGATATTGTTTTAACAGCACCGATTGTAGAGGAATTTTTTAAAGGCTTAGCCATATATGTAATGAGTAAGAGGAAAGAGTTTAACGATGCAATGGATGGAATAGTATATGGATTTGGAGTTGGAATGGGATTCGCAATAGCAGAAAACTTCGGCTATATCATATATGTATATAAAATAGACCCTCTATACAGTTTTTTAAGAGTATTTTTATTCTGCATCGGACATGGTGTATATACATCCCTTCTAGGATACGTTTTAGGTAAACAGAAATCCACTATAAATAAAACTACACTTACAATATTTATATCTGGATTATTTCTTCCAGTAATAAGTCATGCAATATATAATCTTCTACCATTCTTAGCTAAAAACTCGCTTGAAGCATTAATTACAATAATTCTTTATATAATAATATTACTTCTAATATTATCCCGTCTGATCAAAAATTCGCTAAAAATGGAGAAGAAATGGGGATATGATAAAGGATATGCGCCAAAATAAATAATATGTAAACCTAATGAGATTATCAAAACCTATCTATTAGTATTAATTAAAGCCTTATTAGTTATATTTCTATGGTCAAAAATCCATTAGCATTTGCAGCATATAGATATATTTTAGCCTCTATCTTACTACTATTTACGTTTTATCGATATAAATCATCTATAATAAATTTTAGGAATTATAATGGTTTTCACTGAAATACTATTAGTACAGTTACCAATATTTGGAAGAAAAAGGATATAATTTATTCAATTATATTTTTCTCTTACCTCTTTTAATGCCTCCTCTATTTTTTCTTTTGGATAAAAGTATGGTTGAAGCTTTCCACCGAAATACTCTTGATAAGCCTTAATATCGAAGAACCCATGTCCACTTAAATTAAATAATATAATTTTCTCTTCACCATTTTCCCTACATTTTATAGCCTCATCTATAGCCGCTTTTATAGCATGTGCAGATTCCGGTGCTGGAAGTATACCTTCGGTTCTTGTAAATAATGCTGCCGCATCGAATACCTCTACTTGATTATATGCCCTTGCACTAACATATCCCTCCCTTATTAAGAGACTTAATGTAGGAGCATTTCCATGATATCTTAGTCCTCCAGCATGAATAGGTGGAGGTATAAATGTATGGCCAAGTGTATGCATCTTAAGTAGTGGGGTAATTTTTGCTGTATCTCCAAAATCATATAAATATTCACCTTTAGTTAATGTGGGACATGCTGTTGCTTCTGCGGCTAGAAACTCGACTTTCTTTGGAGCCTTTCCACTTATTAAATCATAGTAGAATGGCCAGAAAAGACCTGAGAAATTGCTTCCACCACCCACACATCCTATAACTATATCTGGATATTCTTCAAAATATTTTATTTGCTCCCTAGCTTCTAATCCAACAACTGTTTGATGCATTAAAACATGATTCAATACACTTCCAAGAGAATATTTTGTATCATCATGTGTTACAGCATCCTCTATAGCCTCACTAATAGCTATACCTAGACTGCCTAGATTATCTGGATCTTTCTTCAAAATCCCTCTTCCAAACTTTGTTCTATTACTTGGACTTGGAAATATTTCTGCACCATAAGACTGCATTAATATCCTTCTATACGGTTTTTGTTCATAGCTTATCTTGACCATATATATTGTTGCCCTAAGATTATAGAGTGTACATGCAAATGCAAGTGCCGAACCCCATTGACCAGCTCCAGTTTCAGTGGTAAGTCTCGAAATACCTTCCTTCATATTAAAATATGCTTGAGCTACAGCTGTATTTGGCTTATGGCTGCCCGGAGGACTTACCCCCTCATATTTATAATAAATATGTGCTGGAGTTTTAAGATATTTTTCTAACCTAATAGCTCTAATTAACGGTGTAGGTCTCCATAATGCATATACATCTCTAACTAGTTCTGGAATATTTATCCAACGTATATCACTAAATTCTTGTCTAACAAGCTCTTTGGGAAAGAGAACTTGAAGCTCGCTTGGTTTTACAGGTTCTTTTGTAGCAGGATTGATTGGTGGTGGAAGTGGTTTAGGTAGATCTGGAAGAATATTATACCATTGTTTAGGAATATCTGTTTCATTTAAAATTATTTTCCTCATATTGTTCACCAGTGTACTAAAAATGTAATTTTTTAACAAATATATACTTTTCTGTACAAAAATATACATAAATAGTGTAGTTACGATGAATATTCTTTATTAGTGAGGATTTAAGTATCGATGAATATTCGTAATATTTCATTTTAAAACGTATGAAAATTATAGTTAGAAGACAGAAAAATAGATGTATGGGATATAAATAGAATAATTAGAGAGATTGAATGGAGATTATATATGCAATATAGGATAGAGATAGATACATCTCCACTAAAGGATATGCTATATACTCTTAAAAAAATTAGATATTTAAATAAAGAAGATTTGAAGAAAATTTTATATAGTAGAGCTTATAGATATATGCTTTTTACAAACTCTCTATCTACAAATGATCTAATAGAAATTTTAGATAATCTTTCAAGGGGTTCGGAGCCTAAGGTGGATAGACTTAAATGGATCTATAATGAATTTAAAAACTGTATGGAAAATATCGATAAATACTATAGTTTCGTAAATTCTATAGAGTTAAGAAAAGCTGAAATAATTGGCTTAGCATATAGCAGAGCTATGAAATATTTATTCGAAAATGCAGAAATAGATGTGAAAGTCTATATTGTAATTGGAGGTTCAGATGCATATGGTGTGAATCTACTGGATACAAAGGCGATTATCATGAATTCAACCCATTTCTTAGACAATATAGATAAGTTTATAGCAATACTTGCCCACGAAATTCATCATAAAGCCTTGTGGAGAAGTAGAGAGATTTATTGGCGTCTAGAGAAAAGAGGATTGATTATCCTAAAATATATTTATGACATCATGTCCGAGATAGTGGGAGAAGGGGTAGCGTCAATCGTAGCATCTCCTTATATTATGATGGAGAAGTACAATCTTTTAAAAAATAATATTAATAGAGAATATGCTGCTGTTGAAGAGGGAATCATAAATATATATGAAAAATTTTCTGAGAAAAGAGCTAGAGAGATTTTCGATAAACTCTATACTAATGTTGGTCCGATATATATGGTTGGAATAGATATGGCTTTAAAAATTGAAAAATATCTAGGGAGAAAGGACCTTATAGAGACGTTAGAGGACCCGACATCCTACACCTTCTTTAAAAAATATGTAACCTCCCTAAATGAGATGGAGAACCCTTATATTTATTCAGAGAAACTGATTAAAATATTAGGAGAAGTATATAGAAAAATAATAGAAATCTATTGAAATTTTATGCAAAATATTCTGATAGAATATTCAGCACATTACAATTGTTACAATAATATCATTTCTCTGCAATATACAATATTTTTATATTTAATCGACGTTTAGAATAATATGCTTAGAAAAGCGATGAAAGTTTCATTTATAGCTGTTTTTTCAGCAATGGCCAGTGTCTTAGAAGTCTTTCCACTGGATCTTCCTTTTCCACTTTTTCCTAAATTGACATTTGATCCAACCGGAATACCACTGACACTAGCACAATACATGTTTGGTTTAACTATATCTATACCATCTACAATTATTACTGGAATAGTGATAGCATTGCCTAGAATATTTAAGCCTCCAAACCCTATAGGTGGATTCTTCAAAGTATGTGCAGAGACTTCAACTTTAATCGGAATCTTTTTAACAAAACGTTTTTGGAAAAACTCAATGTATAGACTTATTCTCTCAATTATTGGTGGAAGCTTTCTTAGAACTATAGTGATGACCATAATAAACTTGATATTTTTGCCAATATTTTATGGAATTCCGGAGAAAATTGTATTAAATATATTGTGGCTTATAGCTGTATTCAATATTATACAAGCAATAATAAACATAGTATTTGCAGACATACTTTATAGAGCATTAGAAAAAAGAAAAGTGTTTAGTTTATAAGGAAATTTTTGCCAAATTATATTAGATCTAATCTAAGATTACCTTATTCAATATATTTTTAATCCTACAATATTTTTTCATTTTAGGGATTTAAATGAGCCGTATCTTAGTGCTTGATAAAGTGAAGCCAACTAAATTCCATTATATAATCTTATTTTCATTGATGATTGGATGGGGATTTGATGCAATGAATTCTGGCCTAATCTCATTTGCACTACCATTAATTAAAAAAGATATGATGTTAGATAATATTATAACAAGTTTTCTTCTAAGTGCCTGGCTTATCGGAATGCTTATCGGGGCAATAATTCAGGGAATGCTGTCAGATCTTCTGGGTAGAAAGAAAGTAATTTTAATTTCACTATTACTCTATACTCTTCCAACAATTTTATGTAGCCTTGCATATAGCTGGTATACATTATTTATATTAAGACTATTGGCAGGACTTGGTTCATCGGGATACATGGTTGTTGCAAGTACACTCTTATCAGAATATACTCCATATAAATATAGAGGTGCATTTACATCTATACTTGAAAGCGCATGGGCTTTTGGATGGCTTCTAGCATCATATATAGGTTTAATACTTGGACCGAGCCTCGGATGGAGAAATATTTTCCTATCAAGCTCCATATCACTTATAGCTATACCGATAATTCTAGTCTATGTACCAGAATCCATAAGGTATCTTTTAAATAAAAAAAGATTCAAAGAAGTAGAAAAAATATCGTTTAAAATTCTTGGAGAAAAAATTGAAATAACAGATATAAAAAAATCAATTAATAGTAGGATTGGTTTAAAGACACTTTTCTCCAAAAAATATTGGAAAAGAACCCTAATGTTATGGATACATTGGTTCTGTATCGTACTGGCTTATTGGGGAATATTTTTATGGTTACCACAAATACTTTATTCCAGAGGCATCTCACTAATAAAGTCTCTTCAATATTCATTTATAATAACTCTTGCCCAAATACCCGGCTACTGGAGTGGAGCCTATTTAATCGAGAAAATAGGTAGAAAAAAATTATTAATCACATATATGTCTATGGCCGGATTAGGAAGCCTATTATTCTGGACCTCCAAAACATATTTTGAAGCACTTATATATGGAATAGTAATCTCGTTTTTTAATCTAGGTGCCTGGGGTGCAACCTATGCATATACACCAGAACTATATCCAACATCTGTTAGAGGAACAGGATCTGGATGGGCAAACGGCATAGGTAGAATAGGTGGCATTCTCGGACCAATAATTGTAGGAATATTAGCCACAATTACTGGAAAATATCTATATGTATTCATAGTATTTGCACTAGTCCACTTTATATCAGCAATTTCAATAGCTTTACTGGGAATAGAAACTATGGGTAAAACTCTAGAAGAAATTTCAGACTAGATTATGCAAATTAGTTGATTAAATAGGGAAATGACTTATTTTTCTGCCAGAACTATCCAATGGCTATGTCTTTTTCCCCCAATAGTCTCCTCCTTTAATTTTATCCAGATTATCTTAAACATTTTAAGAAATTCTTTAACATCTTTTTCATCACTATAATAATGAACTATGCCTTTTTCCGGAAATTCATCTTGTATAAATGTATTCTTCCCTATTTTCTTACCAATACCATATTTCCAGCTACGCTTTGAAATAAAAGTTATGAAAAGCCAGCCTCCTCTTTTCAAGACTCTATATATTTCTGAAATAGACTTCCTAATATCATCCAGGGTATTATGATATATCACGTTTATACATAAAACTACATCAAAAAATTCATTAGGATAATCTATATATTTTGTACTACCTCTTTTTAACTCACAGCTAATTCCCTTATTAGTTAATCTTTTCTTAGCAATTTTCAAAGCTACCTCTGATATATCTATCCCATATACCTCAAATCCCTTACTACCGAGAAAAACTAGATGTCTGCCAGCACCACAACCGAGATCTAATATTCGTCTAAAGTTTTTTCTTCGCATAAGTTGAACTAGCTTTACAACATCTGGATCTGGTTTCCCATCTGTAAAAACTCCTCTCTTAAAAATATTATTCCATTCATACATATATACCAGTTATTAGAAATAAATCTTTAAAATAAGTTTTATCAAATATCATCTTTTATTTTTAAACTTTGTTCATAAATATAGAATATTTTAAGGAAAAAATAAATTTTTTCATAAATATATTGCCAATTATTTGCATATTTAGCTAAAAGTATAGATAAATATATATTTTTGAATGATATATTATTACTTCACCTATCTGGTGGTGATGTTGAAGTTAAAAGCTATGTTGCTTGAATTTACAGCTGGAAAAGAAAATGTAGTAGTTATAGACGATGAAGTTGCAGGAAATCTTGGGGTAAAACCGTTAGATAGAGTTAGAGTTAAATGTAATGGAAAGGAAATGATAGCAATAGTAAATGTAGGGAAAAAGCTTCCAAGAGATTCTATAGCCTTATATGATGAGGTCGCACGTGCATTAAATGCTACACATGGAGATATAGTTGAGGTTGAACCTACAACCCCTCCCGATTCAATTAAATATATTAAAAGAAAAATTAGTGGTGAAAGACTCTCTTATGGAGAGATACTGGATATAATTAGGGATATAATTAGTGGTAGACTTAGTGATATAGAATTAACTGCTCTCGTAACAACATTGCATCATATGAAAATGAGTATAGAGGAAGCATATTATTTTGCTAGAGCTATGGTTGAGACAGGAGAAACTCTAAACTTAAAGAAAAAACCGATTTTAGATAAACATAGTTTAGGCGGTGTTCCAGGAGACAAGACGACAATACTAGTTGTGCCAATAATAGCGTCCCTTGGATACATTATACCTAAAACTTCCTCCCGTGCAATAACATCTCCAGCAGGCACAGCGGATAGAGTTGAAGTACTATGTCCAGTAAATCTTTCAGTAGATGAGATGAAAGAGGTAGTATATAGGACAAATGGCTGTATGGTTTGGGGTGGAGCATTAAAGATGGCTCCAGCAGATGATCTCATAATTAAAGTGGAATATCCATTAGGTATAGACCCTTTCTTTATACCCTCGATATTGGCTAAAAAGGCGTCTGTAGGTTCAACACATATAGTTATAGATATGCCCATGGGTAGAGGTACAAAAGTTAGAACACTTGAGGAAGCAAGTTCTATTGCAAATGATTTTATAGAAATTGGTGGTAGGCTTGGAATGCATATAGAATGCGCAGTAACTTATGGTGACCAGCCTATAGGGTATGCTATGGGACCGGCATTAGAAGCTAGAGAAGCTTTACAGGCTACAATGACCCAGAAACCTTTAGACCTGGTCGATAAAGCCGCAAGTTTAGCTGGAGTATTGCTCGGAATGGTTGGTGAAACTAATGGAAAAGCTAAGGCATTAGAGGCTTTAAGAAAGGGATTGGTTGAGAAAAAACTTAGGGAAATTATCGAAGCCCAAGGCGGGGATCCAAAGATAATGCCAGATGAAATACCTATAGGTGATAAAGTCTTAACTGTAACTGCAGATAGAGATGGATATATTTTATGGATAGATAATAGAACTATTGCTAATCTCGCTAGAGCTGCTGGTGCTCCGAAAGATAAGGGGGCAGGAATTCTTTTAAATGTAAAGATCGGTGACTATGTGAAGAAGGGAGATATTTTATTTAAAATATTTGCTGAAAAGAGCTATAAACTCCATTTTGTAGAAAAATTATTGGAGGAAGTAATGCCAATAAATATAGGGAAACCTCAGAAAAACATGTTGATTAGAAAATTTACATCTATAGATTTCATTGAAAAATGGATGGGGCCTGAAAGATAGAAATATTTATCATAATTTATATAATAATATATTATGAGTGAAATGGATTCTTTTATGAAAAGCATTGATAATGCTATCAATATGTTTAAGAAATATGGTTCAAAGGATGTTTTACTCATATTTCATGATGATGCGGATGGGATCTCTTCTGGTGCAATTGCGTATAAAGCTTTAAAGAAAATGGGATATAATATTAGGCTTATATGTATTGAAAAAATTTTGCCACAAATTTTAGAGTATATTCATAAGAAGAAAGATAAGATAATTTTTTATACCGATTTAGCTTCGCCTCATGCCGATAAAATATCTAAGTTAAATTCCTCTAAAAATCTCGTGATAATATTGGATCACCACGACCCTACAAAATCCACCGATCCACTTGTATTTAATATTAATCCAGAATTACATGGAATGACTGGTGAGAGAGACGCAAGTGGAAGTGCTGTAACATATATGTTTATGAAAAGACTCGATGAATCAAATATAGATTTATCACCAATAGCACTTATAGGCACGAAAGAAATACCTGGAAAAATTAGAGGTATAAATTTGCTTGTCAAGAAAGATGCAGAAAATATTGGAATAAATATAGATATAGATAAATATTTTAAGATTTTACAAGTCATTGGGCCAGTAGGATATTATAGCGACGGCCCCTACCTAGGTATAGAAGCATGCTTAGAAGGATTAAATGAAAAGATAACTAATTTTTATAATGAATTGAGGGAAAGAAGAATGAAGGCTAATAAGAGAATGCTTGCAATACTTTATAGAAAAGGATTTAACAATACAAAGCATGTCCAATGGTTTGATTCTGGAAACATTTTTGGAGGAATGGGTACAAAAGCTTTAGGAACATTTTGTTCATATATAAGCTATATGGGTAAACTTGTAGATCCATATAAATATATTATTGGATTTATGAGAATGCCTAAAAAAATTCCTGGTTTAATGGAGATTAAAGGTGAATGGTTAAAAGTTTCATGTAGAGCTCCCAATATCTTGAAAAGAAAAATAAAGATCGGAAGTGCTCCGCCAATTGTAGATATACTTATACATGCTAGTGAAAAAGTTGGTGGTATAGCTGATGGACATAGTGTGGCTGGTTCTGCTGTAATCCCCCTGGATAAAAAGATAGAGTTTATAGAATATATGGATGAATATGTAGATGATAAAATAGTTATTTAAATAGCCATTTTCTTTCAGGCATATTTAATATAGATGCCTTATTATTAGATACCTTATATTTCAATCCTCTTATAATTACAACCGGTATTCTTTCCGCACCATTCCCCATAACTAGTTCTGCTGCAGACGCAAGTTCATCAGCCAATGCAATCCTCTTTACCCTTAAAACATATCCATACATATCTGTAGTACCTCTATAATCCTTAAACACCTCTATACCCGATACACCTATAGCCATATCTATATGCCCCATTCTTAAAGGTCTACCATAGGTATCAGATATTATTACTGCAACGTCTATTCCCAATAATTTTTTAATACATTGCCTAATATTATCTGCACTTCTATCAGAATCCTCTGGTAAAAGCGTTACAATATCTCTTCTACCAGCTACATTAGACCTATCTATACCTGCGTTTGCACATACTATTCCATGTTTAGTCTCTACAATTAAATGTCCCCTAACAGCCTTTATAACTCTCTTAGATTCCCTCAAAATAACTTCGACGAATCTCGGATCCTTCCCAGTTATTCTGCTAAGCTCTAAAGCCCTTTTAGAAGGCTTAATATTATTTAAATTAACTATCCTATTTTCAGCCTTAGAAACAATTTTCTGCGCTATAACAATAATATCTTTATCCATTAATTTTATATTATTTTTCTCAGCTACCGATATAATTATTTTACATAAATCATCCCCAGGTTTTATTTCCGGAAAATTCGATAAACCAAGTATCTCAAGTCTAATCATATTTGAATTAAACTTCTATAGATATTTATTTTTAGTCCATTCATATTACAATAAAGGGTAAAGGACGTCAATATATATCATAGATCTAAAGTCTAGCATAAATAATTGAAAGGAGGAATTGAGAAAACTTTAGCTACATTTATAGATTATTGAAAAATATAGGAAATTATTTTAACCCCTAAGCAAGTATCTTAATAAATTTCTGATGAAAGCCATGTTTTCGCCCACATATACATAGGGTGATCCGAGAAATGTTTGATCAGCTATTCCTACAATATTTTTACTTAAAACTATCGGGGTATATATTCCTCTTTTCTCTATGACAGATTGATATGTAGTATTATATGTTGTAAAATCACTGCTATTTATATTTGATATAATTGTCCCGGCGGTAAACAGAACTATATTAGTAATATTAAGTTTATCTCCATTGTATTTTACATATATGTTTCTATAATATCCGTAGTTTTTATGCATATCGTAGAGATATCCCTCCATAAATACTATTCCGAATTTAGAGGAAATAGTGTTCATTACATATGCATAATAATATGCTGGATCGAATAGAAATACTATTTTTCCACCCTGTTTAACAAAATTCTTATATACAGATATAGATTTCTCAGAATAGCTGCTTCCAGGAGTAGGTATAATTATTAGAGACGCCTCAGATACCTTGGATCTTAGTGTATCAAAGTCCGATATAATATTTAATGTATAATTCATCTCTGTAATTATAGCTAGTAATGTATTGACCTGTAGAATAGATATAAGATTGTCATGTGTAAGATCAAGTATAATAGTTTTCCTTCCACCAGGATTTATATAGCTATTCCTATCCACTCTATACAGATCTTCATAACCTATATCTGGTACATAATCTTTGATATAGAGATAATATATTCCTGGTCTAGAAAAGTTTTTTAACAAAAATTCATAGCTTATCCTACTATAGTTTTCCTTTGATATAAATTTCTCGGAAAATTTTTCTCCACTTTCAACGAAGATTACATCATAATTCTTTATTCCAGTTTTATTTTCAATATATTTTATCGCATCTATAATTGAACCAACTTTGTCAGCCAATCCTATCTTCACAGCCTCATATCCAAAATATACTTTACCTAATATTAGTTCTTCACGACTCAGCTTAAGTTTATCTCCACGACCCTCATATACGTTTTCCACAAATCTATCTAGAAAACCACTCATATTAAATGGAAAACTTAGAGGAGAGAAACCAATTAACTTATACGGCCCTGTTTCAAATATCCTTTCTGTAGGAACTATTATAGGCGGAGGAGTTGAAATTAATCCAATATTACCTAAAATACTTGATGGAGAAACAATTATATATTCAGCACTAACAGCAATATAATATCCACCGGATGCAGCCATACCTCCGACATAAGCTACAATTGGTTTAGATCTTCCAAGATCTTTAAGAGCATAATATATGGCTTCAATTGGAGACGCGGATCCGCCTGGACAATCTATATATAAAACTATACCTTTAATACTATCATCTCTATATGCATTATATATTTGAGACAAATATCTTTCTGCCTCCTTTTGATACATAATATCTGATAGAAAAGTTATTACCCCTATCTTATATCTTCTAGGCATTAAAAACTGTAGAGAAACAGCTATTGCAGCCACTATGATTATCACTATAATTCCTATTATAATTAAAAGATTCTTTCTCCTAATAACTTCTTTCATTAAACCACCACAGTACTATATAATGCCTATCTAAAGATATAAACTTTATATCTGTAGTGTCAAAAGTTAATATAAATTAATTAAAACCTATTCTACTCGCAATCTTTAGCTCCAATTTATCGATATTAATAGAATTAAAGTAGCTTTTTATACTTAAAATATAGATATAGTATATATGTTATTTTGAGCCTAACCTTAAGATATTTTTCACCATATCTATCTAGCAATTTAGAATATCTCCACCATTTACTATAAGGTTTCCCCTTAATCTTAGATAAAAATTCGTCGTAATAGAGCTTTAATCCACTTAGATCTACATTTTCCATTAAATTCATAGCTGAACCAATAGTCTCTAAAGATAGTTGATCACTCCTAAAATATTTCAGAGAAATGTTGTATAGATCGATAAATTTATTTACACTTCTAAGACCTTCTAGAGATATTAATATATGTTTAAGGTTCAATTGAGACAATATGTTTCTTAAACTATTATAATTAAACACTATAGGAGTAAAATCTCTATTTATAAGGTCTATTATTTTCATTTCAACTTCATTTTTCTCCTTACTAACTAGATGCCACTCTTTTACCCCTGATCTAACAATATATTCCTCTCCATCAAATATACCTATAAAATATTTAGATACCTCATTTTCCCCATGTATAGGTAGATTTAAGACGTCTATTGAGAATACCTTTAGAGCTCTTGAAGGCTTATTTACATATACTAATTCATCTCCAATTTTAAGTGATATTTTCTCCCTCAACACAAGATAATTTAATGCTCTTAAAGCATATTCCTTAGCGAGATCCCATCTCAATCCATAATCTATAAAATCTAGATGAGCCATTTCATCAATTGCTTGAAGTAAAATCTCATCCACAGGCTCAACCTCATATTTATCGACAATCTTCATCACTCTACCCCAATCAAGTTTTTCAAGTAACCCAGCAGCATCAGGTTCATGCAAGTTCATCAATTTCATTTCACCAATTTTAGACACATCATATTTTATAGTCTCCAACGATATACCATATTTCTTCCTCAAAATGACCATTAGAAATGCTAATCCTATCCTAAGCCAATTCACATCTTCATCCGAATTCAATTCAAAGGTATATCCATAAGTATAGTCACTATACATTCCATACGTAGGTGTAGGTACCTCTATCGGTCTCCTCTCCCTTATAGCTATAGTTCTACCATCAGTTCTAACAACTCTACTCTTACCACTAACAATATACCATACAACTCTAGATGGAAATTTATAGAGCAATCCAAATCCACTTGAAGGAGGCTTCACAGTACATAGTACTTCGCTATAAATTCTACCCATATTGTAGTCTGATAGTAATGCCGCCCTTTCACCCCATTTAGATTTAATTTTCTCATATTCCCCATATGCTTCAGATAATGCTTCATGCTTCCATATCAATCCATAGGAAATAGGTTTCTCCTCAACACTAACAACTATTCTACCAGTCTTTCCACCCAATCTATGTCCAGTAACTATTGAATCAGATGTATAGTCAAAACACCCCACCTGAAATTTTTCAACCAAATCACAGTGAGAAATATCCTCCAAATATTTTTCACTATCACCAAATATTCGAATCCTCTTTATACCATAGGGGGGCGAATATTCATAGAAATTTAAGTTAAGCCATGTCCTCTTACCCCTCTTAGATAAATCTAATCCCTCAACCATACCAAAGTTTTTTAAAAACCTATACTCCTCATCGCTAATCTTAAATTTACCATGTCTAGACGAAATAAAATGAAATAGAGATTTAAACAACATTATATATTTATTATCCTCATTTACAATAACCTGTTCTAGAGGAAGCTTAAGCCAACTGATAAATTCATCTAATCCTCTGGATAACAATTCTCTATCCCATTTTGAAAATGGAATTATTATAGACTCTGTAAAAGCTATTTCCTCCCTCCTCCCCTTTCTACCCTCCCTCTGATGAAACTCTCTAACATCTTCAGGTAAACCTAAATGTACTATTCTAACAACTCTACCAATATCTATACCTTGAGATAAAGTTCTAGGTGAAAAAATTATTTTTATATAACCATTTCTAGCCCCCTCCTCAATCTTCTCCCTCAAAGACTTTGAAATTAGATGATGATGAGCTGCAACACTATCTCTAAGAGAATTATCTAAAATGTTTTTAAGCCGCCGGGAAAACTGTTCAGCCATCGCAATACTATTGGTAAATACTATTGTTAATCCCTTATCATAGACATATTGCTGTAATAATTCAGTTATATCAAACTCTATTTTAGGGACATCTATACCAATACTTCTAGCTATCTCAAGAATCTTGAAAACATTTTCCTTAAAAACATCATAGTCTTCTAAAGCCTTCCTAACATCATTACCTACATTCTCTCTAAGAAATATTTCTCTGAATCTCCTAGTATAACTCCATATTCTCCTTAAATTCTTACCTAAAACTATGTATCCGATATTTTTAACCTTAAATGGTCTACCCTCAATTATAATGGATTTTCTAGAATTTACTTTAGACAAATAGTTTGCTAGGTCTCTAGGATTTCCCAGAGTCGCTGTCATCACAGCTATCTGAAAATTCTTCTCACATATATCCTGTAGAATAGAGATTATCGCAAGTAAAAGAGCTATTTCACGCGGACCATAGAAATCCAGTTCATCAAAAACGATTAACCCAACATTTCTAAAAAACTCTCTTAGAACAGATTTTCTTGGATCAATAGCCCATCTCTTTAAATCCATCATTAGAAAAGCCGGGTTAGTAATAACTATATTAGCTGACCCAAGTCTCCGCCTAATATCGCTAGTCCTTAAACCGTTTTTCCATAGTACTTCCTTAGTCTTAGCATCTATCTGCTCAACCTTTAATCCAAGAACCCTACAATAATTTTTAATCCTATTTATCTGATCATTTGCCAATGCAAGTGTAGGATATACTGCGAGTGAAGGAATATTATGCTTAAACGTATAGAGAAGCCATGCCTCAGTTTTACCCGAACCAGTACCAGACTTCAATACAATATTACATCCTTTAGATAGATACATATATGCCTTATATTGATGATCATATAGTTTTTTACCTGCTATTCTCTTTACCCATCCCTCACCCTCAACGAGTTTTGGAACAATATCCTTAAAGGTTTTATCTGAATACCTTGGTTTAATAGGCTTCTCAATAAATTGATAGAAATCATATCCATGTTTCAGTAAAAATTCTCCACTATTTATAGTCATATGTATTTCATCTTAGGAAACTGGTTTAAAACATATTCCATATTTCTCAGCAATATAATACGCTTCATTAATTTCATTAATATATAGCCTTCTAGCAATATTAGACCATTTTTCAGGATATCTTGCTACAAGATACTCTGGCCTATATTGATCCATTATGTTTACCAGTGCTCTTGGACAGTTTTCAGAAATCCATTTAAGAATTGGTTTAGTACAGCATTCAATATGATTTGGTAATACTAGATGCCTTATGATTATATCCTCCCCTCCACAAATCATCTTAAAATTTCTTGTAATAACTTCAAAGTATCTCGGTATCGATGATAACCTTAATGCACATCTATCATTACCGTATTTAAAGTCTGGAAGCCATATATCTATTAAATCAATCAATATGTTCATCGATTCATTACTTAGATAGAAATTACTATTCCATAGCAATGGTACATTTATATCCATATATTTTAGAGACTCTACAATTGTATGTAAATGTTGATCCGGATTTCCACCCACATAATTTATGTTTTTTGCACCACTTCTACGCAACTTTATCGATATTTCTGCAAGTTTTTTAGGTGAGACTATTTCACCAACCTCTGGATACTGTGATATATCCCAGTTTTGACAGAAAACGCATTTAAAACTACATCCAGAAAAAAATATTGTACCAGAAGGTATTAATGGAGCCTCCTCACCTAAATGATGAAAATATGTTGAAACCCTACTAACATTATCAAGCCCACATACACCTTTCTCCCCCCTTAACCTATCTACTTTACATCTTCGTTCACATAGAATACAGTTAGACAGCATCCTATATACAATTTCTATCTTTAGATCAAGAAAACTTTTATCCGGAATACCCAGCTCATCTAGGTCGATTTCCCCACCCCGAATTTTATAAAAAATCCTCCTAAACTCTTTTTGAAGAGAAGAATGTATATTCCATAATTCACTTAAATCTAACCCATCTATATTCTCCTCTAAGGGTATTCTCTTAACAATTCTATATTTAGCAGGCATCCTATCTTCCATAACCATTTTATACCATGAAAGCCTCTTAACTACCTCATTATTCCTCCATACAGCCTTTGCATCAGGTCTAAGAAAAATCCACATAATCCCAGATATATAATTAGAACACAAACTTTAATAGTTTTCTAACAATAGTTAGCTATCTTTGGATCTACCTAATTATCTAATCATTGTATTTTTCTCTATTCCTTAATAATTTGAAATTAATTTAAACTTTTATATAGTTTACAAATATATTTTAACAATCGAGGGATTATAATGCTAAAAGAATTCTACGTGATCGTTGGGGGACCAGCTGGTTTAGGCGTTATGAGAACTGGATACATTTTGGCTAAAACCTTTATGAGACATGGTTACTGGGTTTTTGGTACGAATGATTATCCATCGATTATTCGTGGAGGACATAATTCCTATCTTCTCAGAATTTCTAGAGAAAGGATATGGTCTCATAGAAATCTTATAGACTTTGTATTAGCTTTAGATAAATATAGTGTTTTAAAATACGCTGATAAAATTAGAAAAAATGGAAGAATTATTTTTGATGAAAAATTAGATGTAGATTTAAAGTTGGAGAAAAAATTTTTGATAAAAATACCCGTATCAACTATTTTGGAGAAAAATAGGGCTGAGAAGATTATGACAAATTCTATTTTAATGGGATCTATAATGGCTTTGACTGGAGCAGATATAGATATTCTTCTAAAAGTTATTAAAGAAAATTTTAGAAAAGATATTGCTGAAAAAAATATTTTGGTTGCAAAAGATGGATACAATTTTACATTAAATAAATATGGTAAACTTTATTCTATAGAGAAAAAAAGTGGGTCGAGAAAAATTTTAGTCACTGGAAACGAGGCAATAGGATTGGGGGCAATAGCGTCGGGAATGAAATTTTTTTCAGCGTATCCTATGACACCAGCATCTCCGATTCTCCATTTCCTAGCCAGACACCAATACGATGGAGACATAGTTGTCATTCAAGCCGAAAATGAACTAGCAGCTATAAATATGATTATTGGGGCAGCATTTGCCGGTGTACGTGCAATGACCGCTACATCTGGAGGAGGATTCTCACTGATGACCGAAGCTCTTGGGCTCGCGGCTATGACCGAAACACCTATAGTAATCGTATTAGCTCAGAGACCGGGACCGAGTACAGGATTGCCCACATATACCTCTCAAGGTGACTTAAGATTTGTGTTGCATGCATCTCAGGGGGAATTTCCTAGAATAGTTGTTGCTCCAGGAGACATAAATGAGTGTTTCGAAAAGACTGTTGAAATATTTAATCTGACTGATAAATATCAGGTTCCAGGAATAATTTTAATAGATAAATATCTTGCTGAAAGCCATATGTCTGTAGATATGTTTAAGGATGAAGACATAGTTATTGATAGAGGTGAGTATATTTCTGGAGAATATTTTGGTGAAAGTTATAGTAGACATATTTTTACAGAAACAGGCATCTCTCCTAGAGCAATCCCATCAACTAAAAATGCTATTGTAAAGACAAATAGCTCTGAACATGATGAGTATGGATATACTTCGATTAATCCTAAGATTATATGTAAAATGATAGATAAAAGGTTTAGGAAAATACGATATATGGAGAGAGAAAATATAGTTAAATATAAAATATATGGTGATGGAAATATATTGCTTATAGGCTGGGGGTCAACGAAGGGACCTATACTGGAGGCTCAAAAAATATTGGGTGAAGAGGGTATAGATACAACATTTCTACAAATAATTTATCTTTCCCCATTTCCCTCAAAAGAAATACATGATATGCTGACTAAATATGATGTTAAGATAGATATCGAGAATAATTTTACTGGACAGCTAGCAGGTCTAATTATGGAGAAAACTGGAGTAAAGATAGATAAACTCCTTCTAAAATATGATGGCAGACCGTTCAATCCAATGGAAATAGTAGAGTATGTTAAGGAGGTGTCTGGATAATGGTTACCTTTAAAGACCTATCTACACCAGCTAAAAATACATGGTGTCCTGGCTGTGGAAACTTTTCAATACTAAATGCATTTAAAAGAGCTATAGTTAAACTCAATTTAAATCCAGAAAAAATATTAATTATATCTGGTATAGGGTGTCATGGCAAAATTACAGATTATATAAATGTAAATAGTATTCATGTAATTCATGGAAGGGTATTGCCAGTAGCTACCGGAGCAAAACTTGCAAATCATGAATTAATTGTCATAGGGTTTGCTGGAGATGGAGATGCTTATTCAATAGGATTAGGACATCTACCTCATGCAGCAAGAAGAAATATAGATATTCTCTATATCGTTCATGACAATATGGTTTTCGGATTAACTACAGGACAAGCTACACCTACTTCTCCGCTAGGATTAAAGACCCGTTCAACTCCTTTTGGTGTAATTGAAAATCCATTGAATCCATTAGCGTTAGTCATAGCCTGTGGAGCGACATTTGTAGCCAGAGGATATTCAGGAGACATAAATCATTTAACATGGTTAATAATGGAGGGATTAAAGCATAGAGGGTTTGCATTTATAGATGTTCTTCAACCATGTGTCACATTTTATAATACTTATCAATATTTTTCTAAAAGAGTATATAGATTAGAGGATGTTGGATGGAATCCTACAAATAGGCTAAAAGCCTATAAGAAAACATTTGAATGGGGTGATAAAATCCCTATAGGAATCTTTTATAAAGGAAGGGAGGAGACATTGGTTGAAAGACTCCCACAGCTTAAAGAAAAACCATTAATAAAACACGGATTAAAGACAAATATCAGTAAAATATTGGAAAAATATTTATAATACTAAACTTTCGCCAAAGAATTTCCTAATGTAGAGCATAGATTTGAGAAGCTCTTATCCATTTCATAATATAATAGAGAGCAATACCCCATAGAGTTTCAAAGTACTATTATTAAATAGACCGTCCAAAATGTTTAGGAGAGATTAGCTTATATTAATTTGGCTATAATTTTAGGAAAGCATTTCAATCAGAATAGTTTGATACCATATATTTGGGATTGAGCCTAAAGTATTGCCGAAATGTTGATGAAAGGTATTGGAAGAAAATGAGGCTAAAATTTTAGACGGTCTCATTATTAAAATAAAGTTTAAATAAATGATTTTTATAAAAATTCTTGGAGAATATTATGAAAGCCGCTTTTCTAAGAAAACCATATACGTTTGAAATTATAGATAGACCTCTTCCGAAGCCTAAAGAAAATGAAGTATTGATACGTGTTAGAAGATGTGGTATATGTGGTTCAGATCTACATGCATATAAAGGTTTACATCCTGACTACATTCTACCAATAGTTATGGGACATGAATTTTCCGGGGAAATTGTTGGGATTGGAAAAAACGTTGAGAAGTTTGAAGTCGGGGATAAAGTTACAGTTGAACCTTTAATAACATGTGGTAAATGTAGGTTTTGCATTAAGGGGGAATATAATAGATGTACTAGTTTAAAAGTTATAGGATGTCAGGCAGATGGTGCATTTACAGAATATATTAGTATACCTGAAAGATGGGTATACAAATTACCTGAAAATGTTTCATATGAAGAGGGGGCTATGGTAGAACCTTTAGCTGTAGCTGTACATGCTGTTAAAAGAGTTGCAGACCTTGGAGATAACATATTGGTTTTAGGTGCTGGAACAATAGGTCTATTAACTGCACAGGTTGCTAAAGCCTTCGGTGCAACAAATGTATTTATTACAGATATAGTTGATTGGAAGATAGATTTTGCTAAAAGGCTTGGTATAGATTATCCATTAAATCCTTTGAAAAACGATTTAAATAAAATTTTAATGGAGAGGACAGAGAATATCGGAGTTGATACAACATTTGAGGCTGTTGGAAGTAATACTACATTGAACCAGGCATTAGATTTGACTAGAAAGGGTGGTAATATAGTTATTATAGGAGTATATGAAAAACCTATGGTAAATATAAATGTAATGAATATTGTTAATAAAGAATTAAATGTGTATGGTACTCTGGTATATAGATGGGATTTTGAGAAAGCTATAAATCTTATTAAGAAAAATATGGTTGATGTAAGATCACTTGTATCTAAGGTAATTGGTCTAAATGATATCGAGCAAGGCTTTAAGTCGATGATATCTAGGGAGAAAAATATTATAAAGATCCAGGTAGATCCATCTAAATAAATAATTATATATTATTTTTAAATATAAACCATATGGTGTTTACGTGAAAGCTGTTTTCTTAGAAAAACCATATAAACTTGTTTTAAGAGATATAGAGATACCTAAACCGAGATCTGGATGGGATTTAATTAAAGTGGGTGCATGCGGTATATGTGGAAGTGATGTAAGATACTATATGGGGGAAAATCCATGGGCACTCCATACACTAGGTATAGAAGAACCCATGCCTTCAAACACTATTCTAGGCCATGAAGTCGCTGGAAAAATAGTTGATGTAGGAGATGAGGAGAATAAAGATAGGATAGGAGAAAGGGTAGGAATAATAGCATTTAATACATGCGGTAAATGTTATTTCTGTAGACATGGATTACATAATTTATGTGAAAATACTTTACATATAGGTCATGATGGTAGATGGACTAATTGGAAATATATTCCGGGTGGATACGCAGAATATATGGTTATATGGGATGAAAAGGCACATAAAATTCCAGACAATATTTCATATATTGAGGCTACACAGCTTGATGGACTTGCTGTTGCAGTGCATGCAATAAACAGAGGTAGAATAAAGCCAGGAGATAGTGTTTTGATTATAGGTTCTGGAGCGATAGGATTAATGGCTATACAGGTAGCTAAAGCATATGGAGCTACCAAAGTGATCGCAGTAGATATTAGGGATTATCCCTTAGAAGTTGCTGAAAAACTTGGTGGAGATATTACTATAAATGCGTCTAAAGAGAACATGGTAGAGAAAGTATTAAAGGAAACAGAAATTGGTGCAAATGTGGTTTTAGATACTGTCGGCAGTGAAAATAGTATTATAAATGGTCTTAAGTCTCTTGCAAGGGCGGGAAGATATGTATTACTTGCAGTTTCGAGGAGAAAAATAACTATTGATATAACAATGTTTGCTGGGGAGAGAATTATCACAACATCCTCAAATAACCTATTTCCAGAATATACTACGGCTGTAGAATTACTAGCTAGCGGAAAAGTGAAAGTAAAGCCGTTCATCACCCATATATTTAAGCTCGATGAAATACATGAGGCATTTAATATCGCATTAAATAAAGAAAAATATAATGCAATCAAAGTTGTATTAATCCCGTAAATTAAGTTAAATATTTTTGCTAAAACTTTAACATTCTTCCCTCTTATTTTAATTAAATAACGAAATAGATTATGTTTTTTAATCCATAGTATAAAATACATAGATGGTGAAAAATATGGCTTTTAAAAAGGGAATTTCTCAGATAGGTTTTTCGAGGAAAACATCTATTAGTGAGATAATTAGATTGGCATATGATGCAGGGTTTGATGGAATAGAGTTTAAGACAAATATTGATAGCGAGATAAGATTTAATTCAACTAGAGAAGATATTAGAAAAATATATTTAATGTTGAGAAATAATAATTTAGAAGCTGCTAGCGTAAGTAATGGCGCAAACTGGTCTTATCCGATTTCCAGTCCAGATGAATCTATTAGAAGAAAGGGAATAGAATATGCTAAGAAAACAGTGGAAATAGCGTATTGGCTTGAAACGGATGCTATCCTTCTAGTTCCGGGACAAGTGACCCCGGAGATTAGATATGACAAAGCCTGGAAAAATTCTCTTAAAGCAGTTGTAGAGATAGGTAAATATGCATTGAATTATAATGTAATTATAGCGATTGAGGAGGTGTGGAATAAACTTATATTTACTCCCTTAGAGATGGAGAGATTTATAAATGAGGCTAATAGAGAAATTGGACAGGAAATTATAGGAGTATATTTTGATGTTGGCAATATAATGCCCTTTGGCTATCCAGAACACTGGATTCTATATCTTGGAGAAAAAATTAAGAGGATACATATTAAGGATTTTAAGGGAGATAGTCCAGGCCTAATATATAGCATTTTTCCTCCATACGGTAGTGTTAACTGGACTAAAGTTATGGATGCCTTAAAGAGAATAGGATATAAAGGTTATTTAACTGCCGAAATACCTGTTATAGATATAGCCAAAGAAACTGTTGTAAAATATATATCATCCCTTCTAACCGATTTAATAAAATCTTGTGAATAAATATAATAGATTTTATTTATCGGGATTATCTAAAGCATTTTAGGAAAATTGCTTATGTTAAAATATATTATTAGAATTTGGAGATGAATGATAGGCTAAGACGCTTTCTATACTTAACTGGATATAATTGATCAATTATATCCAGTTCTCTTAATGTTCTTAAATATTTAAGAAATACTTTTTAATATTTTATGTGGAAAGTCGCTTGTAATGAAATCTACCTCACATTCTATTGCTCTCTCTATATCCTCCATAGTATTTATCGTCCATGTGTTTACGAGAATCCCTCTGCTATGACATAGTCTTACAAAAATTTTATTTAACTTATCTTTATGTATTGAAACAATGTTTGCATAGAATGATATTGCTTTAAACAATTCTTCTATTGTTGGGTTTGGTAGATCCGCTATAGTGGTAATGTATGGATTAAGCTCTCTAACCCTTCTAATAATATTCCATGGATATGATAATATTATAGAGCTATTAACTACATTATATTTCTCAAGTAAATCTACTATTAGCTTTTCTAAACCCTCCTCCTTTATATGTATGATTAGACCAATTTTTCCTGCAACTATATTTAAAACTTCCTCAAACTCTGGGACCTTCACACCCCGATATTCGTCTGAATACCATCCCCCCGCATCAAGTCTCCTAATCTCCTCAAAATTTAATTCACTTATCCTGCCAGATCCATTCGTAGTTCTATTTACAGATGGATCATGCATCACTATAATCCTTTTATCCTTAGTAAAATGTACATCTAGCTCGATAAAATCAATACCCAATTCAATGGCCTTAATAAAACTTGGTAAAGTATTTTCAGGAGCTAGTGAAGGGATTCCGCGATGACCGACAACGAATATTTTTCTATACATATATTTCACCAAAGTAAGTTAAGATAAGAGAGATATATAAGTAAAGTTATACCAGCAAATTAGTTTCTAGTTATGAAAATATTTGTAGCCTAGATTTGATTATGTTATTTCTCTTTCATATGTTGTTATTCTTTTTGCTCCTTTATCTAATACTTGTATCACGTCTTCTATTCTTATTCCAAAGTTTTTTCCATATAGTCCTGGTTCCACGGTGTGCGTCATATTTTTCTTTAATATATGTATCGATTTAGGATGTATTGCTGGTGGTTCATGAAGTCTTACTCCTATTCCATGTCCAAGTCTATGTGGGAAATATTTTCCATATCCTCTTTTTTCAATGAACCGCCTGACAATTTTATCCGCCTCATTAGCCGGTATACCATCATATATATTTTTATAGTATTCATCTTGCGCCACCTTTAATGTATCATACATATCTCTTATTTGTTGAGGAGGTGTACCCACATACCATGTTCTTGTTATGTCTGTCCAGTATCCATCTCCAAACACATTTAGTTCAACAAGTACTGTTTCCCCCCTCCTTATAGTTTTGTTTGTAGATATATTATATGGATACCAAGCTTTAGAACCATTTACTCCAGACATAACGAATGCATATGCCCTTACTCTTTTAAAACCTTCATATCCAACTTTTTCCCTAATCGCTTTTTCACATATTGCTGCAAGCTCTATCTCCGTCATACCTTCTCTTAAAGAATTTTTTAATTCCCTTAGTCCGAATTCAGCTAGTCTATTTATTTTAACCATTTTCTCTATCTCATGTTTTGTTTTAATCATTCTTAGTTCATAGATAATATCTGTTGCATCTATTAAGACAGATTTCCATGCCCTCTTAATTATAGAGAATGTGGGGTTAGATGGATAATTTAGTTCTCCTCCAACATGATTCGCAGCCATTGTTTCAAATGATAACTCTGCACCAATCAATGACCCACTTTTTACATCTATTCCTCTTAAAATATCTTCTATATATTTATATGGATTCCATATCTCTTTTAACGATTCTACTGGATATGTTTTAATATTTTTTATCCAGCTCTCATTTTCAGCAAACTCTGCTTCAGATTCGGGTACAATTAGTATCGGATCTCTATCTGAAAAAATTACTGCAAGAGACCACCCAGTTATAGGCCAATATCCAGTTAAATATAATATATTTTCTGGAAGCCTTACAACCAATGCATCTAAACCATTTTTTATAAGTATTTTCTTAACCCTATTAATTTTTTCCGCATTCATTATTATCACATCTAAACTATTTTATCTATATCATTAATTAAATTATTTCAATATCATAATTATTAATCAAACTATTGCATAGCTATGATTTAATTCTAAAATATTTTAGGTAGTTATGAATTCATCTAAAATATATTGAAGTATTCTTTGATCAGTATGTAGAATCATGATATTAACATTTTTATAAAAATTATTTTAAATCTAAGATGGTGGTTTAATGAATCTTGAATTTGAACTCGTAGCTACAGTTGAGAGATATCCTGCTGAGAGAATTCTCGAATATTCTAGAATTGCTGAGGAATCTGGTTTTGATGCTATAGGCATACCTGATCATTTTCATCCATGGAGTGATAAATATGGTAAGCAGGCTTTTTCATGGATCATGATAGCCGTAGTTGCTGAGAGAACTAAGAGAGTTCAGATAGGTAGCTGTGTAACTACGCCTATTTTAAGATATCATCCAGGCATTGTGGCGCAGGCGTTTGCAACTCTAGGATATCTTTATCCTAGGAGAATATATTTGGGAATAGGTAGTGGTGAAGCCATGAACGAGGTTCCTCTAGGCTATAATTGGCCTCCTCCATCTGTTAGAATAGATATGATTGATGAAGCACTTACAATTATAAAGAAACTTTGGAGCGAGAAACGTGTAACATTTAGAGGAAAATATTGGAAGTTAAATAAAGCTACACTCTACTCTAAACCTAAGAAACGAGTTCCAATATATATTGCAGGTACTGGTGTAAAAATTGCCAGGGTGATTGGAAAACATGGTGACGGATTTATAACTGTACCACATATTGAGATAAGTTTTGAGAAGGTTTTTAGATCTATTCAGAAAGGAGCTGAGGAGGTTGGTAGAGATCCATCTAAAATAAAGAGAATAATGCACATGATGGTTTCATATGACGAAGACTATGATAGAGCTTTAGATGCCACCGAGCCATGGAATGCTACGGTTATACCTGCATTATATAAGTATGCTGTATATGATCCCGTTGAGTTAGATGAGAATGGAAAGGTTGTGGGTAGAGATGTTAGGGCTAGAAAGTTTTTAATAATTACTGAGTCAGAACAATTGATTCATAGATTAGAGGAGTTTATAAAGCTTGGATTTACAAGATTTCAGTTTAACAATTCGAGTCCAGATCCAGCTAAATTTCTTAAAATGGCTGGTAAAGAAGTTATACCTTATCTTAAAGATATTTATAAAGATGAATAATAAGATTTAATTATCGTGACGAAGTATTTATAAAAGGTGTTCAACATGATGTCTGTAACCGATATATTGAGATTAATTAGTGAGACTAAGCCTAAACCACTACCTCATCCACCTAAAAGTATAGACTATGTAGATCATGTTGTAAATACAGCTTTAAATGGATATCCAGAGCTTGCGGCAGATAGCCTTCTAAATCCGCTTTTAGTTGGAAATATAAAAAATGTTATTAGAGGCATCGTTAGACAGTTAAATTTTCTTTTTGAAAGAGATTTTTGGATAAAGACCACTCTGGATGAGGAGGCAATTTTAAAGAAAGCATATTCATATAGTCTTTTACTTGAAATAGCTATAAACTTCTATGGTATGGAAAGAGAGTGGGTTGGATTTACCGATAAAGAGGTAAATGATTGTATTAATATTATTAAAAATGTATTGAACAAATGGGAGGAGAATGAGCAGAAAAAATATGGTGAATCACGTATAGCTAAAGCTGTGGTATTGTATAAGATAAATGATATGAAGAAAGTTATGGCCGGAGATCCCCAAAGAATCGGAATGATATGCTGGATGGGAGAAAATATTGAGAAAAAGATTGATGATAAATGTATAACAAATAGTTTTCTAGATGCTATTGAACAGGAGATTAAATCAAACATATATTACATTATGTCTAAGGAAGGTATATGTAGATTTGGAAACGATTATGCGATCGGATTAAGATGGCTTAGACATTTAGGATATGTACAGGTCTCTACAAATCCACAGCTTGCCGCAATAGCTTATAGAGATGACCCAAGTCTATGGGATAAACTTAAACAATATCTTAGAGACCACCCTGAACTACTTGAAAATATCGAAGAGAAGAAGGACGAACTTGCGATGACCGCAACAATGCTCGCTCTATGGCCAAATATGGAAGTCTTTAGACCAGTAGCATATCTATTAAACTTTACAGATGGTATGGTTAGCTATCAATTAAACCCAAATGTAGCTACGAGCTATCATGGGAGTCTGGAAGATGCAATAAAAATTTATTCGAAGACCCAGGAATATTTTAAAAAATATGATGAATATCTTTTATGGGGATGGACTATAGATGTAGAGAAGGGTAGGCCTAATATAGTTTTTAAGGTTGCGGGAAATAGTCCTGCTGCAATAGATATTACTAGAAAACTTGAAAGTCTAGGTATAGGTACGAATAATACTGTAACATATACTGTTTCACAAGAGGTTAAACTTATCTTAGCAAAAATGGAGGGAATGGCTGAGGCTGTTAGAAAAGGTATATTGACTACAAAGGTTTATGAAACAAATATGGGTGGACGATTAGACGATCATCTAAGAGAAATATTTGCTGCAAAACTAGTTAAAGATGCCTTAAAAAATGTTGAAGATAAATTGTCTATAATATATGAATATGCTAAAAAAATTGGCATCGATATTGAGGATAAAGATGGGACATGGATTGCCCCAACAGGATGGGGATGGGATAAGGTTGCTAAAACTCTTGAGGAAAAAATAGAATTAATATGTTCGAGAAAATATTTGAAAAAACTTAATGATAAAAATTTTGCAGAATTTTTAGCGAAATATAGTGGAAGGGATGAAAATGAGGTTCTAAAATATTTAGATGAATGGGAGAAGACTATAGGTATGGCTGGTACACTTGTTGCACAGAGAGTCTGGTGGATATTTTTCAGTAGAGAAAATAAAGGTAAGTGGCTCGCCTATCTTATATCCAAATATGGTTTAAGTCCGGAGCAGGCTGAGGGAATATTAAATAATATTGATGTACTGCCAGCCTCTAAGAGAAAACCCTTAGACACATATCTAACATTGGCTAGAAATAATATGACTAACACAGAGTTTCCAAATCATCAACTAAATGTATTAATGTTTTCCAGAAAAACTGGATTCAATTTAAAAAAGTATGATAACGCTATATTAATTAAACATGACCCCAAGATAATTGAAAAATTACTGACAATAGAGGACTTTAGGAAAGCCTATGAACTAACCCCTGATCTAGCAGATATTTTGAGAAAAGTTGGAATAAATATAGAAAAAATGGGATTAAATGGATTAAAATACGAAGAATGGGGACTATTTGGCTCTACAGTAAAAACCATGAATGGATTTACAGAAGCTTATAATAAGTTTAGAGATAAAGTAGTTAAAATAGCTAAAGAAATAAAAACTAAATTTTAAATAGTTTTTTATAATTGTCTACGACCTTTTTAAATGCCTCAATAATCTGTTCTATTAAACCTTCTTCAGGCTCTATATAGGGAGGGATTGTAAATACTCTTGTAGCTAAATCTTCAGTTATAGGTAAATCTCCCTTCTTATAAGGTTTAAATGGAGGGAGACCCATAAAGCTATGAAAAGTATCTAGGGGTCCACGTCCATGACCCCATAAATCAAATCCCCTTGTAAATATAGTTCTAAGATGTTCACCTAGATGTCCTGAAGCCCATCCATGTCCGCCTATCGGTACTCCCTCAGCTTTTAATGCTGCCCTAAACTTTTCTGGAGATAAATTGTCAAGTTCTTCCGGATGATATATTATTTGCCATCCACCATAGAGCCCATGCCATTTAGCCTTAGGATAAGATTTTACGGGTTCTATGCCAGGTATATTTCTCAATCCATTAAAAAGTTTCTCTCTATTTTCTATAGCCTTCTTCATACGATAGGGTAAAGTCTTTAGCGAAACCAATGCTATAGCTAGAGCTATTGGATGAGCCCTATATTTTAGCCCCAGAACCTCGGAATCTAGCCCCCTATATTCAGGTATAGTGATCTCACTAATTATATCAGCTCTATGTAGATGACAATATATAAGAGCTCTTTCATAAAGCCTACGATCATTTGTACATATTATTCCTCCCTCACCTCCAGCAACAGGTTTCCCCCTTGGATTTACCCCTTGAAGACTAAAACATGCTATGTCTCCTACATTACCAATTTTCTTACCATCCCATTCACATCCAGCCGCATGAGCCGCATCCTCAACTATAGCTATACCATATCTATGGCCTATATCCATGAGAGAATCCATATCGCAAACCTTGCCACTCATATGAATCGGATTTATAGCTCTAGTACGGTACGTTATTCTTCTTTCAACATCTTCTGGATCCATAAGAAGTGTATGGGGATCTATTTCACAAAAGACTGGTCTTGCACCCATATGTAATGCACCAGCATAACTTCCTATATATCCTGCAGCCGGTGTAATAACCTCATCTCCAGGCCCCACTCCTACAGCATAATAGGCACTTGCAAGCGCTGTAGAACCATGGTCTACAGTTAAACAATACTCGCATCCTACATATTCCTTAAACTCATCTTCAAATTGTTTAGGTAATCCCCTCCCAGCGCCAGAAATTTCTCCAGACTCGAGTAGCTCCCATATAAGTTTTTTCTCCTCCTCTATAGGACGCCTCCATCTCTCTCTAGTACTAAGAGTGACGGTTGGATTGCCTCCAAGTATGGCTAATTCTCCACTCATATTAATCGCCAATACAATGTATTTAACTCTAATCATTTATAAATTTGACTATTAATCTATTTCTCAAGTATCCTCTGATGTAGAAGATATTTATAATTGCTCATCTTTATCTAATAATATGGGTAGAAAAATATTTGTTTTAGGGGATCTTGAAGGAGTTAGTGGAGTTGTGAAATTTGATGTAGATACTTCTCCTCAAGGAAAAAATTATGAGAGATCATTAAAGCTCGCCACATGGGAATTAAATGCTCTTATTAGAGGTTTAAGAAAGGGTGGAGCTGACTATATTACTTTTCTAGATGGCCATGGATGGGGAGGTATAAATTTTGAACTCATCGAGGAAGATGTAGATGTAGTTCTCGGGGGACCCCTTTACCCTCCCTTTGAAATTAGTGGAGAATATGATGGCTTAGTCTTATTCGCACATCATGCCATGGCAGGTACTCCAGGAGCAAATCTATGCCATAGTTGGTCACATACGACCATAGTTGAGTGTAGGTTAAATGATAAACCCATAGGTGAGATAGGATGGTATATCTATCTTGCCGCCTATTTTAATATACCCGCTATACTCATTACTGGCGACGATAAAGCATGTCTAGAGGCAGGACAATACATACCAAACATAGAAACCGCTATTGTAAAAAGAGGTATAAATACTTCAACGGCTATCTGTAAACCGCCTAAAATAGCGCAGAAAATTATTGAAAAAGCTGCTGAGAACGCTATGAAGAGAATAGATAAAATAAAACCAGCACGGTTACCTAAATCGCCGTATAAAGCCTTCAGAAAATATGTTGATCCATTATATGTTGAAATTTTTTTAAAAAATAGACCATGGGCTAATAGGGTGGATGAGAGAACCATAATGGTTAGTTCGGATGATTATCTAGAACTTACCAAACTTTTCCTATGATATATTTTAACATTAAAATAATACTAATATATCTTTTATTTGATTTATATAATGGTGGTTTTTTGAAAGTAGCCATAATTTCTCGTAAAAATTTTGTTGAGGTAAAGGATATAGAGACGCCTAAACCAGGTCCAGATGAAGTTATATTGAAGGTATATTTCTGTGGTATATGTGGTACAGATATACATATTTATAATGGAGAATTCCCCGTAAAATTTCCAGTGATTCCTGGACATGAATTTTCTGGAGAAATTGTTGAAATAGGTGAAAATGTTAGTGAAGTAAATGTAGGAGATAAGGTTGCTGTAAACCCAAATATATATTGTAAAAAATGTTATTATTGTAAGAATGGGATGGTACATTTCTGTAGAAACTGGGAGGCTATTGGAATACATCGCCCAGGAGCATATGCAGAATATGTTAAAGTACCGGAGGAAAACTTACATATAGTTCCGAAAAAGCTTTCATTAGATAAAGCAGCATTTGCAGAGCCGGTTGCATGTTGCTTACATGGAGTAGACAAGTTAGGTATATCTCATGGGGATACTATAGTCATATTCGGTCTCGGTCCAATAGGATTGATACATCTACAGCTTGCCATGAATAGTGGTGCATCAAAGGTTATTGGAGTAGATTTAATTGAAACACGTATAAAGGTGGCTGAAGAACTTGGTGCAGACTTAGTCCTAAATGCCTCTAAAGAAAACATTAAAAAAGCTATAATGGAGGAAACTAATGGGAGGGGTGTAGATAAGATTATTGAGGCAACCGGAAATCCAAATGTATTTAAAATGGCTGTAGAACTACTAGACTATAGTGGTAAACTATTAGTATTTGGTGTATCTCCAATAGGAGCTAAGACAGAGATAGAACCATTTAAAATATATAGGAAAGAGCTAAACATTCTTGGATCATTTACAAATCCATTTACAACACAGCGGGCTATAGAAGTATTGGCTTCAGGTAAAATAGATGTGAAACCACTTATTACAAATATTATTAATTTAGATGAAGTAGGGAAATATTTTATGAAAATAAAAAGTAGAGAAAAAGGGATTATAAAGGTTTTAGTGAACCCGAGGTTGAGCTAATATGGTGGAGGACTATATCTACGCCTATAAACTTCCTCAAAACTTTCATCTGTAACTACTTTTATTAACGAAGCCATTGCGCCAAACATTATAATAATCCATCCAATAATAAGCGAGATAACACTTACAATAAGTTTAACCATACTGAGCGCAGATAGAGATGCAAAGTCAAGTGTAATAAGATAATTAATAATATTAGGTTCGCCAAACAATATTATTCCAACAGCAATTATTATTCCGCCCAAGATCATCCATAGAACTGTGAATATAGTAGCCTTTATCGCTAACCAGAAAGACCTACCCCATCCAACCAAATATTTCCCCGATCAAATATTTTACATTTATGAAATATAATAGGCATATATAAATATTTGCATAAGCTTATAAAAATAAATTGGAAAAATTCTTTTTCATAAAATGAGATTATCTAAATTTCTTTATAAAATTCATAACTTCCTCAAAGCTCATAGGTCCCTCCATTGGCCCAAATTTAGTTACCTTTATCGCTCCTGCAGCATTAGCAAATCTAAGTATCTCCTTAATATCCCAGCCTTTAAGATAGGTCACAATAAAAGCAGCATCATATATATCCCCGGCTCCAGTTGGATCAACCTCCTTTACACTATATGCTGGTATATGGATAATTTTATCATCTAGAAATCCCATTGAGCCCTCTGAGCCAAGCTTTATTACAACTATTTCCGCTCCAATTTCCAGGAGCCTTTTCCCAGCACTTTTAGGGTCCCTAAGACCTGTAAGTACTTCTGCTTCACCTCTACTCGGAAGAATAAAACTGCTTCTCTCCAAGACTGGTTTACATATCTCTCTAATCTTATCTACAGATAGAAGCTCGGGTCTAAGATTCGGGTCAAAGGATATTTTTACATTATTTTCATACGCTATTCTAGCAGCCTTATATACTGCATTCATACTAGACTTACTTACAGCTATGGCCGAACCCATTACATGTAGGATCTTAGCATTGGCAATATATTCTTCATCAATATCTTTTTCAGATAATTGTCCTGCAGCTGCATGTCTTAAATGAAATATAAATTTACGTTCACCACTGCTATAGTACATTACGAACGCTGTTCCAGTAGTATATTCATCCAATATTTTTAGATATTTTATATCTACACCGTCTTTCTTCAATCTTTCTATAAGCATTTTACCAAAATCATCGTTTCCAACAACACCTATAAATCCTATAGATCCTCCTAGTCTAGCTACAGCATCAGCAAATATTGCTGGAGCACCGCTGGGAAATGGACCAAGATATTCTCCAACAACATTATGAGGTATATCACGATTTTTCCTCATTATTTCAACTAGAATTTCACCAAGCGTGATAATATTCGGATACATAGGATTCCCCTATTATTCTATTCTATCAAAATATTGTTAAGCTTTACCTCGATTCTAATCTAATCGTGCATAAATATTGGAATTAAACTATAGATTACCTAAAAGCTAAATATATAGTAATCAGTGAATAGTATGTAGAGGTAGATTTGATTATGAAATCGAAGAAAACTTTCTTTAAAAAATTTTCTAAGGAAGAATTGCTTAAGAAAACTGAACGCCCCGCTAAACTTTCTTTAAAATATCATAAATTTTATCATGGTAAGGTTCAGGTTATGCCCAAATGTCCCGTCAGATCTTTACAGGATTTCTCTATATGGTATACCCCTGGTGTTGCCGCTCCTTGTAGAGAAATAAAGAAGAATCCAGAGGACGTATATGAATATACTAGTAAGTGGAATTATGTAGCCGTTATCTCAGATGGAACTAGAGTTCTCGGGCTTGGCGATATAGGTCCATTAGCCGGACTCCCTGTCATGGAGGGTAAGGCATTATTATTTAAATATCTTGGAGGTGTAGACGCTTTTCCACTCGTCCTAAATACAAAGGATCCAGATGAAATTATACATGTACTAGAAATAATTGAGCCGACATTTGGTGGAATAAATTTAGAGGATATATCTAAGCCTAAATGTTTCTATATATTGGAGAAAGCTAGGGAGATACTTTCTATACCAGTATGGCATGATGATAGTCAGGGAACAGCTTCTGTAGTATATGCTGGTTTAATAAACGCATTAAAAATTGTTGGTAAGAAGTTAGATGAAATTCAGGTAGCTATGATTGGAGCTGGGGCTGCAAATGTAACCATATATAGGATACTTAAATTAGCGGGACTTCCTCCTAAAAATATTATAATGGTTGATTCTAAAGGTATACTTCATCCAAATAGAAGAGATTTGGAGGAGAAGAAGGATAAGAACCCATATAAATGGCAGGTATGTTTAGAGTCTAATGGATTGAATAGAATAGGTGGAATTCCGGAGGCATTAAAAGATGCAGATGTATGTATTGCTGCATCTAAACCCGGTCCAAATACTATTAAAAAAGAATGGATATCCCATATGAATGACGATGCAATAGTGTTTGCTATGGCTAATCCTATACCTGAAATTTGGCCATGGGATGCTGTTGAGGCAGGCGCACGTATAGTCGGCACCGGTAGAAGTGATTTTCCAAATCAGATAAATAATAGTCTAGGTTTTCCCGGGATATTTAGAGGTGTATTAGATGTTAGGGCTAAAACTATTACTGATGAAATGTGTATAGCTGCTGGAAATGCTTTAGCCAAACATGCGGAAGAAAGAGGATTAAATGAAGAATATATTATTCCGAGTATGAGCGAATGGGAGGTTTATCCTAAGGTTGCTGTTGCTGCTGCGCTTCAATCAATAAGAGAAGGTGTTGCTAGAATAAAGTTGAGTAGAGAAGAATTAATGGAGAAAGCTGTTGAAATTATAGAGAATTCAAGAAAATCTGTTGAAACATTATTTAAAAATGGGTTAATACCTCCTCCACCAAACAATCAAACTTATTAGTCTCTGTTTAAAAATCTATTTTGGTGATATATTTGTTTTCGGTATGGGTGAGAAAAGCTGGTAAAGAAATATTAAGACCATTCCCATGGAAAGTTGGAATCGTAGGATTCATGGCTTTTCCTGAAACCCTTAAAAATAAGGGCATTATAAATGCTTTTAAAAATATTGCATATGATCCCTTCTTCGATTTAATAGAGTTTCATGAAATACCGGATGAAGACTGGGATAAGATTAGACCTACTTTAGAGAAAACTGGTGTAAAAATTTCTCTAGCACTTCAGCCAGACGTCTTGATAAACAAATATAATCCAAATGACTTAGATGAGGATAAACGTAAAAAGGCTGTAGAAGTATTTAAAAAGAGAATTGAAAAGGCTGATGAAAGAGGTATAAATACTGTAGCTATATGTAGTGGACCATATCCAGGTAAAAATAAATTTGAAGATGGTTTAAAGGCCTTAGAGAAAACTATGAGAGAATTATTAGAGTTTGCAGATACGTTTAACATGGACATAGTTATAGAGTCATTTGATAGAGAATATGATAAAAAGCTTTTATTTGGACCATTAAACGAAATAGCTAGTTTTGTTAGAAAACTTAGGGAAAATTATGAAAACATCGGTATTCTTTGGGATTTAAGCCACGCACCTATGCTTGGTGAAAAACCGGAGAATCTTTATGATGTAAAAGACATATTGATGCATATACATATTGGATGTACAAAGAACACTGACGAAGGATATAAGGATTGGCATCCAGGATTTTATAGACCTGGGGCAATAAATGGAGTAAATGAAGTAAAGGCTCTTTTAAAAGTATTAGAAAATATCAATTATAAGGGAGCAGTCAGCTTTGAGGTAAAGCCTGAAGAAAATCAATTACCATTAGAAGTAGTTAACTCAGCTAAAGGAGTATTATATACAGCATATGCAAAGATGGTTTTAGAGGAATGATTATATGAGAATGAAGCTAATTACCGAGAAAGCAGGAGTATATATAATAGAAACAATAAACAGAAATCCTAAGACGCTAAAGGCTATCTTAGACAATCTTCCAATAGAGTCAACCGCACTTAGATGGGGAGACGAAATATACTTTGAAACGAATATAGATATCGACTTAGAAAATCCTCAAGAGACTGTGGAGAAGGGAGATGTAGCATACTGGCCTCCTGGAAAAGCTATATGCATATTTTTCGGTCCAACGCCGATAAGTAGTGGAGACGAAATTAGACCTGCAAGTCCAGTAAATGTTTGGGGGAAAATATTAGGAGAAATAGAAAATTTAAAAAATGTTTCCAGCGGAGAAAAAATAATTATTACATCAGCTTAATATATATTTATTTTTTAATATCTTAGTACATATATAGTATTATCCATTTCTATGAAAGAATATATTTACCAACCAATATATTTTAAGAAAACCTATGAAAATAATTTAAAGTATATTTATGCAGTAATCGGTTCCCCCTATTATTATGTTATATTAATATTGAAATAAAATAATATAGAGAAAATAAAACAATATTTTTAAAGTTATTTAGTAAAATAGTTTAATACTTTTTTAAGAGCATTTACTATATCATCTAAATCTTCTTTGAAGATATTCGGAGCAGTGGGTAAAGTAATCCATCTATCATAAGCCTTCTCAGCATTAATACATTTACCATTACTATAGGGTACTATACATTTATTGAAAAAGGCATTGTAGTTATACATAGGCATATTTATTCTACCTACAGGTATACCTTCACTTAACATAGCCTTTATAAAATATTGTATATCTATCTTCAGTCTCTCCCATTTAATTTCAATTGGAAATGAATAATATGTCTGCCTTATATCCGGTTCTTCAACTCTATATCTTATATATTCTTTAAGCTCCTCATCCAGTCTCTTCTCCAAATATTTTCCATTATCCCTAAGCCTAGACAATATGAAATCAATTTTATTAAATTGTGTATAAAGTAGTGCTGCTTGAACCTCTGTAATACGATATTGAAAGCCTATTGATTTAAACGGTGGTTTATGCATAAACATTCCTAGATCGTGAAATCTATAGGCTTTCTCATATATCTCCTCATCCTTAAATGTAAGTATACCGCCCTCACCACTTGTAATTATCTTATGGAGCTGACAGCTAAATACACCTATATCTCCTATCGATCCGATCATTTTACCCTTATATTTTGCTCCATGAGCATGAGATGCATCTTCTATAATGTATAATCCATGCTTCTCTGCTACTTCCATAATTTCATCCATATTTGCTGGATAACCCAGGTAGTGAACTACGATTATTGCCTTAGTTTTTTCACTAATATTTTTCTCTATCTCTTTAGGTGAAATATTCAATGTATGGTAATCGATATCTATAAAAACTGGCTTGGCGTTAACCCATATAGGTGCAAATCCATCCGAAATCCATGAAAGAGGTGTAACTAAAACTTCATCACCTAAACCTATATCTAATGCAGCTAAGGCAATGTGTAGTGCAGCTGAACCAGACGATACAGCTAAAGCATATTTTACACCAATGTAATTGGCAAACAATTGCTCAAATCTCTCAGCCATGCCTAATACATTTGGACCATAATATCTAAATGGAGATTTCTCCTCGATCACAGCCTTTACATTAGCTATCTCATTATAATCATAAAGTGATACCCCGATACCGTGAACCTCGATCTTACCCTCTCTGACCGGCTTGCCCCCCAATATAGCTGGCTTATCCATATCTAATCACTATTCTAATAATAAATTGTTTCGTTATTAATATGCTGGTCTCCCCTATTTCGAATAGAAAAATTTATTATATAGTTTTCATAAGTAAATGAAGATGTGGGTGAAATAAAAATTGGTTGAATTCTGCCCAAAATGTGGTTCTCTACTCGTACCTAAGAAGGAGCATAACAAAGTTATTTTATTTTGTTCTAGATGTGGATACTCTAAAAAAGTTAAAGAATTAAGTGGATACAAGAGTATTGAGAAAATACCTGAAAAGAAAAAGTCACGTATAGCTGTTGTAGAAAAGAAGTCCATAGATAAAAAGAAAGTCGAGGAAGAACAAGAACTTTTAAAAGAGTACTATGAAGTATTATTAACTACTATGGAACAGGAAGAAACTGGCGAAACCTAAAATTTTATTTATATTTCTTCTATCCATGCATCATATATACTTTCTCCAAGCTTTACCCTAATCTTCTTAGCGCCATTTCTAACAGCAGCTACGGCTAGATTAATTATTCTCAATATATTTTTTATTTTCATACGATATTTTCTCATCTCAATTCTAGCAGACTCTGGATCAATTATATTTAATTTTACCCTACAATCCCCATTTATTCTAGCAATATTATCTAAATCCTCAGGGAGAATCTGAGCCATTAACGGTAGTCCCTCATCGTAGTCTTTTGAAAAAATCTGTACAGCACCAGACTTAGAAATCATTATTATCTTATTTCTACCATCTCCATCAGTTATCTTTACAGGTTTCAATATAAAGTTTTTAAAGGAATCTTTTGATAAAATATATTCTTTACCAAAGATATTTTCGTCATAATCTAAACTACTTAGGAATAAAACTCTTATCTCTAAATCATCAGACATAGATGGTATATATTTTGGAGGAAGATATCTTGCATCAATCTCCTTTAAGAAATCATTGAAATCTCTACCTAAATCATCTAATTCAACTTTGCCAGGCGCTAACGCACCCTCAAACATATTTTTTATATCCCCTGTAAATGAAATATATACTATGGATGAGTGATTTATACTTTCTACCTCTACCCTCATATTCTTTCTGACAGGTAGGCATCTCCATAAATCCATCTCTCTATTATTTATCTTTAATCTACCATTACCAGTAACTGCTATGCCCATATCGCTTCCTGTAATAAATTTAATATATCCTCCACGTAATTCGAGCGATGGTGAAGAAATATTTTTACCAACCAATATGTTTGAAACAGCATATGAAAAATAATCTAAGGTATATTCATGTAAAAATCCGTTCTCCTTGACTATAAAGACATTTCTACAATCCTCTACATCTATGTACAAGTATATCCCTACAACAATTGTTAATTCATTCATAGTTTTTTGTCGAAATGATATATAAGTATTATCTTTATATCCATAAAAGAATTTTAAAGCTTCGATTAAAAAGAGATATGAGATTGAGAAATAGCTATTAGGAGTATCCAATAATAGAGATGCTGGCAGAGATATATTTATAGTAAGATGAGATAGTGAGAATTTTCAGAAATCTCTAATCAGATATAATTGACCAGTAAGTAAGGAAATGTATGTTATCGAAAACTAATGCTTAAATATAACGTTATTACCATAAGTAGTTAGTGTTATTTATGTCATATGAAATCTTTATAAATCCTCCTAAGAAATATAGAGGGATTCCATTCTGGTCTTTAAACGATATATTAGAAGATGATGAACTTAGAAGGCAGATAAAGGAAATAGATGAGAATGGATTTGGAGGATTCTTCATGCATGCAAGGGAAGGGTTAATAACACCATATTTGTCGGATGAATGGATGAATAAAATTAAAATATGTATAGAGGAAGCTAAAAAAAGAGGAATGGGGGCATGGATATATGATGAAGATAGATGGCCAAGTGGTTTCGCAGGAGGAATTATACCAGCAATCTCCTCTAGATTTAGAGCCCAAGGATTAATTCTATGGATGAATAAGCGGCTCGATAGAATTGTAGGTGATACTATAAAAGTTTTTGTTGGAAGAGTAGTAGATGATAAGATAGTTGAGGTAATGCCCGTCGAAGAAAGAAATAAGATAAAGGGAGATAAAATATATCTCTATTTTATAAGATATATCGCTCCTGTAGGCGATCAATGGTATGGTTGTTATTGTTATATAGATACTTTAAATCCAAATATAGTAAAGGCATTCATCGAATCAACATATGAAAAATACTATGAATTATTTAAAGAATATTTTGGGAAAACTGTTCCAGGAGCATTTACAGATGAGCCAAATTTCATCTCAAGTAGATCTCCTCCAGGTAGACGGCCAGCAACATGGCTTCTACCATGGACAAGCAATTTACCAGAAATATTTGAGAAAAATAATGGCTACAATATTTTAGACCATCTTCCCAGCCTCTTCCTAGATATAGGTGACTATAAAAAGATTAGATATGATTTTTGGAAGACAATTACACATCTATTTTTAGAATCATATACTAAACAGATATATGAATGGTGTGATAAACATGGTTTAAAATATACGGGACACTATCTCGCCGAAGACACGCTTCTATCACAATTAAAATGTATAGGTTCAGCGATGATACACTATGAATATATGCATATTCCTGGAATAGACCATCTAGGTAGAAACATCAAAAATACTGTTACAGTTAAACAGGTGGCTAGTGTTGCAAACCAGCTTGGAAAGGAGAGAGTTTTATGTGAAGTATATGGCGGTAGTGGACAAAACTTATCATTCGAAGATAGAAAATGGATTGGAGACTGGTTATATGTTTTAGGTATAAATCTGTTGAACCATCATTTATTACTATATTCTATGCGGGGTAGGAGGAAACGAGATTTCCCGCCAAATCTATTTTATCAACAACCTTGGTGGAAGTATAATAATTTAATTGAAAAATATTTTACCAGATTAAGCTATATTCTATCGCAAGGAATTAGAATTACAAGGATACTTGTTATTCATCCAATTAGAGGAGCATGGAGCCTCTATACACCATTAAATGATTTAAGGGTTAGACAGCTTGACGAATATTTTAAATGGCTTACATATTTTCTTTTAGATAATAAACTGGATTTCGAGTATGGTGATGAAAATATAATTGCAAGACATGGTTCAGTTGACAAGAAAAATTTTATTGTAGGTAGATGTAAATACAATGTTGTTTTAATTCCACCTACAACTACTATATCTGAAAAAACATATATATTATTAAAAAAGTTTGCTGAGAACAAGGGTAAAATAATTTTCATTAAACCTCTCCCGGATAGAATTAATGGTAAAATAGATAATAGAATAAACAGTTTAATTAAATCATCCATGGTAATTGATGTATTTGATGAAGAAAAGTTATTAAATACTATAGATAAAAAGTGTAGAATTATAAAGATTATTGATGAGAATAATAAAAATATTCCTAAAATATGGTATCATCTACGTAAGTTAGATGATAAATACGTTCTATTCATGACAAATTTAGATAGAGATAGGAAATATAATGCAACTGTAATGTTAAGATTTAAGGGATTTATAGAAGAATGGGATCCATTTACTGGATCTAGGAAAAATATTTCGGCCATATATAGAGATGGATATACAGTATTTAATTTAACATTCTATGAGTCAGATTCCCATTTAATCGTGATTAATCCAGATAGAAATCCGTTGAAAATGCTCATGGATGAAGAAAAGGTTAAGGAAATCCCTCTTGGAAATATATGGGGTATAGAGAGGTTGAATCCGAATTCAATTACATTAGATTATTGTAAGCTAAGCTTAAATGGGAGGAAATTTGGCGAAAGAATACCTACATGGATGGCACAGAAAATAGTCATGAAAAATATAGGCTCAAAATTTGTTGTAAGATATGAATTTAATGTAGACCGAACTATTCTGGGAAACAAGATATATCTTGTAGTCGAGAATCCGGAGAAATTTATCATAAGAATTAATAATAATATTGTATCGGGTAACGAGGGTTATTGGATAGATAAGTCTTTTAGAAAAATAAATATCTCAAAACATATTGTGGGAGGAGAAAATATAGTTGAATTAGAAGGAGAGATTACAATTTATACAGAAATTGAAAGCATATATGTAATAGGAGATTTTGCAGTAAAGAGAATAAGCGATGGAGGATTTATATTGACAGCTGAAAAAACTATGGTAAATGTGGAGAATCTTACTGAGGAAGGATATATGTTTTATGCTGGAAAAATATCGTTGAAAAAGAAATTTAATTTGGATACTAATAATAAAGTATTCTTGGAAATCGATGAACTAAATGCGATTATAGCGGAAATTTATATAAATAATATGCATGTAGGAGAAATATTTAAACATCCATATAGATTAGAGATAACAAATTATATTAAAAGGGATGAAAACGAAATAAACATAATATTAGTAAATAGTCTTAGAAATCTTCTAGGCCCACATCATCATAAATCTAAAGAACCATTATCTGTAGGTCCTAAAACATTCGAAGATATATTAAATTGGACAGATAAATACTATTTCGTACCATTTGGAATTAAAAACGCTAGAATAGTTATTAGAGCATAGCATACTAGGATATTGGAGATAGGTATATTTCTTCATAACGCTCTCTTCTACGCCTGTATAAAAGAATAATTAGTATACTAATAACTATCGCAGCCACCATAATAGTTATTGCTAGAAATAATAGATTTTCTATAAGTATGTTTTCTTTAAGTTTTAGATTTATTTGATTTCTACATGATTTATATACGTAATCCCGCTCTCCGCCACTCCACATAACTATTATTAACCACTTTCCAGCCCTTCTTCTGCCCGTATCAAATATAAAGCTATAATTTCCATCAAACGTTTTAACAGTATACCGATATTCCTTACCCCTCGGAGACCTCAAAATTATTATTATAGATTCATTGTTTAATGGAGGACTTAATCTACCATAAACTATAACTCTATCACCTATAGTTGCCTCATTTTTCGATAAAGATATAGATATACTTGAATCCCTCTCAACTACATCAATATTTTTCCTAAAATATTTCTCATTATACTTCTCATCTCCAGGCCATATAATGGTTATACTTAAAGTCCCTAGCAAATACTTTTTAGGCGGAATCGATATCTCACCAGAAAAAATCCCATTAGAAACATTAAAAAAGTTGTTGAAAACAATATTATTAGATTTATTTACAACAACATATACTATACCATTATCTATAGGCGGATTAATATTTCCATATATATTTAACCATTCTCCAGCATATATTTTATCTGGAATATTAGCATTAATCGTAACATTCTCTTTAAAACCACTAATTCTAGAAATCATATATTTTAGGCTCTCCTTAACTCGAGGCTTTGGTCCAACATAGTAGTAATAAAATCTACCTACAGATATTTTTACATCATCGATAGATGTTTCACTTCCGCCTCTGTGGACAAAAACAATATATGGATACGGGGTTAGACCAAATCTATCTCCACTGGATTGAGGTTCTAATGGAATCCATCCATAGTTAGGAAGGTATATGGCTACCCAAGTATGACCAATATTGCTTTCAAATATTCTATCAAAATCTATATTTGAAAGACTATATCCACTTACAGTATATGCAGGTATTCCTATAGCCCTAGCCAATGCAACATATAGTCTACTAAACTGTGTACAATCGCCTATTTTATTCCTATATGTCCATAATGCACCTTTATTCTCAGGGACTTTAACATACTTTATATATGTTGAGGTGAAGTTTGCTATGCCTTTACATATAAGATATACGTCATCTAAGCCATCTTTTATCTGAAATGCTTTTAAAATAATTTCACTGCTATTTGACTCAATATATTTCTCTGGAGCAAGAAAACGCCTAAAACTTTCTGGGAGATTCTTTAAACTATTTAATGAAATATATCTATGTTTAAAATAGCTTATATTGATCTTTAAGATATATTGGATAGAAATTGTTTTTCCCTCACCAGGATTAAGAAGAATATCTCTATATACAGCATATTTATTTCCATATTCATCAGACTCAACACTATTTGGATTAATATTAAATATTGGCCCTAGAACAACTTTTTGAAATGGCTTCCAGTCCCTTATGATAGAAATATATAGTTTTGTTATAGTTGATGGTCTATTACCCCTATTTTCAAATGTAAGTGAATAATTTATGTTTACTCTAAATATTTTTGTTAAACTATCTGATAGATAGAAATAAGACATGTAGGTTAGCTTTTCATTCGATAAATTATTTATTACTTCTAGAATTATAGTATATTTACCCTCAATTTTAGATTTACTTGCAGTCCATGTAAACCATCCAGCATACTTTATAATCTTTACATCATATTTTCTGCGATTAGTGGATATAGAGGAAGTATAATCTAGATAGCCGAGAGGATTATATATAAAGATTCTCCATGTAAGCCAAATCTCATATTTTCCATCAACCCTTCTCCCAAGAACCTCGACATCATTGTAGATATATATTTTCTGTCCAGGATATATTTTATGAATAAGCATCGGCTTATATTTACCACATCCACTTACACTACTACATATAATTATTCCACTACTTTTAAGAATTTTTGACTGTTGTCCAGATAAACTCCATGAAGAAATACTAAATAAAGCTAATATTAATATTACTGCGATAAAAAATCTCATTGTTTCACCGCTAGGCTAGTTAAACAACAATATTTAAATCTATTATAGAGAAATATATTTATTATGTATAGGATTGGTATAATTGGTTCAGATAATTCACATGCAATAACTTTTTCAAGGATGATAAACGATCCTAATAATCCATTTCATATAGATGGATTTAAAGTTACTCATATATTTGGATTAAATAATGATAGGAATAGAGAAGTTGCCGAGAAAGGTGGAATAGAAAATATTGTTTCAGATCCTCTAGAAATGATGGGAAAAGTTGATTGTGTATTCATAGAGTTCAGGGATAGCGCACTTCATTTAAAATATGCAAGACCATTTATAGAAAGAGGCATACCTCTATTTATAGATAAACCGTTAGCTGCATCAGTAGAGGACGCTGAAAAAATAGTTTCTCTCGCCAAGAAATATAATACACTGATTACGAGCTTTTCTATACTAAGGTTCTCTGATGAAGTATTAGAGGTAAAGAAAAAATTGGAAAATATTATTTATCTAACCATCACTGGTCCTGGAGACCCGGATAGCATCTATAGTGGACTAATATTCTATGGAATACATGTAGCTGAAATCATTGATACAATTATTGGATATAGATCTGGAAAAATATATGCTTTAAGAAAAGGTAAAAATATTTCGGCACTATTTGATATAAATAAACCTCCGATAATAAATATAAGGATTTCAAACAATATTCCACATAAATTTTCGATAGAAATGCTGACTAAAAATGAGAGAAAAAGTCTTGATATAGAGAATTACAATAAATATTATAGAAGGGGTCTTAAAAAGATTAAGGAAATGCTTGACAAAAATATATGGCCAATAAAGCCGGAAAATATGATAAATCCTATAAAGATAATCGATGCAATTAAAAAAAGTTATACATATAATTCTATAGAAAAAATATTTTAATATAAATAGTAAAATTTATAACCTTAACATAATATATTTAGAAAGAGGTTATAACTATGACTGCATATCCGCCTCCTCCTCCACCGCCACCACCAACAGAGGAGGGAGGACCAGTTTCCAGTGAAAGCAAAACTTGGGCATTAATTGGATGGGCACTGGGACTAATTGGAGCAATAATTGTAATGGCAACAAAAAAGGAAGATAAATATGCAATGTTTTGGGCAAAACAATCATTAGTACTCAGTATTGGATATCTAGTAATATATTTTGTCCTACTATTCCTATCATTTGTATTTTGGCCACTATCATATCTTACATATCTTGTAGGACTCGGAGTACTAATAGTATGGATTATCGGCGTAATAAAGTCTTATAGAGGAGAATGGTATAAGTTTCCAGTGCTCTATGATATAGCCAAAGGAATTTCACTTTAAATAAAATAAATAATATTTTTTAATCTTTTATCCTTAACTTATTTTGGTGAATTTCATGGTAGAAACTTCTAGATTGCCTGGATTCTATAAACTTGAAGTTGAGGATAGGCTTAAAAAGATCGCCGAGCTAGCAAATCTAAATGAAGAAGATACGAATATATTGAAAAAATATGGAAATCTACCTATAGATGTAGCTAATAGGATGATTGAAAATGTTATTGGAACAATGGCATATCCATATGCTGTTGCAGTAAACTTTTTGATAAATGGAAAAGATTATATAGTCCCAATGGTTTTAGAAGAACCATCGGTTGTTGCGGCAGCAAGCAATGCAGCGAAAATTATGAGAAAAAATGGTGGAATAAAATCTATTACTACAGGGCCTATAATGATCGGACAAATACAGGTAGTAAATGTAAAAGATCCATATTATGCTAAGATGATTGTACTTGAAAATAAGGATGAGATAATTAAGATAGGTAATGAGCAAGACCCCATACTAGTTAAACTTGGAGGAGGAGTGAAAGACATAGAGGCACGAATCATAGAATCTCCAATTGGACCCATGTTAATAGTGCATCTAATAGTAAATGTAAAGGATGCTATGGGGGCCAATGCAGTAAATACTATGTGTGAAGCAGTTGCACCATTTATCGAAAGAATTACACATGGAAGAGTATACCTTAGAATAATTTCAAACCTAGCTGATAGGAGACTTGTAAGATCATGGGTTAAAATAAGGAAAGAGACGATAGGTGGAGAAGAAGTAGTAAATGGAATTGTAAATGCATGGGCATTTGCTGCAGCAGATCCATATAGAGCTGCAACTCACAATAAAGGCATTATGAATGGAGTTATAGCGGTCGCATTAGCTACAGCACAAGATCATCGTGCAATCGAGGCAGGGGCACATGCATATGCAGCTAGATATGGAAAATATGGACCTCTATCTACATGGGAAAAGGATGAAAACGGTGATCTAGTTGGATCCTTGGAAATGCCTATGGCCGTTGGTATTGTGGGTGGTGCAACTAAAGTTCATCCAATAGCGCGTATATCATTAAAGATTTTGGGTATAAAGACAGCAACCGAACTTGCGGAGATAATGGGTGCAGTAGGTCTTGCACAAAATTTTGCTGCCTTAAGGGCTTTAGCTACAGAAGGCATTCAGAGAGGGCATATGAAGCTTCACGCTAGAAATATCGCGGTAATGGCTGGCGCTAAGGGTGATTTAGTAGATAAGGTTGCTGAGATAATGATAAGGGAGAAGAAGATTAGATTTGATAGGGCTAAGGAACTTGTAGAAAAACTTTCTAAGGGAGAGATATGAAAATATTTTTTAGAGATATAACTCTTAGCAGTAGGAAGAGACTGGAGCTTATTGATATAACTCATCAAGTTGAGGAGATTGTTAGGGAGAGTGGAGTAAAGAATGGTATATGTCTCGTATATGCTCCGCATGCTACTGCTGCTATAATCGCAAATGAACATGAATCTGGATTAATTGAGGATATTTTAGATAAAATCGATGAGGATTTCCCTAGGGATGGCAGATGGAGACATAATAGGATTGATGATAATGCTTCCTCCCATTTAGCATCAGCCTTTATAGCCTCTTCACGAATATTTCCGGTAAGAAATGGTAGAATTGTTAGAGGAACATGGCAGAATATCTTTCTTGTAGAATTAGATGGCCCGAGAAGTTATAGACATATAGTTATAGAAGTTATGGGAGAATAATTTAACGTAAACTTTTTGTCATAGTATTCATTAATATATTAGATAGATGATGAATGGCTACATTCTGTATAATGAAGATAGCCGGAACTACTGATATCGATAACTATTTTATCATAGATGAAATTAAATATATAAATGAGGTGGATTTCATAATTTTAAACTAAATGTGGGATAATCATGGCCATCGATAAGTTTTGGAGAAAAGTATTAGAAAGAATAGAGAATAGCGGATATAATGATGGATATATCGTTGATCAAATTAAAAAAGATTTAGAGAAACTTAGTGGTAAAGAGGCTAGAAAATATGTTGAAAGATATTCTCCTAAAAAACTCGGCAAGCTCGGCTATCTCGGTCTAAGAAAATTAGCTGTAATTAGAAACCGGCATCCATTGGAGTTTAGAAAAATATTTAGCGAGGAATAAAATTTACTGTAAAGTGAGCAAATGACGAGCAAAAGGATAGAAACAATATCTGGTATAGTTATAATTATTATTGTAAGCATATTAATATACGTCAAGTTTAATGATATTAAAAACTTCCTCTTAAATCTTCCACCAACATTGAGGGGTTTAATTTTCTTTATGCTTAGCTTTATAGGAGCTATTAGTGTAATTATACCCATACCATATACTGCCGTAATATTTCTAATAGTTTCAAGACTTCCAAACATCAATCCTATTGAAATAGCATTTTTCGGCGGCCTAGGTTCAGCATTAGGTGAGATACTTGGATGGATTTTCGGTAGACTCATCACTAATTCTGTCTCAGAAAATTCTAGGAAGAAAGCCATGTCATTAATGAAACTAGTATCTTCTAAGGGTAAATTTGCAGTTCCAATTGCAATCTTTTTATTCGCACTAACACCTCTACCAGACGACATACTTTTCATAGGACTTGGATTAATAAACTACTCATTAATTGAAGCCATTATCCCATGTATTATAGGTAAGGTCTTCATGCTATATATCATAGCCTTCTTTGGAATAAGTGTTGGAACGATTAGCAGAGGTAATGATTTAATTACAACGCTTTTAACAACATTATTTTTAATAATAATAGTATTATTCGTATTTAAGATAGACTGGGAAAAATATCTGAATAAAAATAAAATATATAAAAATTAGCATATTAGATTAATATGAATGATGAACCTCGTAAGATCTGAATACTAAATGTGGATCACCGGATTTTCTGAAATTTTTGTCTAAGTTTCTTAATAATACTATCCATATCGATCTCTCTATACCCATATAAATGAACATTTTTATAGAATCTATATACTTTGGGATATCTTTGTCTCAGCATATCTATCATCTTAAGATGACTTGAAGCATTAAAGAAATCATAGTTAAATCTCCTATAAATCAATTTATATGAGAGATATTTTATAGAATTTCTTAGAGATAACATGCATGACTCTAAATCGTCTTTACATAAACTTTTCTTAGCATTTCTCAACTCTACTAATGCTCCTCTAGAATTATATTGTGATATAAATTTGTCTACACTATTAACTACTCTAGATAAATCTACTTTATCTAAGGACTCTATCCCCTGAATTCTATAGAATATATCCTTTAAATCTCTATTTTTAATTAACCTAACTTTAGTAACAATATCCTTCGGCCTAAAGCTCGGTACAAGATTCCGCGACATAATATATGATATTGCATAAATATATGTAGCATCCCTCAGAGCTAAAACTTTTCTAAAAACATCGATTTCTCTTTCGGCTATATCTAGATTTGAATATCCTTTATGTATTAGCGGGTCTATTTCGCTCCTTCTCCACCTCCATTTTAAGGCCATACACTTATATTTTTTAAGCACATTATTTTTATCACTTATAATTATACCATTTCTCATCAACTCTATCCATAGACTAGTTTTAAACCACGTATCGCTACTATCTCTATACTTACTAGACTCAAATACATCTACAAAATATTTTAATGGATACATGCGTATATCTACTTGAGTATCATCAATATTTTTCTTCAAATTTGAGGGATAAGTTGAGGGCGATGCATTATATATTAATGCTATATCTAAGTCACCTATATTTTCAACATTATCTCTGACACTTGAACCAAATAAAATAGCTCCCACAAAATCTTTCCTATTAATAATGTTTAAAACAATTTTATCAATAGATTTCTTTATAACTCTATCGATATCCATAAATATCCTATCATAATATTTATCAGACGATTTATAAAATTTATTGAGAGTCCATAGAAATAGTTATATGTATATTTCCTATTATAAGAAATCTACATTGGTGGAGTGTAGGAATATGAAAATACATGCACAATGTATTCCATGTATCCTTGAGGTTAGAAGTCGAGAGATATTAAATTCAAATCTAAGCGAAGAGGAGAAGAAGATAGCTATGATTAAGCTTATCAAATACGTAGCTGAAATTATTAGATTGGATTCATCTACAACCTATATTGCATCAGAAGCATTTAAATTAGTTAAAAAACTTATTGGAGATAGAGATCCATATAGAGATTATAAAAAGATGTCGAGAGAGATGGCTTATAAATATTTGCCTAAGATCTTAAAGCTATTAGAAGATAAAAATGGATTTGAGAAATTTAGAATGCACTCAATAATATCTGTAAATGCAAATATATTAGATCCAGGAGTTCCAAGTCTGAAAAATGCTAGCCTAATGATAGAGAAAATTCTTGAAGAACCAGTCATAGACGATACCAAAAAATTTTATGAAAAAGTATTGGATTCAAGAAAAATAGTTTATCTGCTTGATAATTGTGGTGAAGCCATATTTGATAAATTATTTATAGACCATATTGCAGACATGGGTAAAGAGATATATGCTATTGTAAAGACATATCCATATCAAAATGACATTACGTTTGAGGAAGCAGTAAAAATAGGCTTAGACGAAAAGGCAATTGTACTTGGCACTGGAAACGATTATTCAGGACTTTTTCCAAGCACGTATAGTATTGAAGTTAAAAAAGCTATAGACGAATCTGATCTAATAATTTCTAAAGGAATGGCACATTACGAAACATTTCTATATCATCCTATTAAAAAGCCGACAGTATTCCTATTTAAAGCTAAATGTAAGCCAGTTGCATCAACATTAAATGTACCAATAGGTTCAAGTATAATTTTATATAGATCATACATCTCATAGTATATCTTCAAATAATATTTTTTATAGTAAACTATACACTTTATTTTAACTATATTAATAATACATTAGGGAATATAGATGAGAAGGACGCTACTCTTATCAATATTCATATACATATTACTTTTAACGATGTTATGGTCACCTATAGTTATTAGAGTAGATATATTGGGAAAAAGCATACCTGTGTTAGGATTGGTAAAATATACATATTTCTCATATATTGAAAATATTATCTCAATGTGTTCTATAGCTGTATCGGTTATCGGAGGACTTGCATTGATTTCAACAGCATATTTTTCACATAAAATTGAAAGAAATGAATAATGCTTATTATTGAGAAAAATTAATAATTATTCGATGAAAATATGGGAAAAAAGTACATTAGATTAAAAAACATAAAAGACCTTGTCGAAGTAGCTATCTGGTCTCAAACACCTATAATACATTATATGAATGTAAATGATAAACATATATATTTCATACCTTATACGATTTTAGGTTACTCAAGCATAGTATATTTTGTAGAAAACTCTAATAAAATAGATAGTAGATTTATTGTATATAATAGGTATAATGGTGATTTATCTTATTCAGATAATGTTCCTACAGATACTACACTCGAAACCATTCCGATAATTGAAATTGCAGAACAAAACGTATTCGATATAAAGATTTTTGGAAAACGTAAAAAGAAAAAGAAGGAGGAGAAGTAATTATTTCCTCTTTAACAATATCTTTACATCTATAGCCATGCATCCCTTCTCGTATACAAATAGTGGATTAATATCTATATCAGTTATTTCTGGAAAATCTAATGCAAGCTGAGAAACTCTCGCAATCACGTCTTTTACACTTTGAATATCACCCCTTTTTTCACCTCTAAATCCGGTTAATAACTTATATATCTTAGTTTCCTTCATCATCTCATCTATACTAACCGTATCTAGAGGAGCTACCCTAAATGAAACATCTTTGTAAAGCTCTATATATATTCCACCGCTACCAAACATTATTAATGGACCAAATATAGGGTCTCTATGCATACCTACTGCTACCTCTCTTCCTTGCACAGCCATTTTACGTACAATTATCCCCTTTATCTCAGCATCTGGCCTAGCTTTAGAAACATTTTCCATAATCTCCTTAAAAGTCTTTCTAACATCTTCTAAAGAATTTATACCTACTTTTATTCCACCTACATCAGTCTTATGTATAATTTGAGGAGATTCTACCTCCATTACCAATGGAAAACCGATTTTGACCGCTAGTTCTTCGGCCTCCTCTAAATTTTTGGCTAATGGTTTAGATAGAGTTGGAATACCATATGCCTCTGCAACCTTAGCAGCTTCAGATGGCAGCAGAAACTCTCTACCTTCGTTTAAAGCATCATAAATTATCTTTGCTGCACTATCCCTATCAACCTCTACCTTTACAGGTTTACCAATAGGTTTCTTTAAATATCTATAGTATTGATATAATGCACCTAAAGCAGCTACAGCTTGTTCTGGAGAAACGTATGTTGGAACACCCATTGCAGTTAACCTATCGCTCTCCTCATCACATTCAATACCGCCTATAAACGACGCAACTACAGGCTTATTTACACCAGCATTTTTGATAGCAGATAGAATTGCGTCCCCTATCTCCCTAGGATTTGTCTGAGCCGTGTGGCAGTAGAGTACAATAACCGAATGAACTCTATCATCCTTCAATGCAGCTTCAATAGCACCTATATACCATTCTGCACCAGCCATTCCAGTTAAATCTATAGGATTATATGTGCTTCCAAATGGAGGCATAAATTTCCTAAACTTTTCTTTAAGATCCTCAGGTATATCCATTAAATGTACACCATATTGCTCTGCAGCATCTGTAGCCATAACACCAGCTCCTCCACCATTTGTAATAATTACTGCATTCTCACCCTTCGGTAGAGGTAGTTTTGATAAGGCTATAGCCCATTCGAATAAACTTGGAAATGTTGGAGCTCTTATCACTCCACTTTGCTTAAATGCTGCTTCGTATGCTGTATCGGAACCTGCTAGTGAACCAGTATGAGATTTAATTGCACCCACCGTTCTTTTAGCTTTTCCAGCTTTCAATACTACTACTGGCTTCTTCCTAGAAACTTTCCTAGCCACTTCTATAAATCTTCTTCCATCATCCGTTCCTTCAAGATATATTGTTATTACCTTGGTATATGGGTCTTTTCCAAAAAACTCCATTAAATCTATTTCACTTACATCTGCTTTATTTCCAATACTTACTAGATCTGATAGACCTATGTTCTCCATCTTAGTCCATCCAACTAATGCTATAGCAAGTGCACCGCTTTGTGTAATAAATACTATATCGCCCTTCAATGGAAGCCCTTGGCAAAAACTGGCATTTACACTTTTAATTGTATCACATATTCCTACAATATTCGGACCTAGAAAACGGAATCCATATTTATGTGCTATTTCAACAAGTTTTCTCTCAAGCTCTACATTTCCAACTTCCTTAAATCCCGCACTTATAATTGCAGCCGATTTCACACCCTTTTCTCCACATTCCTCTAAGACCATTGGAACAATTTTTGCTGGAACAACTATCACAGCTAAATCTATATCTCCTGGAACATTCTTCACACTGGAATAGCATTTTAATCCCAATATTTGATCTGCCTTAGGATTTATCGGGAAAACCTTATCTTTAGGGAAACCGGCATCCAAAACATTTTTTAAAACTTGGTAGCCAATTTTATCGGGATGTCTTGAAGCACCAATAACAGCGATTGATTTCGGCCTAATCATATGAATAAACATATTTAAATCGGTGTTCATACACATCATCTTTTAATATTTTACATATATCAAATGACCATCAATAACAAAAATAATAAAGTATTTATCTTTTATCATAACATTTGACGAAAAAATATTCGACAATATTAGAAAATACTTATTTTCAATTACTTACTATATTTCTCTCAACTTTGGTTCCTTAATAACTATTACTATAAATAGAAAATCTATAATAGATAAGAGAATTGAAAGCAGTATGGCTGTAATAGGATTTTGAGAATATATGTATCCTAAAACTATTCCGAAAAATGAAAATCCTATTGATACAAGCATATTTGATACTGAAATTATTCTTCCTCTTAATACTCTTTTAGTATAATCAGCTATGTATGCTGTCCATGCAGAATGATATACTGTTTCAGCCATATTAAATAATGTTAGGACTAATCCTATCTCCCAGCCAGAAGCCTTGATAAAAATTATGTAGCTTGTGAATACTAGTATAGCTGATATAGCCATTAAAATTTTTCTCGATACTCTATCTAGGATTGGTAGACATACTAATGTGAAAATCGTTATAAGTATGTTTGATAGAGATTCATAGAAACCCCATTCACCAGCATTTATTCTAAGAAAATCTCTCGCATACACTACTCCATAGTTTATAAATATTATGATAGAGGGGGTTGAAATAAGAGTTAAATATAATAGATATATAATCATTTCTCTCGGAATCTTCTTAAGTATGTAGGGTATCTCAGCATAAGAATTTAATATAACTCTATATATAGACCCTCGTCGCCCTATCTTCTTTACATCAACAGTCTCTCTCAAAAACCTTGTTCTAAGATAGGCTGCAATTACCCAGTAAATCCGGAGAAAATATAACTTATCCTAATACCAGCTACACCATGTATATCTATTAAATATCCTCCTATCGCTGGTAGAAAAAACCACGGTATATTTGTTATGACTCCAGTAATAGCTGTACCTCTAGCTCTAGCTTTCGGTGGAAGAGAATCCATCATAATAGCGTCTAACGCTGGCACATAGAAATGAAGTAATGAGTCTATTGAATATAATATTAATAGATATTCCCAACTTGGAACAAATGCATAGAAAAATGTAAGTACAACTATTATTCATGTAAAGGTAACTATAGTCTTATACCTACCATATATATCTGTAATATATCCTCCAGGAATAAGTAATATTATAGAAAAAATGCTTCCAATAGAATTTATTAACCCTATATAGATATCTCCGCCTCCAACATCTTAATATATAGAGAAAAATATGGTCTAACCAGAGCATTTCCGATACCGAAAAATAGCCAGGATAGAATCATTATAGTTACATTACTCTTAAAAAAGTTTTAAATAGCTCATCATAATCTCCTTTAAAGGTATGGAAATGCTCGACTATCATTGAATATATTTTTATAAAGCTATTTTATTTTAATTATTATGGATGATGATGGTTAAAAGCTATGAACTAGTGAATGAAACCTGGCTTCTGACTTTCTTAGAATAAAGTTTAAATTTATTTAAGTATATATTGTCTTGATTAATATGGCTAAGATATTTATAGGTACTTCTGGATGGAGTTATGATGATTGGGTAGGCCCTTTCTACGATTCTAAAGATAATATGTTTAGTCAATATATGTCTATATTTAATACTGTTGAGATTAACTCTACCTTTTATGAATATCCTTCTCCAAGTCTTATCATGGGGTTAGCTAGAATTGCTCCGATGGGATTTAAGTATTCTGCAAAAATGCCTAGACTTATTACACATAAAAAGAAATTTAACCCAGAGCGTGATGTGGGTGAAGATATTGATAGGTTTTTAAAGTTAATGGATATTTTAAAGAAATTTGATAAACTTGGAGTCATACTTATACAGCTTCCCCCAATATCTAAAGATAAGACTCCATGGTTTAAAGATTTTATAGAAATTTTGCCCTCAAAAAAATATAGATTTGCTGTGGAGTTTAGGGATATGAGCTGGTTAGACAATAAGACTTGGAAAATTTTATCAGATAAAAATATTGCATACTGTATTGTAGATGAACCTCTTCTCCCACCAGAGATAATAGTTACATCGGATTTCTCATATATTAGATGGCATGGACATGGTAGGAGACCATGGTATTATTATGAATATAGTGAAGAAGAACTACGTGAATGGGTTCCTAGGATTAAAGAATTATCTGAAAATGTTAAAGAAATTTATGGCTATTTTAATAATCATTTTAGAGGATATGCTCCTAAAAATGCTCTGCAAATGTTAAAGCTGCTAGGTAAAACACATTTCGGACATGAATATACTTTAAAGAAAATTGAAGAATATTTTACAAAGAAATCTATTGAGGAAACTAAAGAAAAAGCCGAGAAAATTCTGTCTGAAAGAGATATCAGAAAAATATTAGAAGTATTTGCAGGTTCAAGAAGACTTGAGAGAGCTATAGATATGCCTAATGAAATGGTTAGAATAGATGAGATAGATGATAAACATATTGTTGCAAAAGTAAAAGATTATATAATAGAGATAAATATGAAGGAAAAATATATTATGCATAATTGTGATGATTGGCATAAAAGGGTTAAAGAAAAAAAGTTTTGTAAACATGTATGTAAACTATTTCTAATGCTTCCAGAGGAACTTTCACTAAAAATACTTGGGGATATTGTTAAAAATATAGATGAATGGAAATTCAAATAAACTTATCTTAAATATTGTATCGCCTCTACGAATCCCATCCAATATGGCTTTGATGTAACGATACTGGCTATCTTTTTAAGATTTTCTGAAGCATTATTTACGGCTATACTTAACCCAGCCTTCCTAAATAAAGCTATATCTGTATCACTATCACCTATAGCCATAAATTCATCTAAGCTTAAATCCATCATTTCTGCAGCAATTTCCAAACCTCTACCCTTATCTATCCTCGAATCACCTACATGGTATGCAACTCCACTATCCATTGCCCTGACATTAGGAATGTTTTTTAAAGCATCCCTTAATATTCTTAATCCCTTCTCTCTAGGAATATTTATCTTAAGTTTAAATGCAAAATCTATATGACGATATGGATTCTGCCAACTCTCAACAAATATTTGATTTAATTTCTCTAAAATTAATTTACGTGCCATTAAACCGATTTTAGGATCTCCTAAAATGACGAAATTATTGTATTCCCCTACAATACCTCCATTCTCCCCTATAACTACACCGCTACATCCTAGATATTTTCTTAACCCCATTACAACTGGAAATGCGTTTCCAGTTGTCAATACAACTCTAATATTCTTAGATTCAAGCATTCTAATAGTTTTTAAAGCATTTAAATTAATTATCCCTCTTTCATCGGTTATTGTTCCATCAATATCTAATGCAATTGCCTTGATCTTCAAGAAAAACCCCATCTATAAATCACATAGATGTTTATAATTTTATGCTCAATCTTTAAATATAGGGTGAACACGATATTTATTTGAAGGCAAGATTAGTGGGTGATAAAAATTACCGCGGAAAAACTTACTGTAAAAGATATTATGACAAGGAGAGTTATAACTATAGATAAGGATAAAAGTATTTTAGATGCTGCTAAAAAGATGACTAGAGCTAGAGTTGGTACGATAATTATAATGGATGGTAAAAAGCCTATAGGTATAATTACAACAACAGATATTATTAAAAAGGTTGTGGCTAAAAACCTAAGGCCCTCTGAGGTAAAAGTTATAGATATAATGAGTAGCCCATTGAAAACAGCTAAGCCAAACGACCTAATAGTAGACATTGTTGAGAGAATTAAAGAAGAGAAGATAACAAAGTTTCCAGTAGTTGAAAGAAATAAACTGGTTGGAATAATTACTACAACAGATATAGCTAGAATATATCCAGAAGTATTGTTTATAGAGAAATATAGACCTGGAAGATGGCGTGAATTAAAACCCGGAGAAACTATGAGCGGATATTGTGAAATATGTGGAAACTATTCGGAAAACCTGCAACTCGTAAATGGACTACTAGTATGTGAAGAGTGCAGGGAGTCAATGGCATAAACATATATGAAAATTACAATAAGATATTATTATCGTATACATTGATATATGGTTGAACATATAGCATTAACACACGGCGCAGTATCTAGTGTATGGGATGAAACTATTTATTGGTATATAGAAAGATGTCGTAATTGGTATGAAATTAAAAAAATTCTGGCAAATGCCACATGTAGTGAGAAAAAGCAAATCCTTAATACAGCTTACAGATGCAAGTTTTTATATATAAAAATGTAATTTCATAAAAATAGATTGTTAGTTAATTTAAAGAATTGTAAACCACTTATATTATCGGTCTTTCTACTATTTTTCTTGACAAAATATGCTGTCCATATTAATTTTTCTAACATGTTCGCTCCTATATATTCTTTATAATTAGTAAGAAGAAATTCTTTTTCTTCGATCCAACCAAAGTTTCTTTCAAATAAAAATCTCACTACATCTGATTTTATACTTTTACCTATGAAAATTAGAATGGAATGTTCTACATCCTTGATATTCAGTTTCTCTTCAAAAAAGTTTCTTACATGCGTATCTATCATAACATTGAAACAAGAGGCTAATACGAGCTTTCTTATCCATTCATTTTCTAGTAATTTCTGAAATTTCTTATTATTATTCTTTAACAAAACTAGTTCATATGGTATTTCATTTAAGATAGCATTCGCGATTTTACTCCTAATGTACTTAAAACTCATAAATTTTGCTATTATTTCAAGATATAAGTTATGGACTTTTTTAATTCCAAAAGAATCTACAAGTTTTTTTATTTCTTCTACAAAATCGTCTCCAGAACTATATTTGTTTCTTAACTGTTGTAACACCTCTTTAATACCTTTTGCTTGTAGGAACTTCGGATTATAAAAACTAGGTAATAAAAATTTACTATCACTTGGAAACTTATCGAAATAAAAATTGTTTCCCTGTTCTTTACAGAAGTTTACGAATTGTTTGAATGCTTTGTTAGAAATGATAACACTTCTTCTTAAAAAATTTCCACGTAAAAAGCAAAACCATACAAAGAATTTCTCATCTCTATTCTTTATTACATCAATAATAATAGGATTGAGATTAGATTTAGTTCTCGAAAAGATGTTTTCCACTTTTCTATCTAATTCATCTAAGCATTTTCCTAATGTTTTTAGGTCTACACTATTAAGAAAATCTATTAGTTTCCTAACTCCCATAATTTATATTTTATTTTTTAAACTAAAAATTTTATAGTTGCTGAAAGACGAAATTCAGCAACTGTCAAAAACTATATAAATATAAATTTAATAGTTGTTAAAGGAAATCATGCATAAATATTTTGCTGAAAATAGGGATACTTTATAGACATACTTATATTAAAATTATTCCCTATTATATTGGGATGTTAAATGATGAAAACAAGTAATATAGATTTTTTGAATTGAAAATTGTAGAACATTCTTTTGCATATAATAGGGTTATAGGTAATATCGGAAAGGAGCTGGTACGTACCTTACTAGAAGCATGTGGGTACTCAGTATATCCATTTGGATATGAATCATATTTTACTCATATTAAAGACTTAATACATACAGGGAAAATTAAGAAAACACCTCAACTGCAGCGTATGCCAGATCTTTTAGTTGTAGATGAAGAATTAAAAGACATAGATATGGTTGAGGTCATAACAAGAACTCAAAAAAATGCCGACGATGTTGATATCACAAAAGAAAAGTTAACGCATTTAATCAAATTTTGGCCTAAAACAATATTGGCCGTTGTTCTACCTCGAAGTAAACATGTATTTTATGCTGAATATATTGAAAAACTAAAGATAACAAACAAAGATTATGTAAATTTTGATATAAGTGAAAGACCTATCGAATGTTATTTTCCAAGGGTCGCAGGTTCTAGTGTTCTTAAGGAGTTACAGAATCTATGTAAAAAAATTATTTTCAAACTTATATTAACAATGGAAGTCTATTGTTATTAAGGATAAATTATAGTAATTTAAAATGGGTTTATACCCCACTAAATAGCTCCTATACTATTTTAACACGAATCATATTACGATTTACAGAGCGAGTATAACGATTTATAAGAAAAATATGATAGTTTAACAGAAAAATATAAAGCGCGTGGTCGATGGTAATAATGGCGATATTTCTTTACATCGTTTTTTGTTCAAAGGGATACCGATTAAACACTATCCAAAATTTTTACTTGCTTAGAATTACCTATTTATCATATAACTAATCTCCCTATCTATATATTGGCTATATTGTAAGACATAAAGAGACGCAAAATATTTAAAATATTTTAAGGGGAAAATGAAAGGGTATCAGGATTTGTATCAGCTTGGATTAATAAACGAAAAGCTTTCCATATCTAATTTTAAATCTCCTTTCTTCATCTTCTATATCTTTATTCAATATTTCTAGAAATTTATTCCATTCTAGCTCTCCATGAACCCATTTAACAATGTATTCATTTTCCTTTGAGATAAGTTTTAGAAATTTTTGCCAACTCCATTCTCTCTTCTTAAGAACCCCACCCCATCTACATTTTTTCCATAAATAGCTTGGTAATCTATTT
>Ga0190304_1000012_pt1 | contig 74864 bp, 72 predicted proteins | sample 48700712_MG_FD_161670 | JGI IMG/M metagenome (GOLD analysis project Ga0190304, IMG submission 161670) | Hydrothermal vent sediment bacterial communities from Southern Trench, Guaymas Basin, Mexico - 4870-07-1--2_MG | ecosystem: Environmental > Aquatic > Marine > Hydrothermal vents > Sediment ...
ACCCTCTCTCCTCATTTCATTCGGAGACCTTACGGTTCCCCCACGGGAGAGGGAAAATTTTATATTCCCGCTTTACGCTGCCCGCTTTCCGCTCTACGCTTCACGCTGCCCGCTGTCCGCTTCACGATTTCCCGCTCTACGCTTCCCGCTTAAAGGGATTCCCTCAATATTCTCTCCTTCCTTGTCATCACCTCTACTATTTCATGATAAAGCTTTTCCAGTGCATCTCCGAAATTCATTTCTTTATCCTCTATTTTATCCAGCATCTCTTCAAGTTTGTAAGTGACCTCTTCTGAAATGTATTCCCCAAAATATTTACTGAGGAGTGAATGGACTGTTTCTCCCCTTTCCGTGGAGAGAAGCCTTGAACCTGCCTTTTTCACGTATTGTCTCTCCAGCAGTCGGGAAATTATAGTGGAGTAGGTACTTGGTCTTCCTATACCTCTTTCCTTCATGAGTCTTACAATCTCTGCCTCTGTATAAGGATATGCTAGAGGCCTTTCGCGTATTTCTACTTCTGTTTCATATTCACCTTCAGGAAGCTCATCTTTAATGGATATTCTGTAAGGATAATACTTTAAGAAGCCGGGATTCAGTAATTTTACATACCTCTCATCTTCAATAGTGCCTATATCTATTACCTCAATTCTGTAAGTTGCCCTTATGAGAGTAGCCACAGGTGCAAAAGCTGCCAGAAATCTCCGTTCAATGAGATTATAGACATCAAGGTCTTTTTCTGTTATGAACCTGGAGAAGGTGAATTCTTCAAAATTAGCCTTTATATCCTGAGTTTTAATTGGTTTTGTTATTCTTATGCCCTCATGGGCGCCCCTTCCGGTGTACTTTCTGAAAGAAAATTCCACTCCCAGTAATCTCCGCGCAATTTCAATTCCCTTACTGGATATGGCGGTGGAATCGGTTCTGTGATATGTTATAAGCCCCGCTTCAAAAAGTCTCTGTAAAGAGGCCATGGTTTCTTTTGTCTCCATGCCAAGGATCCTGTTTGCATCCTCAAGAAGTGTATCTGTGGAATAGGGTAAAGGAGGCTGAATGGTGGTTTCCTCTTTTTCCAATAAAGTGATGTTGACCTTAACTCTGTGACCTGTGATTTCCTTTTCAACCGGAAGTTCAATCCCATATTTCTTCAACTGGAGGAATTTTTTCTTTTTAAGAGATTCAAGTGTCCTTTCTATTATCCAACCAAGAACCGGTGACTGAGCCCTACCAGCAGAAAGATTCTTATCCTTAAAATAATCCTGCAAGAAGGAAGAAAGCTCAAAACCAAGCCAGCGGTCTTCAGCTCTTCTCACAAATTGAGCCTTGACCCTCTCCAGATCAAATTCTTTCAAATTGGTAAGAGCTTCCAGGATAGCCTCCCGTGTCACTTCATGAAACTCGCTTCTTTTAATGGATTTTGCATAGGGGTAAAGAAGATTCCTAAGATCCCATGCTATTTTTTCACCTTCTCTATCGGGATCAGTGGCGATGATGACATTACCCGTATGGTAGGAAAGAGTTCTAAGAAAGTTTATGTGATGAAAAGAATCCACAATATCACGGGACTCACATCGTGGACATACCATTTCATTTTTGACAATTTTGTAATTATCGGTAAAAGTATAGCTACAATTTTTACATTTCCTTATAGGAGTAAATATAAATTTGAAGTTATTCTTTTCAGTTTCTATACCATGGAGTCCTCTCTTTACACTTAGATCAGACACATGACCAAATGAAGGTGCTATAATGAGGACATGATTTCCTGTTGTAACCTCATAAATCCATCCTTTTTCTGTGGCTATTATATTGGGTTTCCCAAAAAAAGAGGCAATCTGTCTTACTTTGTTGGGACTTTCAACAATAAAGAGATAAGGATTAATAATCTCTTCCTCTTTTGTCTTGGTTCTTAATTTTCTTCGATCTTCGTCTAATAGTTTTTTCAGGCTTTTGAGCTCCGTGAGATTAAGTTCAGCAAATAAGATGTTTTTTAATGTTGCCCTTTTAATAAATATATCAATTTTCTCCTGTGTATCCATTACAATGGAAAGTCCCTTTGTTATTCCACCCTGATACATGCGGGATGTCCTTCCTGAGGCCTGTATATATGTGGTCATATCCGGGAATACTAAATATTCATCTTCAACAAATATTCCTCTCTCCATTAGGGATTCTTTTGAAATACCAGCAAGATTTTCTCTCAGAGTTTTGTTTTCATCGAATTTATTCCCAAGAAGGGTTTTAAGAAAATGTGTTAGTTTTTCTCCTGGAGATTCTACATGGAGAGGGATCCTTATAGATGGGATACCGTAAAATATTGCGAATTTTATCCTCTCGGGATAGTCAAGTCCTCTTACCATAACTCCGTAAGAAGTCGCCACTCCAAGAAGAATGTTAATTTTCCCGCTGGCGAAGTCTTCAAGGTCTTTCTTTTTCTTTGAGATGGCAAGTCCTACCTTGATGCCATGTTCTTTCAAAAAATCACGGAGCTTGTAAAGTTCTTCTTCTCTGGATGCAAATATCAATCCCCCATCTTGGAGAATCCTGAGAATTTCAAGTAATAGATTTTTTGATTTTTCTTTAATATATTTATCTTCAATATTTCTTACCAGGTTCTGAAAAACACCAACCCTGAACCCCAGGATGTTGAAGAACAATTCTGCACTTTTCCCGGGCTTTGCAGTAGCAGTAGATACCATTAAGGTTCCCCGTTTCACACCAGGTAAAGCCTGTTTGCTTTTGATTTCTGAAGGTTTAACACCCAGAAGCATAAGAACTTTTTCCACATTTTTTGAAGCTTTGAGAAGTGCATCTACATCATCCACAAAAATATAATCAAACCTTTTGCCTCTTAAAAGGTTAAAATTTTTTGATATGAATTGGTTCGTGGTAATCAGAATATCGTACTCAAAATCTGTAATTTTCTGTTTCAGGATCTCCTTCTCTTTTTTATTAATATCTCCATGATATGCAATAATTTTAAGTTTGAATCCAGCCTTCTTTAAGAAATTTATTAATCTCTCGTGATTTTCCTTAACCAGTATTGATGTGGGGAAAATCAGATAGCTTTTTTTCTTTTTATATTCTGCTAAATAGAGTGATATGATTAAGCCAAAAACCGTCTTTCCAGTACCTGTAGGTGCAGTTATAGGAAAGCTAATGTGGTTTAGAACCCTCAAAGCCCACAATCTCTGAAGGTTTCTCATGGATGATCCCAGAAGTTTTATGAAGAGGTTATTTAGTTTTTTTAATTCTTCTTCCAGTCTGGATGGGAGAAGTGGGTGTTTTTTATACTGGCAAAGCCCTTTGTCAATTTCAAAGGAACCAAAATTACCTTTACATACGGGGCAGAATTCTCCATACAATACATCAGGTTGTCTTATTTTCATTTTATGTTCAATTATACTGGGTCATACTTAAAAATGGAAAAACCTTGCAATTTTCCAAAAAATACATTACTTTTTAATTGATGAAAAGGGGGAAAATTTTTACTATTTATACAATGACTATAGCTCTGGTGGGTATTGTGACCCCTTTGCTATATGTAATTTTGAAGAAACCACCCTTCCCGCCAGTTCTTGATTATACAGCATTTTTTATAGTAGCCGCTGTAGCTGCTGTCTTATATATTCAGGTTGAGAATACTATAGTTTCCTTTGAAATTGCGATATTTTACTTCTTAACTCTGGTCTTTGGTCCATATACTGGTAGCTTTACAGCTATGATTGTCATCCTGATCGTGTGGATATTTAAAGCCATTTATTTCCATTTTAAGGAAAAGATCAGTATTGTGAGTGTGTTGCAGAGTGGGGCATTTAATGCGGGCCTTTATGGAATTATATTTCTCATAGGAGGAGTAACATATATAAGCTTATATCCTGCGAAATATGCTTATGTTGCGTCTATTTTTGCCATTATCCTGAGCAACGAAATAATCTTTATGTTAAAATCCCTGATAGAAGGGGAAAATATCAAGAAATATATTTTAGAAGAGGCGCTTTTAAGTGATATTTTAGAAATGTGTATTTACCCTCTGGGCATTAGTATGGCCTTTCTGTACTCTGATTATGGACTTTCTTCATTATCTCCTTTGCTCATAGCCATATTGTTACTCTCTTACATGGGGAAATCCATGTCTGATTTTCAGATTAAACTGTCAAGACGCATTAAAGAAGAAAGTGAATTGAATAAAATTGCCCGTGCTCTGGGGGGTATTCTGGATCCTGGTGTCCTTGTAAAAAAGATCCTTGAAGAAACACTCAGATTTACAAGAGCTAAAAAGGTGATTTTTATCCCCATGAGGAGACTTCCCTGTTTAAGAAAGGCTATTGTGTACGATGGAGTTAATTTCACATCTCTTACAAAGGTGGAAGCAAAAAAACTCCCCTATACCCTTGCCCTTGAAGTAAAAAGCGGAGGTGCCTTCTATGCAGAAATTCTTGTGGATACCCCTTCTCCAATAAGCAAGGAAGAAATGATACTGGCGAATAATCTGATAGAGATAATATCTAAAAGTTTAAATAATGCCATACTATATAAAGAATCAATCGTGGATGGTTTAACAGGACTGTACACAAGAAGATATTTTGAGAATCGCCTGAAAGAGGAAATAAAGCGTTCTGATCGATATGGGGACATATTCAGCCTGGTTATGTTTGATCTGGATAATTTTAAATACATAAATGATGCATTTGGACATCTGATAGGGGATAAAGCATTACAGCAGTTTGCAAAATGCATTAAGAGGATCCTGCGTAAATCTGATCTTGCTGCAAGGTGGGGCGGAGATGAATTTGTTGTGATTCTTCCGGGAGCTAAAGAGGAAGAAGCACTGGAAATTGGAAAAAGACTTGAAAAGGAACTGAAAAATAATCCAGTGGTGCATAAGGATCAGAAAATTGTTATAGATGTTTCCTTTGCAAGTGTGACTTACACACCGAGCAGTCGATTGAAGGCTAAGGATCTATTCCATAAAGTTGACGCCTTGCTGCTCAAGGAAAAACAGAAAAAAGGCAACAGGCAGATTACCCCAGAAGATAATTAAATAACTACTTTTACAGAATCTTTTGAAACATCGCTCAATTGATAATAAGGAGGGTTTCCTTTAAAATACTAAACTATGAGATGGAATAAGGCGTTTATACCTACTTTGAAGGAAGATCCAAAGGAAGCTGAAAATGCTTCACACAGGCTTCTTTTACGTGCAGGTTTTGTAAGACAGCATCAGAGTGGTGTATATATTTTCTTACCTTTGGGCTGGAAGGTAATGCTGAAGATTATGAAAATTGTACGTGAGGAAATGGATCGTATCGGCGCACAGGAGATGTTGATGCCAGCCCTTACGTCTGGGGATGTATGGAAAAAATCTGGTAGATGGGAAGATTTTGGAAGCGATATGTTTAGACTTAAGGATAGAAAAAACAGAGATATTGCTCTTGCGCCAACACATGAAGAAATTATGACACTTCTTGCCAAGGAACATATAAGATCTTACAGAGATTTGCCCCAGATTTGGTATCAGATACAAACCAAATTCAGGGATGAGCCCCGCCCAAGGGCAGGGATTTTGAGAGTAAGGGAATTTCTAATGAAGGATTCCTATAGTTTTGATGCGGACTGGGAGGGACTCGCACAGAATTATGAGAGGCATAGAGAAGCTTATACTAGGATATTTATGCGTTCAGGTCTTGAATTTATTGGAGTTGAGGCGTCGACAGGTCTGATGGGTGGAAGCAAATCTGAAGAATTTATGGTAATAGCCGATGCAGGTGAGGATTCTTTAATCATCTGTGAAAAATGTGGATACAGCGCAAATCTGGAAGTTGCAGAGGGAATGCCAAGAATCGAGAAAATTGAGGGAAAATTTGAGAAAAAAGAGAAAGTCCACACTCCGAGTGTGAGAAGTGTTGAGGAAGTCAGTGATTTTCTGGGTATTTCGCCTTCTCTTATTGTGAAGAGTTTGATGTATCATATAGAAGATGAGCCTGTTCTTGTGCTTATAAGAGGTGATTATGAAATAAATGAAGCTAAACTGGCAAAGGTACTGGGTCCAAAGGCTCACCTTGCTTCTCACGAATATATAGAAGAAAGGTTTGGAGTGGAGCCCGGCTTTCTTGGCCCTATAGGAATTGGTGTAAAGCGAATCATCGCTGACGAAACAATTAGAACCCTAAAGAATTTTGTAGTTGGAGCCAATAAGAGTGATTACCACATAGTGGGTGTTAATATGGAGGATTTAAATATCGAAGCATTTTACGATCTGAGGGCTGTAAAGGAGGGTGATTACTGCCCGAAATGTGGACACCCGCTGGTGGAAAAGAAAGCCATCGAGATAGGGCACATTTTCCAGCTTGGAACTAAATATTCTGAATCTCTGGAAGCTTATTATACTGATAAAGACGGGAAACTCAGGCCTATTGTCATGGGAAGTTACGGTATCGGCATTGGTAGGATAATGGCTGCTGCAGTGGAGCTTTATCATGATGAGAAAGGGATAATATGGCCTGTGGCAATAAGTCCCTATGAGGTCTCCATAGTGGAAATTAATCCACAGAAAACTGGTGATAAAACAGAAGAGATTTATAACGAACTCAAGAATAACGGGATAGAAGTGATCTGGGATGACAGAAATGAAACTGCCGGGTTCAAATTCAAAGATTCTGAGCTTGTAGGTTACCCATTTAAAATTGTAGTTGGAGAGAGAAAATTGAAAGATAACAGGGTGGAAGTTCAGATCAGAAAATCCGGAGAGAGTTTCGATGTTGATAGAGGGGACCTGGTTGCTAAATTAAAGGAATTGATCGAAGAGGAGAAAAATTCATGGAAGAAAAAGAATATATAGAAAAGAAAGTGGAGGAGTTGATTTCTGAATTACTGGACTTGAGTGGTCTTATTCTGGTAGATATAGAGTTTAAAGGTATTGGGGGAAGAAAAATATTGCAAATAGCCATAGATAGAGTAAATGGTGGCGTTACTCTTGACGACTGTGAGCGTGTATCCAGAGAACTATCACTTCTTCTGGATGCAGAGGATTTTGTACCGGGACCTTACGTTCTTGAAGTAACTTCACCAGGTCTTGACAGGGTTTTGAAAAAGGATAGAGAGATTAGATGGGCAATAGGTAAGAAGATTATTGTGTACACTACAGAAGGTGATATTAAAGGAAAGCTTAAGAATTTAGATGAAAAATTTTTAGTTATGGAAGATGGAAAAAAAATTGATAGAGAAAAAATTCAGAAAATTAAGCTAAACGAGGTGTAGGAAATGGCAAATTTTGAAATAGATGAACTTATAAAACAAATAGTAAGAACCCGTAAAGGGATTACAAGGGAGTTTGTAATCTCGACACTCAAAGATTCTATTATTTATTCTATAAAAAAGAAAAAGGGGCAGGATTATCCTGTGGAAGTGGAAATAGAACCTAAGCGAGGAATTGTTCAGATCACCGTGGAAAAGGAAGTGAAGAAAGATGTTGAGGATCCGGATAGAGATATTTCTGTGGAAGAGGCCAAGAAGTATAATCCGGACATATATATAGGCGCAAAGGTGAAGGTTCCTGTTGATCTCAGTTTCTTCGGAAGAGGAACAGTATATAAGATTCAGAATCTTTTCCTCCAGAGGATTAGAGAGGCTGAAAAGCAATACATCTACAAAGATTTCTCCCAGAGAATAGGGGAGATAATTAAAGGTACAATCCAGAAAGTTGATAAAACCGGAGTATACGTAAGCTTAGGCAACGCAGAGGCAATACTCCCACCTGAAGAACAGATTCCGGGTGAAAAGTACAAACAGGGTGGAGACCTTAAAGCACTTATTTTGAAGGTAGATGAGTCTCGTAGATTCCAGCAGGTCGTTCTTTCCCGAACCCATCCTGACTTTCTGCGACGACTTGTAGAAGAAGAGGTTCCAGAGGTTGTGGATGGAACAGTGGAGGTCAAAGCAGTAGCTAGAATACCTGGCAAGAGAGCTAAAGTAGCTGTAAGATCAAAGAATCCCAAGGTGGACCCCGTAGGTGCATGTATAGGAGTAAAGGGAAAAAGAATTCAGACCCTTGTAAAACAGCTTTCTGGTGAAAAAATAGATGTGGTGAGATGGAGCAACAATCTTTTGAGATTCGCTGCAAATGCTCTCGCTCCGGTGGATCCTCTGATAGTTTTTGAAGAGGATGATCATCTGGTAGCTGTGGTAAAGGATGAAGATATAGCAAATGCAAAGGGTCAGGATGCTCAAAATGTAATTCTGGCCTCCAAACTAGTTGGGAAGGAGATATATGTGTTCCCCCTGAGTGAAGCCAAGCTTCCTTCTGAAGCGGTTTCACTTCTGGAGCTTGAAAGTTTGAGTGAGAAAACCTTGGAAGCACTCAGGACAGCAGGTAAATATGTATTTAAGGAGGTACCTTCCCTGGCTGAACTCCTCAATATCGAAGGTATAGATGAGCAAACAGCTTATAAACTCCTTGAGGAGATCGAGTCAAAATTAGAGGAAAAGAAGAAAAATGCGAAATAAGGATATAGATAAATCTCAGAAAAAAATAGGAGACCTTGCAAGAAAATATGGCTTATCCAATACTGCTCTTGTTTCTCTCCTCCAGGAGTTGGGCTTCGACATCAAATCTCCAAAGGCCTCTGTTACTCCAGAGATGGAGAAAGCAATCAAGGAAAAGCTCAGCAAGGTGAGAAATCAGGAGCGCCAGCTTCTCGAAAGAAAGAAAAAAATATGGGGTGAAGAGGAAGAAGAAAAAGAGAAGAAGGTTGCCAAAAAGAAAAGAGAGAGAATGAAGGCGGAAGAGAGGGTGAAGAAAACACTTCATGAAATGGAGAAAGGACATGAGAGACCAAAGAAGAAGAAACCACACAAAAAACCTAAAGAGGAAGTTGAAGAAGAGGGTAGGCCTATATTAATAATACCAGGTGGAAGACTCACCGTCCAGGAATTTGCTAAGATGATAGGCGTTGAACCTGTAGAAGTGGTTCAAAAGGCCTTCTCCATGGGTATGCTGGTTACTATAAACCAGGCACTTGATGAGGAGAGTTTAACCATTCTTGCGGATGAGTTTGGATATGATGTGAGTTTTGAAGAAGAGATGGTGGAGGAGAGAGAAGAGGAAATTGAAGAAGGAGAATTGGAACCTAGACCACCTGTGGTAGCTGTTATGGGTCACGTGGATCACGGGAAGACAACTCTTCTTGATTACATTCGTAAATCCCATGTAGTTGAGAATGAGTTTGGACAAATCACACAGCATATAGGAGCATATCAGGTAGAATATGAAGGTCATAAGATAACATTCATAGATACACCGGGGCATGAAGCCTTTACCGCCATGAGGGCTCGTGGTGCTCAAGTCACGGATATTGTTATTCTGGTAGTTGCCGCCAATGAGGGAGTTAAGGAACAGACTGTGGAAGCTATTAATCATGCCAAATCCGCAAGAGTTCCCATTATCGTTGCAATTAATAAGATAGATCTGCCGGATGCAGAGCCGGATAGAGTTAAAAGAGAGCTTTCCCAGCAGGGTCTCATACCTGAAGAGTGGGGTGGAGACACTATTATGGTTGAAGTTTCTGCCAAAACCGGGCAAAACGTGGGAGAACTTCTTGAGGCAATACTCATCAAAGCAGAGGAGCTTGAGCTTAGATCCACTTCAAAAGGTCTGGCAAAAGGAGTAATCCTGGAGTCCAAACTTGACAAAGGCAAAGGACCAGTAGGGACTGTTCTGGTTCAGAGAGGGACCCTTCGAATGCGGGATTATTTTGTGGCAGGTACGGTATTTGGAAGGGTGAGAGCTATGTACAATGAAAATGGGGAAAGAATCCAGGAAGCTGGACCCTCAACACCTGTGCTTGTTCAGGGCTTTGAGGAGCTACCAGAGGTAGGTGATAAATTTGAGGTTTATGAATCTGATAATGAAGCTAAAAAAGTTGCGGAGGAGAGAAGAGCTATCAAAAAACAGCAAATGGCCCGAGGAGAATCAATATTGATTCTCAAAAAACTTGAAGAAAGAATCAAGTCGGGAGAACTTAAGGAGCTGCCCGTGGTAATTAAGGCAGATTGTAGAGGTTCTGCTGAGGCCATATCAGATTCACTTGCAAATATGCAAGTGAAGGATGTAAAACCTTACATACTTTATGCAGGCGTTGGGGCCGTTACTGAGGGAGATGTGGAACTTACATACACTGCTCAGGGAGTTGTCCTCGCATTCAATACAAATATTGATCCAAGAGCAAGAGAGAAGGCTAAAGAGCTCGGTGTTACCATAAAAGTGTATCGGGTTATATATGATTTGCTTGAAGATGTTGAGAAGATGCTAAAAGGGCTTATAGAGCCCGTCCTTAAGGAAGTAGAACTGGGGACCGTTGAAGTTAGACAGGTCTTTAGAGTCCCCAAAGTGGGCACTGTTGCCGGATGTTATGTATTGAATGGAGTTGTAAGAAGAGATGCAAAAGTAAGAATCAAGAGGGAAGGCGAAGTTATCTACGAAGGGAAAATAAGTTCTCTCAAAAGATTCAAAAAGGATGTAAGAGAAGTTCAGGCTGGATATGAATGTGGGATTAAGGTTGAAGGATTTGAGAAAATAAAGGCAGGGGATATATTAGAGGTGTATACCATTGAAGAGGTATTTGAGGTATAAGGATGCTGGTTGGGGTTTTGATCCTGGACCTGTATATTCCTGCTTCAAATTCGCTCAAGGATAAACGTGGAATTCTCAAGAGATTAAAAGATAGAATTCGTAACAAATTTAACGTTTCAGTTTCTGAGATAGATGACCAGGATGTTTGGAGAAGGGCTCAGCTTGCTGTTGCACATGTATCTAATAGAGGAAATCTGTCCAATTCAATACTTTCACAGGTGGTGAATTTTGTGGAGAGAGAACATGATGTCCAGATACTGGATTATAGGTTAGAATTTCTATGAGAGAGAAGAAGGTGATGGTCCCAAATAAGCTTGGTATACATGCAAGACCCGCGACTCTTTTTGCTGAAACTGCGAGTCAATTTCAATCAGAAGTTACTGTTGAAAAGGACGGTATGGAGGTTAATGGTAAAAGTATTTTAGGTCTCATGATGCTTGTAGCACCAAAGGGAACCGAAATAATCATCCGTACAGAGGGGCCTGATGAGGATGAGGCAATAGAGGCACTGACGAAACTTGTGGAGGAGGGCTTCGGTGAAGAGTAAGAGTGAAATAGTGTTGAAGGGTATTCCTATTTCACCGGGAATACTCATTGGTGAAGCAACTGTCTGGAGAATAGGTGAGATTCATGTAGATTCACGTAAAATTAGTGTTGAAGAAATTGAAAAAGAAATAGAACTCTTCAAGAAGGTGAGGGATAACCTTGTGAAGGATCTGGAACTTGCTAAGGTGGATCTACCAGAGGAAATAGTGAAGCTGATCGATGTACAGATTAGTATTTTGAAAGATGTTGAACTGGAGAAGCAGGTGATGGGTTTAATCAAGGAGAAAAGAAGAACTGCAGAGTTTGCCATCCACCATATTATAGGACAAAAAGCCGAGCAGCTTGAAAAATTCGGCACCCAGTATCTGAAAGACAGAGCTCAGGAAATCAGGAAATTAGGAAGAGATCTACTTAAAGGTATCAAGAATCTCGAAAAAAGAAAGGTAAGGGAAGAGGATAAGATAATCGTGACCGATGACGTCGCTGTGGATGAAGCAGTTGAAATATTGAAAAGAGGGGTTAAAGCCGTGATTGTGGAGGGTGGAGGAAAGACTTCACACGCAGCTATAATCTTTAGAGATTATAAAATAATAGCCGTTTTTGGTGTGGAAAACGCAACAAAAAGGATAGCCAATGGTGACATGGTGATAGTTGATGGTGCCAAAGGACTTGTAATTGCAAATCCTCAGGATGCTACCCTTGCCCACTATCAAAAACTTCAGGAGGATTATATAAAGTACGAACAGGGACTTAGTGAAATAAAAGAATTACCAGCTGCTACCCTTGATGGAAGAGAATTTGTACTTATGGCTAATATAGATATACCCGAGGAAATTGAACTTGTGAAAGAGATAGGAGATTATGGTGTGGGTCTTTTCAGAACAGAACTTCTCTTTTACAGTGTGAAAGATGATGAGGAAAGACAGTATGAGATTTACAGGGAGGTTGCTCATAAACTGTATCCTTTTCCTCTGACTATCAGAGCTTTTGATATTGGCGGAGATAAAGCTATTGATAATTATTATGAAAGAAATCCCTTCCTGGGCTTGAGGGGGATAAGATTACTCCTTCAAAGAAAAGATTTATTCCGAACACAGTTGAGAGCCATTATGCGGGCAAATGATCTGGGTAATATCAGATTTATGATTCCCATGGTGTGCTGCCATGAAGAAGTAGTGGAAACAAAGAAATTTTTCCTTAAGGTTAAGAAAGAACTGGAACAGGAGGGATACAAATTTCAGCAGCCTAAATTTGGAATTATGGTGGAAGTTCCCTCTCTTGTGTTTGTCCTTGATAAAATGGCTGATATGCTGGATTTTGTGAGTATAGGAACAAACGATATAACCCAATATACCCTTGCTGTTGACAGGAAAAATCCGCGGGTTTCATATCTTTTCAGTCATTTACATCCCAGTGTGATTTACATGATAAAATATGTTACAGATGTGGGACGGAAGAAGAACCTTATAGTTGATGTATGTGGAGAGATTTCTTCTGACCCGTACGGGATAATCCTTCTTGTTGGTATTGGAGTGGACGAACTTTCCCTGACTCCATCCCTGATACTGGAAACTAAAAAACTTATAAGAAATATTGAATTCAAAGAGGCAGAAAATATTGTGGAAAAGGCGTTGAATTTGAAAACCCCTTCTGAGGTGAAATCCCTTGTCTACGAATACCTCAAAGAAAGAGCTCCTTACATCCTCGAATTTTATGAGTAAATTGGAAATATTAACCCTTTCATCTGATGAAACCAGAAAAGTGGCCAGATGTCTGGCACAATATGTTGATGCGGGGAGTGTAATAATCCTTAAAGGAGAGCTGGGTGCGGGGAAAACGGAATTTGTGAGAGGTTTTGCGGATTATTTTGGTATAAAGGGTGTAAGAAGCCCCAGTTTTACAATAATTAATGTTCTTGAAGATGAGGAAACAAAATTGTATCATATCGATTTCTTCCGTATAAAATACAGTGAAGAAGTTTTCCTCTCTGGTTTTTTTGACCTGCTTGCGGACAAAGAAGCCATTAAACTCATTGAGTGGCCAGAGGTGGTAGAGAATTTTTTACCCTCGGAGACCATCAAAATAGAAATAGAGATTATAGGTAAAACCAAGAGGAAGATTAAAATGGAGTTAGGCGATGAGAATATTATTAAAAAACTTAAAAGTTGTTACTCCATTCAGAATAGCTGAAGCAGAAGATATTCTGATAGAGGGAAGAAAAATAAAGGAACTGAGGCGCGATATAAATGAAAAGGAAGCAGATATTATTTTTGATCTTTCTGGTAAGATAGCGACCCCGGGATTTGTAGATTTACATGTTCATGGTGCCATGAATCACGATTTCACCGAGGCAACCGAAGAATCCATACAGGAAATAGTTAAACATTTTCTGCGTCATGGTACCACAGGACTTCTGGCTACTCTATATACAAAACCCAAGGAAATGCTGATCCAAGACATCAGAAATATAGTGAGATACATGGAATGGGGAGAAGCAGATAGGACTGTTATGGGCATCCATATCGAGGGTCCTTTTATAAATCCTGAAATGCACGGGGCTATGAGGAAAGATTATGTATGGAGGCCCTCTCTCGAGGACTGGTACTTATTACGGGATGCAGGCAGGAATTATATAAAGCTTATGACTATTGCACCAGAGGTGGAAGGTTCCATGGAAATAATCAGAGATGCATCTTTACATGGCATAGTTCCGTCACTGGGTCACTCAAAGGCTCCGTTTGATCTTATTGAAGAAGCAATTGATAATGGAATGGCACATGTAACACATATTTTTAACGCCATGGAGCCCTTACATCATAGAAAACCTGGGGTTTTAACAGCTGCTCTTTTAAGAGATGAATTGAAGGTACAACTTATCGGTGATGGGTTTCATATACATCCAGCGATAATAAAGCTACTTTACAAATTGAAAGGCCATACGGGTATTATTCTGATAACCGATGCCATCAGAGTTGCAGGTATGCCTGATGGTGAATATACTTTTTCAGGTCAGAGAGTTTTTATAAAAGAAGGGAAGGTGGTTCTGGAGGATGGTACCCTTGCCGGTTCCAGTCTTACCCTTGATAGGGCTGTGAAGAATATGGTGAGATTATGTGACATACCTCTCACTCATGCGGTGAGGATGGCGTCATTAAATCCTATTAGAGTTCTGGGTAAAGAGCATAGAAAGGGAATTCTGGCTGTCGGGAAAGATGCGGATATTGTCATCATGGATGAAGACTTTAATGTTCTTATGACTATTCAGGAAGGGAATGTAAGATTCAATGCTCTCGAAGGGTGATAGTATCACCCGGTTTTATTATACCACCTTTAATAACTTTTGCAAAAACTCCTTCTTCAGGCATTACACATTTTCCTGTAATTCTCATAATATTGCATGCTGTGTGACATTTCTTACCAATCTGAGTGATCTCAAGAACAACGCCTCGATTTGTTATGATACGCTGACCGACTCTGAAATCCTCTGGCTTAATGTTCTCACTTAGGGTAATATTTTCTGCAAAATCCCCTGGATTCACATCAAGTCCAAGAGCCCTCATCTTCTGTATACTTTTCATTGATAGGAGAGAAACCTGCCTCTGACTTCCCTGATGTGCATCTCCCTTAACCCCGATATCTTTTATAAGGATGATCCCTCTCACAGGGGTTTTAGGAGTCCCCTTCTTTACACTTATGTTCACAGAGATAACATAAGCATTCCTCGTTTTCCTCATGATTCAATTTTAAGCCAGCCTTCAAGTATTTAAAACTTTTCTTTACTCTTTATCAGTTTGATTTTAAAATATCCGTATGTTCGATGAGATTTTCTACATAAATCCAGAATATCATAAAGCCCTTGATGATATCGAGTCCATGTATTACAACGGCCTTGACATTTCTTTTATACTTCTTGAAATGAAAAGATATGTTGAAAAAAATGCATTTTCTCCCGGAGAAAAAGAAGGGCTTATGCAATATCTTATTATGTTTTTGAGAAAATTCCTCAAGGATGAAGGAGATAATGAGTCTTTGAGGATACTGGATAGTATCCTTGATTCTATAGAAAATTATGATGAACTGGAGGAAATATATCAAGAAGATTTTGGCAAGCAGGAAGAATCAGATTAAAAAGGAGGTGTAAATGATCTGGATTTACCTTATTATTACCCTGCTGGGTAATGCTCCTCCTCGGATATTTGATGTCCCCAATGACGGCGGAAATGCTTTGAGGGTGGAATGGCAATTACCACCTGATAGCTTAGGGAAAGTGGACTCCATGCTGATTTTGAGAAAAACACTGCCCGAAGGGAAAGTGGACACTATAGCGAAGGTTTTTACCAATCACCCTGAATTTGTTGATGAGGGAGTAAATTATAAAAAGGCTTACCGATACAGCATATTATATTTCATTGGGCCCGTTCAAATTCAGAGTAAATGGTCCTCTCCGGCAAAGCCTATTGCCAGCTGGATAGATACCCGGAAGATACCTCTCTTTATCCTGATGATACTGTACACCACGATTTTACTGGTCTATATCTTCACTGCCCGTAAAGGTAGAGAGTTGTATTTGAGACCCATTGCAGGACTTGAAGCAGTGGACGAAGCTGTAGGTAGAGCTACGGAAATGGGGCGACCAATTGTTTATATTCCAGGGCTTTCCACTATTTCTGATGTTGCTACCATTGCAGCGCTCAACATCCTTGCACACATAACCAAGAAGGCAGGGGAATACGAAACCAAAATTATTGTTCCTGTCAGAAATCCGGTAGTTTATACAATTGCCCGGGAGGTTGTAAAGGAAGCTTATTATACCATTGGAAGGCCTGATCTGTTTGATCCAGGTCAGGTATACTTTGCTACAGATAGCCAGTTTGGTTACGCTGCTCATGTCTCAGCATTGATGACCAGAGAAAAAAGTGCAACCAACTTTTTCATGGGAATGTTCTGGGCTGAATCTCTTATTCTGGCAGAGACTGGGGCCTCCACAGGAGCCATTCAGGTTGCAGGGACAGATGCTGTCACTCAATTACCTTTCTTTGTGGTAACATGTGATTACACTCTTATTGGTGAGGAATTATATGCAGCCAGTGCATATCTTTCCAAAGAGCCTCTTTTGACTGCCTCAATTAAAGGACAGGACCAGATGAAATTGTTGATTATGGTAGCCATGATTTTACTTTCCCTTCTGAGTGTATTCGGTGTGAACATAACCCTTGGGTTATTTTAAAGGAGGTTAGAAAGTGTTACAGAGAAGAATACCACTTGTCATAGTTTTTATAACAGGTGTATTGATGAGTATCCAATATTTTATCCCTCATCCTGTATCTCAGTCTGCTTATAATATTGCACTTACGTGGTTCAGAGGAGTGTCTTCAATGGCATATGCCATAGCAGTTATCAGTTTTGTGAGGCATCATTCAAGGCGACTAAAACAGCCCCAGAATAGCTTTTACAGCGCAGTTGCACTTGCAGCCTTCCTTTTTATGTGCATTGTGGGATTTGGGTTCGGTATAGAAGAAGGTACCGTATTTTACAAGATGTATCTGAATGTCCAGGTTCCCCTCCAGGCCACTACATTTTCACTCCTTGCTTTTTATATGGCATCTGCCGCATATCGGGCTTTCAGGGTGAAGGGATTTGAAGCTACCTTACTCCTTATAACTGCTTTTATTGTGATGTTCGGAGTTACCACCATTGGTAATTATATTCCATTCATTCCGAAACTTACAGAGTGGCTAATGGCGGTTCCTAATCTTGCATCCAAAAGAGGAATACTCATAGGCGTTGGACTTGGTATGATTTCAACATCCCTGAAAATAATACTGGGTATTGAAAGAAACTGGCTGGGAGGATAAGATGAGAAAATTCCTTATTAAATTAAGCAAAATAGAAAGAAGATACATTTATCTGACCCTCTTCCTTGCATTGACCTTACCTTTGATTTTCCCCCCAAATTTCCCGCAGAAAATGTCTCCCACTGTCAAGTCTGTGTTTGAATTTATAGACACCCTGCCCCCAGGTTCTCATGTATTGCTTTCTGCAGATTACGACGCATCCGTTTTACCTGAAGTTGACCCTATGTACAGAGCGGTACTTAAACACTGTATTCTTAGAGGTGTGGTTCCTATTGGTATGACTCTCTATCCTCAGGGTGCAGTTCTTGCCCTGGATGCCTTCAAGGAGGCAGAGGAGTATCTGGGAGCGAGGAGAGACACGGACTATGTATTTCTGGGTTATCAGGCGGGCTTTCAGGCTGTTATTCTCGGCATCGGGGAGAATATCAAGAATGTTTTCCCGAAAGATTATTTTGGAACACCAATTGATTCAATACCTGCTATGAGAGGAGTTAATAATTATAAGGATATTGCTCTGGTCATAAGTTTCTCGGGTTCTTCAGTCCCGGTAACCTGGGTTATATATGCATATTCTAAATACCACCAAAAAGTTGCTGCGGCAGTGACAGCAGTTAGTGCAGCTGATTTTTATCCCTACATACAGACAGGACAGTTTGTGGGAATGCTCGCCGGTATGAAAGGAGCTGCAGAATACGAATACGCGGTGCGTAAGATAATGAAAGACGAGGGGATTGAGAAATTGCCTCCAGCAAAAGCTGTTAAGGGAATGGATGCCAATTCAATAGGCCATCTTTTAATAATGCTCTTTATAATAATCGGAAACCTGGGTTATTTTGCCTCTAAAAGGAGGAAATAAAATGCATATTTCAACAGATCCTTGGGTATGGGTTGCTGCCATTTTGACACTGGCAATCTTTACTTTTCTTTATAAAGACAATCCTTTGTTTAAATTTGCAGAACATCTTTTTGTTGGAGTAGCCACTGGATATGGACTTGTTATTATCTATTTCAATGCTTTTAAGCCAAATCTATACCAGCCTCTTTTTGTTGAGCATAATCTTCTGTATATTATTCCTTTCTTCTTTGGCATCCTTTATTTTTCTGCTGCAATACCCAAATTTTCTTACATGATGAGATGGCCCATTGCGCTTCTTCTGGGCATAGGTTCAGGTTTGAGTATCCCCTTATCATTTCAGACTTACATAGTGGAGCATACAAAAAGCACCATTCTGCGTTTTCCTTATCCCAATGCTGCCCTTTTCATAAATGCCTTGATACTTTTCATTGGAGTGCTCACAGTTCTTATCTACTTCTACTTCTCGTATCCTCACAAAGGTGCCATAGGCACCATTTCCAGAATTGGTATCATATTTATTATGATTGGTTTTGGTGCTTCCTTTGGCTATACGGTTATGGCGAGATTTTCACTTCTTGTGGGCAGAATTCAATTTTTACTGGGACAGTGGCTTGGAATTCACACTGTGATGTGAATGGAGTTATATTCTTCTGAAACCTTTACCGAGGACCTCACGGACGTGTGAGACTGTCATAAATGCCGTGGGGTCCTCCTCTTTTATGATATTCCTCAATTTTATTATTTCACGAGGTCTTTTAAGTATTATCCACAACATATCCCTTTTTTCTCCAGTATATGCCCCTGTAGCCTCAAGAATTGTTACTCCTCTGTTTAACTCTTTGATGATTCTTTCTGCAATCTTCTTCCCTTTAATTGTTATGACGATTACCTTAAAGGATGTACTGATACCTTCCAGGACATAGTCGATTGTGGTTGTATTCACAATAACAGCCAGCAGGGAATACATGCCGATTATTTTTCCAAAGGAGATGGCTGCGAAGAGAGTAACAAGAAAATCCACAAAGAGCAGTGTTTTCCCAACATCAATTCCAGTAAATTTTGTTAGAATCATGGCAATTATGTCTGTCCCTCCTGTTGAAGCATCTCTCGAGAGAACCATAGCTATTCCTATCCCCGTGAGAAAATCACCAAAGAGGACAGCAAGGAGCAGATCCTGTACTGCCCATGAATTGGGAATGATCTGAGCTAAACCATCCACGAAAACAGATAATATTACAGTGGCATATATACTCTTGAGGCCGAAGCTTCTTCCCAGTATCAGAAAAGCCATAATAAAAAGTATAACATTTATTGTCAGCATGGTAGCACCAATGGGGACCTTTGTGAGGTAGTGAAGAATTATTGCAATTCCACTGACTCCACCCGCTGCAATTTTATTTGGAGCAAGAAAGAGGTTTATACCCAGTGCAGTTAAAAGACTTCCTACAGTTATCACAGAAACATCTGCGAAATTTATTTTTACACCTGTCTTAATTAACTTTTTTAAGCTTCGCATACTCCAATACCAGGATTTTTATGCCATGATAATCAAAATGTACTTTCGCTTTACCTTCATAAACCTCAAGAACCTTACCCCGGCCGAAGAGGGAGTGCATTACTATATCCCCTGGAGCCAGCGTCTCCTCATCCATTTCAGGGATCATTTCACGATACTTATTTTCATACCTCAACTTCTCCAATCCTCTTCCCAGATGTACCACAACATCTTCAGGTAATTCCTCTAGGAATCGTGAAGGAGTTAGATATCTTTCTCCCTTGAAATATCTCAATCTCGAATAGGTAATATAAACCTCCTCCTTAGCTCTTGTAAGGGCCACATGAAATAATCTTCTCTCCTCCTCAATTTCATTGGGATCTCCCATTGATCTAATATGGGGTAATACCCCTTCCTCCAAGCCTGTGATAATGACCACAGGATATTCCAGTCCCTTGGCATTATGCACTGTCATCATAGTTACTGTGTTCTCTTTTTCTTCAAATTCATCTATGTCTGTTAGAAGGGAAGTGTAATGAATATAATCTTCCACATCCGCCCCTGGATTTCCTTTAACGAATTCTTCAATCTCTCCCAGAAGTTCCTTTACATATTCTTTTTTCATTTCTGCTTTTTCTGGTTCAAATTCTCTTTCCAGATACTCCATATAGCCTGTTTGCTCAATTATGTATTTTGTTAGTTCATAAACATCAAGCTGTTTGGATTTTTCTTTGAAATCTGTGATGAGGCTGAAAAAATTTTGAAGTTTTTCTTTGCGTGATTTAGGAAGATCAAGACTTTCTATTTGCTTAAGAGCATCCAAAAGAGAAACTTTTTTCATCTCGGCATAATTTTTAACTGTTTCTATGGTCTTAACCCCGATTCCTCGCGGTGGAACGTTGAAAATCCTCAATAGGGCAATCTCATCTTTAGGATTTACCAGTATTCTGAGATAAGCAAGAATATCCTTTATTTCCTGCCTCTCGTAAAATTTCATCCCTCCCACTATCTGATATGGGATTCCTTCAAGATGAAATCTCTCCTCAAAAGCTCTTGATTGTGCATTTGTTCTGTAAAGGATTAGAAAATCCTTGTATTCTCTTCCGGATTTTTCGATAATTTTTGCCACAGTTTCAGCTTCTTCCCTCTCCGTATCACATTCAAAAATCACAATCTTTTTACCTTCCGGATTTTGGGTCCACAGGGTCTTGCCTTTCCTCAATCTGTTATGAGCTATCACTGTAGAAGCAGCCTTTAGGATATTCTTTGTTGAACGGTAATTTTGTTCCAGTCTGATTATTCGGGCATCCGGGAAATCCTGCTCAAAGTCCAGTATGTTTCTCAGGTCTGCTCCTCTGAATGCATATATAGATTGATCGTCATCACCGACCACAAAAATATTCCTGTGCTTGGAAGAAAGGTGTCTGATAATCTCATACTGAAGTCTGTTGGTATCCTGATATTCATCCACAAGGATATGTAAAAATCTTTCTGCATAGTGATTTCTTACATCGGGGGAACTTTCAAAGATCTTAAGAGTGAGTACAAGTAGATCGTCAAAATCCAGTGCATTCAGCTGTTTCATCTTTTTAGTGTATTCTTCAAAGACGGAATTTAGAAATCTGTCTTCAATACCTTCTCCATAGGTTTTAACACGGGAAATGTAATGGATAAATCTGTCGGGTCTTTCGCCCTTTCCCACGATATCTTTAATTAGCTTTTTTTGATCATCTCTATCGAATATTGAAAAGTTTTGGGAATATCCTATTCGCCATATTTCTTTCCTCAAAATTCGCACACATAATGAGTGAAATGTTCCAATCCAGAGGTCTCTGACTTGGGTGCCCATGAGGAAGTTTATCCTCTCCTTCATTTCCTGGGCAGCCTTGTTGGTAAAGGTTGCAACAAATATCCGATGCGGAGGAATTCCAAGAATTCCTGTAAGATAAGCAACTCGGTAGGTAAGAACTCTAGTCTTCCCTGAACCTGCACCTGCAATAACCAGTACAGGTCCAGAGTCCACAAAGACTGCTTCTTTCTGTTTTTCGTTAAGGGTATTATTTATTTGATCAATCAAAGAAGAGTCTTGCAAATTCGTATAATTCACGTGGGACCTTCTTAGTTTTTCCTATGACTTCAATTAAATTTACCGTTACCACTTCATTGCCCTTCATGGCCACCATTTTCCCAAATTCTCCATTTTCCACCAGTTCCACTGCTTTAACACCAAGGAGCATTGGTGTGGTTCTATCTATTGGAGTTGGAGAACCACCCCTCTGAAGATATCCGAGTACAACATGTCTCGTTTCAATCCCGGTTTTATTCTTGATTATCTTCGCTATTTTCTCAGCAACTCCACCAACCTTTACATGGCCGTACTCATCGATTATGACCTTTTTATGCTCTTCTCCAAGGTTAACTCCTTCAGCAACAGCAATTACCGCATAGGTTTCTCCTCTTCCGTATTTTCCCTTGATTACCCTGATCATATCATCGATGTCTGGCTCTACTTCGGGTATGAGAATGTAGTTTGCACCTCCCGCAAGACCTCCGTAGAGGGCAATCCATCCCGAGTGTCTCCCCATTATTTCCACCACAATAACACGGTGGTGAGACCTCGCTGTAGTGTGAAGTTTTTCAATAGCATCGGCAACTATGGTGACAGCAGTTTCAAAGCCAATTGTATATTCTGTTTCAGCCACATCATGGTCTATGGTCTTGGGAATTCCAACAGCGGGAAGGCCTTTTTCGAATAACTTGCCTGCTGCACCCAGTGTATCCTCTCCTCCTATAGCAATAAGTGCATCAAAACCCAGTTCCCGAAAGTTTTTAAGTGCTTTTTCAGCCGTGGCTTCGTCTTTACAGGGATTGGTTCTTGATGTTCCAATTATGGTTCCACCGACAAAGTAAGTATTTCTTACCTTTTCTTTTGTAAGTTCGCAGAATTTTTCATCCAGAAGGCCTTTCCACCCATCTATTAATCCAAAAACCTTGTGCCCACTTTTTGTAGCTCGATATACAATTCCCTCAATAGCTGCATTTAAACCCTGAGCATCCCCTCCTCCAGTCAGCACTGCGATTCGCATAGTATCACCTCCTTCTCCTCAAGCTTTTCCTGAAGAACCAAATAGTTGCATTTTCTTTTTCACCGTCTCCTTTACTTGGACTCTTCCTTCCCCCAGATATTTTCTTGGATCAAATATTTCCGGATGTTCGTTGAGATATTTTCTAACACCAAGTAAGAAAGAGATTCGGAGATCTGTGTCTATATTGATTTTTCTAATGCCTGCCTCTATAGCCTTTTTTATTTCCTCGTTGGGAACACCTTTGGCACCTTTCAGTACTGCACCGTATTTCTGGGCCTCCTCAACAAGTTCGTGTGGAACCCCTGAGGCCCCATGCAGTACAAGAGGCACGCCTGTTAATGAATTTATTTTTTTAATTCTTTCTATATCGAGTTTTGCTTCTCCTTTAAATTTGTATGCCCCATGTGATGTTCCCACCGCCACAGCCAGAGCGTCTATTTCAGTTTCATCCACAAATCTTTTAGCGTCATCAGGATCTGTATAGATGGCCACATCGCTTTCCACCTCGTCCTCTTTACCCAGAAGTCTCCCCAATTCAGCTTCTACAGTAATTCCAAGAGGATGAGCCACTTTAACAACCTCTTTGGTGAGTTTGACATTTTCTTCATAGGATTTATCCGATGCATCAATCATTATGGATGTGAAGCCATATCTTATCGCTGTGAGTATCTTATCGAAATTTTTGCCATGGTCAAGATGCAGCGCCACAGGGACCTTTGTATTCATAGCTGCTGTTTTCACCATGGTTGAAAGGAGCTCTACCCAGCCATATTTCATTGCTCCTTCGGATATTGCAATAATAACCGGTGAATTTTCCTCTTCTGCTGCTTCAATTATTGCCTGCAGAAATTCAAGGTTATTTATATTAAAGGCCCCTACACCGTAAGACCTTTTACTTGCATCCTCAAGAATTTCCTTCATTGTTACAAGAGCCATTTTAATCCTCCCATTTTAGTGTTTCCACAATTTTAAGAATCCTTTTTTCAAGATGTTTTTTGTTTGTTATCACGTCTTTTAAATTTATATGGGTTATGTTCCCCTTCTGCTTTGCAACCATCACACCGTGAATGCCTTTACCCATAAGTTCCATGGCGTAAGTTGCAAAATCAAAGGATAATTTTCTATCCCTAAAGGTTGGTGCTCCACCTCGCTGAAGATGTCCCAGAACAGTAACCCTGAGTTCATATTTTACTCCTTTTTCCTGCATAAGTTGTTTGATATCGTATCCCGATGCTTTACCCTCTGCCACTACTATTATAGAATTGGTTCTTCCCTCGTCAAAGCGCTGGTTTAATCGCCTTACCACCTCGTCCACATCTGTATCGTATTCCGGTATAAAGACCGCTTCTGCACCAACGGCTATGGAGGAATAAAGTGCTAGGAAACCAGATGTGTGCCCCATTACTTCGATGATAAAGGCCCTGTCATGCGCCGAAGCAGTATCTTTAATAACATCAATTGCACGCACTATTGCATTTAATGCTGTATCAGTCCCGATAGATTCATCTGTGCCATAGATATCGTTATCAATTGATGCAGGTATTGCAATTATCTTCACTCCTCTTTCATACAGTGCATAAGCTCCTTTCATTGAGCCCTCGCCACCAATGACAAAAAGAAGATCAATATTTAATTCCTCCAGGTTTCTCACAGCAATTTCCAAAATTTCTTTATTTTTAAATTCCGGAAATCTTGCTGTGCCGAGAATTGTACCACCCTTTTGAATGATCCCTCCGGCGTCTCTTTTAGTGAGTATGGAATAATTTTTTTCCACAAGTCCTTTATAGCCTCTTTTTATTCCATATACTGTAATACCTCTGTCTATAAGCCCCTTTATCAAAAATCTCAGGCAGGCATTCATTCCTGGGGCATCTCCACCGGAAGTTATCAATCCTACTTTTTTTATTTCCATCATTATTTACCTCATTACCGCAAATCTTATAATTTTTTGGATTTTCTGGTTGCCAATGTTAAAATCACAAACCATGGTATACACGTCAGGACCAAATCCATCCAGATTTATTTCCTTTTCTTCAACAACTTTCCCATTAAAACTGAAATTAAATTCTTTCAGTTTATGTCCAGCAAAATTATAAATTTTTATCCTTACAGTACCTGCATCACCTGTCTTAAATCTGAGGGTAGCTCTTGTGCTTTTTACCGGATTGGGGTACAGATAAAGCAAGGAGACACCACTCACAAAAGTTTCGGTGAGGGGAATTGCTTTATACACAGCATTATGCTCAGGCCCATTTCCGTAACCATTCCAGAATACCTTGGATCCTTGAATTTCCCAAGCGTATAAATCTCCATGAGACGTGAGGTACAAAAGTTCAAATTTTCCATCACCATTCAAGTCCCTTATTACAGGATAAGAGTTGATCCTTGTGGAGACTGCAAAGGGATATTTTTCCTCTTGTTCCCCCTGGTCATTAAAACTCTCTATGCCCGAAGAATCAACTGCAAGGAGGATTTCTCCTTTGCCATCGTTATCAATATCAGCTATAATAGGTGTGGAGATGAATTTAGATGTGTCTGAGGTTATGGCTACCGGGTATCCAGAAATAAGTCCTGCCTCTCTCGTAAAGGCGTATAATTTATTTTCAGCTTTAAATGCAAGATCCAGGAATCCATCTCCGTCAATATCTCCTATAGCCATATTACCTCCAGGAATACCCTCTATATCTCTTTCTCTAATTTTACTTCCAGAAGCATTGTATATGAGTAATTTGCCCCGGGATGAAGAAGTGATAATCTCCGGTTCCCCACCGTTATTGATATCTGCAAGGGATAGTGAGAATTCGTTAGGGACTACATATTCTTCACCGAAGGTGTAAACCTCTGCATCCTCTGTTACTTCGAAAATTCTGCCATCCAGAGATTGATAGTATAATAAGCTCCCAAAAGAAGCTGCGAGATTTCTGGCAGGGGCACCGGTATAGAATTTGAATTTATGCGAACCATCAAGTCGGAGCAAGTAATAATATCCATCTTCAGCACCTATACCGATGAAAGTAGAATCGGGGAAGTTTAAAATTACAGGGGTGGAGTATATCTCTTCGGGAAGTGTATATGTTCCCACCCTGTCAAGCAAACTATCAGAATCTGCATCCTGGAGTTTATATACATGAATCTCTCTCATGGAGGTGGCAAATACCATTTCATCGATGCCATCCCCATCCACATCTCCACAGGCTGGTGGGGAGTTAATTTCTCTATCTCTTAATGTATCTGAATATAAAATTTGAGCAGAAGAATCCAATACAGAAATAAGTACTATGGTGTCAAGCTGGACGGTATCCAGTGTAAGGAGGTCCACACTATCAATCTCTATTTCTTGGAGTGTAATGATACTATGGCCACTTATATCCGTTTCTACATAACCCTTAACTGGCATATGGTAAATTTTGTAATTCAAGGTCGAATCCACAGTTTTCCTCCCAATCGCCACAGGAAATTGACCAAAACTTTCCTGTCTGGTAATCTTCAGAGTGATTGTTTCTCCAGGCTTTGAAATATCATAGATGCTTATACCGGTTTGTGCTCCACTATTGTCAGTAGAAGCAGGAGAGGTAAATACAGAAAACACATTATTGTTACCATGGAAAAATGGATCATAAGGTGAACCAAACCATGTATAGGAGTATGGATAAATGTCTGTCCATTTTTCAAAATCCTGAACATGGTCAGCTTCTTCAAGATCAACAGCCATGGGACGAACTGCATTTACTTCATTATAGGCATAGTTTTTCCAGTAAATTTCATTATCAATGTGCCAGATAAGAAGTCCACTTCCCGGTAAGAGATAGTCGTTTTCCCCTTTAAAGTCAACAACCACGCCTTCTTTCCATTTACCTGTAACCTGTACTGTATCACCACAAATAACTGTGTCATTTAATGGAGAATTAATAAGCTCATTCTGGAGAAGGAAATACTCATGGTGATTCACAGGAATTTTTATCATTCTGATTTTGGAATAAGGATCTTCAAGAAAATTAGCCGAAATATAATATAAGTTTCCATTTTTATGCAACACAAATGAATCCACAGGCACCTGCAGGGGATGAATCTCTATATCTGTGATCTCATTAAATGCCTTAACTTCTTTTAAAATCCTTGAATCTATAAAACCTTCACCAAATTCATATTTTAAGAACCAATCAATCCATAATCTTTCCCATGCATTTGGAAGGGGTGGAATCAAACCAGAGGGAATACCCTCTGCCTCAAGATAGGGCCCCGTGGTCATAATGCCCCAAGCCCCTATCCCTGCGCCGTTGTATTCCGTGTCATAAAGGTCTGGCAACATGAACAAATTGTGACCTGACTCATGGAGTAGTGTGCCCTGAAGTTTTATTTCCATGCCGTCCTGAGACATGGTTTCAGGAAGGATACAAGCGTCAAAAACGGTGTCTCTTCCTTCGTTCAGGATCAGGAAACTATTACCGAGATAATATTCCAGAGCCCCCGCTGGAACAGTGACTGCAGCAAGGTCACAAGGAGTATCGCCAAAATCAGTCTGCCAGGCACTTCCAGCATGGAAAATAATATACCGATCATATACTCCTTCAAGGTGATCCTTTACCCCATTGTTATCCAAGTCGTCAAAATCTATTGTGGGATCCTCATCTGCCGCCCTGAAGGCGTCTCTCACAAGGGTTACAAGTCCCAGTTCCATATTATCCGGGTCTCCGTAATAACACATTCTATGCGGTAATTCATATGGAGGAAGTCCAGAATCGGGCTTTACCACCCATTCTATTCTCACTTTACCATAGGTTGCAACATAATAATATGATGCAAGTGCCTGCATCATATTATTGAAATACTGCCAATCATGTGGAGGATCATAGTATGGATTATAGTAAGGTTCTCCATTGCAATCAAAGCCAAGGATGGGGGATTCACCATTATCGTGTGTCATCATGGTGCCATCCCCGGTAGTTCTGGGATCATCGGGGTCCTCTTTGGTAAAATTGACTCTTAATGCAAGGACTCTATAAACTATTTGCTGCTTTCCATCCTTCAAAGTCTTGAGTCGTTCCACTGGGGGATAATTGGTATATCTGTAAAGAGCCTCAAAGGGCCTCATCTTCTTTTTAATTATGCGTTGTTTTTCTAAATATTTTTCAATATAAGGTATTTTTCTGTTCGGGAAGCTATCTCTATCAAGTTTTACTATTCCAGAAACAGAAATAAGTGTAATCAGTAAAAAATTGGCAATCATTTACACCCTCCAGTTTTGTTTATAATTCTAAACGAGAAATCCAGCCAATTCAATGATTTTGAACGCATTGAACAGCATAGTCTTAAGGTTTAAAATAGTCACATGGCAGAGTTTAAGCTAATTGCACCATTTGAGCCCAAGGGTGACCAGCCCAAGGCCATTGAACAATTAGTTGAGAATCTGAGGAAAGGAATTAAATATCAGGTTCTTCTGGGTGTTACAGGTTCAGGAAAAACCTTCACCATGGCCAACGTTATTGCCAGAATAGGTAAACCCACCCTTGTTATTTCACATAATAAAACCCTTGCTGCTCAATTGTATGGTGAACTCAAACAATTTTTTCCCCACAATGCTGTAGAGTATTTTATCTCCTATTATGATTATTATCAGCCCGAGGCATACATCCCGGAAACAGATACCTATATAGAGAAAGAAGCTACAATTAACGAAGATATTGAAAGGTTAAGGCTTAGAGCAACTTCTGCTTTATTAGAACGCGATGATGTAATAATTGTAGCCTCGGTTTCAGCAATTTATGGTCTGGGAGACCCAGGTGAAGTACGTAAACTTTATCTTCTCCTTGAGGTGGGGCAGCAGATCAAAAGGGACGAGATCCTTGAAAGACTGGTGGAACTTCAATACACCCGTAATGATGTAGCCCTTAAAAGGGGTAATTTCAGGGTAAGAGGGGATGTTGTTGATATAATTCCTGCATATGAAGAATATGTTGTAAGGATTGGATTCTGGGGAAACACCATTGATTCCATTAAGATTGTTGATGCTCTTACAGGAAAACTTATGGAGAAGAAAAGAAGAATCGCCATTTATCCCGCCGGCCACTGGGTTACAACGAGACCCCGATTGGAAGAAGCAATTAAGAATATAGAAAAGGAGCTGGAAGAAAGACTAAAAGAACTTAAAGCCCAGGGTAAACTTCTGGAGGCCCAGAGACTTGAAAGAAGAACCCGCTTTGACCTGGAAATGCTACGTGAGGTTGGTTACTGTTCAGGTATAGAGAATTATTCTAGACATCTTTCTGGTAGAAAACCTGGAGAAAGACCCTCTTGTTTGATAGATTACTTCCCTCCTGAATTTTTAACCATTATAGATGAATCACATGTTACCATTCCGCAGCTTATGGGTATGTACAATGGTGATAGATCACGTAAACTGACACTGGTGGAGCACGGCTTTAGACTCCCCAGTGCCCTTGATAATAGACCACTGAAGTTTGAAGAGCTTGAACATCTCTGGGATCAGGTTATATTTGTTTCAGCGACTCCAGGTCCCTATGAGCTTGAAAAATCACAAGGACTTGTTGTAGAACAGATAATAAGACCAACAGGGCTTGTAGACCCTAAGCTCGTTGTAAAACCAACCCAAAATCAAATTGAGGATATAGTGGAAGAGATAAGAAAGAGAGTTGACCGCAACGAGCGTGTGCTCATCACCACTCTCACCAAGAGAATGGCCGAGGATCTGAGTGAATATCTATCGGGCCTTGGTTTTCGAGTGAGATATCTGCATTCAGAGATAGATGCCATAGAGAGAGTAGAGATTTTACGCGCCTTAAGGTTAGGACATTTCGACGTTCTGGTAGGAGTTAACTTACTCAGGGAAGGCCTCGATTTACCCGAAGTATCTCTGGTAATTATAACAGATGCTGATAAAACCGGGTTTCTTCGTTCAGAGACAGCACTCATACAGACTGCAGGGAGGGCTGCTCGTAACGCCGCAGGTGAAGTTATTATGTATGCTGATATTGTCACGGAAGCTATGAAAAGAGCAATTGAAGAAACAGAAAGGAGAAGAAGGATCCAGATGGAGTATAATAAAAAGCACGGAATAGTTCCAAAGACAATAAAAAAATCAGCTGATCAAATACTTCTTTCCACAAAAATTGCGGATGAGAAGATTTTGAAAAAGGATGAACTATCCATTAAAATGGAGATTGCAGAATTAAAAAGGAATCTCAACGAATATGAAGTAATTGAGGAACTTGAGAGACGTATGTATATTGCTGCGAGTCTCCTTGACTTTGAGAAGGCTGCGTTGTACAGAGATGCAATAAGGGAATTAAAAAGGAAGAAAAAGAGGAGAAGGAGAAATGTTAAAATTCCGAAGAAAAGATAGGGCTAGAAAAAGAAACACCCTGGAGGTTTCAATTGTAGGGGGTGGTTTTTCCTGGTATCAATTACCTTTTTCAGTTGAACTTGCACCAGGAAGTTTTATTTTTATTAAAGAAAGGAATAGCGAATATGAACTGTTGGTTAAGGTGAGAGGAGTATCCTCCAAACCTGCCCAGAAGATACTGGATCGATACAGGATTGCCTCCAAGGAAGAGGTTATCAGAATAATGAAAAACATGACGAGAGGCTTCCTTTTTGAGAACAATATGCTGGACATTAAAATTGTCAAGGAAGAATTTGATATGAATGTTGGTCTCATCTCCTTTACCTACACTGCTGAGAAAAAGTATACCATGGCCAAAATAGCCTCTCAGCTTTCGAAGATCCTTCATGTAAGGGTGGAGTTTAAACAAATAGGAGCCAGAGATTATGCAAGAGTGGTAGGCGGACTTGGGCTTTGTGGAAGAGAGTTATGCTGCAGGATTTTCCTTAAAGAGATTCCTCCGGTTACCTTAGATATGGCAAGAGAACAGTATCTTTTCGCTGCTCCTGAAAAATTATCAGGCATATGCGGCAGATTATTATGCTGTCTCAGATACGAGCTTGATTTTTATAGAGAGGCAAAGAGCAAATTACCCGAAATTGGTAGTACACTTGAAACTGAGAAAGGGCCAGGTAAAGTTGTAGAAGTCAATGTAATTTCCGGACGGGTAAGGGTCCAGTATCCAGATGAAACAGAGGAGGTCATCAACTTTGGAACACCAAAAGAACATGACACGTCAAAGAAGTTTTCCTAAAAAAGTATTAATTGCCCTGTGGGCTCTTTTCATTACAGGGGTTCTCATAATAATTACATTTTTGGTGCTGGATAATCTGATTTTACCTGCATATGTGAATAAATACGAGATCACTGAAGTTCCAGATGTTATAGGTCTGGATTATCCACAGGCTTTAGATTCTCTCAGAGCCAGAAAATTACGCCCTGAAACTTATGGTCAGGGAAGATTTGTTGTTAGGACAGAACCTGAGGCAGGTATGCTTGTTAAAGAGAACAGGATAATCAGGGTTTATCTCAGTGATTCTTTACCCGAATCAGAATATTAAAGTATAAAGAATAGGTACATCACTGTTCCCGATATTAATGCCCCGCTGAGATTATCATCCATCTTCCAGGGAGCAATTTCGGCTAAGGCAGCAGCCATTGTACCTGCTATTATTATGTAAAAGGGGAACCCCACAAAGAGATGATATATATACCCTGCAAGAAGTGAAAATGTAACATAAGCAAGGGTTCCCTCAAAAGTTTTTTCCAGGATTTTGAGTCTTCCAAATTCCATGCCAAAAAGTTTAGCAAACATATCTCCGAAAATGGGGAATAAGATAGATGCACAGGCAATCTCCCGCGGAAATAGAACAAAACTCAGAAAAGCTGCGACCATGAAATGTGTCATGGAAGAAAAAGTATGTTCTTCCTTGGTCTTAAATACAAAATGGAGTGATTTCATAATCATCTCGTTGATGCCCCTCCTCGACAATCTTACAAGATCAAGCACTAAAAAGAATAACGCAACAGAGCCAGAAAGCAGGAGAATAGTTTTTCGAGAGGTGAGAAAGTAAATTATAATTAAAAGTATAGCAAAGGGCCTCGCAAAAAATCGTGACCACTTTATTCTGTCGATCGTTTCTTCTTTGAGTCTTAACCCTTTTCTTTTAACATTATAAAAATTAACACCGAGAATATGTAAAGTAAAAAGGGAAAAAATAAGACTTTCTGGACTTCCCTGAGCAAAATATACAGAAAAGAAAGTTAGCACAGGGATGGTGGAGATTCCTATTATCTCTCCATTTTTTGTAATGTAAAATACCACCAGAACCAGTATGGTTAGAACAATGAGAGCATCAAGGGGAAATATCCCTCTCTTCATGAAGACAGCAAGAAAGTATAAAATCACTCCTATGGCTGTGGCAGCACCCTGACCGCCTCTGAATTTCAGATAGAAGGGAAATATATGGCCCAGAACAGCAATGTATGCAAAAAGGAAATTATAGGGATAAGGTATACCAATGTAATAAGCCAAAAGAGCAACGATTAATCCTTTTGTCAGATCAAAAAAAGCGGTTATTATAGCAGGAAAAAGACCGAGGACATGTAAGGTATTTAAGGTACCTGCATTATGATCTCTATACTCGCGAATATCGATGCCTTTTAAAATTTTACCCAGAAAATAGGATGGAGAAATAGCACCTATTAAATATCCCAAAATAAAAATTATGACATATTTCATGGTTTTAGTATAAAGAAGGCCCTTACTTCAATCAATTCAGCCTTTAAATAATGCATGGTCTGCTTTAATATAATAGTGTTATGAAAGAAGAGCGTTTATTTAACATTCTTATAAAATTCTTTAGTGTGTTGATTTTATTGTGGGCTATAACCATGATATTTAATTTTCTTTTTGCCCTTGCTCTGGCGAGTCAGTCAGACATTCCACGGTTTTTGCCGCATATTCTTCTTGTCTCTGTTCCTGTGATTTTTTCTGTTGTCACGGCCTATCTTGTACTTAAAGGTTCACCATATGCCCGGAAATTTTCACTTTATCTGGCAATAAGCTATTTACTTTTTGCTGGAGCCTCCATTATTTCAAAATCAGATATCAAATTTCAGGAGAGGTACGAAACTATTACCGTGGCTAGGTATGAAAATTTCCCTGAAACTCAGACGGCTAGAAAATCAAACCCTGAGAAACTAATAAAAGATAGAGTGGATAGATTTAAAAAGAGGAGAGTCCAGGGGTTTGTTTTTATGACTCTTTTCTTTTCCTTTTTTGCAATGACTTTGAATAAAAGGATTTTTCACAGTGGCCATAAGCTTCATGAAGAAGAAAAAGAGGAAGAGGCGGAGGAATAATTTTAGTGTGGAAGAAGATCAATGGGGTATGTTAAGCCTGGCTTACTGTTGTAAATTCAATTGTAAGTAAAACCATTTATTGCCAAAAAGCTCTTGACAATTTATAATTTCTTTATGTTAATTCCTATCATAGATTGGGTCCAAAGAAATCTTCATATCACTCCTTCCACCCAATTGCGTTTATTGCTTTCCATCCTGCCTCAGAGAATGTTCCTTAACTATGTGGAGGGTAAGGTCAAAAAGGAGAAGAGAGAATGAAGCCCTTTATCCAGTATATAGTCTTTGGAGGAATAGTTTTATTCACCACTATTATTTCCCTCGTTATCAAAAAAATTTTATTAGTGCGTCTGGAACATCTTGCAAAGAAAACAACTGTAAGTGCTGACGACATTATAATAAGGGCATTAAAAGGTGTTATACTCCTTTGGGGGATTCTCATAGGTATCCTGATAGCCCTTCAGGTGATCACAATCCCTGAGAATATCAGGGATACCCTGCTGAAAATAACAACGGTTGCAATTTTATCTTCAGTGACCATCTTTTTTGCCAACGTACTGGGAGAATTTGTAGTCTCCTATACTGCAAAGTATTCTGAGACCCTTCCTTCTACTTCGATTTTCAGAAATATTACCAGACTGGTTATTTTGATTATTGGCTTTCTAATTATACTTCAGACAATTGGCATTTCAATTTCTCCATTATTAACAGCTTTAGGTGTTGGTGGTCTTGCTGTAGCTCTTGCTTTGCAGGACACCCTTTCTAATCTCTTTGCAGGCATCCATATTCTGGTTTCTAAGCAGGTTAGACCAGGTGACTTCATAAAACTAGAGACCGGGGAGGAGGGGTATGTGGTGGATATAAGCTGGCGAAATACCACAATAAGGATGCTTCCCAATAATCTGGTTGTGATTCCAAATTCAAAACTCGCTTCCTCCATTGTCACTAATTACTACATGCCAGAGAAAATGTTGAGTGTACTGGTGTCTGTGGGTGTGAGTTACGATAGCGACTTGGAAAAGGTGGAAAAAATTGTTATTGAAGTAGCCAAAGAGGTCATGCAGACAGTTCCTGGCGGTGTTCCTGAATTTGAACCCTTCGTGAGATATTCTTCCTTTGGAGATTTTAGTATAAATTTCAGTGTTATAATGAGGGCAAAGGAATATACAGATCAATTTTTAATCAGGCATGAATTTATAAAAAGATTACATAAAAGATTTAAAAAAGAGGGGATCGAGATTCCATTCCCAATTACTACGGTATATCTCAAAAAAGAATAGTATATTTCCCGTTGCAGGTTCACCCCTGAAGCATTAAAATTAAGATTGAATCTTAATCTTAATTTTATACAAAAAGGAGGTAAATAATGAAAAAATACGATATAGTTGTGATAGGAGGAGGACCAGCGGGTGTCATTTCAGCTGTAACTGCAAAAAAATATTATCCAGATAAAAATGTCATATTGGTAAGGAAGGTTGAAAAAGGGGTTATTCCATGTGGTATTCCGTATGTTTTTTCCTCTCTGGATTCAGTGGACAAGAATATTATGCCGGATAAGCCCCTTGAAACGAACAACATAGACCTTATGATAGACGAGTTGGTAAGCATTGACAGAAAAAATAAAATAGTTAAATTTGCCTCAGCAGAAGAGATACAGTATGAAAAATTAGTACTTGCTATAGGTTCAGAACCCATTGTCCCCCCTATACCAGGGGTAGATAAGGAAGGCATATATACAATTCAAAAAGATCTGGAATTTCTGAGAGAATTAAGGAGAAAAATTTATGAATCTAAGAATATAGTTATAATTGGTGGTGGTTTCATCGGAGTAGAATTTGCAGATGAACTATCCAAAATAGAGGGTCTCAATATCCACATAGTAGAAATGCTACCTCACTGTTTAAGCGGTGCTTTCGATGAGGAGTTGTCCATACCCGTTGAGGAAAAACTCAGAGATATGGGAATAAAACTACATCTTGGTGTAAAAGCCGAAGAATTCATAGGAGGAGAAAAGGTTGAACAGGTGAAGCTATCTAACGGTGAAGTCCTTCCAGTGGACCTTGTAATACTTGCTATCGGTGCGAAACCCAAAACAAAAATTGCAGAGGAAGCAGGCTTATACATAGGAAGGGGCGGAGGTATCTGGGTGGATGAATATATGAGAACCTCTGACCCTGACATATTTGCTATTGGTGACTGTGCTGAAAAAAGATGCTTCTTTACTAGAAAACATATTCCTGTAATGCTTGCATCCATTGCTACTTCAGAAGCAAGAATTGCTGGCTCCAATCTATACGAATTAAAAGTGGTAAGAGAAAACAGAGGTACAATCGCCGTATTCTCGACTAAAGTTGGTGATTTAGCCCTTGGATCAGCAGGTTTGATAGAAAAGAGAGCTAAAGAAGAGGGATTTGAAGTAATAACTGGTGTGGCAAAGGGTGTTGATAAGCATCCCGGGGCACTTCCTGGGGCAAATCAGGTTATGGTTAAGCTAATATTTTCTAAATGTTCTGGAACCATTCTTGGAGGACAGGTACTTGGAGGTCCATCTGCAGGTGAAGTAATTAATATTATAGGACTTGCAATACAAAAAAGGGTTCAGGCAGTTGAACTTGAGACTCTTCAAATGGCTACACACCCCTGGTTAACCCCTGCACCCACCATATATCCAGTGGTAGTTGCAGCAATGAACGCATTGTCAAAGATAAGATAAAATATGTCGGTAAAAGAAGAGGATCTTATTTATTATATTATTGAAAGGCTGGGAGAAGCGACACCCTTCAGACTCAGCAGGACCCTTTTTCTACTTGATCTGAGCTATTGGAAGACAAAGGGCCAGAAGTTAACCTCGTTGAGGTATGTATTATCCCCCTTTGTTTTTTACATAGAGGACTTTAAGCTCTATCTGGAGCAGACTCCGGGTGTTAGGAGAATAGAAATTAAGGATGAGCAGGGTAACCCTGTAAGAGGTTATTTTAAAGTAGTATCCTTTAGAAAAGTGAATCTGGATGAAAAAGTTGAAAAATTACTCGATGAAATAATTGATTTTATTAAAGGAATGTCGGATAAGGAATTGAATGAGTATGTAACGGGGTTGCCCGAGTATAAAAAATTTTGTGAGGAGGGAATATGGGAGTGAGAATAGCCGTTGCAACTGACGATGGGGAAACTGTAAGATTTGGACATTTTGGAGATGCTGAATATTTCTATATTTACAAATTGGAGAACGAACCTCTACGAGAGCTCAAATATGAAATTTAAATATGTTTACGGGCCTGTTCCCTCCAGGCGTCTTGGACGTTCGCTCGGGGTAAATCCTATTCCTTTTAAAACATGTAACTATTCATGTGTATACTGTCAATTAGGAAGGACAGCCCATCTCATAAATGAGAGGAGAGATTTTTTCTCTAAGGAAGAGATATTATCGGAAATTAAACAAGCCATCAAGATTCATGAAGGAGATATTGACTATATTACCTTTGTTGGAGAAGGTGAACCCACATTATATAAATCTCTGGGCTGGTTGATAAAGGATGTTAAAAAAATTGCGAGCTTACCTGTGGCTGTGATTACCAACGGCGCATTACTTTACCGAGAGGATGTGAGAGAGGAGCTATTACCTGCAGAAGTGGTGATGCCTTCTCTTGACACTGCAAAAGAACATACATTCAGACGGCTGAACAGGCCTCATAGAGATTTAGATATCGAGAACATCGTACAAGGGATGATTCAATTCAGGAATATTTTCAAGGGACAGCTCTGGGTGGAGATTATGCTGGTAAAAGGTATCAATGACACGGAAAAAGAGTTGTTAGCTATAAAAGAAGCTCTTGAGAAAATAAAGCCTGATAGAATTTATATAAATGTTCCCATAAGACCACCAGCAGAGAAGTGGGTTGAGATTCCTGATGAGGAAGCTCTTGTAAGAGCTCACTCTATACTGGGCGATGTTTTCATTATCGCCAGTAAGGAAGTAGGGAGCTTTGATACCAGGGGGTTTTCGAATTTGGAAGACGCCATCCTCTCGATTACGAGGAGACATCCTATGAGAAGATCCCAGATAAGAGACACACTCCAACGTTATGGTGAAGAAAATTTTGAGGAAATTATTGATAGGCTTATTAAGGAGGGAAAACTTAGAAAAATTGAATATAGGGGTGATACTTTTTATATTGTAAGTGAAGCACGAATGGGTGAAAGAAGAAGATGATTTTCCGAGAAATTTGATGTTATAATTTTTTTATGAAAAAACTTTGTAAGGTAATTCAGGAACATATAGGTAAGATTTTCCCCGGCATTGTAAGTCTTGTTGCTCATAAAGGTGAGATTCTATTTTTTGAGGCATCGGGCCTACGTTCTCTACTTCCTGAAAAAGTGAGTATGACCAAAGATACAATTTTTGACCTGGCATCGCTGACAAAAGTAATAGCAACGGCTCCTTCTATCCTCAAGCTTATTGAGGATGGTGAATTGACACTGGAGGATAATCTTAGATATTTCTTTCCAGAACTTAAAAATAACTGGAAAGGGGAGATAAGAATCTTGGATCTATTGACGCATTCTTCTGGTTTTCCTCCCTATCTTCAGCCAGGTCAAGAGACCAGGGAAGCCTATATTGATAAATTATTCAGGATCCAGAAGGCCTATGAAAGAGGCAAACAGGTAGTATACAGTTGTATAAATTACATATTTCTCGGATTTATAGTGGAAAAGATTACTGGTGAGAATTTGAGTGAATTTACGAGGAAACATATTTTTGAACCATTGGGAATGACGGATACCTTTTTTATGCCGCCGGCATCGCAAAGGAATAGAACTGCTCCCACAGAGAAGATAGGAGATCAGATTTTAAAAGGTGTTGTACATGACCCGGCTGCAAGAAAGCTTGGTGGTATAAGTGGCAATGCAGGGTTGTTTTCCACTGCAGAGGATATTCATAAATTTGCTCTAATGATTCTGAATTCGGGGGCATTTGGAGATAAACAGATACTTCGTCCTGAAACCATTAAGATGATGGCCAGAAGATGGATTGAAGATAGAGGTCTCGGGTTCGCCATTAAGACTGAAGCAAGTAAGCATTTCGGGAGTTATTTTGACGAAAATTCTCTCTGCCACACGGGTTATACAGGAACATCATTGCTGATTGATTTAAAAAATGAGATTATAGTGATTCTCCTTGCTAACAGAGTTCATCCTGAGGATACCAACAAAGAGGAATTCAGCCGTTTCAGGAGAATAGTCCATAATATCGTTGCAATGGAATTGTTGTAGCGCGTAAAGCTGTCCGCCTCATTGCCTAAACTCCCTTTCCAAGCTATAATTGAAAAATGAAGATTTTGCTGGTAAATCCTCCTGTCTACGATTTTGCACTCCATGATTTCTGGCTGAAACCCTTTGGACTGCTCAGAATTGCAGCAAAACTAAGAGAACAGAATATCCCCTTTTATTTTTTTGATTTTCTCTATAAATATGACGGTAGATTATTAAAAATCTGGACTCCAAAGGTTGATAAATATGGCCGTGGTAAATTCTATTCCGTGGAGGTGGAAAAACCAGAAATTCTTAGTTTTGTTCCAAGAAAATTCAGACGTTTTGGCCTTCCTCTTGAATATTTGAAAGAAGATGTTTCAGGCGAGCATTTTGACTTTGTGTTTATTACTACAGGAATGACATACTGGTACATTGGGGTGAAAGAAATCATAGATTTTGCAAGAAAAATGTGGCCTCGTACCCGAATTGTAGTGGGAGGCGTCGCAGCCACTCTCATGCCCGATTTTTATAAAGTTCTAGGGGCAGACATTGTTGTAGTAAGGGACAATTTTGCTCCTCTAAAAGAACTGGGTCTTGAACTTGAAATTGACACCAACGATTTCCCTGATTATTCTGTCTATGAGAAGATTGATTATGTAGCCATCAGACTTGTAGAGGGTTGCCCTTATAGATGTTCCTACTGTGCATCATATCTTTTAAAACCAGAAATAAGATTTGCTGATGTGAGATCTCTGGCAGACTACATTGAACAATGGTATTACCAGGGAGGGGTTAGAGATTTTGTTTTCTACGATGATGCCCTGCTTGTTAATGCAAAGAAGAATTTAAAGCTACTCAAGGATTTGCTGGATGATAAAAAAATCACCGGAAAAATAAGATTCCATACTCCCAATGCACTTCATGTGAGATACATAGATGAAAAAATTGCTGGACTTCTTAAGGAAATGGGATTTGAAACCATCTATCTTGGTGTGGAGACAACAAATCCTGAAAGGCTTAAAGAGACTGGAGGTAAACTCACTCTGGAGGAATTTAAAAAAGCTGTAATAGGCCTGAAAAAAGCAGGTTTTAAAAATGATCAGATTACGGCGTACTTGCTAATGGGATTGCCCAGTCAATTACCTGAGGAGGTCATTTCTGGATTAGAAATTCTGAAAGAATACAATATAAGAGTTATGCTATCTGAATATTCTCCAATTCCCGGGACTCCGCTGGGAGAAGGGGCAATTAAAGAATATAAAATAAAGGATCCTATTCTCAGCAATTGTTCTGTTTTTCCGGTTATGCAGTATGGAATACAAACTGTTAATTATCTGAAAAATATAAAAAATGAAATATTAAGAAGTCTTAAATTTGATGCTTGAGGGCGTATTCTATCAAATTCACCAGACTTATATACCCTACTACCTTCCCCTCTGTGTCCACAACAGGAGCATCTTTCACCCCAAGCTGAAGCATCTTTGTGATCGCCTTCCGAATATCTTCTTCTTCATTAAATGCTACAACATGCCTTTTCATAATATCCTGAGCAGTTTGTGAAAAAAGAACATCTATAATTTCAAGGGATGAAGCCCCCGGCAGGGGGAAAAATTCCGTACTTTCTCTTAGAAGATGTTTTAATAAATCGTAAAGCATAAGGACACCCTTTAGTTTTCCTTCATGGTCAACAACATACAGGCAGCGCCTATATTGGTACTTAACTGCAAATTGTGCTACATCAATAAGTGGGTCGTCTATTCTAACAACCGGTGAATCCTTTTCTATAGGGGTCATTATTTCCTTAATCTTCTTCATGTTCTCCCCCCTTAAGCTCTCCGGCCCGTGATATGGCAATCTTGGAGAAAACCGGGCCGAGAATTTCGTGAAGGGTTGTGGTTCCAATTACTACATTAAGGAGGACATTGCCGAAGCTTTGAAATTCAGGGAGCTTGGATATGAGAAAGGCGAGTCCCACTACAATTCCTCCCTGGGGTACGAGACCAAAGCCGATATTTTTATAAACCTGAGGAGGAGCTTTCGATATCTTTGCTCCAAAATATGCTCCTCCAATTTTACCTGCAAATCTGAAAAGTACAAATATGATGACCAGTGGGAATGCCTTTAATAAGACCGCAGGTTGAATATGCGCGCCACTAATCACAAAGAAAAGGGTAAAGATAAGCTCTTCATAATATTTTTCCAGTATCTCAAACAGCCGGTGAGCGTGTCTTGAAAAATTGACAACCACTGCACCAGCTGTCATTGTGGTAAGAAGGGGATCGAAGTCAAGCTTGCTTGAAGCCCCGTACACTAAAAGTAAAATCCCTGTGGTTAGTGAAAGCACAGCTCCTTCCCTAAAGATATAATCCATGGCCTTCCAGATTATGATGCCTGCAATAATTCCAAGAAATATTGAGCCGAATATATCCTTAAGGGGTGTTAGAATAAGGTTTAGAGGGGAAAGATGTGCGCCTTCGGTCAGGGTAGCAGCAATGCTCACTGCAAAACTGTAATTTACAATACCAAGAGCATCGTCAGAGGCTGCAACTGCCAGGAGAGAAGTTGTAAGAGGCCCCCTTGCCCTGTATTCATGTACTACAGCCAGGGTTGCTGCAGGATCCGTAGGCGATGCCATTGCTCCAAACAGTAAGGCTGCCGGGAGAAAATAAAGAAGGTATGAATGGTGTCCTCCATTTTTGAGAAAGACGGGAAGGAGAATAGCAAAGGCCGCTATTACGAGTAAAAATGCCGTCTCTGCCTCGAATATAGTGGTGGTGAGAATAGTTCTACCAAAGCGCTTGAGTCGGACCATTGATAAAGAGCCACCCACGGTAAATGTTATCAAGGCCAGAGCAAAATTGGTTAGGGGATCCGCACCCTCAATGAGTTTGAGAGGCACAATCCCTGTAACATAGGGACTGAACAGGATCCCAACCAGTATATATCCTGTAACCCTGGGAAGCTTGAGTTTATTTGCAAAAAGACCACCGACAAATCCTCCTACAATGGCCAGGCCTATGTAAAAAATCGGTGTGAGCATTTACTCTCTCCTCCTAAAAATATTAATATAGAGATTCTCACCATCTACTCCAATTCCCATGGCTCTACCTTCAAACTCAGGTGATTTTTCCGGAGTATACCAGATATTATTATTTCTCCATTTCCCCGTATTTTCAATTTCGGGAAATATATATTCATCGACTCCGTCGCCGTCCACAAATATGCCGATATTGTTTGAATAGTAGATAAAGGGATTTAATTCGGGCATATTTCTATAATATTTTCTCTTATCAGAAGCACCGAAGTAAAGCGATTTTTTGTCCACCCTGTAACTATCATCGCCTTCAAGATCAAAGAAAAAGGCATTGGATCTTATCTCTGCACACCCCAGAGATATAATACTTGCCTCATAATAATCATCTCCTTTCCCATCATGGAAAAATGCGATAGTATAATCCCAGCCAAAGCCTAAAGCGGCCCCTTTTGTTTCAAAAAGCTTATGTTTATCATTTCCTGCCTCATCGAAGAAAGCACCTATTGCGAAGTGGGCCCCTGATGCCTGAGTGAAGTAGCATGAGGAATAGGTGTCATTACCGTCTTTATCGTAGAAGATCCCCATTCCAAACCAGTATCCCGTCCCAAGAGACCAATTCCCTGAGAGATATTCATCATCTCCATGAATATCTATAAGCATGCCAAGTCCCCCGGCGTAACTGTGTCCATCGGATCCATCTCCCCTTCTACCTCCACCAAATCCCTGGGCATTGCTTGCATTAACTTTGTATTTTGAATGGTAATCTCCTCTGTTATAAACATCACTCCAGGGTTCAGCAGTGTAGTGGTCGTTGCCATAGACATTTAAGAGAGCACCAACTCCTCCCAGTTCCCCATCTCCCTGTCCATTTCCCAGGATGTAAAAATTGTCGTCTCCGTTAATGTCCGCCAGCATCCCGATGCCAAAGAAGGATGCCCCCTGTGCAAGTTCATGGGTTCTGTAAGAATCATTGCCTTCTATATCATAGAGGATGCCCGTGCCTGCAATGGAAGCGCCTTGTGCGATATCCGCGCCCTCGTATTTATCATCTCCTTCTAGATCTATCAGAATTCCTGTTCCACATATTGCTGCTCCCTGAGAAATATTATCCCCCTCTGCCATGTAATAGTCATTTCCTTGGATATCAATAAGTATCGAAAAAGGCATTCCAGGATATGAAGTCGCTCCCGCTCCGCCATGGTATTCATCATTGCCTCCAAGATCTAAAACCAAAAGAGAATTTGTGACATTAATGCTATTATCTTCAGTTCCGAGAATAATAATTCTACCCAGGGGGGTTGAAATATCCACATTTATATTTTTAAATTCCCTCTCCTTAAGAGGCAATGAATCAATCTTTTTGGCAAGGATCAGGGATGCCTGTGCCAGCTTCAGGGAAGCGTAATAGAAAGAATGCCAATCCACAGAATTCATGAGGTCTTCATATTCAGGGTAATATATATTGCCAGAGGATTGGCTCTCTATTAAAGATCTGGAATGAGAGTAGGCTCTTATTATCCATTCCCTATTCACGTTACGCATGGCGATATTCCACCAATGAAGTGCATCCTGCAGGTTAACAAAGTAATTTGCAAGAAGTATTTTCAGGCTTTCAGGAATTTTATTAAATTCTTGATCTATATCAGGTATCAATGTTGAATCGTATTTACCCCCAAAAGATATCTGATTCAGCTGTCCGTCCATTTCGCTCAAGAATAGATAATAAGCCTCCTTGAGAGAAATACCATCTTTGCGCTTCCAATATATGTTGGCGCCGTAATTCCTGAAACCGGTAATTTGCCTGTCAACTCCAAGAAAATAGAAAAGCTGATATAATTCATCATTGTTATGTTTCACGTATGATGTATCTCCATAACGTTCTACAATGTTTGATAAAGTCTTAGCGAAAAGTGGTATGTCAAAAGGATGCTGAATCAGGTGGTCAAATCCTTTTATGGTATAAGGAATAGAGCTGGGAGAGGGAATTCTAGGCCATACATTATCCAGTTTGTAGCCGAAGTCAGAGTAACTCAATTTAAGGTTATTAAGAAGTGAATCCAGAAAATCACTGTTCTCCGGCTGTCCCAAAACCAAAAGTACTAATAATATATAGCTCATTTTATTTCCACGGGTTTTAATTTAGGTGTTTCCCCTTTTATATAACTGGAAAGGATATCTTCCTGAACGCCTGTTTCGGGATAAAGAACATCTATCACTTTTGGAGCTGGCTCTTTTTCTGCTCCTCCAAATTCCCATTCACCTCCGCTGATGGTGACCTTTCTCATTTTTTCTTCTCCATATCCATCGTATGATGTCACTACAAGATACAATTTTGCCTCTTTAAGCTTAATCAAGGATTTCTCGATACCCATAAGTAATTCACGATTTTTCTTATCAAGATATACCTCCGGAGTGGTCAACCTGTTAAAACTTGCATCGTATACCCCCAGCGCATCATTCCAACCACTTGTAAAAATGCATATATCCCAGGGGGATTCAAATGATACGCCAAGGGTTTTAAGCGGTGCTTTATTATTTTCTCCTTCTTTGTAGTCAATGTAAAGCTGTATAAACTTGTGGGAGAATCCCAAGGGCGCCTGCCAGGGGTTATCAAATACAGGGAACTTAATCCCAAAATAATATTTGTCAGCTGTTTCATAGATCCTGACTGATAGAATATCGAAGAGCCCTTTTTTGAACACAGGGTTTCTGGGATAGGTATAAGTTCCAGGTCCGTAGTCATCCCCTGCAGGATCTTTTATTTCTTTAATTAGTTTCGCATTTAGCACCGGGTTTGACCTTGCCATGATTCCACCCTCAGGAGAAACATAGGAAATTGCGCCGGTGAGTATTGAACTGTCGAGGTAGGCAGGGTAGGGTTTACCAAGGATTTCGTAAACGTTTTTAAGAGTCCTTCTGAACATCACATCAGTCCACTTATCACCTCCGGGAGCATTCTGATCATTTCCAAAAAACCAGAACCAATCGCTACCTTCAGCTGATGCAAGCTCATGAAAAGCCTTTTCCAGAACTTCGGCAGAATATTTACCGGAGAGTTTTGCTTTCTTGTAATCTTTTCTGACCTTTCCAAGGTAGTCCCAGGCCATATTTTCTTCGGGTTCTCCAATCCATGTCGAAAAATCAGCATTTATCCAGGATCCGGCGAAAAGATGTGTTATGATTCTTTTGGGTGGATATTTTTCAAGGAATTCTGAAACCTTAACGGTTTTAATCCATTTTGCCTGACTTAGTTGTGAATAAAAGGAGTGGAAAAATTCCTTGGCATCGTGTTTATACCATTCCCAGGCATTTTCACCATCCAGTATTACGGTTACAAGGTGAGGCTCATTTGAATTGGCAAACTTTTTATGGATTTCATAAAGCCGCAGTATAAAATCGTTGGCTGCCTGAACCCCCGTAAGGGATTTATATCTGAAACCTATTCTATCTGAAAGATCTGTGTCTCTGAAGACCATATATAAGGTGTCTTCGCCTGCTATAACCTTATAGGGCCTGTAGAGATCATCTTCTTGAAGGAGTCCCTGGTTCAAAGATCTTGAGAGAACACCGGCATCCGATGCCATCCATCTAAACCCGGCCTTTCTCACTATAGGAACTATTGCCTGAGCTACAGACCCTTCTGCTGGCCACATCCCCACAGGTTTTCTCCCAAATATTTTTTCGTATTTTTCTACGGCTTTCTTCACATGCCATTCCGCATCTTCAGGATAGCTAAACTTGGGGGGTAGAGGAGTAAGGGGCATTGCCTCTTTTGCAAGATCTGTATTGTAAATCAAAGGTAGAATAGGATGAAAATAGGGGGTGGTGATTACCTCTATCTGTCCTCTTTCCTGGAGTTTTCTATGCTCAGGAATGATCGCTTTCAAGATTTTAAATTGGATATCTATTATTTCTCTTTTATCTTTTTCGCTAAAGTTTCTGCCTTTATCAATGAATTTTTTAACACTGACAGTCTCCCCTGTGGGAAGTTTTACATCTCCCTCTTGAAAATCCGGATCAAACCATGCAAGATTGAACCAAGCCTGGAGGTCCCTCCAATCCTGGGTTGTGAACTTTTTAATGGAAGCATCAAAATCTATGGAACCGGAGGTTGTGAATGCCCTTTTTAGCCTCAATTCTTTGTATCTTGGCCAGATATCGATCATATTGTCCCAGTTGGCGCTGAAGAAGTTTTCCAGGAGATACTTTTTATCTTCATATGTCAAACTATCTGCATTTTTGAGAGTCATTCTCACACAAACGTCAGGTGATTCCCCCTCTTCATAAAGTTTTATCTCATCTTCAAGCTGCATAAGAAGTACAGGAGTAAGGTTAACTGTGAAATGTATATCAGGATACTTCTCAAGAATTGAGACCATATCATAATAGTCTTTAATTCCGTGAAGTCTCACCCATGGTGCAAAGGATTCACCGGTTTTCAAGTCTTTGTAATATCGAGGCTGGTGCTGATGCCAGACTATTGCCAAATAAAGTGGAGTCCCGAGAGGTTTTAACTGATTTATTACAGGTTCGTCGGGTAATTTTTGTTGTTTTGGCGATTCGAGTATTATTTCCCCTTCTTCTGTTAATTTGAACACTGAATTAAATCCACCAAAACCGTCATCTACCTTGGCAGGGTTTGTAGGGTCCTCTTTCCAGGTTGTTCCTTCGATGACGAATTTGTATTGATATGTTCCCGGATGGAGTTTAATCTTAACTGAAAAAATTCCGTTTTCATCCCTCTGCATTTGTAGAGCATCCGGGGCCCAATTGTTAAATGTTCCAGCCAGAAAAACCCTTTTGGCATCAGGTGCATAAAACCTGAATAAAACTCCTTCGGGAGTATATTCTGGACCCTTCCATGAAGTTTTTATTGCTTTTGACGATGGAGTTTTTAACTTACCCACTGTTATTATTTTACCATCTTCAGTTAATTCAAATACTGAATTAAACCCACCGAAACCATCAGGGACTTTTCTTGGGTTGTCTGGATCCTCAACCCATGTTCCATCTACGATGAATTTATACTCATATTCTCCAGGTTTCAATTCTATCCTCGCAAACCAGCTCCCATCCCGTTTTTCCATTTCAATTCCCTGGGGATTCCAATTTAAGAAGGTTCCTGTGACCACTACCTTATTTGCTTCCGGAGCCTCCATGATAAAGATTACTTTGCCCTTCTCGTATTTCACCTCAGCATTTGATATATTCGCAAGTAAAAAGAAAAGTAAGATTTTGACATACCGCATGACTTCCTCCTTGATTTAATAATTATTTTAAATCTAAAAATGAATATATACAATCGAGATACATTTATTGGTGAAAAAATTTACAGTAATTTGCATTTTGGTTAAAAATTAAATTTAAGCATAAATACAAGAGAAGGTTTTTGGATATGAGTGAAAAAACAGTTAAGGTTGTTAGTTTAGAAAAGGATAAATCATTTCCTATACTGAGAGAACACACAGAAGTACTCCACTTAGGCCATGTTTATCTTGAACCTGGCTCGGATTGCAGTTTACACTCCACTTCCGATTTTGAAGAAATCCTTATAATCCTTGATGGAGAGGGGGTTATTGAAGCAGGGGGGCAGGTTAGCAGAATTGAAAAAAACAATGTAGTATATGTTCCACCCCATACTCCTCACAATGTCATTGCCAAGGGAAACTCCCTTCGTTACATTTACATAGTAGCTCCTTGTCACGAGAAGGGTTAGAACTTGACATCACCAGTTAAAAGTGGTATAACTAAATGGGGAAGTTATAATGATAAGTTAATGACATGAACTATGATTTAGTTCATGTCATGTTTTTATAAAAAAGAGGGGAGATTTTAAAGCGGGAAGGTATTGAGATACTACGATAATTCTGTAGAAAAACCGGATATTTGAATGAAAAGATTGGAAATAAGAATAAAAGGTATAGTACAGGGTGTAGGCTTCAGGCCTTTTATTTATACCCTTGCCAACAGATATTCATTGAAAGGCTTTGTACTTAATGATAATGAAGGTGTTAAGATTGAGATTGAAGGAGAAGACTTCCTGATTGAGAAATTCCTCAAAAATTTGCAGGATGAAGCTCCTCCACTTTCCAAAATTGAGAAGATAATCATTCAGGAGCTCCCACTGGTAAATTATACAGACTTTACCATCAAACCAAGTGCAGGAAAAACAGAAAAATTCGTTCTCATCTCTCCCGATATAGCTACCTGTGAAGAATGCCTTAAAGAGTTGTTTGATCCTCAGGATCGCCGTTATAGGTATCCTTTTATTAACTGTACTAATTGTGGTCCTAGATTTACTATCATTATGGATATCCCGTATGATAGAGAAAGGACAACTATGAAAGATTTCGCTATGTGTGAACGGTGTAGGGCGGAATATGAAGATCCTTCTTCACGAAGATTTCATGCACAGCCCAATTGCTGCCCCCAGTGTGGTCCTCACTTGGAAATCATGGATCACACAGGAAATATCATTAAAGCAGACGATCCTATACAAGAGATATGTGAGTTTTTACATGAGGGTAAAATTGTTGCTATAAAAGGTCTTGGTGGGTTTCATCTTGCATGTGATGCTCAGAACCATCAGGCTGTATACACCCTTCGTAAAAGGAAAGGGAGGGAGGAAAAGCCTTTTGCTGTGATGGCGAAAGATATCGATACAGTAAAATCTTTTTGCAGATTGAATGAAGTGGAAGAAAAACTTCTTCTTTCAGAAAAAAGGCCTATTGTTCTTCTAAGAAAGAAAGATCCAGATCCACTTGCTCCTGGAGTAGCCCCAAATCAACGATATCATGGAGTGATGCTTCCCTACACACCACTTCATCATCTCATACTGCAGGAATCCGGTCTTATTTTGGTAATGACATCAGGAAATTTGAGTGAAGAGCCCATATGTTTCAAGAACGAGGAAGCATTAAGTAGGCTTGGGGGAATAGCTGATTATTTTTTAATGCATAATAGAGATATTTACATGAGATGTGACGATTCTGTCTCTAGGTGTTTTAATGGAAAAGAAATGATCCTTAGGAGATCTAGAGGTTATGTTCCTGATCCAATAAAGCTTCCTTTTAAATCCGACGTTCACATACTTGCATGCGGAGCTGAGTTAAAAAATACTTTTTGTGTTATTCGTGAAGATTATGCATTTTTGAGCCATCACATAGGAGACCTCGAAAATCTTGAAACATTGGTCGCTTTTAAAAAAGGTATAGAACATTTTAAGAAATTGTTCAGTATAGACCCGGTAGTGGTGGCCCATGACATGCACCCCGAGTATCTTTCCACAAAATATGCAAGGGAATTACCTATAAAACAAGTCCCTGTGCAACATCATCATGCGCATATTGTTTCCTGCATGGTAGATAATGGTATAACCGGAAAAGTTATTGGAGTAGCTTTTGATGGTTTAGGTTATGGCAGTGATGGAAAGCTATGGGGAGGGGAATTTCTCGTTGCCGATTTTGCTAATTTTAAAAGAGTTGCCCATTTTAAGTATATCCCTATGCCTGGAGGGGTGAAAGCAATTGTAGAACCTTGGAGGATGGCTTTTTCGTACCTTTATGATATCTATGGAGATCAAATATTTGATTTGGGTATCGATTTTGTGAGAGAAATAGACAGAGGATTATGCAATGCCTTTTTGGCCCTTATAAAGAAAGGAATAAATTCTCCCCTTACTTCAAGCGTTGGAAGATTATTTGATGGAGTCTCTGCTCTTCTTGGTATACGGAGGAATATAAGTTATGAAGGCCAGGCAGCCATTGAGCTGGAGATGCTTGCGGAGGAAGGATATACGGGAAGATACAATTACGAGCTGGAAAATCAAAATTCGAAGATAATTATAAACCCGGCAGAGATTTTTCAAGGTATTATCAATGATTTAAATCAAAAAGTAAAAACGTCTGTAATCTCAGCAAAGTTTCATAATACTGTTGCCGAGATAATATGCGAAGTTGTTTTGAAAATTGCAAGTGAATATGGTTTGAAGAGAGTGGTTTTGAGTGGAGGTGTGTTTCAGAATATGGTGCTTTTGAAAACTGTGGTTGACAAATTACATGAAATAAACTTTGAAGTTTACACCCATAACAGAGTTCCACCAAATGATGGAGGTATATCCCTGGGGCAGGCAGTAATAGCGGCTCAACTTATGAAAATAGGAAATGAATTATAATGTATAAGTTGAGTAAAGCAGCGAAACACTTTAATCTAAATATACGAGGAGACTATGTGTTTAGGAATTCCAGTTAAGATAGTTGAGAAAAAGGGTTCAGTTGGGATTGGGGAGATTGGTGGTGTGAAGAGAGAAGTGGATTTAAGGCTTGTAGACAATGTAAAGGTTGGTGATTATGTGATTCTCCATGCGGGCTTTGCAATTCAGGTGCTTGACGAAAAGGAAGCTGAGGAAATGCTTTCTTTACTGAGGGAAGTATTTGAAAGATTATGAAATATATAGACGAATACAGAGACAGTAAACTGTGTGAAAAACTTGCTTCGCAAATAGCTAAAATCGCAAGGGGAAAGTATATAACATTAATGGAAGTTTGTGGAACCCACACCATGTCTATTGCCCGGTACGGCATTAAGAACCTGCTACCACCAAACATTCAATTACTCTCTGGACCCGGCTGCCCCGTGTGTGTTACAGCCGATGCTGATATTGACAAAGCAATAGCTTATGCAGAAAAAGAAAATATTATCCTCACTACCTTTGGGGATATGATGAAAGTACCCGGAACTTTCTCGTCTCTTTCTACTGAAAAATCGAAAGGACGGGAAATAAAAGTGGTATATTCCGCAGCGGATGCACTCCAACTTGCAATATCAAATCCTGAAAAGATTGTAGTATTCCTCGGTGTGGGCTTTGAGACCACCATACCCACCGTTGCGGTATCAATTCTTGATGCAAAAATGAATGGTATAAAAAATTACTATGTTTTAAGTATGCATAAACTTATACCCCCGGCGCTTAGGGCTCTGCTGGATGATAAAGAGGTGCGTGTTGATGGCTTCATTCTTCCAGGTCATGTATCTACCATTATTGGTGTTGAAGCTTATAAGTTTATTCCGGAAGAATATGGGGTAGCAAGTGCTATAACTGGTTTTGAGCCCGTAGATATTCTTCAGGGTATCCTTTTGCTAGTTAAGCAGATAGTATATGGGAAACCTAGGGTTGAGAACCAGTATAGAAGAGTGGTGAAAGAGCATGGCAACCCAAAGGCCCAGAGATTAATAGAAGAAGTTTTTGAGCCGACTGATTGTGAATGGAGGGGATTGGGAGTGATACCCAGGAGTGGTTTGAAAATAAAGGATAAGTATAGTGACTTTGATATTGAGAAAAAGATTAAGATTAAAATCCAAAAAAGGAAAAAAAATACCAGATGTATATGTGGTGAGATCCTGAGAGGGGTGAAAACTCCTCTGGATTGCACACTATTTGGGAAAAGATGCACTCCAGAAAATCCTGTGGGCCCCTGCATGGTGTCATCAGAAGGTACATGTGCAGCTTATTATAAATATGGTTTTAATTCCCGGGCTATGCAGGAGGAAAAATTATGAGGAATTCTCCCCAAAATAGTAAAATTACTATGGCTCATGGAAGTGGTGGAAAATTGATGCATGACTTAATTAAAAAACTCTTCCTCCAGAAATTTGATAATTCCATTCTATCATCACTTTCTGATTCTGCAATTATTAACTTAAATGGAAATCCAATAGCTTTTACTACAGATAGTTATGTGGTTAACCCCATTTTTTTCCCCGGAGGAGATATTGGAAAACTGGCTGTGTGCGGTACGATAAATGACCTTGCGGTAGTAGGGGCGAATCCTTTATATCTTTCCTGTTCAGTGGTGATAGAAGAAGGCTTTGAATATGAACTCTTGGAGAAAATCATAGATTCTATGAAAGTAACAGCTGAGAAAGCGGGAGTTGAGATTGTTACGGGGGATACCAAGGTGGTTGAACGGGGAAAAGGTGATAAAATATTTATTAATACCTCAGGAATTGGTATTATAGAAAAAGAGGATCTGTCTGTTGAGAATATTAAGGTTGGAGACAAGATAATTCTGAACGGTTCCATAGGAGAACACGGAATTGCGGTTCTCTCAGAGAGAGCTGAGCTCGGTCTTGATGTGAATATAGAGAGTGACTGTGCACCTTTGAATGATTTGGTTCAAAGTGTTATTAAAATTTCTAATAAAGTTAAATTTATGAGAGACCCTACAAGAGGCGGTCTTGCGACAGTTCTGAATGAAATCGTCGAAAATAGAAATTTCGGAATTATACTTGAGGAAGAAAAGATACTTGTGAAAGAAGAAGTGAAGGCTGTTTGTGAAATTCTGGGATTTGACCCGTTATACATAGCAAATGAGGGAAAAGTTGTTATAATAGCAGGGGCTGAAGATGCTGAGAAAATAGTGGAGGTTATGCGCAGGCATCCACTGGGGAAAGACACTCATATAATAGGAGAAATTGTTGGTGAACCTAAGGGATTGGTTTGTATGAAAACCCGTTCAGGTGGTACAAGAATTGTAGATATGCTGGTCGGTGAACAGCTCCCGAGGATATGCTGAAATGCATGAGCTTACAATAGCCGAAAATATAAAGAAGACCATAGAAGAAGTATTAAAGGATAAAAAGGCAGTAGTTACCAGAATTAATTTAAGGGTTGGAAAGTTAAGAGCAGTAGTACCTGAAGTATTAATTTTTTGTTTTAAATTTGTTGCCGAAGGTTCATCAATGGAAAATGCCGAACTCAAAATCCAAGAAATACCTGTAAAAGGTATTTGTAAAAAATGTGACAGAGACTTCGTAATAGATGAGCCTCTTTTTATCTGTCCTTTTTGTGGTTCCAATCACGTTGAGCTTTTATCAGGTAGAGAACTTGAAATTGAATCCATAGAAATAGAGGAGGGCTAAATGGAAATTAAAATCTTAAGAAGGGTTCTGGCAGCCAATGAGGCTGTTGCAAAATCAAATAAAGAGTTATTCTCTCAGCATGGAGTCCTGGTGCTTAATTTGATGAGTTCTCCTGGCTCTGGAAAGACATGCATCATCGAACAAAGTATAGAGGCTCTCAAAAATGATTATCGAATTGCTGTTATTATAGGTGACATAACCTCCACCATAGATGCCCAGAGATTATCCGGGCTCGGTGTACCAATAATTCAGATTAACACCGAACCCTTTGGTGGTGAGTGCCATCTGGAGGCGAGCTGGGTGAGAGAAGCTGCTCTTTCTCTTAATTTACAGGATCTCGATCTCATTTTTATAGAAAATGTGGGGAATCTTGTTTGTCCTGCAGAATTTGATACGGGAGCAGACAAAAATGTGGTGATAGTGAGCTTGCCAGAGGGTGAGGATAAGCCTCTTAAATATCCTTTGATGTTTAGAATTTCCAGTGTACTGTTGGTGAATAAGATCGACTTGGCAAGTGTTCTTGATGTAGATAAGAAAATACTGCACAGAAATGCTCTACAGGTAAACCCCAACTTACAGATATTTGATATTTCTGCAAAGACCGGCGAAGGTTTTGACGCATGGTTAAAATGGATTGAGGCAGAACTTAGGAAAAAGAGACAACGATAAATTTCAGCTACAATTACAATTTATATATTTTTGAGTAGGTATTCAGAATTGTTGCAGTGAGAGAAATAATGTAATTTTCTGTAAGTTATCCCTTCACAACAGCTAAGGGAACCATGCGTGCCACTTTCTTGGAAATTCCTGCTCTATGTACAGTATCCACTACAATATCTACATCTTTATATGCCTCTGGTACCTCTTCTCTCACTGTTTCTATGGAATGGGCTCTTACAATGATTCCTTTTGCTTTTAATTCATCTACCACTCTCCTACCGGCAGTAGCTCTTATAGCTGCTTTTCTTGAGAGAAGCCTACCAGCACCATGGGCAGTGGAACCAAAAGTCTCTTTCATAGCTCTTTCCGTTCCTATCAGTATGTAGGAAGCTGTTCCCATATCCCCTGGGATGAGGACAGGTTGTCCAACAGGCCTGTATACTTCTGGTACCTTAGGATGTCCTTTGGGAAAAGCCCGGGTTGCTCCCTTACGATGAACAACAACCTGTTTTCTTGTACCATTTACATCATGTTCTTCCACTTTAGCTATATTATGAGCAACATCATACACAAGGTGCATTCCAAGTTTTTCTGCGCTTTCACCCAGAGCCGATTCAAAGGCCTCTCTCACCCAGTGGGTTATAAATTCCCTGTTAGCCCATGCAAAATTTGCAGCAGCAACCATGGCGCCAAAATATGCCTGCCCTTCTAGCGATTTAAATGGAACAGAAGCAAGCTGTCTATCAGGCACCTGTATGCCATATTTTTGCATTGCTCTTTGAAGTGTCTTCACATAATCATCACATACCTGATGTCCAAAACCACGAGATCCTGTATGGATCATAATGGTGATAAGGCCTTCCTCTATACCCATTACTTTTGCAGCTTCTTTATCAAATACCCGCTCCACAACCTGAACTTCAAGAAAATGGTTCCCAGCCCCGAGAGAGCCTAGTTGAGGTCTACCCCTCTGAATTGCCCGAGGGCTCACTTTAGAGGGGTCAGCGCCAGGCATAGAACCATTTTCTTCTGTTCTCTCAAGGTCCTCTTTCCATCCGTAGCCCCTTTCCACTACCCATCTAGCACCTTTCACCATAACTTCTTTGAGTTCAGATTCCGTTACTCTGATTTTACCGCCTTTCCCCACACCCGCAGGAACATGTCTAAAAAGGGCATCAACAATTTTATTCAGGTATTTTTCTATATCTTTCTTTGTAAGATTTGTGCGGATAATCCTTACCCCACAGTTGATATCGTACCCAACACCACCAGGTGAAATAACCCCGGTTTCTGCATCGAAAGCAGCAACTCCACCTATAGGGAAACCATACCCCCAGTGGATATCTGGCATGGCAAGGGAATATTTTTGGATACCCGGAAGATGGGCAACGTTTGCCACCTGTTCGGGTGCCATATCTTTTTTGATTGATTCCATTAGTTTTTCCGAGGCGTATATAATTCCTGGGACTCTCATCCCTCTTTTATAACTCCTAGGAATTCTCCATCTGAAATCATCGATTTTCTCCAGCGGTCCCTCCCACATAATTCACCTCTCTCTATATTTTTTTAGGCCCTCTCCAAGGATTCTAATTGCTTCTCTTAATTTATCTTCTTCTAATACATAGGCTATTCTTACTTCGTTTCTTCCCCTTCCTGGAGTTAGATAAAAAGCCTCTGCTGGTGCAACCATGGTGGTTTTCCCATCCAAGTTGAAATCTTTCAGCATCCACTTTGCAAAATCTTCCGCATTTTTTACCGGTAATTTAACTATGGTGTAAAAGGCTCCTTCAGGTTTTCTTGCAAAGACACCCTCTATCTTTTCCAGCTCTTCAAAAACAATATCCCGTCTTTTTTCATATTCTCTAATCATGTCCTCCATAAATTCATCCATATATTTAAAACCAGCAATGGCTCCAAGCTGTTCAATTGTGGGGGGACAGAGTCTTGCCTGCCCAAATTTCAACACAGCTTCCAGTACGTGCTTATTTTTTGTGACTATAAAGCCAATTCTGGCCCCACAGGCACTGAAGCGCTTTGAAATACTATCGAGAACGATCAGCCTATCGGAAATGTCACTGTATCTTAAGACTGTTTTTGGTTCACCACCATTGAAGACAAATTCCCTGTAGACTTCATCAACCAAAAGAAACAGATTGTATTTTTTCACCAAATCTATCACCATTTCCAGTTCTTCATCAGTGTATATTGTCCCAGTTGGATTATTGGGAGAGCATAATAATATTGCTTTTGTGCGCGAATTTATCTTTTTCTCAAACTCGCTTTTGTCAGGGAGATGGAAACCGTTTTCTACATGAGTACTCACAGGGACAAGTTTAATGCCAGAGACTATTGCAAAACCATTATAGTTTGTATAAAATGGCTCGGGTAGAATAATTTCGTCACCAAAATCTGCTATTGCCATTGAAGCGAACAAGATAGCCTCCGAACCACCGGTGGTAATAAATACTTCATCAGGGGAAACGGTAACGTTAAATCTATTAAAATATCTCGCTATGGTTTCTCTCAGCTCGGGAAGACCATCTGATGGGCCATACGGTAGCACCTTTTCATCATAATTTTTGATAGCGTCGAAAATCTGTGGGGGGGTAGGGATATCAGGTTGCCCTATATTAAGATGGTAAACAGTAATTCCTCTTTTCTTTGCTTCTACAGCATAAGGATAAAGCTTTCTTATTGGAGATGCGGGCATAACAGATGCTCTTTTTGAGAGGGAAATTTTAAAATTTACATTTTTCATCCTATTTAAACCTCCTTTAATTTGTGATTTTAGGATATTTTAAATCCTGTGGATAGTCAAGTAAATAGAGCGCTATTTCTCAAAAATAATCTTACCGAAGGGGGTTTTGTTTCCTCAGAAATCCTGGAATAAAAAGAGGGGGAGATCCAGAGGCTTTATAATCCTAATGCAAAACAAAAGGAAAGTATAATCTCCACCAACCAAAAAGTATATAAAAAAGCCTTCAAAAAAGAAAAACCCTCTCATAATTAACGACCTCCGGACCATCGCAGGATACTCGAGAAAATACATCATATACCTCCTGAACATGCACAATAAAACCATAGTAAAATTGTATAACTAACTTGAGAAGGCCCACAGAAAAAAAGCTAACCCACAATGGAAAAATAATTTCGGCTAGAAATAATTTTACAGAAGAAGGTGGCATGTATTTTTGCACTGACAAATACACAAATAATAACACAGTTCCCTAACTTCAAAACTTTTAAATCATTTTCCGAAAATGCACAATTTTTGTGCATCACTTTTTAAGGGATGCCCTTAAATTATGCAAAAATCTCCTATAATTCTGGCAGTGAAATTGCAGATATAAATGGTGAAAAGGAGGTTAAAAGATGAAAAAGAAAAAATTAATGCTCATAACCTTCTTGGGAATGTTCATATTAACAGCATGTGATTTGGAAGGACCTGATACTGAACCACCTGCAGCTCCTACAGGTCTAATGAGTATTACAGGAGACGAAGCTGTGTATCTCTTCTGGAACGAGAATGCAGAAAGAGATCTTGCAGGCTACAGGGTGTATAGAAATTATGAGCCTTACGGCTATTTCAGATTGATAGCCGAGGTTGCTGAACCATATTATGTAGACAGGGATGTTCAAAATGGAGTGACCTATTATTATGCAGTAAGTGCTTTTGATGTTCATGGAAATGAGAGTGAACTTTCCGAGGAAGATTGTTTTGATACTCCACGTCCAGAAGGATGGGACATGAGGATTTTCGAGAAAGATTATTATCCACAATTCTCCGGATATGACCTTTCTGAGGAAAGCCCTTGTTCATATGATTCCCAAAACGCAGATTTCTACTTTGACTATAATGATGTTGACCAAGAAGGATATTTAGTGGCAGTAAATTATGCTGAAATTCAGGATATGGGATATACAGAATCACTGGATGATATAAACTGGGCTCCTTATGACGGGTGGGATCCGGATGGGATTGTTCGGGTTGTACCAGGTCATTCCTATGTAATATGGACAGGAGACAATCACTTTGCTAAGATAAGAGTTAATGTTTTAAGAGATAATTTCATCATTTTTGATTGGGCGTACCAGATCGCAGAAGGAAATCATGAGTTATGTATAAAAATTAAAAGCGATTTAAAGGAGAGGAGGTGATATTATGTTGGTAAAACTTTTGATGCTTTTTTCAATATTTTTCGGAGGGGAAGAATTCGGTAGAGTGGGTTATGTAAAGGGTGAAGCCCAGATTTTAAGATATGGAGAGGGAGGTTTTGAGTATCTGACGGTGAATAATATAGTGGGCGAGGGTGATGAGTTAAGGACCTTTTCAAAGTCCCGATTAGAAATTGAATTCAGCGATGGTTCTGTATTAACCCTTGGAGAACGCACTGATGTGATTTTTGATAGAGTTACTGAAGATCTTGTTGTGCTTTATGTTTATACCGGAAAAGTAAGAATATACGCAAGAAACAGATATTTCACAATAGAATCAGATCTGGGCAGGACAGATTTAGATCAGTATACCAGAGTTAGAATAGATGTGAAGGATTCCAAACAATACATTAAAGTTATAAGTGGGAGAGCGTATTTTGCAGATTATAAAATCAGAGAGGGTGAACAATTAATTGCCAGGGAAAATGGAAGAATCACCATAAGGCCTTATTTTGATTACGATAGTTTTGATTACTGGGCAAGAGATTTTGAAGAGAGGTTTGTTGTTGTCCACAGGGTAGAGTATATACCCGTCCCTGTTTATTACGGTGTGTATGAGCTGGAAAGATACGGGAGATGGAGATACGTCCCTCCTTACGGATGGGTATGGGTACCTAAGGTACATTTTGGCTGGAGGCCGTATCATGATGGACACTGGGTATACCGAATAGGAGTTGGCTGGGTGTGGGTTCCCTATGAACCGTGGGGATGGATACCATATCATTATGGTAGATGGGCTTTTGTGGTAAGTATAGGATGGATATGGGTCCCTGGGGACAGCTGGGCTGGTGCATGGGTTGAATGGAGCTATGGACCTGACTGGGTTGCTTGGGTACCACTGGACCCTATGGGAAGACCTATCTATGTGGTTAACGTAAATCATACAGTTATTCATGTATGGAATTGCGTGGATTACAGCGATTTTAACCGGCCTGTATACAGGTACAAACCGCCAAAGGATGGAAAATATAGAAAACCTTATAAACAGGTAAAACAGATCAAACTTGATGTTATAAAAAAGTACAAGACAAAAACTCCCATCAGACCTTCTGATATTGCTAATAAGGACGAAATCCGTATCAAAGCCCAAAAGCAGGTACAGAGGCCTTACAGATCAGCGGAAAAGGACAAAGTTATAGATGCAAAAAAGAGCGGAAAAACATCAAAACCCACAACAAGCGTAAAAGCACAGAGATTTGAGCATAAATTTTACAAAGCAGAAAAAAAACAGGATTTGAAAAAGAGAAATTATATCAAAAAAGATAATAGCTACGATAGGGAAAAATATTACATAGACAAAAGATCTGCTGATAGACGGAGAGTTGTTTATGATAAAGAATTTGACAGGAGTGTTAGGTATGATAATAATATAAAAAGGGGTCAGAAGCTGGATAGAAAAAAATCTAAATTATACAAGGAAAAAGAAAATGATGGAGATGACAAGAAAGATAATAAAAAGAAGAAGTCGGAGAAAAAAATATATGAATATTGATAAGTTTTTCATTTTCCTGCTTCTTGTAACTCCTGTATGGGCTGGAGAGGGGGAGAAAGCGCCTCCTCCCAGTTCCAAGAAAAATTCTACTCAAATAAAGAAAGATTACTTTGTGGATAAAGATAAAGATGGATTGAATGACAAGATCAAAAAAGGCGGTGCAAAGGTAGGGGATTACATAATGGATTTCCTGAAGAAGAGTGGTAAGGGTGAAAAAAAGGTTGCAAATGGAAAAGGCAAGAAAAAAGATAAAAAACGCAGGCATTAGTCTGATATTGGCGTCTTTTATAGTCTCAGCATGTGGAAGGAAAATGCCCCCTCCGGGGAAGCCCGATGTGGATCCTCCAGTTATTGCTATTACTCAGCCTCACGCTGGAGATACCCTCAGAGGGGAGATAAATGTAAACTTTCTAATTCAGGATAAAAGCAAGGTTAAGTGGGTTTCTTTACTTGTAGATAACAAGGAGGAACTCCGGGATTCCACAGAACCTTTCAGTCTGAGTTTTAAGACGGATTCTCTTGCAGATACATTACATTTAATCAAAGTGAAAGCCTGTGATTTCTGGGACAATATAGGCGAATCAAAGGTTGTAGAGGTTTTTATCAGGAATAAAGAGTAAAAAACGCTACATTTAGTTATCTTTAAAAGGTATGTATTCAAATTTTTTGACTATAATTTCAACAGTATCGGGACCGGTATTTTTCTTTACGGGCCACCAGAGGTAGACTTCAGGGTATAAACCTCTGTCCTGGGGTATAAAATTCTTATCCGTGATTTTCCATTTAGAAATAATAATCTCCTGCTGGTCCTTTATAGACTTTTGGAGTGATTCAGGTAGAACATACACAGGGATTGAAGATTTAAATTTTATTGAATCTGGATACAGGTATATGTAATGAATAGAAACCACAGGGTCTTGGATTTTGTAGTCATTAAGAGGTTTAAAAGTTATCCCCTTTCTTATATGTATTGCTCTCCAGGAGTGAACGCTATAATTACCTCCCAGATGAAGAGGGTTCCCCCATTTTGAAAATTCGCTATCTATCTCATATATCCCCATATCCCAGTCGTAAAGAAATGGAGCAAAGCAGTGTTAAGTAGATTATTTATTCTTCCTATTACTTCAATTCTGTAAATACCAAAGCTTTTCTTTCTTGAGGATTTAATACCCGCTGAATAAAATGGTGTACCTTGTGTGCTTCTTTCCCTGATAGCTAGAAGATGCAGGTATCCACTGCTATCAACATAAGCCATACGCTTGTCAAAAAAGTTATTACTCAGGGAATCATAGTTTGAAAATATATGCCACCATTCTCCACTAAAGAATAGAGAATCTTTAAATGGTGATTCTATAATTCCATAAAGTGCAGAAGTTATAAGAAAAATAAAGAAGAATCTTATCGAGAATCTCAGTATTTTCATAACATTTTTTTCATCCTGAGGAATATCCTGTTTATAGTAGCCCCCACAGTTTTATAATAAAAAGCCACAGGACCAACCCAGGGGATTATAACCTTCTTGTAGCCCACTTCCTTCATGAAATTCAGAGTTTCCAGTAAAAGCGCTCTTCCTATTCCCTTTCCTCGCAAACCACTATTCACACCCATGGGACCAAACCACCCAACTCCTGGATTATTAGTGTCAAAGGCGGAAAATCCAACAATTCTTCCTTTTTGCAGGGAAATAACCAATCTCGGTGGGTCGTACATAAAGGAAGTTAGAACTTCTTCTTCCCATGGAGGAAAATGCTTTTTCAGAAATATACGGACCTCTTCGTGATGCGAAGCTTTAGCTCTTATAATATCAACACCTTGAATTTTTTGATATGTATACACATGAGTTAATTCAAGGAACATGTTAAATGTGTAGTCAAAAACCTTATATCCATCATTTAGAAAGAAGATATAGATTCCTGTATACCGTGGATCAACACCGGGAAACATATATCTTGGTGCAGATTCAAAAACTCTAACTTCTTTCACCTTTTCTTCTCTTAATCTCTGTTCCAGCTGCTTCAAAAGCTTATTATTGTATCCGTGCATGAGTTTTATGTATCCTCTATCCTTTCTTTTCACTCCTATCACGAAATCTGATCCTTCTGAAATTATGAATTTCTCATCATAAGCAGGGTCTTTTTTTATAAGAAATTCCAGATTAGGGTAACTAATCTTTTCTGCATCCAAGAAATAAAAATTTCTCAGATCATCGATGTTGAATTGTAATTTCATGCAATCTTTTTTCCAGTTCTATTTCGTAGACTTTTCTCATTTCCCGAAATGAAAGTGAATCAAAAACAGCTTCTTTCTGCGGTTCTATTGCTTCCAGTTTAATTATAAAATAGCCCCATTTTGTTCTTATAGGCCCTGCTACGTCTTTTGTCTTCATTTTAAAGAGTTTTCTTGATACTTTATTCATGGGATCATAGAATGTGGGTCCTCTTAAACCACCTATCAATCTCCTTCTGGATTCTGATTCGGTTTCCACAAGTTTTTCGAAATCCGCTCCAAAAAGAAGTTTAATTCTTACTTTCCATGCCTTGAGCCATTTTTTGAATTTTTTGAAAAACGAATAATAGTAAGGGGAAGATATGTATATTTCTCGCCAGATTCTCTGTTCCGGGACAATTACCTTTTTACCAGTTAAATTCATGTGTGCTATAATAGAATCCTGAATAAATTTGTAAAGGCCAATCTCATAGCGAAGTTTTTCTCTGAGGGAATCTTCGCTGATATTATTTTCATTTAGAAATTGTCTGTATTCTTTGGGAGAGGGGAATTCACTTTTGAGTTCGTTCAGGTAAAAATCTATCTCTCCCTCTGAAACTTCTATACCCTGTGATTTGACCAAATCTTGAAGCCTTTTCTCCATTTCGATTCTCTCCCTCAAAACCTGCCACGCCTTTTTACCATATTTTATTGTAAGGTAGTTTTCAAAATTGTACTGAACTTCAGGAGGAAACATAAGGAATAAAAGGACCATTAAACTGTTCATAATCTTTTCTCCATCCAGTTAAGCAATCTTTTATTATTTTTTAAGCTGAAATAATCAAATATTATGATATTTTTATACCCTGATTCTATTGCGTAGCTAATTTCCTGAGGAGCATACTTTTCGGCGTCCTGATAATAAACTCCTACGCCCATAACTATCCTATCTTTAGGATAAATAGATGCGTATTCTAAGAAGTTTTTATAGGATTTTTTATCCGGTGTGTAAGCCATGATACACAATCTATCGATTATATTCTCATTAACCCATTCTCTCCAATCCTGCCCCAGATTGTAGGAACTTGACGCTGGATTGGCAAATACAGCTGCTGTTAGCTCTTTAGGTTGTAATCTTTCTTTCAAGGTTTTTACCAGACCTTTTACAGCATCTTTTCTTTTTCTATTCCAGTACATTCTCAGCCAGTGGTAATATCGAATATGTGGTTCCCGGGTCATAACAGTATTCCAGTGAGGTGCTCTGTAATCAACAGCATCGGAGATCAATCTGGGGTCTATATGAAATCTGACGTTGAAATCCTCTATATTTTTCTCTGAAAAATCCCAGTAACCTCCGGGATATCTTATGAAGTCAAGATGTATGCCGGCTACATTGTATCGTGTGATGATTTCAGTGGCGTAGTCTGCAATAAATTCCCGCACTTCTTCTCTGGATGGATCAAGAAACAGCCCATCCACACCGTAATTTATTATATCTTCATACTCATATTCTGCCATAGACCTCCCTTCCTTGTCATGCAGGAACCACTCTGGATGCTGATAAAGTACATGTGTGGAATCCTTGGGTTTGTCTTTAATTGACCAGTAGAGGCAGGTATTAATCCAGGCATGAACCTTGATATCACTACCTTCGATTTTTTTCAGTAGATATCCTAAGGGGTCAAAATCTTCGCTCATATACTCAGTTCTTGGTAATATATCACTTTGATAGTAAGCATAGCCTCCCACAACCACCTGCACAAAGAGTTCATCGAATTTGTATTTTTGGGAGAATTCCACAAGTTCGTCGATTGACTCCTTTGTTCTCAAGGCTCTGGCTGTGACCCATAATGATTTTTTGATATTAATGTTCCCCATAGTCATAAGAAAAAGTATTGTTTTTAACATCATAATTCCTTGACGATCCTGTCTATTTTTAAAAGGGTTACAAGAAGTTCTTCAAGTTTGTCCAAGGGGAGCATACTGGAGGCATCTGAAAGTGCTTCTTTAGGGTTGGGGTGTGTTTCTATAAATATGGCGTCTATCCCCGCGGCAACCCCTGCCCTTGCAAGATATTCAATAAATTCAGGTCTACCACCTCTGGGGTCTTTGGAAGGTATGCCGTACACCCTTACTGTATGAGTAACATCAAAAACTACAGGATATCCGGTGGCGCGCATGATGGGGAAGGAACGCATATCTACCACGAGATTGTGATAGCCAAATATTGTGCCTCTTTCCGTTAACAGTATTTTGTTGTTACCCACACTTTCTATTTTCCCGATTATGTTTTTAACATCTTCGGGTGAGAGGAATTGACCCTTTTTTACATTAATCACCTTTTGGCTTCTGGCAACTTCAAGAGTTAGTTTGGTTTGCATACACAGGAAGGCTGGAATCTGGAGTATATCAAGGACTTCAGATGCAGGCTTAACTTCTTCTGGATAATGAACATCTGAGAGAACAGGTACATCGAAAGTTTTTTTCACCTTCTCCAGAATTCTTAATCCCTTTTCTAATCCTGGACCATAATAATTTTGTACAGAGGAACGATTATCTTTAGCATATGAAGATTTGAATATGAAGCCGATATGGAGTTTTTCGGAAATCTTTTTGATTCTTTCCGCTGTGTGCATCACAATATCCTCAGTCTCAATTACACAAGGCCCTGCTATCATGGCAATAGGATTACCCCCGCCTATTTTAATACCTCCAACTTCTATAACTCTGGTCTTATGCATAAGTTATTCTCCTCTTTTTAAAAGTGTCGAAAGATAATCAAAAATATCCTGTGGTAAATTCATATTTTTTAGGCCGATAATGGTTTCCTCTACATTGTATTTTACCTTCCGGAAGTGAATTTTTCCATTTTCAATTACCACATAAGAAGCCCTTGGGTCTCCACCCCGGGGGAAACCTACAGAACCCGGGTTAATAATTCTGTAATCATGTAACTGATAATCCATGGGAATATGAGAATGGCCGAAAAGTATCAAATCAATCTTTTTATTTCCTTCATAGTGCATTTCCTCTTCTATAATGTGGGAGGGAGTTGAGGGAGTTATATATCCCTCATAAGGTTTTTTAATAGTACCATGTACCATCAAAATATTTATACCGTCCAGTTCCACTAATATTTTATCAGGTAGTTTTTTTAAATAATCTAATTCTTCCTCTGTAAATCTATAATTAATATTGTTCCTGGATGCCAGAGTAATTTTTTCAAAAAATTCTGTACACCCCACACATCCCTTACTATATGCAAGACTTAGATCGTGATTACCCATTATAGTGTAAGTTGAAATCTGCCTGATTATTTTAATAACGCTACGTGGTTCGGGTCCGTAATCTACAAGATCCCCGAGACAAAGTACAGCATCATATTCCTCTTTTTCCAGTATTGCCTCTAAAGCTGACTTGTTACCATGGATATCTGCCAAGACAAGTATTTTCATTTTATTCCCATTCGATTGTTGCTGGAGGTTTTGAGGTAATATCGTAAACCACTCTGTTTACATTTTCAAGTTCATTAATTAATTTTGTGGATATCTCGTTTAATACATTGTAAGGCATTCTGAACCAATCTGCAGTCATTCCATCAATACTCTCTACTGCTCTTATTACCACTGTGTACTCATAGCTTCTTCGATCTCCCTTTACCCCCACCGACTTTACCGGTAATAACACGGGAAATACCTGCCATGTTTTATTATAAAGCCCATGTTTTTTTATTACTTCCTCAATTATGCTATCTGCCTTTTGAATTAATTTCACTTTTTCCTTTGTCACCTCACCGATGATTCTTACTGCCATTCCGGGACCTGGAAAAGGGTGCCTTTCAGTTATTTCAGGTGGTAATCCTAGAATTTTGCCCATTTCTCTTACTTCATCTTTAAAGAGTTCCTTGAGTGGCTCCAGAAGCTCGAATGGTAGATATTCTGGAAGTCCCCCCACATTGTGGTGAGATTTTATTACCTCTGATGGGCCTATTACAGATCTGGACTCTATCACGTCAGGGTAAAGGGTGCCTTGGGCAAGATATTTAACTTCATCCTTAAGCTTCACTGCCTCTTTTTCAAAAAGTTCTATAAATTTATGTCCTATAATTCTTCTTTTTTCTTCAGGATTTTCTATACCTTTAAGTGTTTCTAAAAATTCCTTTTCTGCATCTATTATTATTAAATTGGGGTTATTTCCAAAATATTTTTTTACTCGTGCTTTTTCCCCCAATTTAAGCAGCCCCGTATCTATGAAGACAGGGTAGTAATTAAAACCAATGGCTTTTTCTAAAAGTTTTGCAACCACAGAAGAATCTACTCCACCGGAGAGTGCAAGGAGAACTTTATCTTTACCCACTCTTTCCTGTATTTCCCTGATTTTTAATTCTATGAAGTCTTTTATTTCCCAATTTTTCGGTGCCTTGCAAATTCTAAAAATAAAATTTTCCAGTATTTTTCTTCCATCCTTTGTATGAACCACTTCGGGATGGAATTGTACCCCAAAAATATTTTTTGAGGGGTGATAAATGGCTGCATAAGGAGAGTTATCGGTGTATGCGATTATCTTAAAACCAGGTGGTAATTTCTCTATTCTATCACCATGAGACATCCATACCTGCGTGCCTGAGGTAATACCTTCAAATAAATCAGTTCTATCCTCACTAATAAACAGTTCCTTGAAGCCATATTCTTTCTTTTCAGCACGGGTTATAGTTCCATTAAAAAAGTAGGCAATCACCTGTAACCCATAGCATATACCAAGTATTGGAATTCCGAGTTCGAATATTTTTCTGTCTGGCAGAGGCGCACCATCTTCGTAGACACTCTTTGGACTCCCCGATAAAATTATTCCTTTTACTTCTCTAAATTCTTGAACAGGATGCCAGGGCGGGACAACTTCTGAATAAACCCCCGCCTCTCTAATCCTTCTTGCTATGAGCTGAGTATATTGTGAACCAAAGTCAAATACAATAATTTTTCCCATCAGCTTATTCTTCTCCCCTTTGGTATCTGATTTTTGATTTTACCATGCCGATAAAGTCCTGATCCAAGTATATCCTTGCCGAATTTTACTATTACCTGTCCCTCCTCTGCATCCGTTTCTGTTACCTTAATATCCTGACCTCTAAGAAAATTCAGTGCTTCTTCTGCATTTTGAAGTTCGATAATGTTTTTATTTGCATATTTTGCGAACATCTGCATGCCAGTGGTCGTAAATTTAAATCCTTTTTTAAAGACGCGCACCAATCTGATTCCTTTTCTTCTCCAGGTTTTTAATGAAAGCTTCGCAGCTTCTGTTGTTGTTATCCATATATCCCCGTGATACATAAGGGCATAGTCCCTAAAGATATTTTCAGGGATACCAAACCTCTTTTTAAGGTAGTTCAAAGCTTCTCTTATAATCTGACTCATAATACTAATTTTAAAGCAAAATCCTTGACATATAAACCATGAATAGATTATAATTAAATCATGTTAAGCAATCCGCAGGCAGAGAGGAGAAAGCTTCTTAATCTTTTCTATAAGAAAAACTTTGAAAAAGCACTTGAACTTTACACCAGTATACTCAGCTATTTCATTGATGATCCTGATTTTAGAAAACTAGGTGGAGATATATACTTTAATCTTGGGATGACTCAGGCTGCTGTTGGAGAGTATAGGCAAGCGCTCAACTTATATCGGAAGGAGAATAAGTTAAATCAGGCTCTTGCTGTTGCTGAAAAGATAAAAAACTTGGATAAGGAAGACAGCGAAATATTTCAAACCCTGGGAGAATTGTATCTCCAGCAAAATAACAAACAAAAAGCCGCTCAAAATTATGGTGAATATCTTAGAAGATTATTTAAAAACGGGGAATCTGGCAAAGCACAGAGACTATTGCAGAAGATTAGAAGAGATGGTTTGGAGGAATACCTTTCTAGTCAATTCGGTTTTGTGCTTTCCAAACAGGAATTGAACCGGATTCTGGAGGATATTTCCAAAGAAAAAATTTATGTTGCTTTCTTTGCGCTTTTAAAAAAAGAACTGGCCCGAGCAGAAAGATATAAGAGAGAATTTTCCATAATCCTCTCAGAATGCGACAGGATACTCAACCAGGATGAAAGAATGCGACTTAAAGATGTCTGTCAGAAAACCCTGAGAGAGTCTGATATATATTCTCTGGGCAGCAGGTGGTTTTTCATTATTCTGCCTGAGACAAACAAATATGGTGCAGAAGGTGCAGTTAATAGATTGAAAAAACAGCTCAAGGCTACCAACATAGGTGTACAGTTCTATGTAGCATCTTACCCTACTGACGGTACAGAGGTTAAGGAGCTAATTGTTACTGCATTGAGATATAGGATACCTTATTAGTATAGAATTGAATAAAGTATAATGTTAATGCCAAATCTTATGGCCTTTTCTCGGATCTCTTGAGGATCACCATATCTATCTGTCCACCCATCTGAAATATTGGAGTTAAATGTATAAAGAAGAGAAAGTCTGCCCCCAAAGAAAATTCCATAAGCACGGGGAGGACCTTTATAATGCTCGTGAATTTTAGGTAAACCTTCTGGAAAATTATAAAATATGTGATAAATAGGGTGAGTAAAAGGGATCTCCTCCAGCTTCTTATCGGGGAAGGCCTTTTTGAGTTCCCTCCGGATAAACTTGTCCATGCCATAATCGTCATCTATATATACAAACCCTCCTGATCTCAGATATTTCCTCAGATTCTGGGTTTCATCGTCACTTAAAACAATGTTCCCATGGCCTGTGATAAAAAGGAAAGGATAATTGAATATTTCTGGATCCTTGAGGGTTAAAATTTTCTCGTGGGGATTTACTTCAATGTTACCTACCCGCTCCTTTAACTCCCGGGTTATATTGGGTAATATCTCCGGATCATTATACCAATCTCCCCCCCCTTTATATTTTATTCGCACAGGCTGGAATATAAAGGAGAGGAGAAGCAACAGCGATAATATCATTTTTCGTTTTCTTTTTCCTCTATCCGTTGGATTAATTTCTCTATATTATTTCTATCTTCCAACATTTCGTAAAATCTTGTATAATCTTTAGGGTTGAATAATGCACGGACTATAGGTTCAAAGAAAACCAGTACCTGGCTAGCAATAAAGGACAAAGGTTTGGTACTTTCCAGAAGGACTATGGCAATAATTCCCAACCTCATGTTTACCACTCTTTCTGCAATTCTTTCGATAATATCGTCATATGTGTCTTTATTATTGTTGGTCTTCTCCATATACCTTCCCCTTCAAAACGATATGTCTCAAAGCTGGATCTGCTTCAAGTCCCTGTGCTCTAATTACTTTATCTTTTTTAAACAGGATTACAGGGTGATCAGAATAAATCAGGTTTTTGTTTTCCTCCCATCTTAGAGTGGAAGCATGTAGAGAGTCTCCAGTGGTAGAGATGACTTTTATGTCCCCGTAAGCGCTCATAATCCCCCTTTCCTCGATGACAAATCCAGAGTCTGCGTATAATTCAGATGTTTTATTTCCTTCATCGTCAAAAAATGTAATCATAAAGTCGAACACATAGGTGGTATCATTACAGAGGGAGATCTCGGTGGCTTTAATTTCGATCTCCCTTCTGGAAAATCTTTTAAGGTCAAAAATAATATTGTATGCCTCCTGTTCTGATTTAGGCAGTGTGTTAGAGATCTTGTTTTCTTCCTGACATCCAGAAATACCCAGAATCAAAATTAAAAGGAGAAATATCCTGTTCATACTACTCTGGCCCTCATAAGGTCATGTAAGTGAATTACACCGATAGGTTTTCCCTCTTCATTTATTACTATTAAAGCTGTTATTCCGTAGTATTCCATTTTTCTAGCTGCTGCCACTGCAAGCTCGTCTTTAGTTATGGTCTTTGGATTAGTTGTCATTACATCCTTGGCCTTAAATTTAAAAATATCACTGGTTTTCTCCAGAAGTCTTCTGAGGTCTCCATCTGTAATAACTCCTCTCAATATTCCTTTATTATTTACAACGCTTGTAATACCTCTCTTGGTGGTCATTTCAAGAATCACTTCTTTCATCGACGCTTCTTCATTTACTATGGGTACGTGTTCCTTTCCGGTAAGCATCATGTCTTCGACCTTAAGCCAGAATTTCTTTCCGATAGCACCTCCTGGGTGAAGAGCTGCAAGATCTTCCAATTTTAAGTTTTTCATTTCTGCCACCGCAATCGCAAGAGCGTCTCCCAAAGCCATCATTGCTGTAGTAGATGCTGTGGGTGCTACGTCATAGGGGCATGCCTCCCTCTTGATTTTTACCAGAAGTACAATGTCGGATTCTCTGGCAAGTTCAGAATCTGGATTGGAAGTTATGGCGATAACCGGGATTCCCCACCTTTTTATCAAGGGGATCAAAATGTGGAATTCATCTGATTCACCACTTTTTGATATTGCAATAAGTACATCGTCCTTCTGAATAATACCAAGGTCTCCATGTAACGATTCTGATGGATGGAGGAATATGGCTGGTGTTCCAAAGCCGGTGAGAGTTGCCGCGATTTTTTTACCTACAATACCTGATTTTCCTACCCCGGTGACTATTACGCGCCCCTTACACTTTTCAATGAGTCTTACTGCTTCAAGAAAGTTGCTGTCCAGAGAGTCTAATAAATTCTGTAGGGCTTCCTCTTCAATTTCAATTACCTGTTTTGCGACTTCTAAGATCTTTTTATTGTTCATAATTTTATTTCCTTAATCTTTGTATAAATAGGTCCTTCACTTGTTAGAACACTCTTGTAAAAAACCAATGTATCTACATTGAATGAGGAACTCTCAAATTCTTTTAGTTCCTCAAGGCTCGTTTTTTTTATTTTAACCGGTCTTTTTATCCGCGCCAGTGTCAAATGCGGGGTAAAAGACCGATTGTCTCTGGAAACACCAAACTTAGGGACAATGTTCTCAATTTCCTTCCATAATTTTTTCAAATTTTCCCCCCTGTCTTCCACCCCGACCCAGAAAACTCTCGGCCTTCTTATGTCGGGGAAGAATCCAAAGCTCTTTAATTTTAATGTAAAAGTGCCAGAATGTGAAAGACTTTTTTCTAAAATTTCCAATAAACTGAGCACCTTTTCATCTTCTAGTTCTCCTAGAAACTTGATGGTAATGTGCAAATTGTGAGGTTCTACCCACTTGACGCCAGTTAGCTCCTTTTTCATATTCTGAATAACCTGCAATAGATTTTTTTTGACATGCTCAGGAATATCAACTGCAAGAAAACATCTCATAAAACTCTCCCAGCGGAGGGGGTGGGATTTGAACCCACGATCCCCTTTTACGGGGATACGCGATTTCGAATCGCGCGCCTTCAACCAGGCTCGGCCACCCCTCCAGGTAGTGTATAATATGTAGTAAATAACACATAAAATCAACTTGATTTTGAAAAAAACAGGGTTTAGTTTATACTATTAACCACTTTAACGATGAGGAGGTAATACTATGGAATTAAAAATAGTAGCAAGGAACCTGGACCTAACAGATGCCCTCAAAGATTATATCCATAAGAGATTAACGGGTATGGAAAGATATTCCAACAATATAATAGATTCAGAGTTGATACTGCATGAAATACGAGGGAGATATGCAGGAGAGCTCATCGTAAAGGTAAAGGGTCAGACTCTGACGGCAAAGAGTCAGAGAAAAGATCCATATGAAGTAATTGATGAACTTAAGGATAAAATAAAAACGCAGCTGAAAAAATATGAGGAAAAACTTTCAGACAGAAGAGGATAATATTTTTACGGTTAATTCCATTTATTCAGTCAAAAAGGATGAATGGAATTTAAACCTTGTGGCCGGCAAACAGGGTCTGTCCAATAGAATCAGAACAGATGAAGTTAACCGGCCGGGGCTTCTCCTCTCGGGTTTTGAAAAATATTTTGTAGCCGAGAGGATTCAGGTAATCGGCAATGCTGAATGGGCTTTTTTAAATTCTCTTTCAGAAACTAAAAGAGAGGAGAGCCTTGCTAGGTTATTCTCTTATAAAATACCTGCATTGTTTGTAGCAAGGGGACTTAAGGTCTTTGAAGAGATGATTGTGATGGGAGATGAGAAAAAAATACCCGTGATTGTTTCCAAATTACCTACGCAGGAGCTTATAAAGAATCTTGCGGATTTTCTAGCATATAAATTGGCTCCCACCACCTATCTCCATGGGACCCTTGTGGATGTATACGGTGTTGGGGTCCTTATTATAGGGAAAAGCGGTATTGGAAAGTCGGAATGTGCTTTAGATCTTGTAAGAAAAGGCCATATATTAATTGCAGATGATCTTATTAAGATAATTGAATATCCCAAGGGAAGATTACGCGGAATGTCCGGCAGTGAACGTGAGGAACTGAAGTATTATATTGAGATAAGGGGTGTGGGTCTTTTGGATGTGTTTGCTCTTTTCGGATCGCGGGCTGTTGAAGAGGAAAAGGAGATAGGGGTTGTAGTGGAACTTATACGTTGGGAGGAAGCTGGTAGGATTGAAAGGACTGGGCTCATATTGAACAAAATGAGAATTTTGGATGTAGATGTTAACAAACTGGTGCTCCCACTTGTTCCCGGAAAACACATTTCTACAATTATAGAGACCATCGTTATGGACTACAAGCTGAGGGAACGGGGATATTCCTGTGCGGATATAATTGAAAAACTGATAATGGATAAAAATGAAGATAAAGAAACTTCCGCCTGAAGTCATAAGTAAAATTGCGGCGGGTGAGGTCATCGAAAATCCAGCTTCCTGTGTACGTGAACTGGTAGAAAATTCATTGGATGCAGGAGCGGAGGAGATAAATGTGGAGATAAAGAACGGGGGAATAGAACGTATTGTGGTAAAGGATAATGGGTCCGGAATGGAAAAGGATGAAATACCGCTTGCAGTATCAAGGTATACAACAAGTAAAATAGAAAAAATAGAGGACCTTGAAAAGAAGATTACACTCGGGTTTAGAGGAGAGGCTCTACATTCTATAATGGCTGTGTCCAAACTAACAATAATTTCATCGGTTGATGACTCCGGAGAAGGATGGAAAGGTGAGTTCTCATTCGGAGAATTTACGGGCCTCAAACCGAGTCCCCATGGTAAAGGTACCACTGTGGTAGTGGAGAATCTATTTGAGAATCTTCCTGTCAGGAGAAAGTTTCTTTCGGGTCCAAAACAGGAGGCAAGGCGCGTTTATCAAGAGTTGGTTAATTATGCCTTCTGGTTCAGAGGAATATCCTTTAGATTTAGGGACAATGAAAAGGAGAGAATCTATTTACCCGCCAATCAATCTCTTGAGGAGAGAATCTCCGCCATTTTAGGAGATGAATTCCGGGATTCTTTGTTGGAAGTCTACTTTGAAAGAGAACACATTAAAATTTATGGGTTTGTTTCAAAGCCGGATTATCTTAAGGGAAGTGCGGTGAATCAAGTTATAATGATAAATGGCAGAAGAGTGAAGCATGATGGTATCCGGAAGGCAATATATAGGGCTTACAATCAGGGAGAACGTCATCCGTCTTTTATTCTGCTAATGGAAGTTAACCCCAGCTTACTGGATTTTAACATCCATCCCCAGAAAAAGGAAGTTAAATTCTCTAGGGGGCTTAGAATTTTTGAAAAGGTTTACATGGCAGTGAGTGAAACATTAGCCAAGGAAAAGAGAAATATTGAGACTTCAATAGCTATCGAGAGGGGAGTATACTCTCGTGGGCGTGACCGTTTTCAAATGGTGGTGTCGGAACCCAAAAACGAGCGGCAGGGGGAACAGCTAGAATTTGGGGAAGTTCCTGTAAAAAGTGAGTTACAACCCCAGTATGAATATACACCTCAGAATATTTGGCAGGTTCATAATTCTTATATTTTTGCTCAGACTAAAAACGGAATAATAATTGTTGACCAGCATGCAGCTCACGAGAGAATTTTATACGAAAAATTAAAGAATAAAGACTACTCATCGCAAGCCTTGCTTTTCCCTATAATTGTGGAACTCACCAATATGGAAGCCAGTATATTTGAAGAGTACGAGGATCTGTTCAAGGCCTTTGGATTTGAATTCAGAAAGTTGAGGGGAAATTCAGTTATAATTGATAAAGTTCCGTCAATATTCAAGAAAATAACAAAAGATTTTATACGGGAACTTATTAATTCTTTAGAAGATACTGAACTTTTGCCGGAAAGATTTGACTCTTTCCTGAAAACACTCGCATGTAAAGCGGCCATCAAATTTGGGGATTCTCTTTCGCAGGATGAAATGGTGGCTCTACTGGATCAACTTTTTGCATCTCAGAATCCTTTTTTCTGCCCTCATGGAAGACCGACTATTTATCGAATTACTCTAGAAGAGCTTGAGAAGAGATTTGGGAGGTAAGCATGAGAAGATTAGTCTGGGAGATTGCAGGTAGAGTTCATTACCCATATACCTGTTGTATTATAAACAATCAACTTGCAGGTTTTCTTGATGAATTCAGTGGTGGTGGTGAGGTAAAGCTGCTGGATGTTAGAAGTGGTGAAGGAAGAAGGACCTACGAGCGAACACTTGCGTTTTTAGTAGCTTATGTGTTAGATAAAAAGAATTTGAGAGACCAGCTCAAGATTGAACACTCCTATGGTGATACCCTTTACGGTGAGGTTAGGGGTGTGGAGCCGAAAGAGGCGGTTCAAATAATTAAAAGTGGACTTTCTGAGGTGATTCAGAGAAATCTCCGAATAGAAAAGCTGGAACTCACAAAGGCAGAAGCGATATCCATTTTTCAGCGAGAGAAAAGAGCGGATGATTTGAGACTGTTAAAATATCTTGTTAAAGATGTGATTAATGTGTATAAAATGGACAATTTTTTCGCTTATTTTGCAGGTCCGTTACTTCCTGAAACATCATTTATTAAAATTTATGATGTCGTTCCCTATGGTCCTGGATTCTTAATCGTTTTGCCATCTCGAGATAATCCCGAAAAACTGGCAGAGGTAAAAGAAAGAATAAAACTCTTTGAAACTTTTCAGGAATCCAAAAGATGGGCTGAGATTCTGGCAATTGAAGATGTCGGATATCTGAACGATGCTATTTATTCAATGAAGATTTCAGAACTTATAAAAATTCAGGAAGCACTTCATGAAAAGAAAATCGGTAAAATTGCTGATATCATAACAGAAAATTACGACAGGGTAAAGCTTATTTTGATTTCAGGCCCTTCGTCCTCTGGAAAAACTACCTTTGCCAAGCGTCTCAAAGTACACTTAAGAGTGAATGGTCTTGTGCCAAGGACCATTTCTCTGGATAATTATTTTGTAGATCGAGAGTATACTCCACGGGACGAAGATGGGAATCTTGACTTTGATGCGTTTGAAGCTCTTGATTACAGACTCTTTATTAAGCATGTGAAGAAACTATTAGAAGGAGAAGAAGTTGAAATTCCGGCCTTTGACTTTAAGGAAGGGAGAAGGAGACCGCATGGTAGCAAAATAAAGATGGAAAAGGGAGATATTCTTATTGTTGAAGGTATTCATGCGCTAAATCCTAGATTAACTGAAGGAGTTGATGATTCTGTAAAATTTAAGATATACGTCTCTGCATTAACACAGTTGAATATTGACAGAATTAACAGGATTCCCACACGAGATACAAGACTTATAAGAAGGATAGTAAGAGATTTCAGATATAGAGGACATACAGCATTGGAAACCCTCAAAATGTGGCCTAAAGTTATTAGGGGAGAGGAGAAGAATATATTTCCGTATCAAGAAGAGGCAGATGTTATGTTCAACAGTGCCCTTGTATACGAGCTTGCGGTGTTGAAAAATTATGCAGAGCCTTTGTTGCGCAGTATAGATTCCAGTGAGCCAGAATATTCAGAGGCTTTAAGATTGCTAAATTTCCTCTTCCATTTTTTGGGCGTGATGCCGGACGAAGTGCCCCCTACTTCTATTTTAAGAGAGTTTATAGGTGGAAGCTCCTTTGTATATTAAAACTATTCACCACCTGAATAATAAACTACTAAATTAGTCAATCAAAATTATTTTCTTCCTGTGAATAGTATTATTTAACTTAATTATAGCAAAATATATTCCACATTTATATTTTTCGAGCTTAATAATGCCCTTGGGTCTTTGTGAAGATTTCTGCAGTACTCTTTGCCCTAACACATTGTAAAGTTCAATTTTCAGATTCAATCGCGGTTGTGGATTATCAATGTTATAAAAAAGTTTCTTTCCTTTAACAACTAAATCTACCTTTGGTTTTTCTGGTGTGAGATAATTTTTTTCTTTGCGGTTGACGGTGTTTTCTATGATGTAGCTTAAAAGAGATTTTACACTATCTGTTTCTATGTAATAGAGAGGAAACCCAAAATAGAAGATAGTAGAATCATGATTTACTAA
>Ga0190304_1000013_pt1 | contig 74769 bp, 74 predicted proteins | sample 48700712_MG_FD_161670 | JGI IMG/M metagenome (GOLD analysis project Ga0190304, IMG submission 161670) | Hydrothermal vent sediment bacterial communities from Southern Trench, Guaymas Basin, Mexico - 4870-07-1--2_MG | ecosystem: Environmental > Aquatic > Marine > Hydrothermal vents > Sediment ...
CATAAAAGGAAAGGTGTTCAAAACAAAAACCGGTGAGGTTACTGTCCTTGCAGAGGAATTCGTAATACTTGCCAAGGGGTTGAGACCACTGCCTGAAAAGTGGCATGGACTCAAGGATAAAGAGGTGAGGTATCGTGAGAGATATCTCGACCTTATTGTGAATAAAGAAACCAGGGAGGTATTCAAAAAGAGGAGTCAGATAATTCAGTTGATGCGTGAATTCTTTATTGAGAAAGGTTTTCTTGAGGTTGATACCCCCATATTGCAGCCCATATATGGTGGTGCCTTCGCGAAACCCTTCGAAACTTACTCAAATGCCCTTGACACGAAGCTTTATTTAAGGATAGCGGATGAGCTTTATCTCAAGAGGCTCCTTGTGGGTGGTTTTGAGAAAGTATTTGAATTTGCAAAGGATTTCAGAAACGAGGGCATCGATAGATTGCACTATCCGGAATTTATAGGTCTGGAAGCATATGCTGCTTATTGGGATTACAATGACATGATGGAGCTCACAGAGGAGCTCTTCGAAGAGCTTGCCGTAAAGCTATACGGTTCACCTGAAATCGATTATCAGGGAGAAAAGATCACCTTTAAGAGGCCTTTTCCCAGGATAAGTTATCTCGATGAACTTGAGAAAAAACTGGGGAAGGATCCGCTCGGCATGACCCTGAAAGAACTTAGAAGTGTTGGTGTTGAGCTTGGTCTTAAGAATGCAAATAGACTTCCCTTTAACAGGTTACTTGACAAAATATTTGACAATCTCGTGGCGGATCATATAAAGAACCCTACCTTTGTAGTGGATCATCCATTGGTTATTTCTCCTCTTGCAAAAAGACACAGAGAGTTTGAGGAGAGGGTGGAGCGTTTTGAGCTATTTATTCTTGGAATGGAATTTGCCAATGCCTTTTCAGAACTGAACGATCCTGTTGACCAGAGAAAAAGGTTTGAAGAGCAGATTAAATTCAGGCAGGAAGGGGATGAGGAGATACCTGCAGAGATAGATGAGGATTTTCTGAATGCCCTGGAATACGGCATGCCTCCCGCAGGGGGAATTGGCTTTGGAGTGGATAGAATAGTTATGCTCTTCACAAATCAGTATTCAATAAGGGATGTAATTTTGTTCCCACAACTGAGGCCTAAGTCTTGAGTCCTTTTCTCAGGAAAGAAGAACTTTTTGTTGCAAGAAGTTATCTGAAAGCAGCACGAAGGGGGTTTCTTTCCTTTCTCACAACTTTCTCAATCCTGGGAGTATTTATTGGTGTTGCTGCCCTGATCATTGTAATAGGTGTTATGACGGGCTTCCAGACCGAACTCAGAAAGAGAATCATCGGCATGACTCCCCATGTCATTGTTACCCAGTTCTTTGATGAGCCCTTTGAATACAGTGATTCTCTAAGGAATCTGCTCCTGGATATTGATGAAGTTACCAAGGTGGAACCCTATATTTTAGTGAAGACCATGATAAACAGGGGTATCTATTCGGATGGCGTGGTGGTTAAGGGTGTTGAATATCTACCTGATGAGGTGAAGCAGAATATAATGATGGGAGATTCCATTTTCCACGAGAAGAGTATATTCCTGGGGGTTAATCTTGCAGCCATGCTGAGGACGGTGCCCGGAGATACCATTAAGGTGTATTCACCTTACGGTGTGAGAAAAACCCCCTTTGGTATGATAATGAAATCAAAGGATTTCACTGTGGGCGGTATATTCGATGCAGGACTCTATGACTTTAATACGGCCTTTGCCTTTGTCAGGCTGGATGGTCTGCAGAGTCTCTTAGACTTCGGGAATAAAATATCTGGGTTTGAGGTATATATTAAAGATCCAATGAAGGCTTTTAGAGTTAAGGATAAGATCCACGAACGTTTAGAATATCCATTTACCGAGACCACATGGATAGAGATGAATAAAAGTCTCTTTTCCGCTTTGAAGCTGGAAAAACTTGCCATGTACATTATCCTTATACTGATAGTGATAGTGGCCTCCTTCGGAATAATAGCCGCTCTTATGATGCTGGTGGTGGAAAAAACCCGGGAAATTGGTGTTTTGAGGTCCATGGGATTCAGAAAGGATCAGATTAAGAGGATCTTTGTTGCCCTTGGATTGATACTGGGGGGTATTGGAACCCTTTCGGGAGTTCTGTTCGGGGTTGTTGTAAGTGTGATAATGGATAAATTCAGATTATTCAGGCTACCTCCAGATGTTTATTTCATTGACAGAATTCCGGTTATGGTGAGGGTTCAGGATGTATGTATAATCGTGGTGGTGACTCTTCTCATAGTTTTTCTTGCCTCCCTGATTCCTGCCCAAAGGGCAGCCAATCTCATGCCCGTGGAGGCTATTAGATATGAATAAGGCCATTGTGGCAAATGGAATATGGAAAAGTTATAAAACAGAAGTGGAGGTAATTGAGGTACTTAGGGGTCTTGATCTTGAGGTGAATGTGGGGGAGCGGGTTATAATAATGGGTCCATCTGGCTCTGGTAAGAGCACATTACTCCATCTACTGGGCACCATAGATATTCCAGATAAGGGAGAACTCTATATTCTTGATTTAAAGGTGAATGGTACAGAAGATAATGAGCTTTCAAGATTTAGAGCTAGACATATAGGTTTCGTTTTTCAGTTTCATCATCTTTTTAGTGATTTCACAGCCCTTCAGAATGTTATGATTCCTTTAATTTTGAATGGGTTTTCTGGCAAGGAAGCAGAGGAAAGGGCCTATGAAGTTCTACAAGAAGTGGGACTTGAAGGGAAGGAATATAAGAGACCACAGGAGCTCTCAGGTGGTGAGCAACAGAGGGTTGCAATTGCGAGAGCCCTTGCCACACAGCCTACTCTTCTTTTGTTGGATGAGCCAACTGGTGATTTGGATTCAAAAAATGCCTTAAAACTTATGGAATTGATAGAAGAAATCAGCAGGGAGAAGGAAATCACAACAATTATGGTGTCCCATAATCAGAGCCTCAGACCCTATTTTGATACAGCTTATTTACTGGATAATGGAAGGCTAAAAAGATATGAACCTTAAAGTTACATGTGATCCGGATATCTGGAGAGAGGAGATATTGAGTTACAAAAGATGGCATTTTTTCTATCTTCCAGACTGGTATAATGTGTTTGACACAGTGATCAAGAAGTCCTATCTCGTATATACTGAGGAAGGTTTTTATTTCCCGTTCCAAATTGTGGGTATCCCCGGAGTAAAGGTGAAACTTTATAGTGCACCCTGGGGAGGTTATGGTGGAGTCTTTGGTGAAGAAGTGGATCATGAGAGTGTGGTCCATATATTAGAAAATATCAGCAAGAAAATTCATGTGAAAAAGGTTTACATCACCCTTTCCCCAGATAGAGTTGAGGAGCTGGAATATTATTCAGATTTTAACCCGAAAATGGAGGAGCTTTTTACCTATGTAGTTCCTCTTATCTCAACCACCGCAAATAGTGAGATGTTGGGAGAAGCCAGAAAGAGAAATATTGGAAAAGCTCGGAAGGCCGGTCTTGTTGTAGAAAGAAGAAAAGATGATGAGGCTATTAGAACATATTATAGTATGTATCTGGATTCTTTGAGAAGATGGAGGGCAAAGAGAAGGTTCAGTCTAACTGATTTCCGAAAGCTCCTCTCTTCGAGTTTTGCAAATCTATTTCTTGTAAGAGACGAGGTAGATTATCTTTCAGGAGCCATAATTTTATCATCAAAGGAGGAACTTTTCTACTGGCACGGTGCTGGATACGAAAGGTTTTTTTATCGGAGACCCAACGATCTTCTTCACTGGGAAATTATAAGATATGGCATAGAAAGGGGTTTCAAAAGATATAATATGGGTACCACACAGGGGATTGAGGGGCTCAAACGATTCAAAAAGGATTTTGGGGCGGTCCCCAAAAAAGTAATGAATCTTATAATTGAAAGATGAATGTACTTATAATCACTCCATGGTGTGATGACTTGGAGCTTGAATCGGTTAAGGGTACCCCCGAAAATGCTTATCTTCTGGAAGGTTTGTTAAATAGAGGACACAGGATATATGTTATATGTCAGGGAGAATATAAAGGTAAAGAGAGGAAGGGAATAAATATGGTCAATGTAGCCCCTTACCCTGTATTGAGTCCCGCCCCTCTCAATTATCCCCTGGCACCTGTGCTGCAATCCATTTATAATAAAAAACTCCGTAAAATCCTTCAGGATGTTCTTGATGTATTCAGTCCCCATGTAATTTTGAATATAGGAGGTTATGGTCACATTGAGATTTTAAAAATTTCAAAAAAAAGGAGAATTCCATATATTGTAAAGTTAATGGGCACCATTGAGTTTGCTAAAGGTCCCAGAAGTCCTATTCGGATTCTCCAGTATTATCGTGAGTTTTTATGTTTCAGAAATAAAGCAGATTTCTATTTTCTTGTGGATGATGGTAGCCTGCCCGATAAGGTTGCATTATATCATGGCATCAAAGGGGATAGATTTCTGCTTTTGCCTAATCCAAGACCTTCCTCTGAACTTATAAGCGAGCAAAGGGATAAAGATATAGTTAGTGTAGGATATTTTTCCAGATTTGACAAACTTAAAGGCACTGATTTTTTCTATAAAATTGCAAACAACATATTAAAGAACAATAAGGACGTCAGATTTATTATTACCGGAGATGGACCATACAGGAATTTTATTTTAAGACTAAAGGGAAAATATCCCGAGAGGATAAAATATCTCGGGTTCATTCCCCACAAAGAGTTACTTAAATATTATGGTGAAATAGATATAATTGTTTCCACCAGTCGCTATGCCAACGCCACCCTTCAGGTTGTGGAGGGCATGAATTTCGGTGTCCCGCCGGTGGTCTTTGATGTACTTGGGACCAGAAAACTCGTAAAGGATGGGAAGACAGGTCTTCTTGTTAAGCCATGGAATGTGAAAGAATTTGTGAATAAATTGAAGGAGCTTATTGAAAATAGAGAGAAAAGGATAGAATTGGGCCATAAGGCCCGAGACTTTGTTAGAAAAAATATCCCCACCTGGGAGGATCGGGTGGATATGGAGATCAGAAAGATGGAGGAGTTGGTAGATGCGCGTGGTTAAAAATATTATCTTTCTTTATCTTGCTTATTTTCTTACTTTTCTTGCAGGATTTTTGCAGCTTAAGATATTAACCCTATTCATTCCCAAGGATGCGTTGGGCCATTTTTTCTTTGCTGGAAATGTAGGGTTATTTCTGGGTAGTATATTACTCTTGGGTTTCCCGTTAGTATTCCAGCGATATATTCCCATTTATAGAAGGGACGAGATGAAGGACAAGGAAGCTTCATTGATATATCTTGCATTTTCACTCCATATTGCTGTTGGGATTATTCTATTTATTGCAGTGTATTATTTAAAGGGAATTAGTTTTTTACTCCCATTTTCCGCTTTTTATCTTCTTTCAACTTATAGCATTCCCCTTTTTGCTTTCATATCGCAGGAGAAGGCATATTACTACGCTATATACAGTTCTCTGAGAATCGGGGCGGTGGTTGTATTTCTTTATCTCACGAGGAGGATACTAAATATAGAGAGGGCTTCTCTCATAATTCTTATATCCACTATCGCCTGTATGGTCCCTGCTCTTCTGAGCAGCTCCAAGCCTGTATTTAGATTCAAACAGGTTTTCAGGGAAATAAAAGCATTCCTGAAATATTCATTCTTTTCACAACTGCTTTCTCCCTTTTTCCAGTACCTGGATGGCATTTTAATCCCCCTTTTCATGCCCTATAGTTTTCTTTCCATTTTTACAGTTGCCCGAAAACTGGATTTTGGTTCCAGACAGATCCTAGAGATACCTCTTCAGGCCACTGCACCTTATATAAGCTCAAAAAAAGAAGATGAAACCCGCGAGGAATTATTCAGAAAAGGTTTTAACATATTTAGAACAGTGTATTTTTATGCTGCTTTGACCATCTTTTTCATTTTTCTATTCTTCGGAAGAAGGCTCATTGTGCTTGTAAGTTCACCTTCTTATCTAGATGCATATCCTCACCTCATTCTCCTGTCACTTTCATTGCTGATTTCATCTATATTTGCTCCCGATGCCATGTACAGTCGTTCAGTGGGTAGAGTAGATATATTCTTCTATAAAGATGTAGTCTGGGTTTTCAGCTTTCTCCTGTATATTTTTGTGGCTGCTCCTCATTTTAAACTATATGGATTTTCCAGTGCATTTGTTTTCGCCTCGTTGCTCACACTTATATATCAGACTTCAAAATTGAGGACAGCACCCCTTGTGGAATATATATATGATATTTTAAGAGTTGTCCTTATCTCTGTGGGGGCCTATGTGTTCTACTTGAGAGGGAATTACTTTCTCCCTTTTTTGATTTTAATGTTGATTATTACGGTGGATTTTAGGAAAATTATAGAAGTATATAACTTTTACAGAAAATACTCTAAAAGAGGATAGCTTTATCGAGGCTTGCCTCTATTTTTTGTTTATGTTATAATTGAGGATGAAAGGGGGAACCTATGAAAGTTGGGAAGATTGTATTGGGTTTTGTGGCGGGTTTTGTTGTTGGTGCATCCCTTGTGGCGCTGTTTACACCCTGGAGTGGTGAGGAAGTGAGAGAAACACTCAGGTTGGAAAAGCCCGATGTGAAAAAGAGAATCGACAGGGTGAAAAAGAAAATAGAGTCACTTGAGCGAGAACTGGAAGAAAGAGGTGAAGATGCTATTCAGGAAAAGAAAGAAGATTGAGGGTGAAAAGAAGGATATTCCCGAAGGTCTGTTTTTGAAGTGCGAGAAGTGCGGGGAACTTTTTTACAAGAATCAGCTGGAAAAAAATCTTTGGGTATGTCCTAAATGCGGATTTCATTTTCGGGTTGGTGTGGATTTTTATAAGAAGATTCTCTTCGATGATGAAGACTTTATTGAGCATTTTGCAGCAGATCTTGAAAGCCGAGACCCGCTGGATTTTCCGGGTTACAAAGAAAAACTTGATAGGGCAAAAGCAAAAACAGGCCTCAAAGAAGCTGCTGTCAGTGGTCTTGCGAGAATAAATGGGAGAGAGGTGGTATTCTTCCTGACGGATTTCAGGTTTCTTGGTGGAAGTATGGGATCAGTATATGGTGAGATTTTCTACAGAGCTGCTCAGGAGGCTATAAAAAGAAATATCCCCTTTATTTCGCTTACTTCTTCAGGTGGAGGTGCAAGAATGCACGAAGGTATTTTTTCTCTCATGCAGATGGTTAAAACCACAGTAGCAGTGGTTGAAATGGAGGAGAAAGGTATTCCCTTCATTTCTGTTCTAGCGGACCCTACTATGGGTGGGGTAATGGCATCTTTTGCTTCTTTAGGAGATATTATAATAGCTGAACCTGGGGCTTTGTTGGGTTTTGCTGGTCCACGGGTAATCCAGCAGACAATAAAACAGGATCTCCCCCCTGGTTTTCAGCGGTCTGAATTTTTGCTTGAGAAGGGATTTGTGGACATGGTGGTTCCAAGAAAGGAATTAAAATCTGTTTTATCTAAATTACTCGATATTCTGGGAGGAGAAAATGGCAGAAGTTAAACTGGTTAATGTGACAAAGATTTTTCAAAGGGGGAATATAGGTGTTAAAGATGTGAATTTTACCGTGGAAGATGGGGAATTTTGTGTAATACTGGGTCCTTCAGGATGTGGGAAAACCACAACGTTAAGGCTCATAGCCGGTCTTGAAGAACCGACTGAGGGCGAAATTTATATTGGTGGCAGACTGGTGAATAATGTCCCGCCCAAGGATAGAGATATTGCGATGGTGTTCCAAAATTACGCTCTGTATCCTCACATGAATGTTTTTGATAATATGGCCTTTGGATTAAAAATGAGAAGAATGCCAAAGGAAGAGATAAAGAAACGAGTAGAAGAAGCAGCAAAACTTCTGGGAATAGAGAAACTTTTAGATAGAAAACCCAGGGAACTTTCTGGTGGGCAGAGACAGAGAGTTGCATTGGGTAGAGCCATTGTGAGAAATCCTAAAGTATTTCTTTTCGATGAGCCTCTATCCAACCTTGACGCTAAGATGAGAGTGAGAATGAGAGCTGAACTGGCGAAATTACATAAGAAGCTGAAGGCGACTTCCATTTATGTGACTCATGATCAGGTAGAGGCCATGACGCTTGGTGATAAGATTGTACTTCTTAAAGATGGGACAGTGCAACAGATTGCAGACCCCCTTACCCTTTATCATAAGCCAGCCAACAAATTCGTTGCAGGCTTTATTGGTTCTCCAGCCATGAACTTTTTTGAAGGTAAGATAATGGAAGAAGGTGGAACTCTCTATTTTGTTGGTAAGGAATTAAAAATAAAAATTCCAGAGAAAAAAGCCATCAAAATAAAAGAAAGGAAGAACCTAGAAGAAGTGGTATTTGGGATTAGACCAGAAGATATTGAATTAGGTAAGGGAGAAATAGAAGCAAGGGTGGACCTTATAGAGACTCTCGGAAATGAGATCCTTGTTTATCTGTCTCTGGATGATACCACGTTCATTGCCAGGATCCCGCCCTATAATCCACCAAAGGCCAATGATAGAGTAAGGATAAATTTCATAGAGGATAGGATTCATATTTTCGATACAAAAACCGAGGAGAATATCACCATTTGAAGCATTTTGTCATCAGGCTCTGGCAGAAACTTGACAGAGATGACTGCTTCAATAGAGCCGCCTCCCTGTCATATATTACCATTTTTGCTTTTATACCGGTATCCTCCATTTTATTTTTTCTTTTTGCCAGATTTCAGTTTTTTGGGGAAATACAGGACAAATTAAGGGATTTGTTTTTTGCTTACTTTGTTCCCCAATCTGCTGCCCAAATGAATGCTTACTTTGCAAGATTTATTGAAAAGATGGGAAACCTGGGTATCTTGGGTATCATAGCCCTTATAATAACTTCTCTTCTCCTGGTGGATGCACTGGAGAAGGTTATGAATGACATCTGGGGAGTCATCAAAAAACGTCCTCTACTCAATAAGCTTGCTTCTTACTGGGCTTTTCTTAGTTTGGCTCCCGTTCTCATAGGTCTATCTTTTTACCTTACTACAAGGGTTTCATCATATCCCCTTGTAAAATTTTTCGGTGAATCAAGCTTTTTTAAGTATTTTTCTGCCATTGTGATTCCCTTCTTTATAACGGTAGTGGCATTTTTTGTGGTTTATTATTTCCTGCCCAATGCAGAAGTAGACCCTGTTAAGGCTCTTATTGGTGCCATTACCGGGGCTTTCCTCTGGGAGGTTTCGAAATGGGGCTTTGATATATATCTTGCAAAATTCTCATTTTTACAGACCTTTTACGGTACTGTGGCCACAATCCCTATTTTTATATTCTGGATTTATCTCTCCTGGCTTTTCCTATTGATTGGTGCTCAGATTGCCGTGTTACTGGAGGGAGATCCGGGGGAGAGGTTCTCTCCCGCATTGACACTTTTAACTCTTCTCGAAGTATATAAAAAATTTGAAAGCGAAGGGGAATGTACTCTAAAAGATATACAGGAAAAATTAAAGGTGAATAAGGGGAGGGCAAGAGCGATGTTGAGAAGACTGGAGTTTCTGAGGCTGTCTGCAGAGGTAGAGAAAGGGAAATTTGTACCAGTAAAGGCAGCAAAGAGACTGCTTCTTGTTGACGTTCTGCATAAGCTGGAAGTTATAAACATTAATGATGTAAAGGATGATCTCATAGGTTTTAAAACCATGGAGGAGATAAAAAAGAGGCTTAACAAGGGGATAGATGCAATTACCCTGGAGGAGGTTCTTTCATGGGAGGAGAATTGATCGTTGCTTTGAATACAAATAAAATCAGGGAAGCCCTTGAGTGGGTTGACCAACTTAAGGGTGTTGTTAATTTTTATAAAGTAGGGCTGCCATTATATCTGAAATATGGGAAAAAGATAATCGAAGAATTGAGAAGTAGAAATCTGAGAGTATTTCTTGATCTAAAACTTCATGATATACCTTCTGTTGTAAAGCAGAGTCTAGAGGTGTTCCAGAGGGGTGAGGTTGAGATGGTTACATGTCATATTTCAGGGGGAAGCGAAATGCTAAAAGAGGCAAAGCAGGCTGCATCTCAAAGTGGAATAAGAATAGCAGGGGTTACAATATTGACAAGTGTTGACAGATACATGATGCAGAGATTTATTGGACATTACCTCACCCTCGAGGAGGTGGTCAACAATTTACTTAAAGTTGCCATGGAGGTTTCCCTTGATCTAGCTGTGGTCTCGGGTAAAGAATTGAAGAGTATCCCCGAAGAGGTGAAAACAAAAATGGATTTTATCGTACCCGGAGTTAGACTGGAAGGTGTGGAATCACTTGATCAAAAGCGTGTCATTACCCCCCAGGAAGCTGTAGCTTTTGGAGCTAAATATATAGTGGTGGGGCGGCCTATAACCCATTCTTCCAACCCACTTGCCAGTGCAGAAGCTTATCTAGAAGCCTTAAAGGTATGAATTTTCTTTTTCAGTCTCTTGTTATCCTTTCATTAATTCTTCCTGTAAGCTCTGATGATTATCGAGAATATCCAGAAAATTATTTCAAATTAAGTGGACTTGGAGGTTTGAATTATAGAGGGATTGTATTGGATACCACGGGTTACTATTTACCTATCTTCCCGGAATTTCACTTTTACGCCAAAGAGGGATACATAGGTCTTAAGCGGGATACCTTGAAAAGGGCAATTCCAGAAACTCAACTCTTTTCTAAGAGGGGAGGTGCGTATTATTCAGAAATTGGCGGGGGGTTCATTACGCGCCTGGGATTGCGAGAACTAGAAGCAGCTGTATATTTTTCCAGTTTAAAGGAGAGTGAAACCGATAGAAGTTTCCACTACGCAGAGATGAGTTACCTTGGCATACCCCGAATAAATATTTTCTACTTTACACCTGGGGAAAGAAGTAATTATGCCATGGACCTGAGATTCCCATGGGTTCATTTTTTTGCAGGGAGAGGAATAACAGAGATATATCAAGTATCCCTATTCCCTTGGAAGCAGATTTCTTTGGGGGTTAAAGCAGAGAATTCGATTTACACAGTTAAAATGGGCTATGGGCCATGTGCGTTCAATTTCCAGAAAGAGGAGGATGAATTCACACCTGGTTTTAGTTTGGAATGGGGGAGAAGCCCGGTATTTTTATGGGCTGAATACGGAAAAAGATATTATTATGAAAGACTTGAGGAAGCTCTGAGGGTCTCTGCGAGGGTCTCTTTAAAGTATTTTCTCGCATTTGTGTATTACAAACGGGCTCTTAAAAATGATGGAAAAGTATATTTTAGGACCCCGGAAGATGTCGTAGATTCTTCCAGATCTTCCATGGACTTGATGGGAGAGATTAAAATTCCTCTATGGAAGCTCTTTAACTTCTCAGGAGCTGTTGTGTATAATTCACGTCATTCTAATCCTGACTTTGTAGTGGTAGTGAATAGGAGTTTAAGTTTTAGAGATGGAGAGGTTGTGATAACACCGGAACTAGTCTGGAATTCGAGAAATTCTTATCTTAAATTTCTTCTTTCAGTTATGTTATTTAAAGCCATGGAAATTCAGTATATACAGTATAGGGATAATTACAGATTTGCCATTGGGGCAAGACTTTTTGATTGATTATTCAAAGGGCGGCTCAACAACACCTTCTTCTGTAATAATGGCTGTAATAAGTTCATAGGGTGTTACATCAAAGGCGTAATTCAGAGCATTCACTCCTTCAGGGGCAATTCTTCTACCCATAACCCCGAGAACTTCAGAGGGGTCTCTTTGCTCAATAATAATATCCTTTCCAGAAGGGGTTGACGGGTCTATTGTGGAAGTAGGGGCAACTACATAGAATGGAACATTATGATACTTTGCCAGAACAGCCAGGGTATATGTACCTATTTTGTTGGCTGTATCACCATTGGCAGCTATTCTGTCTGCACCTACAAATATTGCGTCTATCATGCCTTTGGCCATTAGCAGTCCAGCAGTACTGTCCGTAATCAGAGTTGCATCAATACCATTTTCTTTTAATTCCCACATGGTCAATCTCGCTCCCTGCAGAAGAGGGCGGGTCTCAAGAGCAAAGACTTTTTGAATCCTTCCTTCTTTAACACCTCTGTAAATAATACCAAGAGCAGTTCCTATGTGATTTGTAGCCAGATAACCTGTATTACAAATAGTAAGAACCCTGGTTTTTTCTTTTAAAAATCTAACACCATGTGAAGCCATTTTTTCACATCTTGCTTTTTCCTCATCATCAATTTGTTTTGCCTCATTCTCAAGATTTTGGAGAAGCTCATCTTTTGTCTGTGTCGTGTTTACGACGCTCCTCATTCTTTCGAGTGCAAAAAAGAGGTTATAGGCTGTAGGCCTTGTTTTGGATAGTTCCTCTATAGAGCTTCTAAGAATTTCCTTCATCCTTTCAAGATCTCTGTCTTTTATTTCCCTGGCAATCTGTACCACTGTATATGCAGCAAAAATCCCAATGAGAGGTGCTCCTCTGACTTTAAGTTTTTTTATAGCTTCACATGCCTGTTCTAAATTATAAATGTATTCAAATCTCACAAGTTCCGGAAGTGTTGTTTGATCAATTATTTTTATTACATCCCTGAAAAGTTCAACAGGTTTAATCATGGCATTCCACCTTTATTTCTTTATCTTTGATTTCACAGTAAAGGACCGGAGTTCCAAGCTCATATCCTATTTTATTTTCACCATGAAAGTCAGAACCTCCGGTCAAGACAAGATGATGATTTTCTGCCAGTTTCAGCAGATATTCTCTGGTTTCTGGCTCATTATCCGGGTGCCATATTTCAAAGCCATCAATTTTCCACTCTAATGTTTTCTGGATTATCTCATCTTTTCTGTCTTTGATTAGATCCGGATGTGCCAGGATTGCTATACCACCGTATTTATGAATCAGCTCAATGGCTTCCCGAATAGAGAGTTTAAATTTTGGTACATAGGCAGGTTTGTCATATCCAATATATTTATCGAAGGCTTCTGAAACATCGTTTACATAACCCAATTCTTTCATTGCCCTGGCAATGTGGGGCCTCCCTATGGCACCGTAACCAGCATGTTTTTTAAGAATATCAAGGGGTATGTTGATGTTAAATTCTTTGAGTTTTTCCACTATCCGGTAAGCTCTTTTTTCTCTTATATCTTTTATATATTGAAGGAAATCTTTTAATTCCTGGGACTTATAATCTATCATGTACCCCAGTATGTGGACATCTATATCATGGTAAATAGATGAAAGTTCAATGCCTGGGATAATCTTTATACCTACCGTGGAAGCAAACTCCATGGCTTCCTCTATTCCTGCAATTTCGTCGTGATCGGTTATCCCTAAGACCTTTATACCCCTTTCCTGTGCAAGCTTAATAAGTTCCTGTGGTGACTTTGTCCCATCTGAATAAGATGTATGAGTATGTAAATCGCAACGAAGCATAAGAAATTAGTTTAAAGAAGGAGAGTCGAATTGGCAAGGAAGAAGCTATCCAAAAGTTCGAAAACTTGACAGGGTTTTTCCACAATAGTATTCTATTTAAGAAATTTGAAGGAGGGTGATATGAGACTTGTAAAGTGTCTTGTAGTTGTTGGGATTGCAGGGGGGCTCCTCAGCGCAACTCCGACAATAGATGGTACCATAAATCCAGCTGGTGAAGGATGGCAGGTTGCTAGTTATAATCCTAATGCAAGTGGATATGCAGGTGCAGACCTTGATACTCTTTATTACTATATGAGTTCCGATTCTCTATATCTTGCAATTAAAACCCAAAATTCAGCATCTTGGGATGTCGCCTATGGCTTCGGTATAGATGTAAATCAGGAGCAGGATAATGGTTATGTGGGAGACGCCTCAACAGGGACATGGGATGCCTGGGGCAGACATTTAATTTTTCCCAATGCTTCTCCTGATTATTATGCGCCGGATTATGAGGTGTATTTCTGGTGGGAAGACGATAATGATGCAGTAACTTCAGTAAATTTATGCACCTGGACAGGTTCTGGATGGAATTTCAATTCAACTGATGTAACGTATGCAACGAGTGGTGACGGAAACACGGGGCTTATCTCTCTGGAATTCAGAATCTCATGGTCTATGCTGGGAAGTCCGGAGAGAATATTAGTTTCTACTTGGATTGCAGGAGGCGATAACAGCTCCGCTGTGGATGCTTTACCTCAGGCTGTGAGTGTAACACGTGTAGGGGATTCGGATCCAACTGTTACTGAGTGGACAGATGTGGATACCCTCGACCAATATTCATCTCTTACTACACCCCTTGGAATAAGTGAAGTATCTATTAGAAATTTTAATATTTTAGCCGCTGTGGGTGGGTTTGTTATTAAAGGAGAAGGTGTTTTTGACTACATGATTTACACAGTGGATGGACGTGAGGTTGCTCGGGGTAGTGTAAGGGTATCGGGTGAAAAGAAAATATCGCTTGACCTTCCCCCAGGACTTTACATCTTCAAAGAAAAAAGAGGAGGACATTTAAGGTTTATCGTTATACGTTAATTCGGTTCGGTTTGTATCTGGGTGCCTTCTGGGTTAAATTGTTTATTTGAATCGCGTTTTCTGGGCATCTGTGTAAACATCTAAGGCAGAATTCACAATCATTGCCGAAGATTACGTTGTTGTCTTCAATTTTAATATTAAATCTGGGACACAACTCTACGCAGGCACCGCAGAGTGTGCATTTCTCATCTGCATGGAATTTGGGAATCCATTTCTTTGTCTGATTCCAGAATTTCCTTGCAATAAAATTTGTTAAAGGAACATAAATTTTCTTTTTCAATTGGATCTCGGTGTTTTTATTAAATGCAGTGAGTATTTTTTCTGGCAGTTTTGTAATTTTGCGCTTGAATATCTTGTTGGGTAAAAGATAGAATTTGTAAAGGATTGTATTTTCATATGAGGTAAGGAGAAACAGGGTATCTGCCATTATAATATCGGAAAAGCCTATTATTTTATATCCTTTTAACTTCAAAATCTTAAAAACTTCATATGCAGAGTTGCCCAAAATGAGACCTTTTGTAAAGAAGAGATAAACAGGTTTTTCAATCTGTGGTAAGCCCTTTATAACCTCAAGTAAGGTTGGAGGAGCTTTGTAAGCATAGACAGGGGAACCTATTATAATACCGTCATATTCTTCTATGTTTCTAATGCAAGTATTTCGCTTTGCAAATATAGATGTTACCGTGTGTCCCTTTTCTTCCAGAGTCCTCTTGATATAACCAGCCACATATTGAGTGTTCCCTGCCCCGGAATAATACAATAGTAGAAAATCAGCCATTTCTCAGGAAATTCTCTAATTTCTCCACCTCTTTCCTGCTGCCGATAAATAGCGGGGTTTTCTCATGGATACGTTCAGGGATTCTATCAAGTATATTCCCTTTGCCGTCTGAGGCATAGCCTCCAGCCTGTTCAACAATGAAAGCCAGCGGTATGGCTTCATAGAGAAGCCGGAGCTTGCCATGGGGATTTTTCTTGTCAGCAGGATATAAGAAAATGCCGCCTTTCAAAAGATTTCGGTGAAAATCCGCTACAAGAGATCCAATATATCTTAAAGTTTTGCCATTTTCTTTTAAATTCCTTATGTAGCCCTTCATTTTATTGCCCCATCTCGATTCGTACGCTTCATTTATTGAATAAATTTTACCCTCTTCCGGGATTTTGATATCATAGTGTGAAAGGATAAATTCCCCTATGGAAGGATCAAGGGTGAATCCATGGACTCCATTTCCTGTGGTATAGACAAGCATGGTGCTGGAACCGTATATGAGATATCCTGCAGCTACCAGTTCTCTTCCTGAACGTAAAAAATCTTTTATACTTACATTTTCACCGGAATTATTTCTGTATATACCAAAGATGGTGCCTATACTCACATTAACATCAATATTTGAGGAACCATCCAGTGGGTCATAGACTACTATATATCTACCAGGGGGTGAAATTACAACTTCGTCCTCCTCCTCTGAAGCGATTGCAGCTACTATGCCGCTTTTCAAAAGTACATGTTTGAAGATTTCATTGGCAAATTCATCCAATTTTTTTACTTCTTCCCCATGAATATTTATGTCTCCCGTTACACCGAGAATTTCAGCAAGTCCTGCCTTATTTACCTCCCTTGAAACTATTTTAGCAGCTAGGGTTATATCTGCAAAAAGTTCTGTAAAGGCTCCCGTGGCTCCGGGGTGCTTCATCTGCTCCTCAACGAGGAATCTGGTCAGGGTTCTTGTCTGTTTATCCATTTCGCCTCCTTCAGTATGTATTTTAAACCTATAGAATAAACCAATCAAAGAGCCCATTTTGACTATACAATATTTAGAAAATATAATTACTTCAATGGAAAAATCTAAACTTAAACGAAATATAGAATCTATTATTTGGACTATTGTTATTGTTTTCCTCCTTAGAGCCTTCGTGGTTCAAGGATATGTGATACCCTCGGGCTCCATGGAAGATACACTTTTACCAGGAGATTTTGTGTTAGCTGCAAAATTCGTGTACGGTCTTGAAATACCGTATACAGGAGTAAAATTCTTCCAGTTCTATAAACCCAAAAGACAGAAGATTGTAATATTTCTGTTTCCCGTGGATAAACACAGAGATTTTGTTAAAAGATGTATTGGACTTCCGGGAGATACCATACAGATAATAAATAAGGTGGTTTATGTAAATGGAAAACCTCTGGACGAACCTTATGCTGAGCATAAAGACCCTCGCGTTTTTCCTCCGCTAGTTGAGGTGGATACACCCTTTAAACAGAAAATGTATCAGGAAGCTTGGATGGAAGGAAAATTTATTAACGAGGATAGAGTAAGAGATAATTTTGGACCTGTGGTTGTGCCGGAAAATCATATATTTGTAATGGGTGATAATAGGGATTATTCCTTTGATTCGCGATTTTGGGGACCTGTTCCCATGAAACTTCTAAAGGGAACGCCTCTAATCATATATTTTTCCATAGACCCTGAACAACCTGTATGGAAGCTTTGGAAGAAAATCCGTTTTGGGAGACTTTTCAAAATTGTCCTCACCGCCTGATTTTCCGGTGATGAATATCCTGGAATTAAAGGAAAAAAAGGGGAATTATCCGGGTGTTGTGGTGGAAATAGGTTTTGGCCACGGAGAGTTTCTCAACTATCTGGCTGACGTAAAATTGAATTTTCTCATAGTTGGCATTGAGATTGCCTCAAAATATTTTAAAAAAGTGATGTATAGAATGTTGAGAGAAGGAATTCCTAATGTAGTTCTTTTGAAAGAGGACGCCAGAACGGTATTATATTATGCATTTGAACCCAATAGCATAGACGAAATTTATGCAAATTTTCCCGATCCCTGGCCAAAAAGCGGGCAGAAAAAAAGGCGAATCACAAATGAGAAAAGTCTGAGATTAATATTTTCCCGTTTAAAAAAAGGAGGAACGTTTTATCTTTCTACTGATTCGGTTATTTTAAAAGAAGAGCTTCTGGAATTCGTGAGAGAAAGGGGAATGGAGATCGAGAAACGCTCAGGATCCCCATTCCCCATCAAAACTAAATATGAAAGGAAGTGGCAAAGTTCAAACAAAGAAATTCATTACTTTATAATTAAGAAAAGTGATGAAGATAACTTCGGAGTGGAAGAAGGGGAGGTCATTGTAACCATGCCGCATGTGGTGGTAGAGGCATCGAAAAGCTTTTTAAAGGATTTTATTGGTAAATTTAAACCATTTGAAAAAAAAGAGAAAGGCTGCCATTTTAAATCTGAGAGGGCATTTCTAGCAAATACAGAGGATGAAATATTAATTCCCATTCTAATAAATGAGGAATTTATCAATCAACGAATATTTGTATCTCTCAGACGGAAGGGAGAAGAATACATATTGAAGCTTTACGAAAGGGATAAGATTATAGTTACGAGATGTGTATTGAAGGCCTTGTATAGTATAAAAGACTTTATCCTCAGAAACTTTGAGGTTAAAATAGTGAGGGAAAACTTATAGGAGGTAAGAATGAAAGTCCTTAAAATAAGTTCTGGAATTTTGGTTGTTTTCTCTCTCTTGGCGTCAGGTTGTTTTTTTGGTACTTTTCAAACAGCTCAAACTCTGGAACCCGGGGGAGTTGATGCGGGATGGTACATAAATTACCCCTTCTATTTTGATAAGGTATCGAGGGAAGAAGCAAAAGATAGAGGAAATGCTTATATACTCCCCAATATTGGTGGATATATAGGTTATGGAACCAATGGTTCTTTTGATGTGGGACTAAGAGGGAGTTTGGGGGAAGGAATTGGTCCTTATGGTAAATTACGCCTTTTGAATGAGACTCCATTCAGTCTCGGAACCCTTTTCGGATTCGGTTACCATCCTGTTGCGCAAGGTATCAGCCTACATCTGGACCTTCTTATTTCGAAAAGACTATCCCGATTTTCCTCTATTTATACAGGCTTGGAAATTCTGAGGGTGCCTGATTACAGGAGAGGAACAGATGCGCCTGAAATTCAGGATGTCGATGAATTCAAGCAATTTGAAGCAATATTTTTTGGAATAAAAGCCTCCAGAAGAGGAGGGGGAAGGTATCGGAGCCTTCCCTTTGGAATTACCCTTGAGTTTACATTTCCTTTAACTGAGAATCCTGCATTAATCTTTGGTGTGCAATTCGAAAGATGAAGCATGTTTTAAAGATATTAAAAAAAGGCGGAGTGGTTGCTGTTCCCACAGATACTGTTTACGGACTTATAGCTCTGGCTGATAATAGACAAGCTGTAGAAAAGATTTACAGTATAAAAAGAAGGCCGCGGTATAAACCCCTACCAGTGTTTGTGGAAGATATTGAAAGCGCAATTAAGCTCTTACGAGATGTCCCCGATTACGCCATTAGGCTTATGGAAGCTTTTTGGCCCGGCCCACTAACAGTAGTAGGTTATGCCTCTCCTGAAGCTCCACAACTTGCAGTATCCCCCGAGGGTAAGATTGGCATAAGGATTCCCTGTGGAAAAGAAATTCGGGAGATATTGCAAACAATAAAGGTTCCGCTGGTATCAACCAGTGCCAATATCTCCGGAAGTCCTCCACTCCGTAGCGGAGATGAGGTGAAAAGTGTACTGGGTGAAGAAATAGACTACGTGGTAGAGGGGCATACGGGAGCTCTTGCCTCCACAGTTGTTGAAATTACAGCTAAACAGCCGAAAATACTCAGAAAAGGGAAAATCGGCATAATGGATATTGAAAAAAGATTAGATATTGAAGTAAAATTAGCGGAGAGTTTGAATTTAAGTGTTTTATACATATGTACAGGTAATACATGTAGAAGCCCCATGGCAGAATGGATTTCAAGGAGATTAACAATTAATTGCAAAAATATTATCTACAGTTCAAGAGGAACCAATACCATTCCGGGATATCCTCCACCTGATGAAGTTGTCATGGTACTAAAGGAAATCGGCATAGATATTGAAAGTCACCAATCCCAGCAGCTGGAGCGTCAGGATATAGAAGCAGCGGATTTGATTATCTGCATGGAACATAAACATGTACTTCAGATACCTGAATCTTATAGAGTGAAGACTGTGCTTCTTTCAGGGGGAAGTGAGGATATCGAAGACCCCATTGGCAGAGGTCTTGCTTTTTATCAATTAATTCGCGATAAAATTCTCTATTATCTCGAGAATATATGGGTTCCATATTTCCGCAGGAAGTTTGAACATTGTTAAGTTTTTGCACGTTCGCGACTTAGAAAATATAATTTTAAAAACAAAGGAGGGATAATGGATTTTAAAATACTGGTTATAAATCCAGGTTCTACATCCACTAAAATTGCCCTCTATAGAAATGAAGAAGAATTATTTTCTGCCAGCATTTCTCATGATATTAACACTATAAGCAAATATGAGAGAATCATAGATCAGTTTGATTTTAGGAGAGAGACAATCCTCCAGGAACTTGAAAAAAGAGGAATAAAATTAGAAGAACTGAGTGCGGTAGTGGGGAGAGGGGGACTTCTCAGGCCAATTCCTGGTGGAACCTATAAAGTAACGCCTAAGATGCTGGAGCACTTGAAAATTGGGATTCAGGGAGAGCATGCATCCAATTTAGGTGGCTTGCTGGCTGATTCTATTGCTACTCCTCTTGGAATACCCGCATTTATTGTGGATCCCGTGGTTGTTGATGAAATGGAACCCATTGCCAAAGTTACGGGCCTTCCTGAAATAAAGAGGAGAAGTATTTTCCATGCACTTAACCAGAAGAGAGTGGCTAGACTTGCAGCAAAAGATCTGGGAAAAACTTATGAAACAGTAAATCTCATAGTGGTGCATCTGGGAGGGGGTATCAGTATAGGTGTCCATAAGAGAGGAAAGGTTGTGGATGTAAATAATGCTCTAAATGGAGACGGCCCCTTTGCACCTGAGAGGGCAGGAAGTCTTCCTGCATGGGATCTGGTTAAATTGGTTCTTTCTGGTCAATATACTAAAGGTGAATTAAAGAAAAAATTAGCGGGTAAAGGTGGCATTGTGGCTCATCTGGGAACAAATGATATGAGGGATGTGGCAAAGAGAATAGCGCAAGGTGACAAAGAGGCAGAATTCATCATGGAAGCTATGGCGTACAATGTCGCCAAATGGATAGGTGCTGGAGCCACTGTCCTCGAGGGCGATGTTGATGCTATTGTGATTTCTGGTGGGCTTGCATATTATCAGAAATTTATAGACTGGATTAAAAAGAGGGTGAGCTTTATCTCCCGGATACTTTTATATCCCGGAGGTGATGAGATGAGGGCTCTTCTTGAGGGGACTTTAAGGGTTTTAAGAGGAGAGGAAGAGGCGAAAATTTATGAGGAGTATTTAAAGGAGGAGGAGAAATGATCAAGAGACTTGATGAACTTGTTAAAAAAGTAAAAGGAGAACCTTCTAAAAGGCTGGTAGTTGCAGCAGGAGAAGACCCACATACTATAGAAGCAGTAGCTAAGGCAAAAAAAGAAGGCCTTGTAGATGTTACCATGGTAGGGAATATGGAAAAAATCAAACATGTGGCTGGAGAGCACGGAGTTGATCCTGATATTTTTGACGAGATTATTCATGAGGAGGACTCCAAAAAGGCTGCAAAGCTGGCTGTGAAACTCATACGCGATGGTAAAGGTGATATGCTAATGAAGGGCCTTGTCAAGACAGCAGACTACATGCGCGCAATTCTTAACAAGGAAGAGGGATTACTCCCTCCCGGAGGATTACTTTCTCATGTTACCCTGGTGGAATTTCCTCTTTATCCAAAACTTCTCATTGTGGCAGATGTTGCTGTGATAATTGCTCCTGACCTTGCTCAAAAGGTGAAAATGCTTGAATATTCTATTAAAGTAGCCCATGAATTGGATATAGAAACACCAAAAGCTGCAATTATAAGTGCTGTGGAGACTGTTAATCCTAAAATGCCATCTACACTGGATGCAGCATTGATTAGGGTTATGGCAGAAAGGGGACAGATAAAGGGAGCCCTTGTGGATGGCCCCATGGCATTGGATATAGCGGTTTCAAAAGAATGTGCTGAAATAAAAGGAATCAGGTCCGAGGTTGCAGGGGATGCCGATATTCTTATTTTTCCCAACATTGAGACGGGGAATGTATTCTTTAAGACATGCACACAGCTTTCTGGTGGCAGAATTGCCGCAATTGTTGCTGGGACCACTGCACCCTGTGTTCTGACTTCTAGAGCAGACAGCGAGGATTCCAAATTTCTTTCCATTGCATTAGCAGCCCTTATGGCAGGAAAGGGGTGGTAAGATGAAAATATTGACTCTCAATTGTGGAAGTTCTTCTGTAAAATATCAAGTATACGATTGGGAAAAGAAAAGGCCACTCTGTAAAGGTATAGTGGAAAGGGTTACTATTGGAGGTTCTTTCATATTTCACGAAGTACCTGGGAAGGACCCTTTAAGAGTAGAACATGAATGTCCTGACCACAAAATCGCTATTAAGCTGGTGATAGACACCATCCTGGCCCCGGATGTGGGCGTTATAAAAGATCTCTCTGAAATCAGAGCAGTTTCCCATCGAGTGGTACATGGAGGTGAAAAATTCACAAAATCGGTAGTTATTGATGATGAAGTAATTAGAGTTTTTAAAGAATTAAGTTATCTAGCTCCACTGCATAATCCTGCAAATGTTATGGGTATAGAAGCAGCAAGAGAGCTGGTTCCCGATGTTCCACATGTAGCTGTTATGGATACTGCTTTTCTACAAACAATGCCCAAATTTGTGTATCTTTATGCAGTCCCTTATGAATGGTATGAAAAACACGGAGTAAGAAGATATGGGTTTCATGGAACCTCTCACCTCTATGTATCGAGAAGGGCTGCTGCACTTTTGAAAAAGAAGCCCCAAGAAGTTAATCTCATAACAGCACATATTGGCAATGGCGCTTCTATCACTGCAATAAAAAATGGGAAAGCCTTCGATCACTCTATGGGATTTACACCCCTTGAAGGGTTGATAATGGGTACCAGATCCGGGGATATAGATCCCGCTATAATTCCATACATTATGGATAGAGAGGGTATTACAGCCCATCAGGTTGTTGAAATTCTGAATAAGAAGAGTGGAATTTTGGGCATAACCGGCAAGTACACTGATAGAAGGGATGTGGAAATAGCTGCTGAAAAAGGAGATGAGAGAGCCAAGCTTGCGATAGAGATGGAAGCCTACAGAATAAAAAAATATATAGGCGCGTATATGGCTGCTCTGGGTAAGGTGGACGCCATTGTGTTCACTGCTGGAGTTGGAGAAAAGGGCTGGATAATAAGAGAAAAATCCCTGGAGGGCCTTGATTATCTCGGAATAAAGTTGGATAAGGAAAGGAACAGGAATGCAATGAGTAGAAATCATGAATTTATAATCTCAGCCGATGATTCACCTGTTAAGGTTTTTGTGATACCTACGGATGAAGAGCTTGTTCTGGTGGAGGACGCTGTTGCGATCCTTGAGGGTAGATATGATGTTCCCGAGAAATTTATATATTCGTTTGAGTCTCCTGACTACGTTAATGAATTCCGAGAGGAGGCATATAGGAGAGAGCTTGAAAAGAAAAAAGGCAAGTTGAGTTGATATCGATTTTTTTGTTTCTTTCATTTACTTTTACCCCATTTAAGGTGGGAGAGAAACTCATCTTTGATGTTTCATATGGTCCCTTCAAGGCAGGAGAGATGATACTGGAAGTTATGAAGATAGATACTTTAAGGGGAAAGGAGGTATATAAATTCCATCTAAGCGCGAGAACAACCGGAACATTTAGCTATTTTTTTAAAGTGGCTGATGATCTCTATTCTTACGTAACCACCGATTCATTTTTCACGTTGAGATATGAAAAATACTTGAAAGAGGGCAAGTTCACCACCGAGGCTTGGATAGACTATTATCCTCAAGGGGATAGTGCCCGATATCCAAATGGGAAAAGCTATCCCATTCCTCATGGTGCACTGGATCCACTTTCTGTATACTACTATATTAGAACAAAACATCTAAAGCCAGGTGATACCCTGAGGGTTCCCTTTCATGTGGACAGAAGAAGTAGAATGATGAAAATTATAGTTCTGGATTATAGGAAATTCAGGGGAATGAATTGCATCGTTCTCAAGCCGGATTTTAAAGAGGCCAATATTATAAAGTCTGGAGGGGAAATGGAAGTCTGGCTTCAAATAGATGAGAAGAAAATACCTCTTCAATTAAGAAGTAAGCTTTTTTTCGGAACATTAAAGGCTGTTCTCAGGGATTATGTGCCTTCGACCACTCAATAAAGATTTCATTTAGGATTTTTATAGCTGAAAAGATACGTGGTCCTGGCCTCGAAATAATATCTTGATCCAGGACAAAAATCTGATGTTCTTTTACAGCTTTTATATTCTCCCACCCCAGTCTCTTAGCAATCTCTTCCTTTTGCGCCCCTGGATATGACAGAATTATAATATCCGGTGATTTTTTTATAATATCCTCCTGGGGAGGAGAAAAATAACCAGTATTCCGATCAGCAAATATATTTCTTCCTCCAGCAACTTCAATAATCTCATTAATGAAACTTTTCCCTCCACAGGTATATAGTGGTTTATATGATAATTCAATGTAAATCTCTGGAGAATGGAGGGGCGGTCCAAGGGTCTTCAATATTTTTCTCAAAGAATCTATTACATAAGCACTTCTTGATCTTTTACCTGTAATTTTACCGAGAGAATCAATGGTCTCCAGCACACCTTCAATTGATTCAGGAGAAAAAGCCAACCATTTTAACCCCAATTTGTCAAGGTTTCTTCTGACCATCTCCTGCATAGGCAAAGTGATGAGAATATAATCAGGATTCAACCGAAGTATTTTTTCGTAGTCAGGGTGGATTAAATCTCCCACCTTTGGCTTCTCTAGAGCTTCTGCAGGGTAGTTACAGTAGATGGTTGTTGCCAGAAGGCTGTCATCTGCATCCAGGATATAAAAAATTTCTGTGATACTTGGAACCAGCGATATAAATTTGAAAGCAATTAAAATATGTAGAAGAAACATAACAATATGCGGGAGGCGGGACTCGAACCCGCACGGGTTTTACCCACCAGATCCTAAATCTGGCGCGTCTGCCTGTTCCGCCACCCCCGCAAAATAAAAGTGGAGCCGGTGGGACTCGAACCCACGACCTTCAGACTGCCAGCCTGACGCTCTCCCAGTTGAGCTACGGCCCCACTAAGTGTTTAACTGTTTATTTGCCAGCCTCTTCTGCTTTTTCCTGTGCTTCTTCTGTCTGAGCAGGCTGCTGGGCTTCAGTTGTTTCTACCTTTGTAGTTTCCACTTTTGTAGTCTCTGCAGGAGCAACCTGTTCAGTTGTTGGGGGCTGTGCGGCCTCTTCTTTTTTGGCTTTTTTACAGCCTATCCCTGCAATGCCCAAGATTAGGGCTATTACTAACAGCTTCTTCATGATGCCCTCCTTTACTTTGGTGGTTTTATTATATCATAAATGGGGAAAAAATGCAAAGATTATTTAAATAAAAGAAATACTGCTAAAATGGCTCCCATGGATAAAAAGGGTCCAAAAGGTATTTCTCTCTGCTTTTTAAATAGTAAAATAATTCCCACAATACTTCCAACAATAGAACCTGCGAGTATAGAAATATATACCCCGTATATCCCAGTGTATGCTCCTATCATAGCTATTAGTGTAATATCTCCTTCTCCCAGAGCTTCCCTCTTCAAGATTTTGCTGGAAGCAATTCTAACAATAAATAAAAAGAAAGCTCCACCGAATATCCCGGCGAGGATATTCCATAAGGCCATATCCTTGAGTATTATACTCATAATACTTCCAATCAGAATTGAGGGCAGTACAATGATGTCGGGAATGGTTTTTTCTTTAAGGTCAATTCCGGAAATACATACAAGGGATGCGGCTAGCAGGATAAATTTTAGGTATGCCAGACTTAGGCGGAATTTTATATATAAACCCAGAAATAAAAATGCAGTGAGGGCTTCTACTAAGGGATATTGCAATGAAATTCGCCCTCCACAGTATCTGCATTTACCCCCTAATATAATGTAAGAAACAATAGGAATATTATCATAAAATTTAATCTTCCTTCCACAGTAAGGGCAATGGGAAGGTGGCCAGAGTAGAGATTCCTTTCTGGGAATTCGGTAAATACATACATTAATAAAACTGCCTACAACGGCCCCGAAGATGAATACTAGGATATATAGCATAATCTAAGTTTAAATTGTAGGTGATGTGTCTTCAAGCTTGACAATTTTGTTTTTTAGAGTAAAATATAATCATAATAGTGGAGGTGATATAGTGGATGAGGGAAAAGTATTGAATATTTTATTGAAGTATAAATTAATAAACCTTGACCAAGCCCATGAAGCTAGAGAACGTGCAAGAACCACCAAACAGGATGTAATAAAAGTTCTTGAAGATTTAGGATATGTTACTCAGGAACAATTTTTGAAGGTTTTAAGTAGAGAATACAAGATACATCTTGCAGAAATTCCAGAGGATGGTGTAGACCCTTCAGTTCTGCAGCTAGTACCTGCAGACTTTGCTCGTAAAAACAATGTGTTTCCCTTGAAACGAAAGGGTAGAATTCTTTATGTTGCCGTATCAGATCCAACCAATATTGCAGTCCTTGATAACCTCACTTTTTTAACTGGCCATAGGGTAGAGCCTCTTCTTGCACCTGAGGATAAAATAAAGGCAGCCATTAAAAAATATTATGGAGAAGAAGACGAATTATCCGAGGTTTTAAGTGCAGTAGGTGAAGATGAAATAGAGGTTATAGAAGAAAAAGAAGAGTCTGAAGAGGTTGCCTTACAGCTTGCAGAAGAAGCTCCAGTGGTAAAGTTTGTGAATGCTCTTATAAGAGATGCTGTAAAGAAGGGAGCCAGTGATATACACATAGAGCCCTTTGAAAAGGAAATTCGTGTCAGGATGAGGATAGATGGTACATTACATAGAATGGAGTCTCCTCCCATATCGTGGAAAAATGCAATTGTTTCAAGGATTAAGATTCTTTCAAAGCTCGATATTGCAGAGAGACGGTTACCACAAGATGGACATATTAAGATGAAGATGGCTGACGGTAAAACCATAGATCTCCGTGTCTCCACTCTTCCCACGCTCTTTGGAGAAAAGGTAGTAATGAGAATTCTGGACAAAGGGAGTCTACAGCTTGACCTAACAAAACTCGGCTTTGAGCCTGATTCACTGAAAAAGTTTGAATATGCCATTACAAGGCCTTACGGAATGATTTTGGTTACTGGACCTACTGGAAGTGGTAAAACTACCACACTCTATTCCGCCCTTTCTAAACTAAATAGGCCAGAGGTTAATATTATGACAGCAGAGGATCCTGTTGAGTATGATTTTCCCGGTATCAATCAGGTGAATGTCAGAGAGGAAATCGGTTTGAATTTTGCAGCTGCATTGAGGGCGTTCTTAAGGCAGGACCCTGACATCATCATGGTGGGAGAGATCAGAGATGAAGAAACAGCCTCTATTGCTGTGAAAGCAGCTTTAACCGGTCATCTTGTCCTTTCCACTTTGCACACCAATGACGCTCCCAGCACCATTGCTCGTCTCATAGATATGGGTGTACCACCCTACCTTATCGCAGATTCTCTTATTCTTGTACTTGCACAGAGACTTATTAGAAAATTATGTCCCAAGTGCAAGAAACCCTTTAAACCAAGCCCCGAGAGATTAAAGATGATAGGCCTCACTCCTAAGGATATTGAAGGATATACTGTATATACGGAGGGCGAAGGTTGTGTAGAATGTAATGGTACGAAATATAAAGGCAGAGAAGGTGTATATGAAGTGATGCTTGTGACTCCTACTATAAGGGAAATGATTCTGGACGAGAGGCCCATACATGAGATCAGAGAAAGAGCAATAGAGGAAGGAATGCTAACACTCAGAGAAGCTGCAGTTTTGAAATTTATTCAGGGTAAAACATCTATTGAAGAAGTATTAAGGGCAACCATGGAGGGTTAATATGGCAGAAGTAACCATTAAGGAGTTATTGGAGGAGATGGTTTTTAAAAAAGCAACTGATTTACACCTTGTGGCAGGGGCCCCGCCCTATTTAAGGATTGATCAACAACTTGTTCCCACCAATTATAAGTACTTGACCTCTCACGATGTTAAGGCCCTCGTATATAGTTTGTTGACAGAAACACAGAGAGCAAAATTGGAAGAAGAACTGGAGCTCGACTTCGCGGTCTCGATTGAAGGACTTTCGAGGTTTAGATGTAATGCTTTTTTTCAGAGGGGAACCGTCGCTGCAGCTATTAGAAGAATACCGTTTCAGATTCCACAATTGGAAACCTTAGGCCTTCCTCCCATCGTTCATTCCCTGGTGGAGAAAGACAAGGGCTTGGTCCTTGTTACAGGACCCACAGGCAGTGGTAAATCTACCACACTGGCCTCTTTGATTGATAGAATTAATCAAACACGTGCTGCACATATTATCACCCTTGAAGACCCCATTGAGTATCTTCATAGAAACAAAAAATCCATCATAGCTCAGAGAGAAGTCGGACAAGATACTAAATCCTTTGCCCGTGCCCTAAAGTACACTTTGAGACAGGACCCTGACGTGATTATGGTGGGAGAGATGAGAGACCTTGAAACAATTCAATCTGCTCTGGTGGCTGCCGAGACAGGTCATTTGGTATTTGCAACACTCCATACTGGAACTGCAATAGAATCCATTAACAGAATAATAGATGTGTTTCCACCCCACCAGCAGGATCAAGTTAGGGTCCAGCTCGCGGGTGTTCTTGAGGCAGTGATTGCCCAGAAGCTCCTTCCGCATGCCAGAGGTAAAGGTATGGTGCTTGCCACTGAGGTTCTTGTTGCTACACCGGCGGTTCAGACACTCATAAGGGAATCCAGAGTTCACGAGATGTACGGTGTTATGCAGGCAAGCCAGGCCTTTGGAATGCAGACCATGAATATGTCTCTGGCGAATTTATACAAGAAGGGTGCCATTTCATTGCAAACTGCACTGCTTGTCTCTCCTAGACCTGATGAACTTAAAAAGATGATAGGGGTTGCCCTTAAAAAATAAAATTTAAGGAATGTAAAGGAGGTCTTTATGGCAATTTTTTCCTATGTAGCGCGGGATCAAGCGGGTAGGACCCGCACCGGTAGAATAAAAGGTAAGAGTGCAGATGAAGTGGCATCAAAATTGAAGGCCATGGGCCTTTCTGTGGTGAGAGTGGAAACAGTGGGAGGGAGAGGTATACGTCTCCCCTTCTTTGGCGGCGTGAGTACAAAAGACCTTGCAATTTTTTCCCGTCAGTTTGCAGTAATGATCGAAGCAGGTATTCCAATTGTCCAGGCTCTTGATATATTAAGTGAGCAGACTCAGAAGAGGCGTTTCAGGGATGTGATTAGAAGAGTTAAGGAGGATGTAGAAGGGGGTAAAACTCTTGCTGAGTCAATGAAAAGCCATCCCAAAATTTTCCCCCATATGTTGGTACAGATGGTTGCAGTAGGTGAGACAGGTGGTGCTCTTGGAAACACATTAAAGGAAGTGGCAGCTTATTATGAAAAAATGGACTCATTGAAACGCAAAATTAAAGCTGCGGCAGCTTATCCAATGGTGATATTCGTGGTACTGATCGCAGTAACTACCTTCCTTCTTGTCTTTATCATTCCGAGATTTGCCCAGCTTTATGCAGATGTAGGGGCAAAACTTCCTACACCTACTATGATTGTAATTGGAATTAGTAATATCTTGAAGAGATTTTTCATTCATATTGTGATTGCTGTGGTGGTGTTGATATTTCTATTTAGGAGATTCGTAAAGACTGATGTGGGTAAACGAATGTGGGATAATCTTACTATGCGTTTGATTATCTTTGGTTCGCTTATAAGGAAGGTGGCGGTTGCCCGATTTGCAAGGACACTTGGCATTCTTCTTTCCAGTGGTGTTCCTATTATGGAAAGTATGGAAATAACGGCCAAAGCTTCCGGAAACAAAATTATAGAAAGTGCAGTGTTAAAGGCCAGGAAAATGGTGGGCGAGGGTAAAACTATAGGAGAGCCCTTACGAGAAACAGGTGTTTTTCCTCCTATGGTTATACATTTGATCGCAGTAGGAGAACAGACAGGTAAACTTGCAGATATGTTACACAAGATAGCAGACTTTTATGATGATGAGGTGGATACTGCGGTGGCCGGCCTTGCCTCGGTGCTTGAACCTGTTATGGTTGTGATAATGGGTATATTTGTCGGTGCCATTCTTATATCAATGTATCTACCGATTTTTGGATTAGCAGGAACCATAAGATAGTGTAAGATTGTAAGTTGAAAGAGAAGATCGACTTCCGATATTTCATTTACATTATTGCTTTTTCCTTTTCATTTATCTCTTTATTAGCCTATTTTTATCTGGAAGCCCTTGGGTTTACTCAGCTCATAAATTCCTTATTTGGAGTATCTCTGGGAACTATTTTCTTCTCCTTGCTTGTTGTTTATTTCGGACTGAAAAAGATGCCTTTTGAGGTTGTTTACTGGGTTACTATTCTTTTTTATATTACCGTAATAGCCTGGTTGATTCATCTAACAGGGGGTCCCCAGAGCAGAATGCAGAGTCTCTTTATTTTCATAATTGTTGCCGGGTCATACTTCCAGGGGATTAGAGGAGGGATAGTAACCGCCATCTTGAGTCTTTTCCTCCTCGGAATTATTTTTCTCCTCGAGTATTTTGGTATTTTACAGGGGATGGGCACCCCTTCATCTCCTGCTGAAATGTTACAGAGTTTGTATTATAATTCCATAGTTTTTTTCCTCTTTGCTTTTCTTTCCTACTTTGTTGCAGAAAAATTACAGAAAACAGGAGAAGAACTGGAAAAGGCACGACTTTCCAGTAGTAAAATACTGGAGAGCATCCCAAGTGGGGTTATTACCATAGAAAGAAATAAAAGAGTCACTTATAGAAATAAAAGTGCAATGGAACTATTGACAGCCTCCGAGGAGAGGCTTCTTATTGAAAAAGTGCTGGAGAGTCCCGAATTACCCATTAGAGATGAGATAAACATTGGTGGGAAGATAATCGGTTATTCTTCAAAAATTCTTCCTCATGGAGGTGTGATATTAGTCTTTCAGGATTTGACTGAAATAAAAAAGATAGAGCAGGAGAAATTAAACCTGGAGAGGCTCGCTCTTCTTGGAGAATTCGCTGCCAATCTTGCACATGAGATAAGAAATCCGGTGACTGCAATAAATACAGCCATGGAACTTTTGTATCACAAACAGATAAATCCGGATAGGGAATTTCTCGAAGGCATTATGAAAGAGGCAGAAAGACTTAACCGTATCGCTACTGATTTTTTGAGATTTTCGAAGATGCCATCACCTAATTTTGTTGAAATTAGTCTCAAGAACATCATCAATGAGACGGTGGAAGAAATAAAGCACCTGTATAAAAATAACCAAAAAATCCAAATTCAGCAAAATGCTTGCACAGACCTTTCTCTTCATGCGGATCCAGGACAATTAGGTAGTGCACTTTTAAACGTTTTAAAAAACGCAGTTGAGGCGATAAAGGATGAAGGTAAAGTTTCCATTGTGTGTTTTGGAGAAGGTGAAGAAGTGACTCTCTATGATGGCGAAGAGGTTATACCTCGGGGGTATGTGGGAATCCTGATTGAAGATACGGGAGAAGGAATGGATGAAGATACTTTGAAGAGAGCAAGAGATATATTCTTTACTACAAAGAGAGAAGGAACAGGTTTTGGATTATCAATTGTAGAAAGGATAGTCAAGAATCACGGTGGTTTTTTAAAAATTTCCTCCAAAAAAGGTGTTGGAACGCAGGTTCTTATTATAGTAAGGAAAAATCATGCGAGATAAAAAGATTTTTATTATAGATGATGATAAAGGAATATGCCTCTCTCTTTCAAAATTTCTAGAAACTGAGGGTTACGAAACCTATACGTATCAGGACCCCCGGGAAGCTCTTCAGGATTTTCCAGTCAGAAATCCTCAGATAGTACTTCTGGATCTTAAAATGCCTCATATGGATGGTCTCACTGTTCTGGAAAAGCTAAAAGCTCAGGACAAGAATATCTATGTGGTGATGATGACCGCATATGCAACACTAGAATCCACAATAGAAGCTTTACGTAGAGGTGCCAATGATTATCTTCTGAAACCTTTTAAATTGAGTGATGTGACTTTGGCACTGGAAAGGGCAGAGAAGGTCATTAATCTCGAAAGAGAAAATATAAAATTAAAAGAAGAGCTGAAAATATTAAAAGAATACGAAATTGTAGGAGAATCTCCTCAGCTTAAAGAAGTGCTGGATATTGTAAAGAGAGTCTCTTCCCTTGATGTAACAGTAATAATTTATGGTGAAAGTGGAACCGGGAAGGAACTCATTGCACGGACCATTCATTTTAATTCGCCCCGTAAGAATAGGCCGTTTATTCCTGTTAATATTGCAGCTCTGCCAGAAGAACTTGTGGAAAGTGAGTTGTTTGGGTACAAAAAGGGTGCATTTACTGGTGCCACAACTGATAAAGTGGGTATATTTAAAGCATGTGATGGAGGAACCATTTTTTTAGATGAGGTTGCAGAAGCATCGCCGAGGCTTCAAGCTAAACTTCTCAGAGTTATTGAATACAAAAAATTTACCCCTCTTGGTTCTACCAGAGAGGAAGAAGTGGATGTGAGAATCATTGCAGCAACTAACAAGAATCTTTTTGAACTGGTTAAGGAAGGCAAATTTAGAGAAGACCTGTATTACAGACTCAATGTGGTACCAATACATCTCCCACCGCTGAGGGAGAGGGTTGAAGACATTCCTCTTCTGGTTAACTATTTTATAAAAAAATATTCTGTGAGATACAATCTTCAGGAAAAGGCTTTAGATGATGAAGCGCTTAAACTGTTGATGTCATATACATGGCCAGGAAATATCAGAGAGCTTGAAAACTTAATTGAGCATCTTCTCATAGTTACTCGGTCTCTCAGAATTACAAAAGAAGATGTTTTAAATCTTATGAAGAGGAAAAGTACTGAAAAGGCAAAGATTAAGACTCTTGAAGAGCTTGAATTGGATTATATTCGACATGTGTTGAATCTTACAGGTGGAAATAAGAAAAAGGCTTCCGAATTGTTGGGCATAGATCTCTCTACGCTTTACCGGAAAATTAAAAAGTTGGAGGGGGAAAGTTGACTCGTATAGCAATGGGGTTTATTATAGTTTTGCAAAATGCAAAACTATTTGCAAAATTCAAGACAAAAGACCAGAAAAACAGTGTTATTTAAAGACCTAATATTTGGCATAGAAATTGCAGTATAAAATTATAGAAAATAGTAAAAAGGAGGTAGTAAAATGAAGGTAAGAAAGGGCTTCACCCTGATAGAGCTCCTCATAGTGATCGCAATCATTGCGATCCTGGCCGCAATAGCAATCCCGCAATTTGCAAAATACAGAATCAGAGCGTATAACGGTGCTGCAGAGAGTGACCTCAGAAATGCAAGAACTACGGAAGAAGCATTTTTTGCTGACTGGCAGACATATGGTAACAGTGGTGGTGTGGTACAAGCTCCTAATGTTGTGACAATTTCAGACGGAACCCACAGCGAAACTTTCAATCTATCAACCGGTGTGGGCATCCATATCCTGACAGATGCTGGTAATGTAAGTTATACCATGGTTACAAAGCATCAGCAAGGGGATACATACTACGGTGCCGATTCAGATGTTCAAGGAATTTACTTTGATAAAGACAGTGATAGCCCGGGAACTGCCCTTGCTGCGGGAGTTTGTCCTGGTTCTACTGCTCAAAATGATGATTTCAATGGTGTTCAAGGTCCCTCGGGGAACAACTGGCAACTTCAGTAGAAAAATACACAATCTGGGCGATAAGGGGGGATTTAAATCCCCCCTTATCGTTTCTTTATAAAATTCTCAACAGAAGCAGAGAAAAGAGATGAAACGAGGATTTACAGTTGTAGAATTACTCATAGTAATATTAATTATATCCATATTAACAGCAATCTCATATCCCATGTTTACCAAATATAAAATTAGAGCCTATAATGCAGCGGCCCTTTCTGACTTAAAGGCAGTTTACACCACTGAGCTTGCTTTCTATTCCACTTATCAGGAATTTGTACAAATAAGTACAGCTAATATTACTCCCAGTGGTCGAATTTTCATAAATGTGGTGCTCCTGGATGGAAATAACGCTGTGTTTGATTACAATCCGTTGAGTGCTCATGTTCTGGCGAGCTCAAAGGTTGATGCTTCAAGAACCTCCCTTGTTCTCGTAACAAAAAATACACTAGGTACAAAATATTTTGCTCAGGACAATGATTTCGATGTGGTCCGTACCAAGCCCGGAGTTTCGGGGCAACCACTTCAGGATGCCGATGTACCTGCTTCAACACCCAACCAGGATGATCTGGTAGGGTGGGATAATCTCTAATTGTATCTTTTGATTCCTGCTCCACTAGTCTTATAATAATAACAATGCATATCGAGATCTTATCTCTGACCAAGTACTATAAAACAAAGGAACTTAGTTTTAAAAAATTCAAAGCATTAAATAATGTTTCACTGAGCGTTGAGAAGGGTGAATCCTTCGGGCTTATAGGTCTTAATGGCGCAGGTAAGAGTACACTGATAAAACTCATTCTCGGGGTTATATTCCCTGATGAAGGAGAAATCAGGGTTATGGGAAATCCTCCAGGTGAAATAGCAGTGAAGAGGAATCTTTCTTATTTACCAGAAAATCCCAGTTTTTACGAAAGTTTAAATGCCGAGGAGATTTTAAATTTTATAGGAAGATTGCGCGGATTTTCAGGTAAAAATTTGAAAAAAAGTGTAAGGGAAATACTTGATAAGGTAGGCCTTTATGAACACAGAAAAAAACTTCTCAGAAAGTATTCAAGAGGGATGTTGCAGAGGCTGGGACTTGCTCAAGCCTTTATCGGAAAACCAGAACTGGTTATACTTGATGAACCATTAAATGGACTTGATCCCCTGGGCAGAAAAATGGCGAGAGATTTAATTATTGAAGCCAACAGGGAAGGTTCCACCATCTTTTTCACTTCGCATATTCTGGAAGATATTGAAAAAATATGTAGCAGAGTGGGGATATTGCACAGGGGAGAACTTCTTAAAATTGTGGAAGCTGAGGAGCTTCGACAAAATCCCTTGGAAGATATATTCTTAGGAGTGATTGAACAACAATGAGAGAGGTTTTAGAGTTCACAAGAATAACTCTTAAACAATCCGTGAGACTCAGATCCTTTTACAGCGCATTTGTTATTACATTGGTCTCCCTTATCGGTCTTTTTGTGATCTACAGTTTTACAATGTTTGAAATTCCTCGGATTCTTGAGAGCTATGTACTTTCTTGTACGAACCTTATAATACTTCTTATGGTTTTCCTCACCCTGTTTAGTTTGCTTCAATATGATATAGATAGAAAAACACTGCAGTATGTCATCGCTCTTCCAATGCGAAGGCGAGATTACATAGTGGGAAGGTATCTTGGAATTATGTTCTTTTCCACCATCATTGCTTATGGTATTACTTTTCTATTTTATCCTTTTCTTTTTTTCTTGATGAAACAACGGCCTGATGCGCCATTTAGTGTGGTAAGATATTTTACCTATCCCGTATTTCTTTTAGCGGAAGTTTCACTCATTATCTCTTTTGCTTTACTTTTTACTGCGCTCTCCACCAAATCCATAATCTCCATTCTCAGTACTGTAGGAGTTTATTTTATAGGGCATTCTCTTGATGAGGTGAAAGAATTTCTCCTGGGAGGATATGCACAGGAAATACCTCTTTTTTCCAAAATTCTTGTTAAAGGAGCGTGGTATATATTCCCCAATTTGTCCCTTTTCGACGTAAAGCTCAGAATGGTCTACAATCTTCAATTTTCTTTTAAGGAAGCCCTTATGATTGTTACCTATGGAATAGTTTATACCATCGCTGTTTTGGTCATAACATGTGCGCTTTTTGAGAGAAAAGAGATTTTATGAGAAGATTAATTATCATATTATTAAGTTTAGCTTTTATTTTTGTAATCAATTTAACCATAATGCCTTCGTTGAGCCGTAGGCATCGGGATCTCAAGAAAGGATATATAACATTATTTCTTTCCCCTTCTCTTGAGAAATGGTCTGCTTTCGAATGGCGGATAATGAAGGGATTTCTTTATACTGTAAATTTGAGGGTTTATTTGGGTAAAATAAGAGAGGAAACACCAGTTCTGCCGCCCGAGGCTGAGACAGTCATAGTTAAGACTACAGAAGTGGTGAGCTGCATTAATCCACATTACTACGATATCTACTATTTAGCAAATGGATTTCTTACATGGGATTTTGGGAATGTAGAAATGGCTAATAAATTTTTGTTTAAAGCGATTAAATACAGGCCTCGAGACTGGTTCTTATATTTTCTGCTCGGTTTTAATTATTTTTACTTCATTGGAGATTATAAGAAGGGTGGATTTTATATTAAAAGAGCCGCAGAGATAAGGAAAAGTCCCTTCCTGGCATCTCTTGCAGCAAGGTTGATGTATGCCTCAGGAAGAACAGAAATTGCCATTCAGATACTCAGATCCATGATCAGAAATGCAAAGGAAGAAGGTTGGAGAAAAATATTGATAAAGAGATTAAAAGCTCTCGAAGGTGTTTTGATTATTGAGAAAGCTGTTGAGCGGTACAGATTAAAATTTCACAAGGATCCATCTACCATCGATGAACTTATTGATAAAGGCCTACTTAAAGAGATACCCGAGGACCCTTATGGAGGCATTTTTTATTTAGATAAAAATGGTATGGTAAAAAGTACAAGTAATTTTACTGAGAGATCTCAAAGAACCCCGTGACTTTTAAATTGCCTTGACTAAAAATACATTGTAAGTTAAAATTACACAATGGCGATTGAACTGGAAAAAATTTTGAAAGAAGCGAGAGATAAGGAGGCCTCTGACGTTCATCTCAAACCAGGTCGTCCTCCAGTGCTCAGGATTCATGGTAAGCTTTATCCCCAGGATCATTACCCTATTATAAGGCCGGAAGATACCGAAGCTTTGATCAAGAAACATCTCACACCTATTAAACTAAAAGAACTTGAAGAAAAAATGAGTGCAGATCTTGCCTTTAGCTTCTCCGGGATAGGGAGGTTCAGGGTGAATGTATATAGACAACGGGGTACATGGGCATTTGCTATAAGAGCCATTCCCCCTTTTGTAAAAACCATAAGAGAGCTTAATCTTCCCAAGGTTCTGGAAAAACTAGCTCTTGAAGACAGGGGTTTAATTCTTGTAACCGGTGTTGCGGGGTCGGGAAAATCCACCACTCTTGCCGCAATGCTGGATCATATTAATCGAATAAAAACGGTAAATATTATCACCATTGAAGACCCTATCGAATATGTATTAAGAGATGAAAAGAGTATAATTGCTCAGAGAGAAATTGGCTTGGACACAAGAAGCTTTGCTGATGGATTGAGAGAAGCTTTAAGGCAGGACCCAAATGTGATAATGGTGGGTGAGATAAGAGACCGTGAAACTGCAGAAATAGCACTTCTCGCTGCTGAGACGGGACATCTTGTCTTTTCCACCCTTCATACACTGGATGCCACGGAAACAATTAACAGGATTGTGAGTTTGTTTCCTCCCTATCAGCAGGAACAGATCAGATTACAGCTGGCTTCTGTATTAAGAGCCACAATTTCTCAAAGACTTATCCCCAGGGATGATACCTTTGGTAGAATTCCCGCGTGCGAGGTGATGGTAAATACTGCAAGAATAAGAGAGATGATCATTGATCCGAAAAGAACCCATGAAATAGCAGATGCCATAGCTGATGGCTATATTCCCTACGGGATGCAAAGTTTTGATCAATCTCTCTTCTATTTTTGGAAGCTGGGAGTCATATCTAAACAAACGGCACTCGAAAATGCCTCAAAACGTGAGATGCTGGAATTGAGAATGAAGGGCATTGCAGGTGGGGAAGGTGGTAAAAACTGGGAAATTTTTGAAAGAATGGCTATTAGAGAATCAAGGGATAGATTAAAAGGAGGTTAAAAATGGCAAAGATTGATGATGTGATGCAGGAGTTCGCATCTAATGTGGACGAGATAATAATGTCCACCATAGTAAGCCTTGAAGATGGTACTCCTCTAACCGGGTTTACTACAGACGAATCTCTGGATATTACAGTTCCCGTTGCTTTTCTTGCTGATGTGATGAGAAGAGGCATTATGGCTGCAGATAATGCTGCTCTCGGGAAATGTGAGGATCTACTTCTTACTACATCTGAATACTTTGCGATCATGAGAGTAATCCCAGAAACAAATTATTCACATATAGTAGTACTCACCAAGAAGGGTAACTGGGGAGTTACTAAGGTTTTAATGGCTAAATTTGCCCCTCGCTTTAAAGAAGTTCTTCCTTAATTAAAATAAACGGGGACTCAAAAAAAGCACTGTAAAAAATTATTTTTTCAGGGATTGTTTTCTGGTTTTTGAGAAATTTTTAATAACTTCTAAAAGAATATGGTGTAATGTCTTGAATACCCCTTTCCCTTCTACGGCAATAGCCAGGTGATATGGGTATTTGTATATGTTTACCTTTTCTTCCAGTTCTTCCACAGGTAAAGCAGTGGGAAGGTCCCTTTTATTGTACTGCATAATTATTGGTAATCTTCTCCCATTTATTAAGCCGAAATTTCTCAAATAATCGTGCATCTCGTTGTATATAGCAATATTTTCCTCAAGTCTATCGCTTCCTGAATCTGCGACAAAAACAACTCCATCTGCTCCCCGAAGAACCAGTTTTCTGGAAATTTTATAAAAAACCTGTCCTGGTACAGTATAAAGGTAAAATCTGGATTTGAAGCCTTTCAAGATTTTTATTTCGATTGGCAGAAAGTCAAAAAAGAGGGTTCTTTCACCTTTGGTATCAATAGTCAATAATTTCCCCTTAGGTCCCTGAAACCGTTCATAAATATATCTTAAGTTTGTGGTCTTACCACTTAACCCGGGACCATAATAGACAATTTTAAATTTTATTTCTTTGGCTTTTAGATCAATTACCACTAAACCCTCCTCAAAAAGAACTTAAAGTTTAATTTAGTTTTCTCCGAGGGTCAAGTTATGCTAAATTTTTGGCAATCTCCTGTGCAAGGGTCTTCATTCTAAGCTTTATTAGAGCTGCCTTCATGGTTTTTAGTGGGATAACTGCGGCAAGGAAATATTCGCCATCCTTTACCTTTGTAAGTAGAATATTGTATTTGTTGGTGGTGATTGTGAAATCTGATAATTCACCAAGGCCGGATTTAGAAACGGTTTCATACATAGTCTTTAAACTCGGTCCAAATTTGTTGGGGATGTTCTCGATTCCAGTAGAGATTTTCTCATATTTCTCTATAATTTTACCAGAATGACTGATTAGTACTAGAGAAAATATGTCCCCTAAATCCTTGACGAAATCTTCAAATACAGAATAAAAACTTGTGGTGATTTCTTCTTTTTCTTCTTTAATCTTCTCTTTTTCTTCCGCCTTTATTTCTTCCTCTTCTGCTTCTTCTACCTCCTCAACCACGGGAGCTTCTTCCGCAATTTCTTTAGCTTCGGCCTCTTCCACTGGCTGTTCCTCTTCAACTTCTTCGCCCTCTTCTATAGATTCCAGGAGACTCTCCACCTGTTCCAGAGTTATTTCTTCTTCCTCTTCTCCTTCTATGATCTCTTCTTCCACTTTTTCCTCAACTTCAGATGGAAGTTCCACTTCCTCTGCTTTTTCCTCTTCTATTTCTGCTTCTGGAGCCAGCTCTTCTTTTTCCACTTCTTCTGCTTCTTCTTTTTCCTCTTCACTGAGAAGTTTGCTCAACTCGCCAAGATCGATCTCTTCGCCTACCTGTTCTGCTTCAATTTCCTCCTGTTTCGCTACCACTCTCAGAAGAAGAGCGTGTAGGGGCTTTTCTATTTCTCTCTTTACTTTAGGCGTTGTCCAGTTCACCTTAAATTTGCTATCTTTATATTCGAAGATTTTAGCAAAGGCTTTCTCCCCTTTGAGATTCCCAATATGTGCATTCACCAATTCGCCTTCAATAAAGTATATTTTCCCTTTACCTTCAGGAGTAGCCACAGTTATTTCACAGGATTGTCCTTCCATTGAGACGAGCTGCAGAAATTGCACGAGTGAGAGTTTACTGATAGTTTCTTCTTCACCAGCTTTTGCCTTTTCTTCCACAATGTCAAGAAGTTGCTCAAAATCAAAGGGTTTTTCCAAATAACTTATTGCTCCCTTTGATAGAACATCTTCTTTAACTTCCTCTGAACCATATGCAGTCATAACAATCACCTTGAGGTCCGGCTGGATCTTCTGGGCTTCGAGCAACAATTCAGAACCTGAGAGCCCCGGCATACGAATGTCTGTTATGAGAAAATCGTATTTTTTATTTTTTATCTTTTCGAGAGCTTCAGAGCCATTACTGGCTGTATCAACCTCAAGGTTGTGCCTTGAAAGCTCCTCTGAAAGCCCCCAAAGGATATCTTCTTCATCATCTACAATGAGAACTTTTTTAGGCATCTTTACACCTCCTTTATATAATTATAAAACAGAACTTATCTCTTCTCCAAAACATGCTTCTGCACCTGCATTGACAGAATGCAGGTATACTATAAAAGTGGACCCTTGATTACACTGGGATTTTACATTAATGAGTCCTTTATTTTCCTTGACAAGTTTGTGTACTAGAAATAAGCCAAGACCAGTCCCCTCCGGCTTGGTGGTAAAGAATGGGTAAAATATTTTATCTATGTCTTCTTTTTTAATCCCTGTACCTGTATCTCTGACCTCCAGGGATATAAAAGGAACACCACAGTTAGGACATTTAGCTGGAGAATTGGTAATTACTATTTCGATTCTTCTTTCTCCTTTTACTTGTTTTACAGAATCTATTGCATTTAATACAAGATTGAGCAAGATAGTATGGACCTGGTCACAATCTGCTATGACAAAAGGCCTGGTTGAGACCTGCATATCAAAAAATATGCCATTCTTCAATAACTCCGTACTAACAAGTTCTCTTATATCTTCAGCAATATTTTCCAGATTACATTTAGAAAAATGCACCGTTTGAGCCTTTACTTGGCTAAAAAGTGTTTTGATCAAACTGTCTATCCTGTCTATCTGTCTTATCATGCGATCTACTATTTCTTTATTTTCATTATTTAGTTCTCTTTTTAATCTCAAGGCCATCAATTTCATTCCGGCGAGAGGATTTTTAATCTCATGTGCAAGCCCCGATGCCAATTGTCCTAAGGAAGAAAATCTGTCAAATTCTGCCATCGCTCTTTCCATGAGTTTTTGTTCTGTTATATCACGGAAATGAATCATAATACCACTGAAACTGGCACTTTCAAATTTGGCAAATCGTATTCCAAAAAATCTCCCTGAAGGTATTTGAATTTCCGCTGTCTGTGCTCCTCTTTTTATAAATTCTTCCACCTTTTGTCCAATACCGTAAGGTAGTTGTTTCAAGTGAGTATATCTTCTGTTTTCAAATACATGGGAAACATAAGGGTTATGATAAATTATTTTCATATCCTCATCTACCAGTAATATACCCGATTCCAGGGTATCCAGAATGTCTCTGGGAACATTCTCGTTTTCTATTACCTTGATAGATAAAAAATAGTTTTCTCCATTGTGTACTCCATTAATTTCACCGGAAAGTGTAGCGGCTTCTTTTGTTCTAAGGAGAATTTTATAAAATATTTTTTTCCCTTTTTTTGCACTGGTAAGTAATTTTTTTTCTATGTTCAGGCGTTGATGTCCTGCAACAAGCCTGCTAAAGGGCTTGGATATTACCTCTTCAGGTGTATAACCAAGAAGATTTATCGATTTATTGCTGTATATAATATTACCCTCTCTATCCAGTATCAACAAAATCTCAGAGCTTACATTTATGAGCTCCTGCAGTTTTTTTACTTCAGGTAATTTCATTCAGGCAATACAGAGATTATGAGGGAGGAGTTATGAAACCATTTCTGAGTGGGTTTTGGTCTTAGTATTTCTCCATATGTATTAAACCCTATAAGTGGAATACCAAGTTTCCTTTGAACAGCCTCAATTTCATCGTTAAAATCTTTTCCTAAGCTTAAAAGTCTGGGAAAACCTTCGAGTACAATTGCTCCAAAAGGTGGGGTCTCTTCAAGCTCTTCTATGGCATTGAAAACTGCTCTTCCAACTGTCTCGATCATTCTCTCTTTTCTTGCTTCCATCAACCAGACTGTGGAATTTTCTGGGATATCACCTGCCAGTCTTATGCCCCCCTCTCTAGTAACACTCATTGCAAGCCTGACTTTAGGATATTTTGGCACTGCTGGGTCAGGTATACCGAATTGATATTTTCCAAGATAATGACCAAGATTTTCGCTGATTTCTCGCTCATCCACGCCTTTTTTCATAAGATATTCTTTCCAAACTTCGAATGCGGGTCTTCCATCAAATTGATATATTATATTCCCTGAAACCTTTGTGGCTCTCTTGGGAACAAGTGGATAAAGACCATGCCCGTACCCCATGCCCAGAGGGGTCTTGCTATATATTCCAATACAGATTACTCCTCCATGAATTACTTCATTGTTATAAACAAGTCCAGTTTCACGAGATATCTCTGAAGAGTCAAGGATTCCTCCAAAAAACTTCAGACCCTCCTCTGCCTGATCCAGAATCTTAGCTACATCATCTACCAGTATATCTCCATTCACATATGAGTCTAAGAGGAGGAAAATGGTAAGATAATTAAATCCTTCAGCTCTTCGTGTATGGAGCTGATCAACAACCGGAATCACTGCCTCTTCAAGAGCTTTGTGTAAGCTCTGGGCCAAGTTTCTTCCAACTGCCGTAACAAATTTAAGATTATCATTCTTAAAAGCAGCTATGGCCACCCCTCTATCAATAATTGTATCCTCGGTGAACAGTATACCGTGAACAGCTGCACCTACAAGAGGGACATCTTTACCTACACCCTGACTGAACCCCTTTGCTACAGCCTGTAAATCATATCCTGATGTAACAAAACCCAGTGCCAAATCAGGCTTTACCTTCTCAATTTTAGATAAAGCATCTTTGGCAGCTTGTAAACCCGCCTTCCATGGGGCTTCTACAGTGGAAAATCCTGTCCCCATCCCTTTACCCGTAAATGGGCGGGCTGTCTCTTTCTTCTCTGTTTCCGCCCGGCGTATCCTAGGGCGGGGGACAGTTGGTTCTCTCTTCATCTGTTTCCACCAATCATCATTCAGAAAAATTTTCTAAACCTCCTTTTGTGACTTTTTAATAAATAATGTAAAATGTTTTAAAAGTCAAGCTTTTTAAAAAGGATTTTTGACCCTCTAAGGGGGGAATATTAAAATTTTAAAAAAGGAGGCAGCATGAAATCTTTGGTTTTCATGCTTATTTTTTTGGTTTCCACTGCAAATGCAAGAATGCTGGTAAAGATATATTTACACACTCCAAAAAATATCAAAATTCTCGTTGAGAATGGCGTGGATGTGGTGTATTACGACAGAAAAAGCCTCACTGTGGAAGCGGTAGTAAAAGATTCCACCCTCTTAACGCATTTAGGCTTCAAATATGATGTGAAAATCAAAGATACAAAAGAGTGGTGGGAGAAAAGTGATTATAAGAGAGATTTTGGCCCTTATTATACGTACAATGAAGTGGTGACAGAACTTGATAATTTACATGCCTTATATCCTGATCTAATAAGCGAAAAATTTTCCATCGGCCAGTCATGGGAAGGAAGGGAAATCTGGGCGGTGAAGATCTCCGATAACGTTGGACTGGAAGAAGATGAACCAACCATTGTATTTCACTCTGCAATACACGCCAGAGAACCGGGAGGAGTATCCGTACTTTTGGGGTTTATCAAGTACCTCCTTTTCAATTATGATAAGGATAGTATCATTAGATGGTTGCTTAACAATAGAGAGATTTACGTAATTCCTGTTGTGAACCCCGATGGGTATGTGTATAACGAATCATCTGATGGTTATTGGAGAAAGAATAAGAGAGACAACGACTTAAATGGATATTTTAATGAAGATTATGATGGAGTAGACCTCAACAGAAATTTTAGTTATCAATGGGGAGGAAGTGGCTCTTCGAATGATCCTTCAAGTGATATCTATAGAGGGCCATATCCATTCTCTGAGCCTGAAACCCAGGCCCTGAGAGATTTCATCAACACAGTGAACCCCAGAATTGTTATAAATTATCATACCTATTCTAACCTGATCTTATTCCCATGGGGATATGAAAATATACCTACTCCTGATGATTCACTTTTAAGAAGCATGGCTCGATACATGTCTCAGTTCAATGGATATGATTATGGAAGACCTGGGGAACTTTTGTATATAGCAGATGGCGTTGCCATTGACTGGGAATATGGTGATACAAGCCATCCCAAAATTTTACCTTTTACATTTGAAGTGGGAGAGGCTTTCTGGCAGCCTGATACCAATGTTATTGTAGAACAAATAGCAGAAAATCTCGAGCCAAATCTTTTCCTCATCAAAGCCACTGACCAATTTATAGATCTTGACTCATTACTTGTGGTAAAAAGTGATTCTATATTAAATATATATGTCAGGGTCACTAATTTCTCCCCATGGGATTCTGCTTACAATGTGAGAATACATTTAGAGTCCACAGACCCATCACTGGGTATTGTGGATTCAATCGTTTTCTTGGGCGATATTCCCCCATTTCCTAAAGGAAAAATATTCAATCAGTCTGACGCCATATCCGTAATAGTACCCTCTTACATCACAGATGGGTATTTCTATGCGCTATTTAGGATAGAATCCGACAACGGATTTAGTATTTCTATAAGGAAACCCGTGAGCTTCGGTTTGCCTGATACCTTGTATGTTGAAGATTTTGAATCCGATGTATCAGAATGGTCCGGTGACTGGGGGCTTACCACCTCCAGTTCCCATTCTCCATCTCACTCTATGACAGATTCGCCAGCTGGAAATTATCCTGATGATGCCACTTTATCCCTTATTATGTCTGTGCCTGTGAATTTGGTGGATTCCACAGGAGATACTATTTTGCCTGTTGTTGGATTTTGGCAGAAGTATGACCTGGAGGCCGGATATGACTTTGGAACATTTTCCATTTCGTGGGACGGAAAAAATTATAGGCCGTTGCTCCAAATTACAGGAACACATGCTATCTGGGAGGAATATAATGTAGAAGTAGGCGAGATAAGAGGTGATAAGCTCTATCTGAAATTCTGTCTTACAAGTGATTATTCTGTTAATTCCGATGGTTGGTATGTGGATGATGTATATGTATTAGGGTATAAGAAAATTAATCCACAACCTGGAATTGGAGAGGTTGCACGAAGACAACATGGTGAGCTTCTTAACACTGTGATTTATATTCCCGGTTTTAGTAATGTCAGAATTTACACAGTAGAGGGGAGACTCATGGGGGAAATTGACCTTTCGCAACAGAAAAATGTCCCTCTTGGAGACAAATTACCCAGCGGAGTCTATTTCTTGGAATATAGAGGAAATAGGAAAATGGTAATTTATAAGAAAATGGTAGTTATCAAATGAAAAAAATAAAAACTCATAAGTTGATAAAAGAAGAATTTTCAGGGAAAGTTACAGAGTTTGAAGAAGGTGTCTATGCCAAGGTAATACTCAGGACAAGGGAAATTATGAGTGCCGATGAGAGGGGGCTTGTTCATGGTGGATTTATTTTTTCCCTCGCAGATTATGCTGCCATGGTATGCGTGAACGAACCCACTGTGGTTCTTAAAGAGGCATGTATAAAATTTAAAAGACCTGTGAAAACAGGTGATGTCCTGGAGGCCTATGCAGAGAAGGTCAGACAGGAGGGAAAGTACTACATTATAGATGTTAAAGTAAAGAGGGGTGATACAATCATTGCTGAGGGCAAATTTATAGCAGTGGTTCCTCCAAAACATGTTCTGGATATATAGTAGGATATGATTTTTTTCTTGATAATAAATATCTTTCTTCAAAATCCCGCTATAGAGGTTGGAGATAAATACTTAAAAGCAGGACGTCCTGATCTTGCTCTTGAGGTTTATAACCAGATCTATGATATATCAAAAGATACTCCGGAGGGTTATCTTGCACTCTATAAAATGTCCCTCGCTTCGCTTGCACTTGGTGACACATTGAGTGCCCTCGCGGATCTGAATATTTTAAGGAAAAAATTCCTCCCTGACACTCTGGCTTCCAATGTATATAAAAGTCTTATAAATCTGGAAAAAGATACACTTAGGAGAATCGGCATAGGCCTTGAATTTGTGGAACTTTACCCCGAAGCTGCATCCCGGAAAAAAATTTTGAAATTGATACTTCAATTAGCCAGTGGAAGCAATTTAGAGTCAGAAAAAATTCTCAGACTAATGAAAATTAATGCATCTGATTACTACAGCAAATCAACTGAAAGTGAGCTCGGTTATTATTTCCTTCCTAAGCAGCCTTCCTTGGCGTTACTTATATCACATTATACACAGGATAAGCTTTTGCAAGCCAGAGCTCTCTTTTATCTGGATAGCATTGTAGATGCATATATGATGTTTTACAGCCTCCAGAAGGACGGTGTATTGAGATATGAATTTTTAAAAATATTGGAAAAGGGAGGCTTACCGGAGCAAGAACTAGCCAGGGCCTTGGTGCTCGCTCCTGAGGATGAAAAAACGGCCTTTGAACTTGCCAGGATTTTATTTATTAAAAAACTATCCGTACGGAAATTGCAGAAGTATCAAGAAAAAAACCGTTTATTTGAAAGTCTTTTACTAGCCCAAAAGAACCCCACAAAGGCAATCCGGTTTCTTTTAAATCAGGAAGAGGGAACATTCAGAAATTATTTACTCGCCCGTCTATACGCTAGTCTCAAATCATATGCTAATGCCCTCTATTTTGCACAAAAATTACCCGATTCCCTCATATACAATAATTTTAAAATTGAGCTTGCAAAGCAATGTTTGGAGTCAGGCATTCACACAAAGGAGATAGCGACACTGCTAAAAACAGTAACCAGGTACTACCCCCTCTCGGAAAGGGATAGTCTTATTTATGTTTATAACATTTTGAATGGTTTTAAAGACACTATTTTGGAACAAACTTTACTTGAAAATGGAATAAGACTACCATCCTTACCCCTAAATGTAAAAGACATAATTGTTAAGGACCCTGTTCAGGTGATTAGGCTCCTGTATGAAAGAAGACATTATGAGGAACTCCTCAGATTCGCCAAAGGTAAGGAACTCCCAGAGGATTTAAAACCTGTGATAGCAGTGGCACTTTTGAAGACTGGAGAGGCGATTAAAGCACTTAAACTTATAGAGAAAGATGCCACTCTATACCCCGGGCTTTACTTAAAGGTTTTGTCAGAACTTCCTCCAGAAAGTATTAAAAATATTTTACTTCCTAAAGACCAAATTAAGAATACTGATGTCAAATATCTCTATGTAATTGCCAGGAAAATAAAAAGACCTGAAATTCTGAACAAAGTAAAGAGTAACAGGGCGAAGTTTTATTATTATCTCTTGACTATGAAGCCGGATTCAGCCGTATTATTTTACCGTGAGGGTAATAAAGCAGATCTCAATATTCTCGATTCTCTACTGTTATTAAAAGGCATGTACCAAAAGTTAATCGAGTTAAGTAACAACCTGAATCCGTTGTATCCTCTTGATCTTAAAATTATTAAATACAAGGTGGCGGCTTATAAAGCCCTTGGTAGGTTCAATGATATAATCGAAGAATTAAAGGATTTTGAGTCTGTGGTACATGATGAATATATAAGAATACACTTGGCTGAAGCCTACTTACGAACAGGCAAGGAAAACAAAGCCTTTCTGCTACTCCTGCCGCTGGATTCACGGGTAGCCATGGAAATGAGGTCCAAAATACTCTTGGAAAAAAATTACATTGCATCCATAAAGAGGGAATACCTGTCGTCAGAGGACAGGTTATCATATTATCTCAAAATGAAAGATATTCAGAAGCTATTAAGTTTTATGCCTCGTAACAGAAACGAAGCACTTTCCATCCTAAGGTTTCTTGTGAGAAGCAAGAAAAAGGATTTTTTCCAAGAGAAGGCAAAGGAATATCTAGACAGTTTAATTATAAAGAAGCCAGATGTAGCTTACTTGCTGTCTCTGTTTTATTCTCTCCGTGGCAATACAGACAGCACTCTTTTTTACTTGCCCTATGCTTTTGATGAAGCAAAAGCAGAGCCGCTTTTCGAGCTGGGTAACTATGTACTTAAAGCAGGAAAACAAGAAGATGCCATTCCTCTCTTTCAAAGGGCTCTGCAGTATGCCTCGGATACCTTGAAATCTCTCATATCTTTCAGACTCGGCAATTTGATGTTCTTGAAGAAAGATTATATGAATGCACTTAATTATTATAGAATGAGTCTGAGGGAAAAGTACAGGAGAATAGAAAAAGATATACTTCATAATATTGTGCTCTGTTTTAAAAATTTGAATGAGCCCGATTCTGTAATTCATTATTATAGTTTGATTAGAGAAAGATACTGTACTGACTCAGCCTGGGTGAGTGCGGGTTTATCCCTTGGATACTTTCTTTTAGCTCATGATAGACTGGAAGAGGCTATCAGAATTTTGGATGAAATTGAAGGTATTGGACACGAAAAGGATATAGTGGAGACTCTGTATTGGAAATCAAAGGCGTATATCGGAAAAAAAATGCTGAGGCAAGCTTTGGTGCTCCTTCAGAGGATTTATGTCCATCATCAACATCTCGCAGATTGGCGTGACACTGCAAGACTGGAAGCAGCAAGGATTTTCATAGCCCTGGGCAGAAAAGAAAAAGGTATAGGACTCTACAAAACTGTATTGAGAATTAGAGGAAGTAAAGACCCACTTGGAGCTCAGGCTGAGAAAGAATTGAAGATTTTTGGGGATTAGAGCCTTTCTTCGTGTATTCTGTGAGGTGTTACCGGAAATGTGAAGTTACATCGTGGGCATTTATAAGGATTAATTCCTTTCTTTATGTAAAATGCATAATCACATACTGGGCATGTAAAAAAAGAGAGGCTTTTTGGGATTTTTATATTTATTTCCTTCATTGAACTTCTGCACATGGGACAGAAGAGTGGGGAACCAGCTTCTTCATCCACGTGGATAATAGTTCCACAGGATTTGCATTCGTATGACTTAAGATTCTTGTTCATTGAAAAAATAGTTGATTTCAAATGCAGCTGACTCTTCCGAATCAGATGCATGCACAGTATTTACTGTTACATTTGTTCCAAAGAGCGCCCTTATGGTACCTGGTTCAGCCTCCTTTGGATCCGTTTTCCCAACCAGTTTTCTCAGGTCATTTACTGCATTTTCTTTTTCAAGGAGTAATCCAATAACAGGGCCGGATGTCATAAAATTTATTAACCTTTCAAAGAAGGGTTTACCCTTGTGGATGTAGTAGAAACCCTCTGCTTCCTCCCGGGACCATTTCTTCATTTTAATGTTTTTGATGCAAAATTTATTTTCCTCCACAATGGAAATTATTTTCCCCACTACCCTCTTTTCAACACCATCGGGTTTAATAAGAAGAAGTGTTTTATCCAATGTTATTTCCCTCCTCTAGAGCTCTGAGATTTAATTCAATATATTTCTCTTTTACTCTTCTTTTTACAGCCTTTATAAGAGAATCATGTGTAACAAGTTTAAATTTACGAGAAATGTAGGCCAGCACCATCATATTTGCCACCAAAGGAGTTCCAATTCGTTCTCTTGCAATCTGAGTAAAGGGTATTTTTATGATATTTTCTATATCTTCACAATTCACGAAGGTGGTGTCCGCCACTATAATGCCTTTATCCTTTACTATACTTTTGAATTTATCATAAGCATCTTGACTGAGAACAACTAGAATATCAGGATTTACCACTTTGGGATAAGAGATATAATTTTCAGAAATAATGACATCAGAACGTGAGGTTCCGAGTCTGGCTTCAGGACCATACATTACGGTTTGAACAACTTCTTTGCCCTCGATTATACCAGCAGCTTCAGCTAGCACAAATCCAGCCAGGATGAGTCCTTGGCCTCCTGAACCCGAGAGTGTTATTTCGATTTTACTGTTTCCCATTTTCTATGTAATTTTTTTAGAAAACTTTCATTGTTGTTTTCGGCGATTATCCCTATGGGTATAAAGGCTCCCTCTCTGGGGGTGGCCCCCACCATATAAGTAATTTTTTTATACCAGTTTAATGTTTCATAAGCATCTGCTTTGAGATTTAATCTTCCAAAATAGGTCGGACATGGACTTAAAACTTCAACAAGAGAAAAGCCTTCTTTTTTTAATCCCTTTTCAAGAAGTTTTTCAAGAAGTGGGATGTGGTATACTGTACTTCTAGCAACAAAATTCGCTCCAGAGGACTTGGCGACTTCACATCCATCCAGTGGAGGTTCAACTGCACCGTAAGGAGTTGTAGTTGTATATGAGCCTTCTGGTGTTGTGGGTGACCCCTGACCACCAGTCATTCCATAATTGTAATTGTTAACAACAACTGCCAGCAGATCAACATTCCTTCTGGCAGCGTGCAAGAAGTGGTTTCCACCAATAGCATAGGCGTCTCCATCTCCCATGACCACAATTACATGTAAATCTGGTTTTGCAAGCTTTAGACCCGTTGCAAAGGCCAAAGCCCTACCGTGTGTTGTGTGTAAGGTGTTAAAATCAGCATACCCAGGCATTCTACCAGTACAGCCGATGCCAGATATCATGGCAACTTTGTTTTTATCAATTTTTAACTTGTCTATGGTCTTTAAGATAGCCTGAAATACCATTCCAATCCCACACCCAGGGCACCAGACGGATGGCATATGAGAGACTCTCAGATATTTCTGAAGAGGATGCTCCTCTTCTCTCTTTTCTGTTGTTATCCATATGGCGAAATCAGGACAATGGGTTTCACATAGCTTACAATTTATGCATGCTTCTTCATCTATAATGCGGGGAAATCCATTGCTATCAATATCCATAACATTTTTAGGGCATATGTTAGCACAGATTCCACATTTTTTACAGTAATTAAAATTAATATTAACCTTAAAATTCTTTTTTTCCATGATTTAGTGTTAAAAGGATAAAATGAGCATTACGCCTTGTCAAGAAATCCCCTTGAGTTTATAATTAATTCATGGATGATACCCAACTTTTGGAAAGTTCCAGAAAAATAAAAGAAAAAATTTTCAGTGAATTTTCCAAGATTATTATAGGTCAGGAAGAGGTTATTGAGGAACTTATAACAGCACTGTTTGCAGGCGGGCATGTGATAATAGTGGGAGTTCCAGGACTTGCTAAGACACTTATTGTTAAAAGCCTTGCAAGCATTCTCGACCTCAAATTTTCAAGAATTCAATTTACTCCTGACCTTATGCCATCAGATATTATAGGTACTGATATTCTTGAGGAAGATCCGGAGACGGGACACCGTCGTTTCAGATTTATAAAGGGTCCGATTTTTGCTAACATAATCTTAGCTGATGAAATAAACCGAACCCCTCCAAAAACTCAATCGGCAATGCTGGAAGCGATGCAAGAGCTTCGTGTGACAGTGGGAGGAAAAACTTATGAACTGGACGAACCCTTTTTTGTAGTTGCAACACAGAATCCTATAGAACAGGAGGGAACTTACCCCTTACCAGAAGCACAGCTGGATAGATTCATGTTTGAAGTGAGAATAGATTATCCTGATAAAAATGAGGAGAAGAGAATAGTCCTTGAAACTACAGGACTAATCGAAAAAGAATTGAATATTATCCTTAAAAAAGAAGAGATTCTCGGGATTCAAAAGCTTATAAGAAAAATGCCTGTTCCCGAACATGTTCTGGATTATGCTATAAAACTCGTGAGGTCTACAAGACCAGAAGATGAAAGCGCTCCTTCCATTGTTAAAGAATATTTAAGTTATGGTGCAGGGCCTAGGGCATCACAGTATCTGGTTCTTGGTGCTAAGGCGCGTGCTTTTTTTGAGGGCAGAAATGTACCAAATACAGAAGATATAAAACAGCTTGCATTTCCAGTATTAAGGCACCGCTTGATCAGAAATTTCAGAGCAGAGGCTGATGAAATTACCACAGATAATATCATAAAAGAACTTTTGGAGAAATGAGTATTAGAGAAAAACTAGAGGTTCTTGAGTACAAAATATTACATGAAAAGGCTCAAAAATCTCGGGAATCCCGGGGCAGAAGAATAGAGGATTCTCCCTGCCCTATAAGGACAGAGTTCCAGAGAGATAGAGATCGAATTATACATTCTAAAGCATTCAGAAGATTAAAACACAAGACCCAGGTATTTCTCCAACCAGAGGGCGATCATTATAGAACAAGATTAACCCACACCCTGGAAGTATCTCAGATTGCACGGACCATAGCCAGGGCTCTTTTTCTGAATGAAGACCTTGTGGAGGCCATAGCACTGGGTCATGACCTTGGTCATACTCCCTTTGGCCATACAGGCGAGGCTGTTTTATCTACACTTCTTAAGAATTATGGTGGCTTTTACCACCCGAGACAGAGTTTGAGAGTAGTTGATATTCTTGAAAAGGATGGAAGGGGATTGAATCTTACTGAGGAAGTGAGGGATGGTATATTAAAACATTCCAAAGGATTCGGAGAAATCATAAGAAAAGATGACCTTCCCTTTACCTTAGAAGGGCAGATTGTTAGGATTTCTGATATCATTGCATATATAAATCATGATCTCGATGATGCAATTAGAGCTAAGGTTCTCCGGCTCGAGGATGTTCCAGAGCATCTACTCAACTTTTTAGGGAGAAAACATTCAGAAAGAATTTCCTCCATGGTTATGGATGTAATCGAAGAAACAAGAAGAAGAAATTATGAGCATATATCCCTCTCTGATGACATGGAAAAGGCTATCAAAGAGATGAGGGATTTTTTGAAGGAAAAAGTTTATTTTTCCCCCACCGTTAAAAAGGAAGCCCAGAAAGCCAGGGGAATAATTGAGTTTTTGTTTAACTATTATGTAAATCATCCTCATGAAATTCCATTTTATGAAAATGTGAGAAAAAGATTAGGAGATTACCCTCCTCACACAGCTGCAGCCGATTATATTGCAGGTATGACTGATAGGTTTGCAATAAAAATTTTTGAGGAAAAATTTATACCCCGTTCTTGGGCTGTCATTTAAGATGCAGGTCGCTCTCAGTGAGCTCCGAAACAGGTCCGCAAAACTTAAAGAAGCCCTGAAAAATTGCCATATTTGTCCTCGTAAATGTGGTGCTAATCGGATTTCTGGAGAGATTGGTGTGTGCAGAATAGGAAGTAAAGCAAGGGTATCCTCCTATGGTTTACATTTTGGAGAGGAGTCTGTATTGGTAGGGGGACGAGGTTCTGGTACTGTTTTCTTTGCCGGTTGTCCTTTGAGGTGTATGTACTGTCAGAATTACGATATCAGCCAATTATGTCATGGCCACGATGTGGAGATCAGGAGACTGGGAGAAATATTCCTGGAGATAGAAAGGACGGGGGCATTGAATTTGAATCTTGTTACCCCAACCCATGTGGTTCCCATGATCGTTGAGGCCCTCGAGTATGCTTTAGAACGAGGATTTAGCCTGCCTATTGTTTACAATACCGGTGGTTATGATTCTATTGAAACTCTAAAATTACTCGATGGAATAGTTGATATATACATGCCCGATGTAAAGTATGCCGGCAATGAAGTATCCCGTAAATATTCTTTATGTCCTGATTACTGGGATGTGGTGAGGATGGCCATCAAAGAGATGCACAGGCAGGTGGGAGATCTGGTGATAAAAGAAGGTATTGCCACAAAGGGACTCCTTGTGAGACACTTGGTTCTCCCCCATCGGCTGGCAGGTTCATTTGAAGTGTTAGATTTTTTAAAAAGTGTTTCTCCAAATACTGCCGTGAATATAATGGATCAATATTATCCGGCATATAGAGCCTTTGAGTATCCTGAACTTAAAAGGCGGATAACAAAAGAAGAATATGAAGAAGTTTTAATTTATGCACTCAGACTCGGATTAAGGGTGATAAGATGAAAGATATTCCTGGGCCGGTATGGCTCATGCAACCAATTCCATATTTCGGTGAGAGACTTAACGGAGATTGGTTTGTGGAAACCAAATATGATGGCTGGAGACTCCAGATTTTGAGATACAAAGACGGCAGAGCAGAACTGTGGGGAAGAAGGTTGGAGAAGAAGCCCAATTGGACTAATAAATTGAGATATCTTATATCGTTTATTGAGAAGATGATCCCCCCGGCAACCATTCTAGACGCGGAACTTTGTGCTGCGGGGGGAAGGAGATGGATACCAAGCCTTTTTGCAAAGAATAGAAAAAGTGAACCTTTAGTATTTATATTTGATGTGATTTATTTCAAGGGAGAGTTTGTGGGAACTCTCCCTCTTTACGAAAGGAAGAGAATACTTCAAACTCTCGTTCTTCATGGACCATTTAGAATGGCTACATATAAAAAATTATTTGACCTGGCTGAAGAGCTTAAACAGGCTTTGAAAAGAGGGGAAGAGGGAATTGTCATAAAAAAAGCGGATTCACCATATCTAATAGGAAAAGAAGCCCCAGAAGCAACTCATTATTGGAGAAAGATAAAGGGAACACTGGCAGTTTGAAGGAAAAACAATTTTGAAATTTAATTTCTCTGATTTAAAATATTCACATATGCAAATAAGAGAAATTGTAAAAATTTTTAAGTCGCTTCAAGATCCTACTAGATTAAGGATCTATGCGCTAATTGTCAAAGCAGGTCCTATCTGTGTATGTGAACTTGTAGAAGTCACCGGAATACCCCAAGCCACAGTTTCTCGAATCCTTGGGATTTTGAAAAATGCCGATTTAGTAGTGGATGAAAGGTGTGGAAGAACGGTATTTTACAGACTCAGTAATAGACTAATAAACAGAAAAATAAGTTCTCTTGTTACCGAGTATATAAAAGAAGATGAGACTTATGAAAAAGATATAAGAAAACTCAGAACTATTCATAGAAGGAGATGTTAATTTTTTCCTCGGATAAATATAAAAATAATAAATAATAATATAAAAGGAGGACGAATATGAAAGAGGTAAAAAAATTCCCGCCGCCAGATTCAAAATTTGCATACTGGCATGGGATACCAAGGGAACAAATTCCATGGTATCCCTCAGTAGATGAAGAAAAATGTATAGGGTGTAAGTTGTGTTTTGTCTCCTGCGGAAGAAATGTTTTTGATTTTGATGTGATGCAACATAAAGCTGTTGTCACTCGCCCTTATAACTGTATGGTAGGGTGTTCTACCTGCGCAACAATTTGTCCTTCTGGAGCGATCTCATTCCCTGAGAAGGAGATAGTTCACAAAATAGAAAAAGAGTTTCATATAATAGGTAAAATTCAGAAAAAAGCATTAGAGAAAAAATACAAACTTGATCTTGAGAGGGTGAGGAGAGCTGTCCTCGATGACCTCTCAAAAGTAAAAGTCAGTCGCAAATATGAATTAGTTGGTCATTTTTTTGATAGAAATGTCATCAATAAAATACGTGAGTTTCTGGAAGATAAAGATTGTGATATTGTGGATCTACATCTGGAGCTAGCTTCTATCAAAGGATGTTTCCGAGAGAAGGCACCTTCAGTTTTAAAATTTACCCTTGTTTCCACAAAATATGGTGATATCTCAGAATGCGAAAAAAATATTGAGAAGATATTGGATGAGAATAAAGTTATAATAGCTAATAAATCCTGATTTTTGAAATCGTCTCCTCCTGGTTTTAAAATTAAATTAGGTGAAAAAGATGAAATATAAAAAGTTTGGTAATACAGGACTTGAAGTTAGTGTTATCTGCCTTGGGACCATGCAATTTGGCTGGAGTACTGATGAAAAAACCTCCTTTAAGATTCTGGATAAGTTCTTTGAAGAGGGTGGTAACTTCATAGATACTGCAGATGTCTATTCCAGGTGGGTTGAGGGCAATCCTGGAGGTGTCTCTGAGAGAATAATAGGGAAATGGATGAAATCCAGAAATGTGAGGGAGGGGATTGTACTCGCAACAAAAGTACGGGGTAGGATGTGGGGGAGGTCCCAATGGTGAAGGATTGTCAAGAAAACATATCATGAAAGCGGTGGAAGATAGTCTAAGAAGATTGCAAACCGATTATATAGATCTCTACCAAGTACACTGGCCTGATTGGGATACACCTTTAGAAGAGACCCTCAGAGCTTTAGACGACCTTGTAAGAGATGGTAAGGTAAGATATATTGGCGCTTCAAATTATCCTGCCTGGTATTTAACAAAGGCATTGTGGATCAGTGATAAGTATGGCCTTCATCGCTTTGAAAGCATTCAGCCGCAATATAGCCTTGTATACCGGGAAGAGTTTGAGAAGGAACTTATGCATCTGGCCGAGGACCAAAAGTTAGCAGTAATCCCCCATAGTCCTCTTGCAGGTGGATTTCTTACAGGCAAATACAAAAGAAATAGACCTCTGCCACCTAGTCCCAGAGCAGAGACTATTAAGAGAAGGTTCTTCACAGAAAAAATTTTACTATCATAGAGGAACTTGAAAAAATGGCATTTAAATACGCTGCAAAGGTTTCCCAGATCGCTCTAGCATGGCTGCTTTCCAAATCGTACATAACAGCTCCAATAATTGGGGCAAACAGTGTGGAACAACTGATGGAGAATTTAGGAGCACTTGATGTAGAACTTGAGAAGGAGGATCTTAAAAAACTTGATGAGATAAGTAGCTGGAGGCAGTAATTGTTGTTGGAACATATAGTGGTTTACTCCGTACTAATATATGCTACTTTTGTATTTGTTGTTAACCTTATTTATCTGAGAAAGAAGAAATTAAAGTTCAAAGGAAAATTTGAAAAGATATCCGTTCTTGTCCCTGTGAGAGACGAAGAGAGGGATCTCGAGCTATGCCTTGAATCTCTTGTAAATCAGAACTATCCACTATATGAAATTATACTACTGGATGATAATTCTCGAGATAGAAGCCCAGAGATTATGAGAGAATTCCAGAGAAGATTTCCGGAGAAGATTAAGATAATTACATTTAAACCACTTCCTCCGGGGTGGACTGGTAAGAATTGGGCTTGCCATCAACTAGCAAAAATGGCCAACGGAGATTGGCTTTTATTCACGGATGCAGATACGGTTCATGCTATTGGATGCATTAAAAACGCATATATGGAAGCTGTAGCAAGAGGTGTTGATATGGTATCTTATATACCTGATCTTATCACCATCTCTCTACCAGAGAGAATAATTCTTCCTGTTATATATTTTGCATTCTATCTTCTTTTCCCTCTCCCACTATTTAAAAAAATTAAGGACCACAGGGCAGCATTTGCTATAGGCACATTTATCCTTATAAAAAGAGATATCTATGAAAGGATTGGAGGTCATAGCGCTTTGAAAGATGAAATAGTCGAGGATGTGAATTTAGCCAGACGTGTCAAAAAAGTTGGAGGAAGATTTGATCTTCTGGATGGCATCGGCATTTTTTATACTCGTTTCTACCATAATCTTAGGGAGATATGGGAAGGCTTTACAAAAAATTCCTTTGGTGCCTTTGGTTATAATTTGATACCTTATTTACTCTTCCTTTTTATGGCCTATGTGGTTTTCCTTGCCCCTTTTATAAAATTTACCCTAAATCCAGTATTTACATTTAAAAACCCTCTATTTATGCAGATTTTCTGGATATTACTATTGAGAACCCTTCTAGCCTTCAAGACGAGACACAGTGTATGGTCTATTATACTTCATCCCTTAATGGTTGCTTTCAGTCTTTTGTTTGCAATCAATTCTGTTTATAGAATAATAATGGGACTTCCTATTACTTGGAAAGGTAGAGCTTATAAATTGAAGGACTGATTTTTCTATTATATAATTTTCAGAGGAGGTGATAAGATGTTTAAAAGAATAGTATTGGTACTTGTACTTGGTTTGGTACTATCAAGCTGTGGCAAAGAAGAGGAGACTACAGGTCCAGGTGGAGAAGCAAGCTCCACAAGGCCAATTCCTATGGCTTTGAATAATCAATGGGTATACCTTGATATGCAAGATTCCACTTATGATACTTTGCAAGTGGTAGGAGAAATTGTATACAATGGAAACCAGGCTTATCAGGTGATTTTCACCAGTGAACCTGCTGATACATATCTTGTATATTATGATGATAATGCAGGATATCTTATGCAGGCTCTTACAGTGGAGTATGATACCTTCACCTTTAGTGTGGAATCCAGAATGCTCAAAATTCCTATAGTTGTGGGGGATAAGTGGGATGTATATACTATGGATACCACATTTCGGGATACTTCCTATACAACTCATGTGGAGGTACGCAGAACAGGTGAAGTTCTTGGTACTGAAGATGTTACAGTCCCTGCAGGTTCCTTTGAGGGGTGTTTCAAGATAAAATATACTCAAATATTCCGTATGACAATTACATCAAACTGGGGCAGTTTTACCTCTGCTGATACCACTGTGGATTATGGGTACATCAAAGATGGCGTAGGCCTTGTGAAATCTGTGGAAGATAGCACGGCACTGATTTTAACTGATTATTATCTCCAATAAATTTTTGTAAGTGCCCGGTGTGCAATTATAAATTCCATCGGGCACTTACTTAGAATCCGAAATGGAGTAAAGAATGGGTAATTATATATTTACATCTTCCTCCTCCCAGCTTATATGTTCTGCGCATTCATGAGGCCAGTGTTTAAGTAGCAGGAGGGATACAAAGAAAAGCCCCGCCAGTGAAAGTAGGATTGCAAGCATAATCCAGGTGTAGGTCTGGGTTTTGCCGATGGGTCTTTTTTCAGCCTCATTCATGATATACCTCCTATTTAAAAATTCCCTCCTTTTCAATTTTATTTATTATAAGGGTTAATAGTTTTTCCCTGTTAGATTTAGTCAATTGGAAAAGTTGAATCCGGGGATTACTTTTTACCCAATCAACAAAAGGTATTTTAGAAATAGCTGCAGTTGTTATAAAAAAGTAGTTACCTTCTACAATGGATTTTATAAAATCTTTGAATAGAGGAGAAAAAAGTTCCATTTTCCCAATTTCATCGATGATATAGACCTCATCCGTTGAAGGTGGCATGTACTCTCCAATGATTTCTTCGAGTATTTTTATATTTACTCCATATTTTCCAACTCTTTTCGTTGTATTAAAGGATTTATGTGCCAGTATGCCTTCTTTTCCATCAAGGGAACGGATTTTAAATCCCATCCTTTCGCCGAATTCTCTAATTTCCTCTGTGTAAAAACCTTTAGTTTTTACACCTTTCTTTTTTAAATACTCGTTTAATTTCTTAATCAGTGTTGTTTTCCCTATTCCAGGTTTTCCTGTTATTACTATTTTCATCATTAATAAATATACGATTCCTAAAGAAGATTTTCAATAGCCTTGAACATCCATGGCTTTAGATAGATAATAAAACCTCGGTATGAAGGAAAAAATATTCATAAAAGGTGCTCGGGTTCATAATCTTAAGAACATCGATGTAGAGATACCCAGGAATAAGTTTGTTGTAATAACGGGTGTTTCTGGCTCTGGAAAATCATCCCTGGCCTTTGATACACTTTATGCAGAGGGGCAGAGAAGATATGTGGAATCTCTCTCTGCATACGCAAGACAGTTTCTTGGTTTAATGGAAAAACCAGATGTAGATTACATAGAGGGTCTTTCTCCCGCTATTTCAATTGAGCAGAGGAAAGCCTCCAAAAATCCCAGGTCCACAGTCGCCACTGTTACTGAGATCTATGATTATCTGAGACTACTCTTTGCAAGAATAGGTATTCCCCATTGTCCCAATGATAATACTCCTCTCGAAAAAAGGAGTCTAGATGAAATTGTAGACGAGATTTTGAAGCTTGGACTAGGAATGAGACTGATATTACTCGCGCCTGTAATAAGAGGAAGAAAAGGAGAGTACAGGGAACTTTTTGAAAGATATTTAAGACGGGGATTCTTGAGAGCAAGGGTAGACGGAGAAATCTATGAACTGGAAGATCCACCAGTATTGGAGCGATATAAAACCCATACCATTGAAATAGTAGTTGATAGAATTGAACTTGAAGAGGATATTCGTTCAAGATTGGCTGAATCCGTAGAGACGGCTCTTAAAGAAGCAGATGGTATTGTGAAAGTTGTTACTGAAGAAGGAGAGGAGTTTGTCTTTTCTGAAAAATTGATGTGCCCAAAATGTGGCTTCTCCATGGAAGAAATAGAGCCAAGACTATTCTCTTTTAATTCACCCTACGGTGCCTGTCCTTATTGTAGTGGACTTGGTGTGAAGTATGAGATAGATCCTTCACGATTGGTTACATCCAGTGAACTCTCTATACTGGAAGGTGCCCTGAAGCCATGGGGTGAGCCCAATCCCTTTTTAAGAGATAAGCTCGAAAGGATTGCAAGGCACTATCATGTTGATTTAGACCTGCCATGGGCGGACCTTCCGCAGAAATTTAAAAATGTAGTTCTTTACGGTACAGAATATCCAGGAAAATTTGACCCTGAGAGACCCCATGCTTCTCAAGAATTTTACTTCTACGAAGGATTGATTCCCTATCTCTGGCGAAGATATTATCAAACTGAGTCGGATTGGGTGAAAGATGAAATAGAAAAATTTATGCTTAAAAAGGTTTGCCCTGCTTGTGGTGGCTCAAGATTGAAAAGGGAGGCCCTTTTTGTAAAAATAAGGGATCATTCCATCTGGGACATTGTTCAGAAAACTGTGGAAGAAGCTCTTGAGTTCTTTTTGCATCTACAACTTAGGGGGAGAGAATATATAATTGGAAAGCAGATATTGAAAGAAATTATCGCCAGATTGAGATTTCTCAAAGATGTGGGTGTCGGATACTTGACTCTCGATAGAGCAACAGAGACACTCTCCGCTGGAGAGGAGCAAAGAGTGAGATTGGCAACTCAGATAGGCTCCGGACTCGTGGGGGTTTTATACGTCTTGGATGAACCTTCCATAGGATTGCATCCCAGAGATATGCATAGGTTGATAGATACTCTCATAAATCTGAAAGAAATGGGTAATACTGTGGTAGTTGTTGAACATGACAAAGCTACCATTGAGGCTGCAGATTGGGTGATTGATCTTGGCCCAGGAGCTGGAGAAAAGGGAGGAAAGATTGTAGCCACAGGTACGCCAGAAGACATTAAAAAGAACAAACGGTCCCTCACAGGCCAGTATCTGGCAGGTTTGAGGAAGATCCCCATACCTAAAAAGCGTAGAAAACCACAGGGTAAATGGCTTGTAATAAAAGGAGCCCGGCAGAACAACCTTAAAAATATAGATGTAAAGTTTCCTTTGGGTTTATTCATTTGTGTTACCGGTGTCTCGGGTTCGGGAAAATCATCTCTAGTCGAAGACACACTTTATAGGGCCCTGATGAGAAGATTTTACGGCTCTCGAGAACCGGTGGGAGAACACGACAAGATAGAAGGTTTAGAGTATATAGATAAAGTTATAAATATTGATCAGAGCCCCATCGGAAGAACCCCCAGGTCAAATCCTGGAACTTATACCTCAGCTTTCACACCTATAAGAGAGCTTTTCGCCAATCTTAAAGAATCTAGAAAAAGAGGATATTCTCCAGGGAGATTTTCATTCAATGTAAAGGGAGGAAGGTGTGAAGCCTGCAAAGGTGAGGGATTTATAAAGGTGGAAATGCAGTTTTTACCCGATATTTATATTCCTTGCGAAGTATGTAAAGGAAAAAGATATAATAGGGAGACCCTAGAAGTTAAATACAAGGATAAAAGCATTGCTGATGTTTTGGATATGTCAGTAGATGAAGCCTACAAGCTTTTTAAGGATATTCCTCAGATTGAAAGAAAATTGAAATTGTTGAAGGATGTGGGTCTTGGCTATATCAAACTGGGCCAGCCAGCGACCACATTATCAGGTGGTGAAGCCCAGAGAATAAAACTAGCAAAAGAGCTTTCAAAGGTAGCTACCGGAAAGACCCTTTACATACTAGATGAACCTACTACCGGGCTTCATTTTGAAGATGTTAAAAAGCTGATAAATGTTCTTAACAAGCTTGTGGATAAAGGTAATACTGTTATTATTATTGAGCATAATCTCGATATTGTTAAATCTGCAGACTGGATAATTGACTTGGGTCCTGAAGGTGGAAACAAAGGTGGCTACATAGTTGCAGAGGGACCCCCTGAAAAAGTTGCAGAGGTGCAAGAATCATACACCGGTAGATATTTAAGGGAAGAATTGAAGGAGAAGTTTAAATGAGTCATTTGTTTGTAATGATGTTATTTTTAAAGTTACTAGTTTACCACGCAGGTTCTCTGAGTTTTCCCTTCTCGATTATAGAGAAAGAGTTTGAACGAGAGAAGGGCATTCAGGTAGAAAGAATTTCCGGCGGGTCTCGATATCTTGTTAAAAGGATCACAGAGCTTGGACTGGAACCAGATGTAATTGCAGTGGCCGATTATAAGCTGCTCTATAAATTAATGCCAGAATATATCGATAGTTTCTTTCTCTTTGCTAGGAATGAGATGGTAATTGCATATACGGATAAAAGTAAATACTCAGACGAAATTAATTCTGACAATTGGTACGAGATACTCAGCAGGAGGGGAGTGAGAGTCGGAAGAGCTGACCCAAAACTTGACCCCTGTGGATACAGAGCACTTATGGTACTTCAACTTGCTGAAAGATTCTATAAAAAATCAGGTATTTATGATAAAATATTAAAAAATTCTGGTGACAGATTTGTGAGACCCAAGTCTGTAGAACTTCTAGCCCTCTTGGAGGTAGGCGAAATAGATTACGCTTTTGAGTATCTCTCTGTTGCCAAGCAGCATAAATTAAAGTATATAACCTTACCCCCCGAAATTAATCTTTCCCAGTATTCCTTTGAGGAGTTTTATAATAAGGCCATGGTAGTGGTTGAGAATGACACGCTGAAAGGTGAACCCATTTTATATGGGATCGCACTACTTAATAATTCCAGAAATAGGGACGAAGCTGTGGCTTTTCTTAAATTTCTGTTTGAGAAAGGAAAAAAGATACTCTATGACTCCGGACAGCCGCCTCTCTCAGAGGTTGTGATTTTAAGATGATACTTGAAAAAATGAAAATGCTGGTTTATATTTTTGACACTAACAAAGGAGGTATAAAATGGGAAAGAAAGTGAGAATTGATCCAGATCTATGTGTGGGAGATGCTATCTGTACAGATATTGCTCCTGATGTTTTTGAAATGGGAGATGACGGCCTTGCACATGTTAAGGCCGGAATGGAATGTACAGGCGATAGAGAAGACGTCCAGGAAGCTGCAGAGCAGTGCCCTGGAGGTGCTATTATAATAGAAGATTCTGAGGAGTGTTAATTTAGAAAACACCCCATCCAACCACCCCCTCCTGCCCCAGGGAGTCTGTCCCCGCTCCCTGGGGTTTTTAAATGAGGAAAGTATGGAGAATTCGTGATGAGTGAAAAAAGTGCCAAAAAGATGTTTGTAGACCTGGCTAAGATTTATGTGAAGGCAGGTAGAGGCGGCGATGGCATGATACATTTTAGAAGGGAGAAGTATGTGCCACGAGGAGGACCAGATGGAGGGGATGGTGGAAAAGGAGGGGATGTTTATCTTATAGGTGATAGGTCTCTCAAGACTCTGCTTGATTTCAAATATAAAAGGCATTATGTGGCAGAGGATGGAAAAAATGGAGGACCTTCCAAAAAAACGGGAAGAAATGGGAAAAATATCTACATTAGAGTCCCAATAGGCACTGTTGTATATGATGAAGAATCAGGCAAAATTATTGGAGAGGTGCTGGAACATAATCAAAAATTGTTGGTTGCACGAGGTGGTAAAGGTGGACGGGGTAATGCAAGATTTGCAACCCCTGAAAACAGAGCTCCAAGAGTTAGGGAGGAAGGTGAACCAGGAGAAGAAAAAACCCTACGTCTGGAATTGAAACTTATAGCAGATGTAGGCCTTATTGGTTTCCCCAATACCGGTAAATCCACACTTCTTAATAAAATAGCAGGAACCTCCGCTAAAACTGCAGAGTACCCTTTTACCACATTGACCCCGAATCTGGGTATATACAGAGACGAAATTGGCCCATCATTTGCGCTTGTGGATGTACCCGGCATAATAGAGGGTGCACATAAGGGGAGGGGAATGGGACTTGATTTTCTGAGACATATTGAAAGAACAAAACTGCTGATAATCCTTCTGGATGCCACAAGTAAGAATATAAAGGGTGACTATAATAAACTTATGAATGAACTTAGATTATATAATGAAAACATGGTGCAGAAAGAAAGGATTATAGCAATAAACAAGATAGATCTGGTAAAAGATTATCCTCGATTGAATGTGGAAGAGGATGTATACTATATATCTGCTCTTAAAGGATGGGGCATTGATGAATTAATGGGAGGTATAAGGAAATGCCTACAAAGGATAAACCAAGAGATCCAGTAGACCAGATGTTAAAATCGAAAAATATACTGGAAAGGATGGACGCCGTGGATATTTTGCAGAGAAGAGGTGATAAAGAAAAAATATTGGAGCTTATTTATTCAGAAAGCTGGCATTTAAGACAGAAAGCCCAAGAGGCCCTGATTTCTTTTGGTGAATCTATAATTGAAATGGTAAGGCCGCTCCTTAATGAAAAATTCTGGTATGTAAGATCAGCGGCTATAAATATTCTTGGCGAATTAGGTGACACAGAATCTTTTTCCAAAATAAAAACTTTTCTTAAAGAGAAAAACGAAACGGTAAGGAATAGCGCAGCCTTGACCCTAATTAAATTACTCAAGAAAGACGATAAACTTAAAGAACAGCTGGATAAAGATGAAAGAATTCTTATTGAAAATATTCTCAAAAATCTGAAGGAATTCGAGCTTCTGGAGGTGCTCAGAACTGAGTGAGGTTTTTTAGTAAAAATCTGGATAGACTTTATAATACAGCTCCTACCTCCTTTAAAACACTTCTTCTTTTACAACTTCAGGAGTCTAATAATATTGTTGCATGTATCAGTGATGAAGAAGAGAGAGAGATTATAAAGGAAGAATTAGATTCTTTTCCCGGTGTCAGAGCAGTATTTTTTAACGGAATTTCTACTGCACATTTTATTCATGGTAATAAACACCACGTTATTCTCGCTGGAGACCCAGAAGAAACAGTTAATGCAGCGAAAGTACTTTCCTCGCTTACATTCAGGATTATACGCATCGGGGAAAGATTATCCATTGAACCGCTGTTTGAGTATTTGACAGAAATTGGCTATAGACGTGTGGGATTTGTCGAAGAAGAGGGCGAGTTTGCAAAAAGAGGCGGTATAATTGATATCTTCCCCAAAGGAGAAAAAGAACCTTACAGAATAGAACTTTTTGGCAATGCTGTGAATTCTATACGGATCTTTGATGTAGAAACGCAGAGGTCAAAAAGAAAAGTAAAAGAATTTATTCTTGAGGGCATTGTCAGCAACTCTACCAAGAATCATGTGTTGGTTCTTCAAGAAGTTAAAGGAATTCCACCATTTAAAATTTATCCGAACCCGGGTTATAGAGGGAATATTTCACTTCTTTTAGAAGAAATACATAGGTTAAAGGAGGAGGGATTCAGAGTAATATTTTTTACTACAGATGAAAGAAAAACAGAAAATTACAGGTCACTTTTCAACTGTGAAGTAATCAAAGGAAAAATATTTGAGGGATTTGTTTTTGAAGATGAAAAACTGGCAGTTTTCAGTGAGGCAGAGCTAAGAAGCTATGTCTCACATAGAAAATACAAGGTTCCCAGCTTTGGGGAAAAAATTGAGGATTATACCCTTCTTGTTCCAGGAGATTATGTGGTACACATGGATTATGGTATCGGGCAGTTTACAGGTCTTGAAAAAATTCAATTTGAAGGAGTGGAGTATGAGTGTATCAGAGTTAAATATAAAGATGGTAATGTTTTCGTCCCAATCCATAATTTGCACAAAGTTGAGCGATTTGTTCGAGATACAGATACTCCGCCACCCTTATCTTCTCTATCTTCATCCACTTGGAGAAAAAAACGTATCAAAGCTGAGATAGGTGTACTTAAATTTGCTAGGGATATTTTAAAAATCCATGCACTACGCAAAAGAAAAAGAGGTTTCAGATTTCTGCCAGTTCCGGAGATCGAGTTTAAAATCTGGGCAGAGTTTCTCTATGAGGAGACGGAGGATCAGAAAAGAGTTATAGACGAAGTTCTTGAAGACCTTGAAAGTGATAAGATCATGGATAGACTGGTAGCAGGGGAGGTCGGGTTTGGCAAAACCGAAGTTGCTTTGAGAGCAGCGGTGAGAGTTGCACTTAATTCAATGCAAACAATACTTCTCGTTCCTACGACTATTCTTGCACTACAGCACTTTAGAACCTTCAGTGAGCGGCTTATAAATTATCCCATAACAGTCAAGATGCTTTCACGGTTGACAGGGGAGCGAGAAAAAAGAGAGATACTGAAAATGCTCGAGGATGGAAGTGTTGATATCGTCATAGGAACACACATTTTACTCACCGAAAATGTAAAATTTAAATCTCCTGGACTTTTGATTATAGATGAGGAACATCGCTTCGGTGTTGAAGCTAAGGAAATTTTAAGGAAGAGATTTCCATTTATTGATACACTGAGATTGACAGCCACGCCTATTCCCAGAACATTGAACATGAGCCTAGGTAGAGTTTACGACCTTTCCGTTATCGAAACGCCTCCCCCAGGAAGAGAATCGGTAGAGACTGTGGTAGCTAATTTTGACAGAGATATAATTAAAGAGGCCATTACTCAAGAAATAGGGAGAGGTGGAACGGTCTTCTTCATACATAACAGAATCAGGTCAATAAGGAAAATTGAGGCTCTTCTGAAAGAACTCTTTCCCAACCTTAAAATTGGGGTTGCACATGCAAGGATGCCACGATCCCATCTTGAGGATATTTATATAAACTTTTATAAAGGAGAATACGATATTTTATTATCTACTGCCATAATCGAAGCAGGTGTGGATTTTCCAGAAGCGAATACTATCATTGTCAACAATGCACACCTTTTTGGTCTTGCGGAACTGCATCAGCTACGAGGCAGAGTCGGGCGAGGCATTAGAAAGGGGTATGCATACTTTCTGGTTCCGGAAAAAATAAGCACTGCCTCCAAGCGAAGATTAAAAACTCTTATAAAATACTCACATCTAGGATCAGGGTTTAAAATAGCAATAAAAGACATGGAATTGAGGGGAACAGGAAATATTTTAGGTAAAGAACAGCACGGATTCGTTAATATGGTAGGCTTTGATATGTTCTTTAAACTCCTTGAGGAGGCAATAAACGAATTGGAGGGGAGAGGTCGGGAAAAAGAGCCAGAGATCGTGGTGAAACAAGATGCTTATATCCCTCGTGATTATATAGAAGATGATGATGTGAGATTGTCTTTTTATAAAAGAATTGCCGAGATAAGGGACAAAGAAGAATTGGAAGAGCTGAAGGGAGAACTTAGAGATAGATTTGGACCTATACCCTCTGTTGTGGAGGAACTTTTTGAGATAGCTAAAGTGAGAATGGTCTTAAAAACAGCCGAGGTAGATAGGGTGGTAATCGAAAAAGACAGCATTGAAGTTTTAAGGGAGGGTAAAACAAAAAGATTTTCGCGGAGAATCCCTGTTGAAAATATTGTTTTATTGCTGTAAAATGGTAAGTAGAAGGAGGTAAAATGAGGTATAAAGACATTATTTCGGTTGCGTTTATTTTATTGAGTTTATCCTCCTGTGCGAAAAAGGAGAAAGGTAAAGTTATTGCTGAAATTGATGGTTTAAAGATTACAAAAGAAGAAATCGAACTTCAATTACCAGCTGGTACAAAAGATGATCCCAACGTTTTTGAAAATTTTAAAAAGGACTATATAAAAAAGGCAATCTTTTATAAGGCTGCTGAAGAGGAAGGATTTCTTAAGAGAGAGGATATTAAAACAAGATTAAAAATTGAAAAAATAAAACTCGTTTCAGAATCCTATCTCGATAACAAATTGTCTCCCATTGCAGTAAGTGAAGACGAAGTTGAAAAAATGTTCAATGAGTTTAAGGATTATTTCAATAAAGATGCAGAGCTCCTGATACTTTATTACAAGGATACCACACAGAGTTCCATGTATAAAAAGGTACTTAACTTACAGGGCTGGAGATTATCCCGCCAGATAAAAGCACTAATGAAGTCCAATGCTGTGGTGGGTATAGATACCATAAGGAGTAACCTGGGAGAGCTTTACCTCAATCTGGGTAAGGGTTTTGTAAAATCGGTGGCGAATTTAAAGATTGGGGAAATTACAGGTCCCATCTCCATGGATGGTTTTTATGTATATATAAAACTCCTGGGCGCGACTCAGGTAAAATATAACCCGGATGAGATAAAATCCCTTCTCAGGGATTATCTTTTAAACAAAAAGAAGCAGAGTGTGGAAGATTCACTTTATAATTATCTTCTAACAAAATATAGTGTAAGGGAGGTAACACAATGAGACATGCTATTGCCTTGGTATTCCTCTTCGGATCCCTGGTCTTTGCACAGGAGAATGTTGTTAAGGATAAAGTTATTGCCAGAGTCGGCGATGAGGTGATAACTCTATCCGAAGTTAATGAGCTTTATGAGCTTTATAAACCAAGATTTCCAAACGTAAGTCCGAAGGAATTGAAGGAGAGGATCTTGGACCAGCTGATAGAGAACAAACTTTTGCTTATGGAAGCAAAGAGTGACACCACAGTAACTGTTTCCGATGAGGAGGTGGAGCAGGCATTAGAAAACAGAATTAAGATATTAGAGTCCCAGTATGGTAAAGAAAATTTTGAGAAAGAACTTGAAAAGGAAGGGTTAACCAGAGAAAGTCTTAAAGATAAGTATAGAGAGTCTGTTAGAGAAGAACTCCTTATTCAGAAATATATTGAAAAAAATATTCGACCCAAAGTAAAAATAACCCCTAAAGAAATAAGGGACTTCTTTGAAACATATAAAGACTCTCTGAAAGAACCAGATATCGTCCATGTGGCACATATACTTATTGCTGTGAAACCAGATACCATAAGAGAAAAAGAAGCCTATAGCAGGGCAATGTCCCTATACACCCAGCTGGAGAAGGGTGCAAGCTTTGAAGACCTTGCATTACGTTATTCTGATGACAGAGAAACTGCGGAACAAGGGGGAGAACTGGGCTATGTCCCAAAGGTGACCTTTCCACCGGAAGTACAGAATCAACTATTCTCACTTAAGGTGGGAGATATATCACAACCTATAAGAGGAGACTACGGTTATCACATATTTAAAATCGAGGATAAGAAAGAAAATTCCATCAGGCTAAAACATATACTGGTAAAAGTACACCCCTCAGAGAAAGATTGGCAAGCTGCCTATGATAAAGCGGTTAAAATATCAAAAATGCTAAAGGAGGGTAAGGACTTTTCAGAACTGGCAAAGAAATATTCCGATGATTTGCAGACAAGAGACTTGGGAGGCGATCTGGGATGGATTCCCCTGACAGAACTTGATCCTGATATGAAAGTTTCCATATCCGGCATGAAGCCAGGAGATATAAAGATTATAAAAAGTGAGTTCGGATACCATATAGTCAAATTAATAGATAAGAAGGTAGGAAAAACACCGACTTTCGAAGAGGTATCTCCTCAGATACAGAGTCTACTTGAAAATCAGAAAATTCAGTATGAACTCACAAGGTTAATTGAAAGGCTTAAGAAGAAAATCCACATAGAGAAAAAGCCCATTGAGGGTTGATCTCTTTCTGAAAAGGCTTAGCATACTCAGGCGTAAGGAGGTAAAAGAAGCGTCTATTTTTCTTGAGAATAAGAAAATAAAGCCTTCTCATCGCCTCAAAGGTGGAGAATTACTTAAGATTCTAACTGGAGAAAGTGAGATTGAGCTGGAAGTTATAGAGATCCCTCTAGGAAATGTAAAGAAAAAAGAAAGGGAAAAGTATGTAAAGATTATAAAGAGAAAAAGGATTACTTCCAAAGAAAACAGGGATGAATTTTTGAAATGGGTGTTCGGAGACTAATATCTCTGGTCAGTATATTATTGTTTTCCTGTGCTTATTTTAATACTTTTTACAATGCCAAAACATATTTCAATGCTGCAGAGAGAGAATACAAAAAAGAGGGTAAATTAACCCCCGAGATAAGACAGAATTATAATAAGGTTATAGAGAAATGCTCAAAGATTTTGGAATTTTATCCCCGCTCAAAATATGTGGATGATGCAGTCTTCCTTACAGCGTTGTCGTATAAAAGATTGGGAGAGAGGGTAAAGGCAGAGAAAAAATTTAACGAGCTCTTTGAATTTTTCCCCGAAAGTGAATATATCCCGATGGCCCATCTGGAATACGCTGGGCTTCTTCTTGATCAGGAGAGATTTGACGAAGCTTTAGAAGAACTGAATAGAGCAGAAAAAATGGGGCAGAAGAGGGAAAGTGCTCTTTTGAAAGTGAAACTGTTTGTAGCTATGGGAAAATACGGAGAAGCGCTTGAAAACATAAAGACTTTACTCAATGATAAACTTAAAGAGGAGGAAAAAAGAGAACTTTTGTTACTTGGAGCTGAAGCTGCCCTTAAGAAAAAAGATTATGAAATGGCAAAATATTATTTGGGAATGTTATTACATTCAAATTTGAGACCATCTGAAAGATTCAAGACTCGTCTGTTGCTAATAGGAATTCTTGAAAGTGAAAATAAACTGGAAGAAGCATTGCAATCTACAGAAACCCAGGAATACGAGACTGCGAGTGAAGAATATAGAATTCTTGGTATTAAAAAAGCAGAAATTCTGGCCAAGAAGGGAGATATAAAGGGTGCAAAAAAAGTCCTCAGAGCCATTGCTGGAGAAAGAATTCGAGATACATCAATTGCCAGAGCTAAATTGATGCTCGCATCCTTACTGGAAAAGGAAGATAGCCTGGAGAAAGCTCTGGAAATTTACAATTCTCTGAAAACTAGTCGGTATTATTTTATACAAAGAGAGGCAATGACTAAAAAAAACACCCTTGAAGAGCTTTTGAGATTAAAGGATGATACTTTAAATGTTGACAAATTCAGACTGGGAGAAATATATCTTTTTCAACTTGAAAGACCCGAAGATGCCTATAGAGTATACCAGGAAATAGTTAATGAAAGTCAGGATGAGGAGGCAAGAGCAAAGGCTCTATATGCCATGTTGTTGATAGCCAAGCACTATTTAAATAATAATATTCTTGCGGACTCACTTCTGAATACGTTGAGAGAACATTATAAAGATACGTATTATGGAAGGGAGGCTATGCGTAAATTTGAAAGTGCTGAAAAGTAGAATATTCCTTGCTTTTTTATTATTCCTTATATTTTTATGTTTATCAGGATATCTTTTTTTCAAAAATTATTATTCCATTAAAAGTTCTATTGAGTCTGATTACTCTAAAAGACTTCGCGAAATCTCAGAAATTCTAGCCAAAAATACAGATTATGTAACCCTGTTACATGTTCTTGAAAGAAAAGAAGAGGGCCAGTTCCTTCTCTTACCTGAATGGCTTGATATCAGGGATAAAATGGGTCTTTCTAATATAATTATTCTGGACAGAGATGGCAGGGAGGTGTTCTCCCTGGTTGAGTCTGTTCCTCTTCCCGGAACCAGGAAAAAGAGGTTTGAAGCTATAGCTCCCATTATTTCCCCCCGTGGAGACACAGTAGGCTTTATCAGAACTATTGCAACACCAACTTTTCTTACTTCTTTTTATTCGCTTAGGAATAAACTTCTTCTTTTTTCTTTTCTTATATTTATAATATTTGCACTTATGTTTGTTTTTATGTCAATTCTCGAAAAAGAACATTACAAACTCAAAGAAAGACTGAACAGAGCTACAATATATCTCACCGCCTCAAGACTTGCAGGGGCTCTGGCACACGAGATAAAAAATCCATTGTTTGTGATCCGGGGTAATTTACAGCTCCTCAGAGCCAAGTCTCCGGATAAAAAATACATAGAATCACTTTTGGAAGAGATTGATAGAATCAATCAGATTGTCCTGAAATATGAAAAATTTGGTGAGGATGAGGAAAGGATGGAGTCAGCAGATCTTTCTCTTGCTATAGAACGTATTAAGGATCTGATGGATGACAGGCTGAGAAAGAGAGGTAACACTCTGGAAGTTGAGATTAAAGATAAAATAGTATTAAATATGCCGCAGGGAGTACTTCAACAAATACTTTTTAATTTGATTCTGAATGCATATGAGGCTATAGAGAGGCGTGGTAAGATCAGAGTGATAGGCAGTCAGGGAAAGGATCACGTGGTCATAGAAGTTATAGATAATGGTAAAGGAATTAAAAAAGCTGATTTGAAACATGTTTTTGAGCCCTTTTATAGTAAAAAGTCAGGAGGGACAGGGCTTGGTCTCTTCGTGGTTAAACAGCTTGTGGAAGAATTTGGGGGGATGATTTCCATATATTCCAAAGAAGGGAAAGGAACACGTGTTGTGCTTAAGTTCAGGAGGAAAAAATGAGAATCCTCATTGTTGATGATGAAGAAAAAATATGTTTATTATTGAGAGAATTCCTTTCTCAGAGAGGGTATGAAGTGCATTACACATTGGATTCAGGAAGAGTAGGAAGGATGCTGGAGAGAAATAATTTTGATGTGGTAATAACCGACCTGAAAATGCAGCCGGTGGATGGGATGGAGTTGTTGAAATTTATTAAGAAAAAATACCCAGAAACATATGTGATTATCATGACGGCTTTTGGAACCGTAAAAAATGCTGTTCAAGCAATGAAAGAAGGTGCATTTGACTATCTTGTGAAGCCCTTTTCCCTTGATGAATTGGAGATAAGTCTTAAAAAAATCGAGGATAAAATTAAACTGGAGTGGGAAAATAAGAATTTAAGAGAAGGGATCGCAAGAAAATACGGTGAGATCATTGGAAAAAGTGAAAAGATCAATGAAATTAAGGAATTGATAATAAAAGTTGCGCCAATGGATACCACAGTGCTAATAACGGGAGAAACAGGGACTGGAAAAGAACTCGTGGCAAGAAAAATTCACGAGATGTCTCCCCGATCCCCTAAGCCCTTTGTTGCCGTGAATATCTCAGCATTCCCCGATACATTGATAGAATCAGAGCTTTTTGGATATGAAAAAGGAGCTTTTACGGGAGCAAGTAGCCCAAAGCCAGGTCTTTTCGAAATAGCAGACGGGGGCACCCTCTTTATAGACGAAATCGGCGAATTGAGTAAGCCACTGCAGGCCAAATTGTTGCGAGTGCTTCAGGATAGAAAAATCACTCGACTAGGAAGTACAAGGGAGATAGAATTGGATGTTAGAATCATATGTGCTACCAACAGAAATCTCGAAAAAGAGGTAGTAGCGGGTAATTTCAGGGAAGATTTGTATTATAGAATAGCTGTTTTTCCTATACATTTGCCTCCTCTTCGGGAGAGAATTGAGGATATCCCACTCTTAGTAGAGCATATTTTAAGAAGACTGGGACATAAAAGGGGAATAGAGGATGATGCGCTGAGTAAACTTATGAGCTACGACTGGCCTGGAAATGTTAGGGAACTAGAAAATGTTCTTGAACGTGCGATGATACTTTCAGGAGGCGAAATTATAAAGGAAGAACATGTTTTATTGAAACAGGTTAAAGAAGATATTGACATCCCGAAGAGTATGAGCCTGGAGGAGCTTGAAAAGAACCTGATAATTAAAGCACTACAGGAAAGTGGTGGTAACAGGAAAAAAGCGGCGGAACTCTTGGGCATATCGAGGAAGATGCTGTACACCAGATTAAAAAAATATAACTTGGAATAGGTGTGCCATATGGAACATTTTAAGTGTACCTTAAGGGAACAAGTACTGGATGTATATATGCAAAAACGCAGAATGGGGCGAGTTTGTCACTTGGCAGTGATTTTGCAGAATAGAATAGTGGAAAAGGAGGTGTAAAAATGAAAAAGGTCTTCACACTAATAATAATAGGAACTCTGGTGATGATGTCATGTCAGAAACAGACAACAGCACCAGAGGAAACAGATAATGAAGCTATCTCTGAACTCATCAGTACCGTGTACGCACCAATGTTTGATTACGTGGCCACCGTAAATGATACAGCTCCTCGCCCCGATACTCTTGATTCAGGCACCAAATCCAATCCATGGAGAATTTTTGCCTGGGGTAGGGAGATATTGTACCATACCAGGGATATTTTGATACACATTGAGAATGATACAGCAACAGTAACGATCAATAGAGATCTTTATGGTAATATCCATATATTGGTTCAGGAACAGCCAGGAGATACCATTAAAGATCTCATAAAACCTCTCCATGATAAATCAGAAAGGATAGCAAGATTCGTGAGGATAGGTTCCCCTGATAGTCCTCACAGAGGCTGGGTCTTGGACGGGCTCTCCAATGTAGAAATTAATACACAAGACCTCCCTGATACCATCGACCCAGTTGAAATAGAGTATGTACATGTTATTGCTTTTGATCCTGTGGACGATTCTACAATAATTTTTGAAAGAGATTTTACAGATCCTCTAACACTCTGGAATGTGGATAGCATCCCTGTACTTCCACCAAATGCACTGGTTAAAATAGAATTGAAAGTTAAACAAACTAACCGGGAGGTGCTGGCATTCCTTCATTATAACACCCATAGATATCGCCATAGAAGAGATAGATTTGTGAGAAGCCTCGAAGATTCTACTCTGTTTGTTGGGTTCTGGAGAGTTCCCTATGACCCCGGGTTCTACCACGTGGGATTTGACATAATTCATTATAATACTTTCTTCACCGAGGATTATCCCTATGTCTCCAATGCATGGATATTCCCGTATAAGGTGACAGTGACAGAATGAAAAAGATATTTGTGATAATACTTATACTGGGTCTCCTCCCTAAAATACTCCTTGCCGGGCCTCGGGAGGAGGCCCAGTTGCAACTCAAGCTTACAAAGGATTATATAAGCGATATAAAGCCCGTGGTCAGTAGAATAAATTGTAGAAAGGCTCTCGAATTGCTTTATTCATCAGAAAACTTATTGATGCTAGCATATTACCGTTTTACTCAGGGGAAATATCTGGAAGCACTGAATTTTGCCAAAGAAGCATTGACAAAGGCAAAGCTTTCATTTTCTATAAGTAAAATATATATCAGAGCACGTGTAAATTTAATCATA
>Ga0190304_1000015_pt1 | contig 72708 bp, 77 predicted proteins | sample 48700712_MG_FD_161670 | JGI IMG/M metagenome (GOLD analysis project Ga0190304, IMG submission 161670) | Hydrothermal vent sediment bacterial communities from Southern Trench, Guaymas Basin, Mexico - 4870-07-1--2_MG | ecosystem: Environmental > Aquatic > Marine > Hydrothermal vents > Sediment ...
AGTCTGGAGCCAATGTTATGGTTGAGAAACCTATGAGTAGAACTTATATAGAAGCTTTAGAGATAGTTGAAACCGTTAAGGAAACTGGAAAAATGTTCCAGGTCAATGAAGATTATGTTTTCGCTGGAGGATTTTATCAGTTTCATAAACTGGTTGAAGCAAATATAATAGGAGAGCCTGGATACCTAATAGTTCCTTGCTCTCATAGTGGACCGGAGGAAAAGGAATGGTTCTGGTCTCCTGAGATTGGTGGCGGAGGATCATTATTAGATCTAGGTTCACATGCAATAAATGTTGCATGGTTTCTAATAGGTTTTGATAAAAAACCAGTTCTTGTAAAGGCTGAGAAATTTACAGGTATTACTATAAAAAGTAGATTTCGATATATTGCAGGAACGTTTAGGAAAATAAATGTTGAGGATGATGCCCATGTTTTGATAAAATTTGAGAATGAAAGAAATGGTTCATGGACGACTGCACTAATTGAGGCTTCCTGGAGTGGTTGTGAATATGAGTGTACAATGATGTTTGGCTCGAAGGGTATTTTAAAGGTAAAAGGTGCTGGAGAAAAAGCTATAATTGATCACATAGATTATCTCGGTTCTAGGAAAACTATAGAGGTTTCACAGAAACTAATTTTTGAAAATACAGCTATATGTGAAATTTCAAATATGTGCAAGTGTATAATTAATGGAAGAAAATCATTTCTAAATGAAAAAATTGGGGCTGAAGTTATGGCTATCATAGATTCTGCATATTACTCTGAAATAAATGGTAGAAAGGCGGTCACCCTAGATGAATTTAAACAATTTGCAGTGAAATTAATCGAAAAATATGGAGAAAAAGCTTCAGATGAATTTATAAAAATGAAAGTAAATCATTTTGCATCTTCTAAATAATCTTATTCTTTGCTGATCGATTTCAACAGTTAGAAAGGTATTCATTTAGCAGGGAATGTAATACTGATATCTATTGAAAAGAAAATAAATCTTAATTATTTTTCAATTATATCATATAGTATGGGACCTTCAGCATCCTTTGGTATAGGAATATTAGATAGATAGCATAATGTTGGAGCAACACTTGAAAGTGATATCGATATAGGTCTTTTATATCCCTTCTTAACTTTCGGCCCCTTTACTATAAAGACTGTTTCAATTGTACCGATTCTAGTTCTTACCGATGGTAGAAATGCGCCATGTGTACCAGTTACTAACCCCCATATTGGATGTCTCGATATAGTGGCTTTATTAATTTTAGAATACATTGGTACATTATAGCAAAATATTATGTCTGGATCTCTATCACCCCCCATTCCCAAAATCTTAGCATCCTCCTTTCTACAAACTAATGAGAATACTGGTTCTCCCGTTATTGGATTTTTTAGATTTAGTAGTATATTTATAATCTCATCTCTCATTTTTTCATATTCCTCACCAGGTTTAACTATACCGTTAGGATCTCTCCCTCTCAAATTTATCCATACGCCTTCCGCTACAAATATTGCTTTAGTTTTAGACCAATTTATAGATCCGTCTGGATTTCTATATAAATATCCTTCCTTCTCTAATATCTCATTACCTACATGATATACTATGTTAGCTACATGTCCATGATCTCCTACAACGGAGATTATTGTATTTCCATCATCGACAGTCTCCAGAATTTCTGCTATCATTCTATCACATATCCCATAGAATCTAGCATATAACCTCCATCCTTCATCTTTCCTATTCGAATCAAATAAAGGATGAGTGGGATCTATTAAATGAAGTGTAAAGTGTTCGAAGAAGTCGGGGCCATGCCATTTCATTATAAAAAGTCTCCAATCATATTTCTTAAGAAGATATTTAGCAACCCTAGTATACCAGTTAGCTTGATATTCTTGCTCCTCAATAAACGTCTCAGTGTCAGATGCTCCGCTTACAACTATTGCTTGTTCTGTCGGTCTATGAAGATAAGGGCCAAATATATCAATTAATTCTCTAGCTAACTCGGAGGGATAAGCCCAACCTTCCTCAGGGTAAATTTCTGAAAAATATATATGTATCTTCCTTCCATCAGGAGATAATTCTATCACCTTATATCTAAAATAAGCATATGTTTTCTTACCATGAAGTTTAAAACAATATTTTATCCAATTACTCCATTCACCTCTCTTTGCCTCACCGAGTTTCTTCATATAATTTTTTTCAGAAAAAAGAAGAACTTTACTATATTTCCCATCTTCTTTTTCAATTAATCCATAAAAAATTATAGTTTCCTCCCTTGTCTTAAGCGGTATTTCTATTTCTAATAAATCTCTTCTTTCTGGTAAATTTCTCCAGTTAATAGCATTCCTAATTTCAATTATCGTTAAATATTTCTTCAAATATTCCGGAAGTTCTTCGACTTTCTTTACATTTGTATAGGCATGAGCATTTGCTATGCAAAAACGACTATTAGGACCCGGATATCCATCTTCCCCGATATGAATTACATTCTTAATATTTATCGGATAGGATTGAGGATAATCAATAATAATACTCAGTTTTCCGAGTTTATCAACTACCTGCCATATTTGCTCAGCTCTACAATACTCTGATGAAAAACCAAATACAGTTTTATCAAGTGAAGTTCCAGGAATATGTATCACATATTTACATCCATGTTTTGACGAAGGTGTACCAGTCGCTATTGTTGCCCAATTACAACCTGTCTCAGTCGGCCAGTAAGGCAATGCTCTTGAATATGATCCTTCCTCCATCAATTTCTTAAATGTTGGTAATCTATTCATCTCAACAAGTTTTTCAATAATAGTTGGTATTAAAGAATCTATACCTATTATAACTAATTTTCTTTCCATGCCTACCACATTATTTTAAATAATGTTAAATAAGATATATAGCAATTATTATTGTTTAAAATAAGTTTAATAATTTTAGATGATGAGGAGCAATCTATCCTAAAACTATAACGATTAGCATGAGAAATGAATTTATATATTTAGCCATTCTATATTAAAATTATGATTTATAAGGATAGATTAGGAAAAGTCATGCTTAAACGTTTTAAAAAACCTATACTTTTACCAAATAAGAAAAATTGGTGGGAGAGTAAAGCTGTCTTCAATCCAGGAGCAGTCTATGAAGATGGAACATTTTATCTTCTTTATCGAGCGGTTGGAGAATATGAGAACTATATTTCTAGATTTGGTCTTGCAGTAAGCGAAGATGGATTTAACTTTACTAGAGTTAGTGATGAACCAGTATTTGTGGGAAAGGAATGGTATGATAGAGGTGGATGTGAAGATGCTAGAATAGTTAGGATCGGAGAAAAATTCTATATAACTTATGCTTCATTACCTAGATCCCCTGCTGAAGTAGGTCCTATAAAAGAAATACTTCAAAAATTAAAGAATGATATATATTATCCTAGGCTACATGTTCCCTCTTATACTGCCTTGCTAACTTCATGTGATCTTAGAAAATTTGATAGACATGGAGTTGTAACTCCTACAGATATAGATGATAGAGATGGTATATTGTTTCCAGAAAAAATAGATGACGAATATATCCTACTACATAGGCCTACTGAATGGGTGGGAGAGAAATATGGCACAGATAAGCCTAGCATCTGGATCAGATTTTCGAAGGACTTAAAGATATGGTATAATGATAGAGTATTGCTTAAACCTAAGTTTAAATGGGAAATAAGGAAGATAGGTGGAGGGCCTCCACCCTTAAAAATAGATAAAGGATGGCTGATGTTTTATCATGGAGTCGACGAAAAGTTTGTGTATAGAACTGGTGTAGCTATGCTAGATATGCAGGATCCAACAAAAGTGATTGCGAGGCTTCCTTATCCCATTTTAGAACCAGAAATGGATTATGAAAGATATGGCGACATACCTAATGTAGTCTTTCCAACGGGAAATATAATTATCGACAATACAATTTATATTTACTATGGCGCTGCTGATAAAGTATGCTGTGTCGCAACAATAGATTTAGATGAAATAGTAGGCGAACTTCAAAAGCATAGTACTTTATAGATCTTAAAATGAAGAAACATTTCTTTATTCTAACTTTTTTCGCCAAATATGTAAAAATTCTACATCTTTCACCCTTATTTTTATGGCCACTTATGGTGAAATTATGAGAAAAGTTTATGGAAAAGTTGTTGATAATAAACTTGTAATAGGTAATGGAAAGCTGGAAATAGGATTTGATAAAAGCGGTAGATTAATAAGAATTTTAAATAAACAGAGTAAAAAGGAGTATATTAGTGATAGATATGTTAAATTGGTTGGTGGCGGTCCAATATTTTGTTTAACCTTCTTAGACGACTTGACTCCAAAAACAGTATATCCTACCAAGTTAGAAGGCTATACGTTTAAAAATTATCAATCCCAAGCAGAATTAATTCTCAGATATAATATCAATAAAGTAAATATTGAATGCAGTATTCTCATTAAAGATGAAAGTGAATTAACATTATGGAATATAAATGTTGAAAACAATTCGAAGAAGAGAATAGTTGAAATAACCTATCCACTTCTTTTAGGTATACGTATAGGTGAAAAATATAGTGATGATATACTAGTCAGACCGAATCGATATGGAGAAAAAATATGTAATCCATTTGAAAAAACGTTTGATCCGATCATTAGATATCTAGGTTCTGCGTCGATGATGTGGATGGATCTATATGATCCCTCAGGCGGATTATATTTGGCAAGCTATGATAAAACATTGATTATGACAGATCTAGAGGTAAAGAAGATTTATCATGGAATAAATGCACTAATATTCTCGCTTAAAAAATATATTTATATTTCAGTTGGTGAAAAATGGGAATCAGAACCATATGCAGTTGGAATTCATTTAGGTGATTGGCATTGGGCGGCTGATAGATATAGAAATTGGGCTAAAACATGGATGAAAAAACCTAGACCCCCAAAATGGTTAGTGGAGTGTAATGGATTTCTTGAAATTGTTAAAAAGAGGTTCGGAGAAATGCCTAACCTATATAGATTGGCTAGACAATTAGGAATTAACTATCTATCTATTGCTGGACAAATGATCGGTGAAGGATGCTGTAATCGATTCTACTATCCAGATCCTATGCTTGGTTCAATTAATGAATTAAAGAAATCTATTAATAAGATTCATAAAGAAGGAGGACATTTAACCTTCTATATTAATGGTCAAGCACTTAATCCAAGATATCCAAGCCTTCCTAAAAAGTATAGAAGAAAAATTCCTAAAAATATACTAATTCCGAACTGGGAGACGGAATATAAAGACTATGCTATAATTAGATATGATGGCTCTTATGTGGGGCAGTATCCCATAGACCAGTTTCCATTCATCGATGGTAGTGAGAAACAATTTGATTATCCATATGCATATTATATTATGTGTCCTGCCTCCAAGGGATGGCAGAACTATCTTAAATATTGGGCTTTAAAATATGTTAAGGAATATGGAGCAGATGGAATAATGATAGATCAAATTGGTGCTGATGAGCCTAAATATTGCTTCAACTTTAAACATAACCATAAACATCACGGTATATGGGTTCAGGGATACTGTCAACTATTGAAAGAGATTTTAGAAGAGGGAAGAAAGATAAATAAAGATTTCTGTCTAGGTTGGATCGAGGGATGTGGAGATGCTTATGGACAATATGTTGCGTCTCATCTAACTCACGGTGAAAGTCATGTAGTTTTATTTGAAAAATGGGGTTCAAATGCTTCAGGTCTCTGGGCTAAATACCCTTATCCAGAAGTATTTAGATATACTTTTCCAGAATACATAGTTTTTGGTGGAGGTTCAATAAAAGGTCTAGAGAATCGCAAACGGGTACTTAATAGAATTTTCTTAATGGGTGAGAAAATCAATGTTTATTATGAAGAAATAATAGAATCTCCAGTATATAGTGAATATACAAGAGATGTGATTAATTTAATGAATAAAATCAAATCTTGGCTTCATTTCTCTATATTTAAAGATACTATTAGACTTAGAAAAATTCCAAGTAACGTGGAAGCTAAGATCTTTGAAAGAATAGATAATAGAGGTATATTAGTAACTCTGCTTGATGATCGTCCTGAAAAAACTCCTTTCAACTTAAAAATAGATTTGAAAAACTATAATTATAAAGATATAGATGTAATACTATATACATTAAAAGATAGAATAAAAAGATTGAAATATAGGATCGTTAAAAATAACATTTTATCCGTTAAAGTAGAATATCCTCAAGACTTTCAAGATTCCTCCATAATATCAGCTATAACTATCTCATTCTAGAAATATAATGCTTTATTTCTCCTATCAAGATAATGGAGACGTTCCATTTATAATCCACATATAAGATAAACCTATATTCACAAGATTTTAAATACTATAAGTAGATGGTGGAATGGGAGATAGATATTCTATATCTAATGTTAAGACATATATAGATCTTATCTTTTATCTTAAATATGAAAATTTCTAGATATAGAGTATTTTATGTTATTATAGATCAACTAGCGGGACATTGGGAAGATAGCGTAAGGATAGAAGGAACAGACCTTCCACCAGTAAATGTTAAAGGTTATCATGAAAAAGGCTTGATACCGAACATCTCTTATCTTATAAATAATGGTTTATGGGTTAAGAGAACATGGAATAGAGGTATATGTGACACGGCTCATGGAATGAAATATCTCTCTACAGGAACCTATGATATGAATGCTAATATAGGGTTATTTGAATATCTTTATAGTTTAGAAATTAAGACGTCTGTATTCACTACTCAACCATGGGGTAGTAAAGGATATTTTTATATTCCCGGTAATTTAATCAGTCTTCCAGGATACTATAGACCCTATATGGATGATTATCTAATATGGAAGTTATTTGTAGAACCATATTTAGATTCGCAGAAGGATTGGGGTGCAGTACATTTCTATCTACCAATAAACGATTTAATTTCCTTTTGTCCATCTTATCAAAAGTTTAATCCTCATCCAAGATCCTCTAAACATGCCTATATGCTATATTTAGATAAATTGATTGGAGAAATTATAGAATTTCTGAAAGTTAAGGGATACTGGAATGATACGATAATTGTGATAGCATCCGACCACGGATATCATCTAGGTTGTTCGGTTGCTAGGGAAAGAGGAGCTAAATCAGTTAATTGGTGTGCTGATCACCCAGAACCTTACGACTGTTATATATGGGATTTCGATAATGATAGAAATACGGAAAAATACTCGGGAGGTCCTAGAAGGACAACATTTATAGTTTCAGGTGGCGCATTAGATGACGAGTATAAAGGTAAAGTAATAGAAGAAGCCGAGATAATAGATGTAGTACCTACAATAGCCAAACTTTTAGGGATAGATTATTGTAATATCTATAAGTGTGAAGGAAAAAGTATATTATAATCGTGGCTTACATTTACCTATCAAATATTCAATAGTCTCGATAGGTCAATATAATGATTAAGATAGAGACCATTTTAGTATGTTATATTAAAAGCATTCTAATCACAGACATTTATGACATTTTATTCTGCAAAATATTCTCTCATCGATTCCATATATTTAGTAATTTTTTATCATCTACCACCTTAATTGGTAGTCCTCCATAGTCTGAAAACATACTATATTTAAACCTTTTATCACATCCATTTACCAGACTTCCCTGCCATCTCTCATAGTATTCCCGCAAAACATTTATTTTCTTAAATTTATATACAAGTCTAATACCTTCTACCGATTTAAAACTTGAGATCATCATAGTATTTCTATTAATTGTCTTAAATTTTCTAGGTGAATTACGTCTTTAAATCTATATTTACTATTTATTAATATTGTTGTTATATGTAGCATTCTTGCTGGTATGTAATCATACACACTATCTCCTACCACTATCACATTTTGCGGTTTCACATTTAAAACTTCTATTACCTTTTTTAGATGATCTGGATGTGGCTTCGGGTTAAATACATCGTTTCTTGCTACAATTGCATCGAAAAAGTTTTGTACTCTTATCTTTTGTAAAGTTCGTTTAGTTAGCTCAATACTACTAAATGTAAATAAACCCATTTTAAACTTATTTTTCAGATATGTTAATACCTCCATTAGATGTTGCTTAGGACGACTATTTTTTAGAATTAAATATCCATATTTATCTATATATTCGTCTACTATATTTATGTAGAATTCTACTTTATCTGGATGTTTTTTCTCAGCCCATTTTTTAACCTTGCTTCTAATAACGTAGAACATATCTATTTTACTGAAAAGATTTTCTGGAACATCTAGCTGAAAAAGTTTTTCAAGCAACTGATTTTTTATTTGAACATAATATTTCTTAGGCCAGATTACTTCGGTTAATGTTCCATCTAAGTCAAATATAATTGCCTCATACATTTACATCAATTTTTTAGGCAATTTTATCAATGGATGTACTTTTTCAATATAATTACTTAAAACCTTCTCCCAGACATTTCCAATAGCTATCATCGTAAACACCCCCTGTAGCTTCGCATTAGCTTTATCAATAATTTTTATTAAAGCCTTAACAGTCCTACCTGTACGAATCAGATCATCTACAATTAAAACTTTATCTCTCTTCTTTAACATTTTTTTAGGGACATATATAGATGTAATCTTAGGTGGACTAAGCATGAAATATGTTTCCTCATAATATTTCTCTACACCAATGTCTCGATAGGGCTTAGCTATGACAAGCTTCGATTTAAGAATATCCGCAATATATGTTGCTAACGGAATACCATCAACAGAGACGGTTAAAACATCATCTATATCACTATTATTATATAATTTATATGCCTCCATAGCCGCCATTCTTAATAAATTTACATCATATATTATGTCAAGTAAACCTACATACTCTCTATCAACAAATTTAATCCTCTTCTTAATCAAGCTCTCTAAAATATTTAATTTACTAATCTTATCAATTATTTCTTTAGCCCTATCAGCACCTGGGACAACATCCCCTTTAACATATCTACAAATCAATGCAGAAGGTATATTAAACATCTTTTCTAATTCTCTGTACTTGTAAAAGTTCTTTATGATTCTAAGTTGAGTTAAGGCAACATACCTTATGTCTATACCTCCTTTCATACAATCTACCTAATTCTAATATATTTTGCTAAAAATAATATAAAAATCTATCTATTATATAAAATATCTTAGATATAAATTACAGAAATGTATAAACATTGGTATATAACGTTAATATTGATAGAAACATTTTAATTAAACATATACATTAATTTAATTAGATGATGTTAAGGCATTTATCTGAGTAATGATGAATCAGAGTTAAACTGACTATATATAATCAGTTTCTCTGATTAATTGATCATCGAAAATAATAAATATTTTCTAAACTTAACTTATGAAGATTGGTATCCCTTTAATATTGCATAACATTATTGATAAATATGGTTCTATTATTATTAGTAGAATTAGTCTTATAGTATCTGATATCATTCCTACTTTAAACATAGACCATGTTTTGATATACCTAGATCCGTATACTATTGCCATTGGCGGTGTTGTTGATGGAAGCGCACTTGAAATGGAACAGGCTAACGCTGCAGAGATAACTGCTGGTAACGGATTTATTCCAGAACTTATTGCTAGGCTTGTAGCTATAGGTACAGATATCATTGACGAAGCTGTATTTGATGCTGGATATGTTATTAGAAATCCAAGTAACGCGCTGATTGCAGTGACACTCCAAATATCCAGTCTTATATTTAACTCCTTTGTGATTAATATTACAAGCCATTCTGCAAATCCGCTATTGCTTAACCCATATCCTAATGTTATTCCCCCGCCAAATAAGAAAACTACGTTCCAGTTAATACTTTGAAGTAGTTCGTTCCACTCTATAATCTTTTTATTATTTATAGATAAAATAGTGCTTAATAACATTAGTATTATTACTGGTGCAGCTTCAGGTAAAATATTTTTTATTACCCGATATAGCCAATCTAGATTTGGATAAGTATTTGAGATTAATAGCATTATTCCCGGAAGCATCCATAAAGCTAATGTTTGTATAAATAGAATTAACACTACTTTTTCTTGAATTGTTAAGGGACCCATTTCTAAAATTTTTCTCTTAATCTTTTCTCTATCAATTCTCAGCTCTTTTATCTCTGGTCTAATTATTTTGAAGACAATTATCCATGAAATTATTAATCCAAGTATTGCTTGAGGTGTACCTACAATAAACCAGTCCATAAATGTTAATGATATTGATACATTGTTTTCAAGATAATATTTTGCAAACAAATTTGGTGGTGTACTTATCAGAAGAAACATTGCTCCAGCAGTTGCTGCTTGGCCTAATGCAAGCATAGTTGCCTCACCATATCTACTACCCCTCCTAAATCCAAGAGACCTTATATATGCTAATACTAGTGGATATACTATTGATGTGGATGCAGTTATAGATCCAGTCGTTGTTAAAATGAATACTGGCAAGCATGATACGAAGAAAGCCGCTATCATCGGATTATTCCCCTTATATATTATCTCCATTCTATATGCTATCCTCTTATCTAAACCCCACTTATTAAACATTTTTGCCAGTATAAATCCACCCATAAATATCCATATAATTGGATGCATAAATGCTTGTAAAGAAGATTTCCATTCAACTATGCCTATCGGAGACAAAAATAATGGTGCAAGCAACCCTGTTGCTCCTAGGGGCACGCATTCAGTAACCCACCATATAGCTATCCATAGGAGAAGCCCTAAAGTATATTGTGGAGCTAGGTCAAATACTTTGGCTTTTTCCGCCGCTATTGACATATATGGTAACTTTGGTAGAAATATCGTTATTAGAAATGCTATTGGTCCAAGTATTAGTCCTATTCTTCTTCTATTCATAGATTATCCCGAAACCCTTCAATATTTTACAATCCATATATAGTTTAAACTATATATGGATTGCTTAGTGTAATTTACACTCGATTATCCCATAACTCTTATATAAAATATTTTAGATATAAAAAGTGTTTCAATGTAGTGAATTGTAGGAGATGTTAAAATGCCTAAGGTGATTATAAAGCCATATAATAGGATTATTAAGTGTAAGACTGGAGACCTACTGTCTCATGTAATTAAGAAGGCTATTCCAAACTTTCCTACACCATGTGGTAATAGAGGTTTCTGTGGAAAATGTTTGGTAAGAGTTTTGGAGGGAAAATTAAGTGAAGTTACTGGAAATGAGAGATTACATAATCTTAAAACGGGAGAAAGACTTTCATGTCAAGCAAAAGTTTTATCAGATCTTGTTATAGAAATACCCATATTCGAACAATATAAAGCATTGATATCTGGATATGAACCTAAAGTAGATGTAATTACCCCAATTTTAGAGAAAAAATTTGTTGAGGTAAAATATTCTACATATCATAAGCCTATACCGGTCGACAAGATTTTATTAAAGAGTATTGATGCAGAAAGCCTTACGGGAAAATGTATAGGAAACCTGGTTTATGCAAAGAATTTTTCTAGAATTACTATATGTAAGAGGGGGAAAAATGTTACTCATATATTGAATGGATATAAGAAGATATATGGATTTGCGGTAGATATAGGGACCTCTAAAATAGCTACTTATCTAGTTGACCTAGATAGTGGTGAAACTATTTCTGAAACATATATACCTAATCCTCAGACAAAATATGGAGACGATGTTATTTCCAGAATTACTGCAGTGATAAACGATGTAAATACATTGTATGAGATGCATAGAATGACATTATCTTCTATCGAGAAGATGATTATAGAAATGGCTGAGAAAAACGGTATAGAAATCAAAAATATTTTGGCTGGAGTAGTCGTAGGAAATACTGTTATGATAAGCATATTTTTAGGCTTAAATCCAGAACCTATAGGCAGATCTCCATACATTCCATATCTTTCTACGAAAATAGAAGATTATGGAGATAGATTCGGCTTCAACTTATTAAGAGATGCATGGATATACATTCCTCCAGCCATAACAGGATTCATAGGAGCTGATGCAATAGCAGATATCGTTACAACCTTAATGATAGAAGATATTAATAAAAATATTCTTATAATCGATATAGGTACAAACAGTGAAGTAGCATTAATAAGGAATGGAGAGATATTTGTTGCATCCGCCCCTGCGGGTCCAGCTATAGAAGGAGAACAAATATCTTGTGGAGTAAAATCTTTTAATGGTGCAATATATAGGGTTAGGATTGAGAAAGATGGAGTGAATTTTTTACTCTACGGCGAAACCCCATTAGGACTATGTGGTTCAGGTATAATAAGTCTGGTCTCGGAAATGCTTAGAAAAAATATTGTATCCAAAAATGGTAGATTCTATGGTGATAAAAGTTTCTTTGAAATAGTTTCTAAAAATAAAAGCAGTACAGGTAGACCAATAACTGTTACCCAGAGAGATTTGAGAGAAATCCAGAAAGCTAAGGCAGCTATATCGAGTACATGGAGTTTACTATTAATGAAAAATAATTTGAGCATTAATGATATAGATAGATGTTATATTTGTGGATCCTTTGGCTCAAGCCTAGATTTAGATGATGCTATAAATATAGGATTAATACCTAAAATATCCTTAGAAAAAATATTTGTATTGGGAAATGCCGCTGGAATTGGTGCAAAATTAATGTTAATATCTGAAAAAGCTAGAAAGATAAGCGAAGAAATTGTAAGCAAAGCCAAGTTTATAGAACTTGCTTCAGATAAGAATTTCATGTATACATGGATTAGGAATCTAAACTTTCCTTAACATATTTTTCAAGCATTCTTCTTAACCCATCCTCTATACTTGTCTTTGGAACCCATCCTAAAATTTTTTTAGCTTTATCTATATTTGCATAACTATGTCTTATATCTCCCTTCCTAGGCTTACTATGTATTATTTTCAGCTCCCTATCCAATATTTTTGAAAAAATTTTTGCTAAACTATTTATCGATAAGCTTTTTCCACTACCTATATTAAATATATTAAAATCTATGTCCATCTTCATAGATTTAACAATCGCGTCGATCACATCCTCTACATAGATAAAATCTCTTGTCTGAAAACCATCTCCAAATATTTCTAATGGCCTATTTTTTAAAGCATTCTCCATAAATATTTTAATTACACCCGCATATTTACTTGATTGCCCATATCCATATACATTGAATAATCTAAATATTACTGCATCTATATTATATGAGTAATGGTACGCAGATATATATAACTCAGATGCAGCTTTAGATGCACCATATGGACTTAGAGGATTTAACGGGTGTTTCTCGTCTATTGGAAGATACATTGGATTACCATATACCGCGGCTGATGACGTAAATATAATTTTGCTGACATGATTTTTAATACAGGAATCAAGTATATTTAATGTTCCATTAACATTTATATCGTGATATAGATTGGGGTTTAAAACACTTTCTCTAACATCTATTAAAGCGGCAAGATGTATAACGATATCAATATTATGCATAATATAAGCAATATTTTTATCCCTAATATCCATATGGATAAAATCTACATTTTCATATTCACAATCTTTTATATCTAATACAACTATTTTAGAAATATTCTTCAAATCGATCAATCTTCTAACTAGATAACTTCCTATGAATCCACATCCACCAGTAATAAGAATATTCATAAATATATTTTATATACTAAAATTTAATAAGATTTATTAATAAATTCTAGGACTGCTAATATTTCATCTAGTAGAGATTGAGAATTCGCGGCAACAATATTATATCTCTTTTCTCCTAGAAAGACTTCATTAAATATGCTCCTATTATAAATACGTCCTTTAGATTCGTTTAAAATGAGTATACTGGCTGCGATATCGCTTATTCTAAGCATATTTCTAATATCTATATAAGCATCTATACTTCCATCGGCGACCATGCAGATTTCAAGCGAAGATGAACCTATAACCCTAATCTTCCAACCTTTATCTAAAGATCTTCGGATAAATTTATTCATCTTCGGATAAATATTCTGTGAAAGCGCTATACTTACAACCGGTCTAAAACCTTTAGTATTTCTCTCTATCAGAATATTGTTTAGATATGCACCTTTATCCTTATATCCAGTATAAATGTCTCCGGTAGCGATATTACATACTGCCCCGAAAACTATATCATTAATGGTGTCTCCATATGCCACCGCAATCGATATGGAGAAAAGGGGTATTCCTCTGGATGCATTAAAGCTTCCATCAATCGGATCCATGATAATCAAGGGATAATCTGCCCCATATTTTCTAAACCCTGCTTCCTCACTTAATATTGAAAAGGATTTAAGACTTTTCTTTAAGAAATCTATTATAGATTTCTCTGAGACCATGTCAATATATCTAGTAATATCTCCACTAATATTTCTCCCCAAAGACCTTGATGCAATATCTTTACGAAATATTCTCATTACCCTCTTTCTAGCAAAGTATATTGAATCAACTATTATATCAAAAATATTTTTATCCAATTTAATCTACCTATTAAACCTATACAATATTATGCTACAGCCAATTATAACCATTATCCCAAAAAACATATCCACAAGTGAAATCCTCTCTCCAAGAAATATATATGAAAATATTCCCGTGAAAAATGGCGTTAATAGTTGTATAACGGATGCTATTGATGCCCCTAATCCCTCTATAGATATATAGTTTAAGGCATTTCCAAGTCCAACCGATAAAACCCCAGATAATATTAATACTAAAAATATCTCAAAGCCAATATCTTGGAGAAAATATTCTTCAAAAAAGACTAATGGAATAAACATTGGAGACGAGAAGATAAATATTATTGCTGTTAAAAACAGTTTATCTACATTAGCAACAATTTTTTTCATAATAATTGTATATAGTGACCAGAAAAATGCTCCAAGTATTATCAATATATATCCAATAAAGTCTTGATTTGAAAATGATAAATTTCCAATATTAAATCCATCTGTAGCTATACCCATTGTACCAAAAAATGCTAAAAATAATCCGATTAAAAATCTTTTAGATAAAATTAATTCCCTCTCATCACTATATACGATGTATGCCATTATACTTGTAAAAAATACGTTTAGCTTCATCAATATAGTTGCAATTGTAGTTGAAATTAAATATACACCGTTAATCGAAATTGTTTGATATAAAAATACAGTAGATGCTGCTAGAAAAATATATCTAAAATTTCTCTTAATAAAATTTATATTAAATTTACCTAAAAGTAAAGATATTATTAATAAGAAAAGCGCTGCAGATAGATATCTTAGAAAATTTTGCATCGAGACTGTAAAATATTTTGAGAGATATTTTATAAATATTATTCCCATCGACCATAGTATTACGGCACCCAATGAACTTATCAAATATTTCCTCAAATCAATCCTCCAGAAAACTAGTCAATTCAATTAAATTTCTAATAGAACTAATATTTTTATCATATATTTTATTAGTTCTATTTAATAGTATTGAATTTAAGCCAGCCTTTATAGCTGGAATATAGTCATTTTTAAGATTATCACCTACATGCAGTATCTCTCTGCCAGAGACATTAAAAAATCTAATAATCTTTCTGTAGAATTGTGGATAAAATTTTAGGAAACCAATTTTATCTGGAGTAAAGATATGTTTAAATATATTTATTATAGACATTTTTTTAAGAACTTTATATACATCGTCACTTAGATTGTTACTTGAAACAACTATAATATAATTATTTTTATCTAAAAATCTTAGGAAAGGCATTACATCACTATAAAGTTTAGACCATTTAAACCATTTATCATATACTTCTCTCGCAATCTCGTAATCTTTTACACCTATTCTACATAATATTCTGTAGTTTAAATCGATATAATATTGAAGTAAAGCTTTTTTAGATATAGGTATTGGAAGACTTTTAAGCTCTAACTCAATTCTATTAGAAATAGAATTCCAGGAACTCGATATCGTTTCAAAATTTATATGAATATTGTTTTCTAAAAGAATTTTATAAAAAATTTCCGGGACAGACAGGTTTTTTATTAAAGTATTATCTAAATCCAGTGAAACTATCTTTATTTTCATCTATTATTCTGCACCGACTAATTGTTTACATATTTTTACTGCCTCTACAGCATCCTTTCCATAAGCATCTGCACCAATCTTTTTTGCATACTCCTCCGTGACTGGAGCACCTCCAACTATTATTTTAACCTTATCTCTTAAGCCCGCCTTTTTAAACTCATCTATCACATTCTTCATCTCGATCATAGTTGTTGTAAGTAATGCTGATAATGCGACGATATCTGCATCTACCTCTTTAGCTTTCTCGACAAACTTTTCTGGAGGCACATCTACACCTAAATCATATACATCGAATCCAGCCGTCTCTAACATTGTTGCAACAATATTTTTGCCTATTTCATGTAAATCTCCCCTAACGGTCCCTATAACTACCTTTCCAAGCTTCTTTAAAGTTTGTTTTTTAAGATATGGCTTTAGTATATCCATAACTTCTTTAAATGTATCTCCAGCCACAACTAGTTCGGCTAGATAGTATTCTCCTTTTTCATATTTTTCTCCAATAATCTCCATGGCTGGAGATAAAGCCTTATTAATAATGGTTAGGGGTGGAATATTTTTATTTAAAGCTTCTTGAACAGCTTCTTTAACTTTATCTATCTCTAGGTCCACCATAAGGTTCTTAATTTTTTCAAGTATCTCTTCACTCATCTCTATCAACCCCTATTAGATAATTTAATAAGATATATAAATTAAACTATATATTGAGTGATACGGTGGATATAAAATACATTATAGGTGTTGATGGAGGAGGGACTAAGACCGAAACAATAGTTTTAGATAATAGGGGAATAATATTAGGACATAGTATAGCTGGACCTAGCAATATAAATATCATTGGCTTTAATCAAGCAGTAAAATCAATAATAAATTCTATAAGAAAATCTATGGATATGAGCGGTATAAAGAAAGCTGATATAGCTATACTGGGACTTGCAGGTGCTGGCAGAAAAAGGATAGCTAAAAGATTTTATAGAAAACTTATAAAAAATCGTTTATTAAAGAATTTAAAGATTTTTTCAGATGGATATATCGCTCTAATAGCAGCTACGAGATATTCTAAGGGAATTATGATCAACTCTGGTACTGGAATAATCGTTATGGGTATCGATGATAAAGGAAAAATTGAAAGATGCAGTGGATGGGGTTATTTAATAGATGATGAGGGAAGTGGATACTGGATTGGACAAAAAATTTTAAATAGAGTTTTCAGATCTTTTGATGGTAGAGATAGGCCTACAGCTCTATTAAAAGTAGTTCTAAATGTATTTGATGCAAAAGATTTAGATGAGGTTTTAATTAAAGTATATTCTGATAAAAATTTTATTAATAGAATAACATCTATAACAAAATATGTTGGAGATTTATGGATAAATGATTCTATAGCTAGAGAAATATTAGAGGAAGCCGCAGAAGAAATGGCTATAGCTATAAGCTGTGTCCAGAAAAAATTAAATATAGATTGCCCGGACATATATTATCTTGGAGGTGTATTTGATATAGGTAAACCTTTGGTAGACATGCTTGAAAGAAAGCTTAAAAAATATATTGCCAAATTTAGACTTTTAAAGCCTATGTTTAAAAATGTTATAGGTGCAGGATTAATAGGGCTTAGAGAAATCGGCATAAATATAGATAATTATATCATCTGTAATATGTATAATAGTGGATTGAAATGGGGATTAATATATGAGTAAAGAAGTTTTTCATCAATTATTAAAACTTAAAACTGAGCAGAGAAATCCTGGAACGGAGCATTTAAGTGAATTGTCTACTGAAGATATTTTAAAGATAATTAATGATGAAGATAAAAAGGTTGCATATGCTGTGGAGAGAGAAATCCCAAATATAGCTAAAGCTGTTGAGATGATAGTGAATGCGATAAAAAATGGAGGTAAATGGTTTTATGTTGGTGCAGGGACTAGTGGTAGACTTGGTGTGATAGATATAGCTGAATTGTTACCAACATATAATATTGGACCTGAGACTTGTGAAGCAATTATTGCTGGAGGTCCTGGAGCGCTTTTCCGACCTATTGAGGGAGCTGAGGATGATGAAGAAATGGCTGTAAGAGAGCTAAGAGCTAAGAGATTAAATAGCAATGATGTGGTTGTAGGTATATCTGCAAGCGGTAGAACACCATTTGTAGTTCGTTCATTAAAGTATGCTAGAGACATTGGTGCTAAGACAATAGCAATAACATCTGTTAAAGATTCTCCTATAACGAGGTATGCAGATATAATTATCTGTCCAGATACTGGTCCAGAAGTTATTACTGGTTCAACTAGAATGAAGGCTGCTACGGCTCAAAAGATGATTCTAACAATGTTAAGTACAACAATTATGGTTAGACTTGGTAGGGTTAAGGGTAATCTTATGATATCCCTTGATCCAGCGAGTAAGAAATTAATTGAACGAGCTAAGAGAATTATAATGATGGAGAGTGGAGTTGATTATGATACAGCTTCAAAAATACTTAAAGAATCTAAGGGTAATGTTACCGCAGCTATAGTTATGAGTAAGGCGAAAGTCGGATACGATGAAGCTATAAGATTACTTAAAATTTCAAATAATATTCCTACAAAGGCTATAGAGCTTGCTGAAAAATTGAGGAAAAATTCTAATCCTTTATTGAAGAAGCAATAATATTATGTAATAATGGTCTAATTCTAAGTATTTTCCTATTCTCCCGTGATGGATGAACTCTATTAGTCAGAAATATTACAAATAATTCCTCTCTAGGATCTATCCACAGAGATGTACCCGTAAAACCAGTATGACCGTATGAAGCATCGCTAAAAAGGTCTCCACATGAAGCATTCTCGGTCTTTAATTCCCATCCAATACCCCTCCTACTATTAAGTCCTTCGGCATGATTTTTAGTCATCAATTCAATACTCTTTCTTGAAAGTATTTGAACATCATCTATAAATCCTTTATTTAACATCATTTGAGAAAAGATCGCTAGGTCTGTGGCAGTAGAAAAGAGTCCTGCGTGACCAGAAACACCATCCATTCTAAATGCATTTTCATCATGAACCTCTCCAACTAAAACTCTATTCCTATATCCACACTTCTCTGTTGCAACAACATTCTTCCAAATATTTTTAGGAGGATTATACATAGTATTCTTCATATCTAGAGGCTTAAAAATCTTCTCAGATGCAAGTAAATCTATCCTCTTACAAGAAATGTGTTCAATTAAATAGGTTAGCATTATAATTCCAAGATCGCTATATACAACTTTCTCTCCAGGACTATATTTTAAATCACATTTCATTACCTTTTCAAAAACTTCATCCCTATTCTTACATTGAGAATATAGTGGAATCCATGCAGGAAAACCAGCCGTATGAGTCAATAAATTTTTTACCGTAATTTTATCCTTATCCTCAGACTCAAAATATTTTCTATACTTGTCTGGAACTAGGTCTATAACCTTGTCCATAAGACTAATAATTCCATTTTCAACCAATATCATTGCAAGTGTAGCCGAGACAATAGGTTTTGTTAGAGATGCAAGGTCAAATAACATATCTCTATGCATCTTCCTCTTCTTGGGAATAATCATAGAATACCCAAACTCTTTAAAATATACTATAAATCCTCTTCTAGCTACAAGCAATACTGCGCCAGGAAACGCCTTAGATCTAATACATTCGGCTAAAAACTTATCAAGATAATTTAATCTATCACTCATTCCAACTTTCTCGGGTTCAATAAAATAAAACCTCAATCGACCACCAAATAATTATATTTAACCCTATACAAAAATTTATTCAGAGACCCGTTGTTCTCTCTTAACTCTAATTAATTATTAGTAGAATATTGTAGATTAGATATCCTGTACCCTGATAGATATTTAGTCAGAAAACATTTTTCACTAGATAAAGTTTTGTGTTATTTTAATTTTAATAATAAATTTAATATTAATTAAATTATAAAATTTAATATGGTAATGAAATGTTTTAATTGTAATGTGATACTATTTGATTGGGGTTTATATTGCCCTTATTGTGGAGCAAGGCAGCCAGCTCTTGTATTATCTAGCACATATTACTAATGTATGGAATCGATAAGAGAATATCTCAAAGTATGTCACATATTTCTCTGATTAGGATGCTTTTTGTAAAGTTCTTTGATATGGTATATCGCTATTATAATAAATATTATCAATACTACTATTATTATTACTGTACCTATATTTAGGTAACTTACTTCTTCTATTCTTTCCTCAACAGGATATGCTCTTTTCATTTTGTTTCCTGGCCTTATAATTATTAGTGCATTAACCCTATTTAAATTTCTATGTCCATTGTTTATACCCGGCCAATCATATATAGCATCCTTACCATAATAATTAAAATATTGTCCTCTATTCAGATCTCCAGCCGGATCATTAACAATTACACTTCCATTCGATATATATCCTGTTACAACAACTATATGTCCAAATGATGTTAATTGAGTACATATTATTACAGGATAACCGTTATCGATTTCTCTAACAATTTTATCGAAACTTGCATCGGTATCAATATATGCTTGAAAACCAAATATTTCAAACACTTCAACCATCTTATTCCAAGAAGCCCCTAAACCAGGTATGTAAACATATCCATGCACGCCGTAACCATAATGTCTCTTAGATGCATCTGGCTGACGAAGATCAAATGTAAAATTGTTTACTTTAAATATACAGCAAATATATCTTCCATAAGGACTTACATGGAAATATGGGTTATTACAGTTTAAATTCCATGGCTCCAATAAGTTATAGTATGCTAAGACCATTACAACAGAAGCAGGTCCACAGGAATATCTTCCATCAAACCAGGAAGGAACATCATAGAATTGATTTATATATGGCACATCTAATGGCTGACAACCTGTATTAACCAATCCCATTATACTGATAAAGAAAAGTAGAATGAACTTATTAATAAACTTAAATGTTATATGCTGGTATATGAAACTTAAATTTTTTAAGACGCTTGACATTATTTAAATAATTCACCGTTTCCTATATATTCTTAGCTTTAAGCCACCTTATTACTTTGATATTTCATGTTACTTAATTTTCTTTCATCTTATTTTAACAAAATATAAGTTTCTCCTTACTAAAATTACATAGGAATAAATTTATTAATATAATATTGTATTTTAATTATTACATGAGATAGTTGTGGTATCCTTGGATTTTTGGATAGAAAAACTATTTTTGAAAGATAAATATCCACTCTTCTTTGCTTTACTCTCCATAGCATTATATCTAACTTGCCTTTTAATATCGTATTTGCTGAATGATCTAACCGTATATCTATCTAACCCGGGATGGATTTTGATGAACATTTTTGGATATATTACTATCGTCCTAACACTATTCATAATAAAGAATTTTAATAAGTCTTTAGCCTATGTTAGGAAATATACGGTGTTAGACGATGAAAAATGGAAAGATTTTAGAGCTAGGATTAAGAAAGAAATATTTAGAAAAACATATCTAATAATATTTGCCTTCTGGATGATCTACAGCTTTTGCCACGTATTCGTATATAATTTAGATGGATGGTGGGAGGTTTATTCTAAATATAATTCTCCATTTATATTTGATGTACTTGGTTATTTGATTCAAGGATTGAATGGGTGTCTCTTTGGAGGCATATATATGGCGTTTATACCCATAAATCTAAATTTAGCTTATAGGAAAATGTATAAATGCGATATATTTAAGCCTGAAATAGCTTCATCAAAGGGTATAAAAAATTTATCCAAATTCAAAAAACTTATACTTATAGAAACCTTTTCCGCAGCACTGATGAGTGCCCTCGCAATAACTATATGGTCTAAAATAACACTATATGCACCAATAATTGGATCATTAATAATGTTTATACCTACTGCAGTAATTCCACATTACACATTTTTTAGAATACTTTCAAGAGCTAAGGATAGTCGACTAGATTTAATAGATAGTAAGATAAAGGAGATACCCGATAAGGATGCAGCTTTTATAAGTGACCTAATATTATTAAACAAATTAATTAGAATTGAAAAAAGAATAAAGGATATAAAGCCCTGGTTAGTTGATATAAAATCTATATTTCAATTAATTGGAACCACAATACTGTCTCAAGTATTAGTTATGATAATCGATATGATGAAATAAATAATATTTCTCTAAGTAGATATACTTTTATAACTAATTAATGAATCTTATTATGGCGGAATAGTATGCATGAATGGAGTATTGCCAGCAACATATTATATACTGTTTTAGAATATTCTCGGAAGAGAGGGTTAAGTAGAGTAGATAGAGTAGATGTTATTGTTGGCGAGCTCTCCCAAATAGATCTAAATATTCTTAAATTCGCTCTTAGAGAACTTTCTAAAAATCATGGTTTAGATGGAAATGTATTTAATTTTATAATTGAAAAAACCCTTTTGAAATGTAGTGTTTGTGGATATGAATGGAGTTTTAACGATTTTAAAGAAAAATTGATTAGAGAATTCGGTGAAGATAATCCCGTTCATTTTATTCCAGACTTGGTTTACTCTTTTACCAGTTGCCCCAAGTGTGGTTCAAAGGATTTTAATATAATTTCCGGAAAAGGTGTTAAAATAGCTAAAATTATCGGAGCTGCCGATCCACCTAATAGTCCTTATAATTTGGAAAAATCCTTGTAGATTAATATAAGTTTAATCTTAAATTCATAATAATATAATATTTTATAGTGAGTGGAACAATGTCTTTAAAAGTCGGAGTCTCTTCTGGAATAATAACTCCTCCTGTAGGAATTCCGATGGCTGGTTTTAGTGCAAGAACAGAAGTTTCTCAGGGAATTCATGATGATCTTTATGCAAAAATCCTTTTATTAGAAAAAGGAGATATTAGAATCGCTTTAATTACCCTTGATTTAATAGGATTAGGTAGAGCTGAAGTAAATAAGTTAAGGAAAATTGTGGGAAAGGAGCTGGGAATTTCTTCTAAAGAGATAATGATATCATGCTCTCATACTCATTCGGGACCTTCTTTTAAACCAAATCCACTAAGTTCGAATCCGATAAAACAGCAAGAAAAAATTATAACTAAGTGGCTTAAAGACTTTCATTTAGTTATAAAGGAAATTTCTGAAGAGGTATCAAATAATTTGGTAAGAGCTAAAATTAAGTTTGGTAAAGGATACGTTACTGGATTAAGTTATAATAGACGTTTAATAGTTCCCGAAGGAGCCTGCATGCTAATCATGGATACAGGAAGGATGAGAAATGCTGTACGTGAGCAATATAAAGAATGGGGAATGCCATCCAAACTAATAGAGAAAAAAGCTATTCCGGGAATACCGACTGGTCCAATAGACCCTGAATTAATGATTCTTAGATTTGAAACAATGAGGGGAAAGCCGATCGCTATTCTTATTAATTTTTCATGTCATCCAGTAACTCTTGGACCCTCAAATCTTTTAATCTCGGCTGATTATCCAGGCTATTTAAGAACTTTTATTGAGGAAGCGGAAAATACGACCATGCTCTTTACACAAGGAGCTTCTGGAAACATAAGGCCCTTTTACTCTGAACGCTCATTTAAGGAAGCTGAGAGAATAGGGATTACACTAGCCTCCATTGCATTAAAAACTATGAAAAATATGATAACTCTTCCTTCTAATATAGAGATTAAGACTATCAATACAGTTTTTGATATTCCTCTCAGAGAAACGCCTCCTTTACATAAAGTTGAGAAATTAATGAATGAAATAGAGAAAAAAATAAAGGAAAAATTGGATGAGAAGAATTTTAAAGAAGTAAGGAAGTTGAAGGAAAGGTTGATTTTCCTAAGTAGGGTTTCCAGAAAAACTGTAACTCTACCTCCTCAGTGGTTAGGCGTTTATCATAAGGATATAAAGCAGGTTGCTCAATTGTCTTTAGACCAGGAAAAAATATGTGAAATACAAGTTTTTGCTTTAGGAAACATTATATTAACAGCCATACCAGGAGAAATTTTCGTTGAATTGGGGTTAGAAATTAAAAGAAAATCACGTCCTAAACAAACAATGTTAGTTACTTTAGCAAATGGATCTATAGGCTATATACCAACAAAGCGTGCCTATCAAGAAGGTGGATACGAAACTACGTCGCTACTTAAGCCGGGTGTAGGAGAAATAATAGTTAAACGTGCTTTAAACTTAATTAACAAATTAGAACATGAAACTCATTGATAATATTTTTATAGCCTATTAGAATTAGGGTTCATCAGTAAAAAATAGTGAATTTTAATTAGAATATTTTAAGATAAATGGAATGGAGTTCATTGGTGAATATATGATAGATCCACGTGATATTGCTATTAAAAGGAAATTAGAGAAAATTGAGAAAGTTATTGCATTTTTAAGTGGTAAGGGTGGTGTTGGTAAAAGCATTATTACAGCATTATCTGGAATAATATTATCTAGAAAAAAATTTAATGTAGGTATATTGGACCTAGATTTTCACGGACCTGTAATACCCACGATACTTGGTATAGAAAAATATGAGTATAGTGAAAGCAAATCTGGTTTAATTCCACCAAATATTAATGGTTTAAAAATCATGTCTATAGCCTTTTTCACCGAAGACCGTTCCCTCCCGTTTAGAGGTACTGCTAAAACAAGCATTTTTAAAGAAATTATGGCTATAACGAATTGGGGAAAACTGAACTATCTTTTAGTGGATATGCCTCCTGGAACTGGAGACGAGATACTCGACTTTATAAAAATTTTAGGAGATAGGGGAAATGCTATATTAATAACGACGCCTTCGATAGTATCGCAAAAAGTATTAGAGAGAGTCATAAAACTATTAGTTGAAATAAAGTTTCCGATAATAGGTGTAATTGAAAATATGAGCTACATTAGTATGAAGGAAGGTAAGATAGAGTTATTCGGAAAAACTAGAACTGAAGACCTGGCAGAAAGATATGGGTTAAGACTCCTTGGAAGACTTCCCTTTGATATGAAATTGGAAATGGCTCAAGGTAGTATAGAAAGACTTTCAGAGACATGCCTAGCTAGACAGCTTAGTCAAATAATTTATAGAGTATTTAATCTATAATGTAGTTACTTGCCTAATATTTTTTAGATTAATTATTTCATTAATCATTTCTCCGGGAAATTTTCCTTCAACTATGATATATAGTTTTGGATTTTCATATAGATATGGATCTTCAGCTATTATTTGAACTATATTTATATTTTTAGATGCAATTACTGATGATACTGATGCAATTATTCCTGGCTCATCTCTAAATGGTTCAACTATTATACATCTATATCCTAGGAATCTAGATACATTTTTTAGAAATGGTCCTGCAGGCTCAATTTTTTCAAAAAATTCTTTAAGAATACTATTTTCACTAATTATCTTCACTACTTCTTTGACAGTTCTTCTATCCACACCACAGGCATTTGCAATAGACATATATGGAATTTTTATTTTATCACAAAATATCTTTCCGTCTTTTATAGAAAAACCATATTTTATAAATGTTTTAACTACCTTAAGCTTTTTCTCGCTTCTTCCAAACTTTTTTTCAATTATATTCCAAATACTCATATTATATCTACCTTAAATTAAAGTAATAAAACGAGATAAACATATAACTTATTCATTATAAAGAAGATTTAGTTCCTTAATAAAATTATTATTAATTAATAATTCTAGATATTACGGGATAACGTTATTTTCGCTATAAGATAATATTATCTCCCAATCTTTAATCCAGTTGATATTATAAGTATTAGTTGGAAGACTAGAAAAATCGTACATATTTCTATGTGATATGTACCAGAAAATGCTATGTTAAGCTGACACTTAACTAACTCTGAAATATTATATGTGGGTACTAAATAGGCTAAGAATCTCAATTCTTTGGGTAAAAGACTGGTTGGATAGTATATAGGCGGTAGTAAAGTTAGTAACTTATTTACAAGATTTATTTTAGGACCTGCATTCAAATCTCCTCTGGATACTATATATCCTATAAATACTCCCATAATCCATGTTATTAGTATAGTAACAAAAGTCGTTATGAAAAAACATGCTAAAGAAACATTGGTTATGAAAAATAGTAATATAAAATATGCTGACAATGTAGGTATTGAGGGTAAGAGGTTGCCTAAAGCTATCCCTATCCTAAATTCTAGAGGACTGACTGGTGATGCCAGGAAAATATCCCTCAATTTTATTAGATCATAATAAGCATCATATATAGCACTTGAACCACTTACACTAAGTATTAATGAAATAATAGAACCTATCACTACATGGGGTAAGAAAGACGGCCCTCCAAGTATATAGAAAAATATTAGGAGCCATACTGTGGATAATATTGATGAAATATAAGCATATCCGGCTCTAAATCCTCTACGCGACTCTAAAAGTGCTACTCCTAAAATACTTTTTAATCTCATAGTACATGCCTCAAAAATACATCCTTTAAATTACATTTCCAAATCTTCATAGCTATATTTATATCCATTTGTGAAAGTTTTTCAGCAATCTCCGATACATCATTTTTATCAACATAGATTATGACAGTTGACTCTAAATTATATACACCCCTTGTCCCATCAATATTCCTAAACATTTTTAGTAAGTCTTTGCTCATTTTTCCATCTTTTAAAGTTATTTCTATACGCATCAGATTAGATATTGTATCGATCAATTCCCTCGGAGACCCTTGGATAACAATTTTACCACGGTTTATCATAACTACTTCTTCAGCATATTCCTCTACCTCCTCCATATTATGCGATGTTACTAAAACATGTACCCCTTCTCTAGCTAGACGTGCTATTAATCCCCATATTTTAACTCTATTAACTGGGTCGAGACCCGCAGTAGGTTCGTCTAAAAAAACTGCATTAACCTCAGGCGCAAATGCCATAGCTAATAGAACCATTTTCTTCATTCCGCCAGACAATTTGAGGCATTTTTCATCCCTATATTCCCAGAGACCTATTTTTTCCAATATTTCTCTAGCCCTTCTTTTAGATTCACTCAGCTTATATCCTCTAGAAAAAAGATAATATACTATATGCTCAAAGGGAGTGCATGCTGTATCCGGATTAGCATCTTGCGGCATAAGTGAAATCCTTTCCTTTAACAAATTACACTCCTTACTAACATCGTAACCTAGTATCTTTAAATGCCCGTTTGTTGGCCTAAGAAGACATGTTGAAATCTTTATAAACGTTGTCTTGCCAGCTCCATTTGGACCGACTAAAGCTAAAAGCTTAGCATCGGATGTAAAGGTAACTCCATCTAATGCAACAACATTTCCATATCTTTTACATAAATTTTTAGCCTCAACAAAGTTTTTCGACATACAAATATTTACCCCTCACTAGCAGATTTAGTATATCGATTAATAAATCTAGCTCGTCCTCTGTTACTTCTAATTTTTTAACCACTTCATAAAACGTTAATCCTTGATTTAAATATTTTAGAAACTTTGCTAAATCATTGGATAAAGCTATAAGTGTACCTGTTTTTCTGTTAAATAATATTGGAGGATCGCCCGGTATATATCGAAGCAAAACGTTTTCAGCAAATCTTATTTTTATACAAAAAACTTTCTCTTTAGTTATTAACATTTTCATCATCTATTGTGAGACCCTTTACTATATACCCTAGTGTCTTAGGATAAAAAAGACATCTAGGATCTGGCATATAAAGATTCCTGTAATTCGAATAAGCTAAAGCTGGACATGGTTTGCATTTTCCTATTTTCCTTCTATAACATATTGGACTAAATATACATCCAACTATATCTATTAAGATTCTTCTTATTAAAGTAAATTTAGGACTATACCATACTTGTTCCACTGTGACATCATTATCTAATAGATTTGGCCCTATAAAATCAGTATTAATAAATAGATCACAGGGATAGGTATATCCATGCTCATCGATGCAAAAAAACGATCTTGCAGCAGCACAAGTATTATTCGGGACTAAAGATATAATCTCTGACATGGTTTCATTACCCTTTTGCGCATCTAATATTATTTTATTTTCAGTAATGAATTTGTAAAACTCGTAGAACTCTTTATCTGATAATGCTAATTCTTTCCAGTGCTTTAGAGCTCTTCCTTTAGGATAAAGTCCTATGAATCCTAGTTTTAGATCATTATCTAAGCAAAAACTAGCAAGCTTAATTAGTTTACTCTTAGATACTCCTTTATGTAATAATGTATTTATATGCACATTAATGTTATATTTACGTAATAACAAAATTGCTCCCACGGTTTTGTCAAACGTATTTTTTCCTCTAATAAATTCGTGAGTTTCTTTATCGGGTCCATCTAATGAAACAGTAATACTCGTTGGCTCATATTTATAAAATATCTTTATTAATTCTTCTTTAAGTAAAGTACCGTTCGTTGCCAGGCTCCATGCGATTCCAGTATTATATATTTCCCTTAGTATCTCCTTAAGAAATGGGTGAGTAGTCACTTCACCTCCATTAAGAGATATTTTAATGACACCTCCCTTAACTAATTTATTCAGTATCTTATTAAAATTTTTTACCGATATAAAACTAGGATTCTTCATTGGTTGACATGAAAAACAACAATGTTTACACCTTAAATTACAGTTCATTGTTATATAAATAGTGGCAGAAAGAGGAAGTGTAAAAAATTTTATCTCAATTCTATCAGATATCATATTACATCCTATTTAAATTGGCCTCCTTTGGCATATTATACGACTACACATCCATAACAGTCCTTGCAGGGACCTGCATTAGGATCATCTAACCCACTTATACCACTTATTTTTGTATTATTAGTCTTCCCCATTATAATATAAAATCTTCTTTTCTTTATTTTTGTTTCATTTTTTATTTTTTTCATCATTTCAACCCAATATAATATTATTACAAAAGTCATATATATATATCGAAAATAATTCTAACAAATAATATTTTACATTTTTATATCGAATTTAGTAAGTTTTAGCATAAGTAGATCATTTATACTATTTGAGGGAAATCATAAGGTTTTAACACGTTTAATAGAAAATACCATCAATCATCATGATAAAATTTCTCACTAACAGTTAAATAAAATATGTATATCATAATGATCCCTATATATTAGATATCTAAGAAGAAACAATTTTAATATCTTATGAATAATAAAAAATACCTTTTATATTATAATAGGTGATTGCCTTGGATATTGTTAGAATAGGATTTATTGGTGCTGGAAGTCATGCAAATCGTGTTCATTATCCATCTTTATCTGAAATGAGGGATGTAGAGATTACAGCTGTATGTGATCTAAATATCGATAGATTAAATTCTACAGCCGATAAATATAATGTTACATATAGGTTTATTAATTATAAAGAAATGATTGAAAAGGTATCTCTAGATGGAGTTTTTATAATAATGCCTCCACATCATTTATATGATATAGTGGTATATTGTTTGAAGCATCGTTTAAATGTTTTTATAGAAAAACCTCCTGGAGTAACGAGCTATCAGACTGAAAGTCTTGCCAGAATAGCTGGAAAATATGGATGTAAAACTATGGTTGGATTTAATCGTAGATTTATCCCACTTATACGTCAAGTAAGAGAAATGGTTGAGAAGAATGGCCCGATAATACATTGTATAGCTACATTTTATAAAGGTCGGGCTTGGGGCGAACACTACTATAATGGTGCTGTAGATATACTTACATGTGATGCCATACATGCAGTAGATATGTTGAGATGGATTGGTGGTGGAGTGGATAAAGTAGTAAGCATTGTATCAAGCTTTTACAGTGAATTTGAAAATAGTTTTAATGCACTTATAAGGTTTCGAAATGGATGTATAGGTATATTATCCACAAACTGGGCGGTGGGTGGTAGAATCCACGTGTTTGAAATGCATTCTAAAGGTGTTTCAGCCCTAATAAATCCAGATGATAAGGCAGTAATATTTTTTGAGGATAGAGATAAACCTTTAATAATATCTACACAAGAGGCAGCTAAAAGTAGTGATTGGATAAAATATTATGGATTTTATTATGAGGATAGACATTTTATTGATGCTATTAAAAATGATTTTGAGCCTGAGACAAATTTCAATGATGCTGTAAAAACAATGAAACTAATAGACCTAATATATAGAAATAGAATAGGTTGAAAAATCATTTTTTAATTATCTTTCTCTCCAATGGAGAATATATCCATGGCATAGTTATATCATATTTTTCTGATCTCTTCTTTCCTAACTTTAATTGTACATAAGTATAGGCAATAAGCCATATTGTTCCAACTCCAAGTGTAAACCAGGACATGTATACGTCTTCAATCCTTCTCCTAAATATTATTCCAAGTGGCCATGTGACGAATAAGAGAAAGGTTAGATAAAATATCACTTTAGAATAAAATTTATATGGACTTTCGATAAAATCTTTTTTAAATCTATATATTGTTATGAAAATTACTAAAGTTATTGTGGGCAATATAAAGCAATATGTTAAAAAGAATCTTGTTGTAAGAAATCCAATGGGTATACAGAATCTTATTGGACTGGAAAGAAAGACAAGCACTGAATATAATGATATAAAATAAGAAATTTTCCACAAATACTCTTTCCACATATCTAAGTCCCTACTTTTTTGTAAACTAAACATATACTTATTATACTATCATTTGTATTTATTGTCTGTTTAATATATAAATGTTATTTTTTAAAATTTCATAAAATCTGTTTAGCTTTTGATGAAAATAGGTTTACAATATGTTTATACCTTCTGATAGTAAATATATTACTGTTATCTTTCAAATATAGTGGAGAATTAATATATGTTAAGAACTTCAGTAGAACATTGTATCACTTATCTATATCATCTCGGGATAGAAAATGCGAGAATAGTTATTACTTTCAAATCAGACTAAAATTATTAAGGAACTAATTATTGACAATAATGGAAGATTTCAATGAATTACATCTTTACAATAATGGGGAGAGATGTCATCTATACTATATGGTTTAGAGATGAAAGATATTACAGGTCAAAAAGTAAGGAAATATTAGTTAATGTTATTAGCGGAGAAGATACTCATAGTCAGTGAAACAACGAATATATAGTAATTGTTAGTGCATTAATTCTTCTTACGATTATAGTATTTAAAAATGTTGTGGAAACAATGAAATTTAGATTAAATGTTTTAAAGTTAAAAATGTAAATATATATTGAGGACATATGTTTGGTATATTAGTTACTACTTTACCTCAGGTTCCAGGTGTTAGGATAAAGAAAGTTTTGGGACTTGTATATGGTCTTACTGTTAGATCAAGAGGTATTGGTGGACAATTTGTGGCCACATTAGAAACTATGGCTGGTGGAGAGATAACCGCTTATACTGAGGAGGCTAGTAAGGCTAGAATTGAATGTATTAGGAGAATGGTTGAAAAGGCTAAAGAAATGGGAGCAAATGCTATTATTGGAGTAGATTTTGAAACAAGTGATATATTGAATGGTGTAGCTACATTATTTGCAAGTTATGATACAGCTGTAGTTTTAGAAGAGATTGGAGAAACTTTAATAGATTTAAAGGATGATGTCTTTTTCGAAGAGGAGAAATATAGAGAGATCTCTATAGATGAGATGTATAATTATCTTGTGGATTTTTACTCTAGAACTTATGGTAATTATGGTATAAAGAAACTGAAGAATGATATAGAATCTGAAATGATGAAAGGGGTATCTAGAGAAAGGGCTATAAGAAATATATATATAGCAGATTACATGGATAGCTAACCTAAACATATGAGATAAAAAGGAATGAATTATATTGATAAAAAACTTTCAAAATCTAAAGAATTCAAGGAACTTGAATTATTTTTAATCATTTTCCTTGCTTCTTCAACTAAGGTAAAATTTTTGTTATAAACATATTGACCCAGTTATGTCTAAAAACAAAATTGTATTATCATCAACTCTTATCTTAAATATTTGTATAAACATTTGTATGAATGTCTATAAGATTAGTTATGAGGTCATCGAAAGTTACCATGGGTATCATAGGGTGATATGTTATGAAGAGTTTACTTTTTCTATAAAATGTACAGCCAAATATACAATTTGTTATTAAATTTCATATTATAGGAGAAATCATATTTTCTATCTGATGAGTAAAGATTAATTATCATATGCTAAGTTTCATTAATTGTGGTGGAAATATGAGTGGAAATATTCCTAGACCGGAGTATCCTAGGCCTGATAGATTACGTGGAGATTGGATTAATTTAAATGGATATTGGAGGTTTTGTTTTGATGACTATGAATTGGGGGAAAAGAAGAAATGGTTTTTAGATATAGATAGACTGGATGAAAAAATATTGGTTCCATTCCCATTTCAAAGCAAGTTGAGTGGAATTCATGATGAATGTTTTCATGATATAGTATGGTATGCTAAAGAGTTTAAGATTCCAGAGAAATTTTTAGATAAAAGAATTTTTCTAAACTTTGGTGCAATTGATTATATTTCGAAGATATGGTTTAATGGTAGACTTGTTGGACAACATATTGGTGGATATGATCCAATCTCTCTTGAAGTTAGTGATTTGGTTAAGGAGAAAAATATTGTTGTTGTAGAGGCTATTGATAGACATGGGGATCAGCCTAGAGGTAAACAGGACTCCAGGCTTCATCCATGTGGATGTAGATATATGCGGGTGACAGGAATATGGCAGACTGTATGGATAGATGTTGTAGGTAAGACTTTTATAAAAAACTTTTATGTTACTCCTGATATAGATAATGGTAAAATACTGCTTAATGTAAACATTGATGGAGATATATTGAATAAACTTCTTGAAGTCAGAGTATTTTTTAATTCCACCGAAATATTTAGCCAAAAATTTGATATAAGTTCAAATACTATGATGCTATCAATACCTATAAGTTATCTTAAACTATGGACTCCAGAGACCCCAGATTTATATAAGATTAGACTATCGATTATGGGTGATGGTAACACTATTGATATGGTTGAAGGATACTTTGGTATGAGAAAAATAAGTATAAGCAGAGATAAAATTTTATTAAATAATAAGCCTATATATTTGAAAATGGCTTTAGATCAGGGATATTTTATTGATGGGATATATACTGCTCCTAGCGATGAGGACTTGAGGAGAGATGTGGAGTATGCTAAGCAGCTTGGATTAAATGGCGTGAGAAAACATCAGAAACCGGAGGACCCAAGATACTTCTATTGGTGTGATAAGATAGGCTTACTTGTATGGGAGGAGATGAGTGACTGGGGAATGAGTTTAAAGACAGGAAACCTAGAAATGTTTTGGAGTCAGTTGAGAAATATTATTTTGAGAGATTTCAATCATCCATCGATTATAGTCTGGGTTCCCTTCAATGAGAGAAATATTCATGATGACATTATGGGTCAGAAATTTGTCTTAGAAATATATCGTCGTATAAAGAATTTGGATAAAACTAGACTTGTTGTAGATAATAGTGGTTATATGCATACTGAAACAGATATAATTGATATACATGATTATAGTGGATGGCTTGGTGGAATGCAGGTAAGGAAACTTTGGGACAAATATAGAAAAGAAGGTGGTATTCCTCCATCACCCCATAGGCCTTTAATGGCTAAGGGATTTAAATATAAGGGTCAACCAATCGTTATAAGCGAGATGGGGGGATGGGGTATTAAAAAATATATGCCTATAGTAAAGCGTCCACCAGCATATTATGGAAATATTTTAGAGGATGAATATGAATTTCTCAGCAAATATAGGGATGTTGTATTAACATTTGGAGAATATGATGAGATAAGTGGATTCTGCTATACACAGTTATATGATATCGAGGGAGAAGTAAACGGTTATCTAACATATGATAGAAAATGGAAGATAGATCCATATAAAATAAGAGAAATACATAAAAAAATGGGAAGATAGACAATTTATGCAAATGAAAAGATGATTTTATATAAAACTATTTTTAGTTTATTTTAAATGACTAATTATATATTTTCACTACAAATATTATTAAATGATAAAATATGATTATTTATTCATTAAAACGACAACAGTGATTGAAGTGGATTATGCCATTAAGGCTATTAATTTGACAAAAATTTATTCTAACAATGTTATTGGTAATGATAAAGTTAATCTTAAGATTAAATATGGAGAAAATTTTTCTCTTCTCGGTCCCAATGGTGCTGGAAAAACTACTTTTGTCAGGATGGTTAGTACTGAATTATTGCCTACTTCTGGTAGACTTACAGTTTTAGGTTATGACGTTGTTAAAAATCCTATGTCTGTGAGGAAGAATATAGGTGTTGTGCCTCAGGAAGGACTGCCTGTAATGGATCTTACGGTATATGATCATATATATTATTTTTCTAGACTCAGAGGATTGGCGAAGAACGATGCAAAGAGTGCTACTATTAGGGCTATTAGGGAACTAGATCTTGTGGATGTTAGAAATAGGTATGTAGGTGGCCTCTCTGGTGGTTTGAAGAAGAGAGTTCTCCTAGCTACAGCTATTGTCCATGAGCCTAGATTACTTATATTGGATGAACCTACTACGGGATTGGATCCAGCTGCTCGTAGAAAATTATGGAACTATTTGGAGAAAGTTAAGAAGGAGGGTACAACTATATTAATGACCACTCATTATGTTGAGGAGGCTGAAAGACTTTCTGATAGAATTGCTATTATTAATAGGGGGAAGATATTAGTTTGTGATCGGCCTGAAAATCTTGTCTTAAAGAGTAAATATCTGTATAGAGTGAAGATCTATGGTAAGCGTAAAATCGATGCTAATAATATAGTTTCCTTTATAAAAAGCTTTAATCTGGCTTTTAAAGAGGAAATTGATAGCATTATTGTATTATTGAAAGATATTGATGAAAAAATTATTGTTGAGTTGATTAGATTTGTTAGGAAATGGGGATTAAAGATTCTTATATCTTCTACTCCTCTCGAAGACATATATTTAGAAATAATAGGTGATAAAAATGTATTCGAAAATTATTAGAGATGCTCTTATAATTACTATTATGAAATCTAAACATTTTATTAAAAATCCTCTTAGCTTTATTGTAATTGCTGCATTCCCACTAATATTTAACTTTGCAATACTATGGTTAAGTGGCTATAAGTCTTTAGTTAACGCCTTTTCTGGAACAATGATATTAATGATCGCCTTCTCAGGATTAACTATAGTTGCACAGGGAATAAATAGCGAGAGGAAGAATAGGACATTATCATTATATATAACTTCGCCTATTCATCCATTATCCTATGGATTAGGAGTAGCATTATCAAGTTTATTACAAAGTATATTAAACATTATTTTAACTACAGCCATCTACATATTATTTACAGGAAAAATAAGAAATATAGTTGGTGTAAATATATTTTTACTAATTCCAGTGTTTATATTAACCTGGCTAATATGTATTACAAATGGACTGCTTCTCGTAAGTTTAATAAGAAATTGGCAGATAATAAATATTATAACATCATTTCTACCGTTTCTCTATATGTTTCTTTCACCAATATATTATTCGTATAAATATCTTCCATATTATCTATATTTACTGGTATATATGGTTCCATTAACTCCATGCGTTATTGCAATGAAATCAATATTAGATAATGATTTAAGTAATATTTGGATAAATCTATCTGTAGCTATATTTTACGTACTATTATTCTTACTATTGACGATAAAGAAGGTTCAATGGAGGGAGAAATAAATTATATTAGCTTAAAATTATATTGTGTATATAGATTTATATGAAAGCCTGGAGTATTGTCAAGTGTCCTAAATGTGGGAGATTTCAGATAGTTAGAATGCCGCAGAAGAATAAGACCTGTGTTTATTGTGGAAATAGATGGAAGATTAATCGTGAAACAATATATGCAGTATATAGAGATCTGGAAACAGCTAGGAAGAGGCTGGCAGAAATTAGAACCCGGGGAAGATTTAGTAAATGACTAGATTTATCGGTCTATTTATCTTAATATTTGAGAAACATATTTAATGGTTATAATAATTATCTCATAATTTGGGATTATAATGTTTGATTTAAATGTCGGTGTAATCGGGGTTGGAGGAGTTGGATCCCATCATGTAGCGATTCTTAAAGATATATGTAGGTTTGTTGGAATCTATGATATAAGAAAAGAAGCTAGAAAAAATGTTGCCGAGAAGCTTGATGTGAAAGAATTTAAAAGTCTTAAGGATCTCTTAAAAAGTGTTGATGTAGTGTTTATAAGTACACCTCCATTTACGCATCTTAATTTAATTGAAAAAATTGCTGAAGAGGGTAAACATATTTTTTGTGAAAAGCCTTTATCTGTGAATGCTGATGAAGCCGAGCGGGCGGTAAAAATTGTTAGGAAAAATGGAATAATATTTATGATGGGATTTGTACTAAGATTCCATCCATTATATGTGAAGATAAAGGAGATTTTAGATAAAAATATTCTAGGAGATATTGTGAATGCATGGTTTCTAGATGTGAGAGCTCCATTTAGATATGGTGCTGGCTCTTGGAGATTAAAGAGGACTCTTAATTCAGGTATATTTGAGCAAACAGTCCATGAAATAGATGTAATAAGATGGTTAATGGGAGAGCCGATGAAAATATTTGCATTTTCTAATAGGCTTGTGTTAAAGGATATAGATTATGAGGATAATATGGTATATCTGCTAAAGATGGAAAATAACTCTATAGTTACACTAATTTCAAGCATATGTTCTAAATCAAATACAAGAGATGCTGGTATAGTGGGCTCTAAGGGAACACTGCTTGTAAAAGAAAATAAAATATTTCTTAATAACCAGCCTATTGAATATGAGAAATGGAATGCTTTTAGAAGAGAGGATACATATTTCTTAAACTGTATCCAATGTGACGTTAAACCAGCTGTAAATGAAATAGATGGATATAGAGCTCAGGTTATAGGCGAAATGGCACAGAAATCAGCATCTTCGGGAAAAGAATTGATAATTAGATATAGGTATTGATGAATATAAATTCATAGTAAATTGAATATGTTAATCAATTTTGACTTTAACTATTAATATAGTTATATAAACTGTAGGTAATTAAGGATAAGGATCTATATATTTTATAGGTAGTCTTTTAAAATCTTCAATATTTTTGGTGAGAATTATAGCTCTTTGGAAAAATGCAGTTGCAGCTATAATACAGTCAAGCATGCTAACACCATATTTTCTTCTATATTCAGCCGCTTTTCTCGCAATTTTATTATTTAACTCTTCTTTCTTGAAAATTTTAATTAGATTTGATATTCTTTTTCTTTCAACGTAGTTTTCACATCTTTTAGCTGAGAGAAGTTCTGCCTCGGTAACTACAGAAATTATGCCTAATATTTTATTTTTCTTAACCATTTCTATCCATTTTCTAGCCTCCTCCACTCCACGTAGATGATCTATAATTATCGAAGTATCAAATAGATATTTTTTCACAATCCCATCTTTTTTAACCGTTTTTCACTTTCAGATCTAATGTTTTTTACATATTCTTTTCCAGAAAGTTTTAATTCCTTCCACATACCAAATGTTTCATCTACAATAGATTTCTCCTTATAATCTGCTAACTCATACATAATCATTAATTTTTCATTTATTATGGCTGAAAGTTTTTTAGCTGTACCATACTTTCTAATAGCTTCTTCGATCAATTTTTCATATAATTTTTCATCTAACAATATGGTTGTTCTCCTCATAAATATGTATATATGCTTTTATGTATATAAGTTTATCTACTTATATACATGAAGAATATTCCACTAAAATAAAGGGAAACGCAAAGTATTTTCTCTAGCCTACAATAAATTAGAAATTATATATCTTATTGGAAAAATAAGTTAATATTATATAGATTAATCAGAGAGCATCCGGTCATTCATCATTCATTAACTATTTATTTCATCATCAAATATTCTTTATTGAATTTATATTTAAACCTATTTCTTCTTCCTTTTAATGATATAGGTATATCCAATGTTTTTTAATAATATAGAGTTTGTATTGCTGACTATAACTTCGCCTATAGTTTTCTTATCATATATTTCTCTTAGCGGAGAATTTTTTAAAACTCTTATCTTAACTATCTTCTCCCTTTCCAATCTTCTCTTTATCTCTTCAATAACTGATTTACTTAGCCCATTTTTACCTATATTTATAGTTGAAATCATATTTATAACCACATATCAATATATTAGATTAGTGAATGAATAAATGTTTGTCGATGACCTATATGAAGTTTTTTCCAGATTATTCTAGAGCAGACAGGTTGGTGGAAATTTTTAGGAATATTAATATAGATAGTAAGATAGATTTGTTTGAAGAAAGGGATATACAGTATATTGTTGTTAGAGACCTCTCAGATTACTATAATGTCAAAAAGCTTTCTATAATAGTGGTTGGTATAGCATTGATAAGCTATCTACTATCTACTAGAGGTGAAAATCATTGGATTTATTTTAAAAAATATGCATTAAAAAATTATCGTTATGATGTAGATGAAATTTTACTTAAATTTGTGGAGAATAGTCCTAGTATGCTGAGGTTTAAAGATAAGAAGATTAGGAGAATACATAGATATATTGATAGAGTTATCCCATTGTTGGAAAGAGATTTTAATATATATTCCAGAAACTTATTGTCTTTTAGAGATATGTTAGCCAAAAATATGGAGACAAATTTAATGGGTAAGACTATATCATTCTCTATAAAGATGTTTTATTATGTATTAAAAGCATATAATATATTGATCAATATTCCAATGTCCATACCTATTCCAGTAGACTATCGTGTATGTATATTTTCAATTTTAAGTAAAGTTTTTAAAAATAATGTTGATATGAATAATGTTGGTCTATACGCAAGAATTTTAAGAGAAAAATATGCTAATGAAATTAGAAGAATATGGAATTATATTTGTTCTAGAATAAATGTTCCTCCCCTGAGGCTTGACACATTTATCTGGACTACTGTAAAATATATTATTGACTCTAAATTCGATTTAAATCAGGCATACATATCTTTCTCAAAAAATTTTTCTGATACAGGTTTAAGGCTCGGATTTAGGAAAATACTATCTATAGGTGTATAAGCTTGACAATAGACGTATTTAAATATTATAATCAGGAATATGTTAGGAAAGAGATGTACGAATACGCTAGAAATAGATGGATAGCTATTCACTGCAGTAAGAAAATGAGAGATGATCGATTTATCTTAATCAGGTATATTAGATCTAAGCCTCTGCAGTTTAGGAGTGAGAAGGATATAATATATATTATTAAAAGGTTTGGGGGGCTCCTCCCCAGAACATTTTATGGATCGGCAAATCTTTATAAAGTTCTTAAAAACCCGGATGATGCATTAAATTATTGGGGTAATGTTGTTGCAAGAACTCCTACATGGGATATTGACAGTAGATATGATTTATGGGAGAAAACTCTCAATATTGCTAGGATAATTATAGATTTCCTTGAGAGAAATAACGTAGTTAATTCTGTCTATTTAAAATGGTCTGGAAACGGTGTACATATACATGTACATGAAAAAGCTTTTTCGGAAAAAGTTCTTAGAAAAATTCATCCAATCGATTTATCATATAGTTTTGTTCAATATGTTTTAGAGAATGTAAAGAAACGTATTGGAGAAATGAATAGGAAAATGAAGACAAATATTAAGGTTGAAAATCTAATGGATCCTCAGAGAGTTTTTACAATACCTTTAAGTCTTCATCGTAAGCTAGATGTAGCTTGTATAGTGTTTAAGCCAGAGGAAATAGATTTGTTCGATATTTCATGGACCAATCCATCCTCGTTTAAACATAATGAAAAATGGCGTGAATATATTTATGGAGAAGCAGACAGGCTTGCATTAAAAGCATTTAAATCTATTGGTCCATACACAAAACCTGCTGCAAGACATGTTAGAAAAACTATTCCACTGGATGTTCAGATAAAGAAATATTTACCCGAAACAATTGGAGAGAGAAAATATTCGCTTGAAAATATAAGGCTGAATATGAAACCTGGACCAATCTCATTTAAAAGAGTCTTAAGAAGAGATGCCGAAGAAATGATTTCACTTATAGAAGATATTGTTAGCAACTATGTGCTGGGTAAGATAAATCTTGATAAAACGATAGAGTTAATTCAATATTTATCTTATGGAATTATTCCGTATCAAAATTATAGTATGAATAGTAAGAATAATCTTAGAGAATTATGTGAAAATCTTGTTAAAAAATTAAAGGAACTGAGAGAAAGAGGGAAGGTAGAGAAATGGCTTAAAACTCATGGAATAATTCAGGGGAAAGATTTAAGGTTAGATAAATATATAAGATAATTTTCATTTTGATTCTGTTAACTTATTGTTAATGATGAAAAATTAAAATCGTTAGGTTTTATCTCTGTTTATTGAAAACTGACTTCGCTAACTTAGTTTAACGAATTCTTTACTAAGCTTGAAATATTCCGCTCAAACTCTTTTTAGCTGATGGCAGTTTTTCGTCAAATCTCTCATTAAGAAAGTTCTCGTAGAAGAATTTCAAAGTAAAGTAAACATTTCTCATCGTTGATATACTTTTATTTGAGTAAGAGGGTAAGAATAAAAATTGCTTGAATACTTGTTAGCAGAAATTCTTCGCCTAAAGCCTTATAGCCATTTCTCAGCCACCACTTACTTAATACCAAGACTACAGAATTATGAAAAATGCTCCCCGCCTTAAGAAAAATTTAAATATATGTTTTCTAAATCTATGAAAAGTGTTTGCTACGAAATATAAGGGATATAAGCTGAGAAAAGGTGGATAACAGACCGATTGCTAGCCTTTAGAGCAAAATATATTTAAATATTGGGTGGTTCTAATCATGAATATGAGAAAAAGTGGAATAATCATTATAGGGATAATTCTGTTCTCCTTTATCGTTAGTATTTATATTTATCCTCAAATGCCGGAGAAAATGGTATCACATTGGAATGCACAGGGACAAGCAGATGGTTATATGTCAAAATTCTGGGGATTGTTTTTAATTCCCATTACTCTTGTTGGACTCGCCTTACTTTTCACTGCTATCCCTAGAATAGATCCCTTGAAAGCAAACATTGAAAAATTTAGAAAATATTATGATGGACTTGTCGTTTTGTTTTTTATCTATATGCTCTCAATACAATTTCATGTAATTCTCTGGAATCTCGGAATCAAAATAAGTCCTAATATAATCATGCCAATTAGCATTGGAATTTTGTTTTTCTATATTGGCGTACTCTGTGAAAATGCAAAGAGAAACTGGTTTATTGGAATTAGGACTCCTTGGACTTTAAGCAACGAAAAAGTTTGGGAGAAAACTCATAAAATTGGTGGAAAGTTGTTTAAGATTGCTGGAGTAATCGCTTTTATAGGAGTATTTTTCCAGAACTATGCGTTATTTTTCATTCTTGTCCCTGAATTTTTGGCTGTAGCTTATACTATCATTTATTCCTACTTCGAATACCAAAAGGAGGTAAAATAATAGTATGCCCGAGAACCCTCTCGTTTTGTTCGAACCCATCAAGTCAAAGTTGGTTGCAACAATAAGTTAATAGGACTCTCATTTTAAAATTTATTATAATATGTCACTTAATAAATAGCAATTACTCTACTAGTATGTTTCACTCTTATTTGAGTTTAGCGAGCAGTATGATTAGGCTATATATTTCTCATTATAGTATGTGCCAAGTTTTTACGGCAAAATTCCTAAAATTATAATAGGAATAATATTTTTCTATAATATTATTGATAATGATCTGTAATGGATAAACTTGATTATAAGGCAATTGAGGTGAGTGATATGCTTGAAATAGTATATAGGCCTATAGGAATTATTCATTCTCCATTTAAAGATCCTAAGGGGGTTCCTATACAGTCCGCAGTTGCTAAAGGTATTAAAGGAATAGTTGAAATATTTCCAGAATACGTGGAAGGATTAAAAGACCTTGAAGGATTTTCCCATATTATCCTAATATATCACTTTCATTTAATTAAAAAGATGTTATTAAGAGTAAAGCCATATATGGATGATAAGTTGCATGGAGTTTTTGCGACAAGGGCTCCATGTAGACCTAATCCAATAGGAATTTCGGTTGTACGTCTCATTAAAATTAAGGGAAATATGCTTTATATTCAGGATATAGATATAGTGGATGGAACACCTCTTCTGGATATTAAACCTTATGTCCCAGAATTTGATGTGAGAAAAGTCGATAGAATAGGATGGCTTAGTGAAAATGTACGAAAGCTTCCAACATCAGAAGATAATGGAAGATTTTTAAAGTAAAATAGATAATAAGAATTAAAATGAATAGGGAAAAAATAAAAGAAATTTTTATACAAATAATAATCATCAGCCTAATAATATTAGCTCTATTAATAATATTCCTAGGAGGCTCTATTATTAAACATCCCGGAAAGAGGATATATCCTTAATCTAGCCATTGATTTTATTCCAGGTAATATTATTTGGTGATAAAGTTTTTTAATAGTGTGATTAGTGTATTAATTCATGAATATCTTTCGATTGAAGACGGGAGAATATAGATTTGTTGGAAGTCCTCTTCAATGCGATCCTTCATCAATTCTCTATATAGATCCTACAACATGGTGTATTCATGGAAAATATCGGAAAATACGGGGAGGAATTGAAACTTTATCCAGATTGATTGCCGTTATACCTTCTATTAAACCCTTTACTCTGGCTTGGATAGGAGACTTGCATGCAGAAAAATCTCCGGAAAATAGACTTTATTCAATTGCCTCAACTATGAAGATAATTAATCCTACCTTCAGTCTTTTACTCGGAGATTTAATAAATGGTTCAGGCGAGTATAGGGGTAGTGATATGGATGATAGCTGGTTTGAAAATGTATGGAATATATTTAAAGAGGTTCCTAATATGCTTTGGGTGAAGGGAAACCATGATATCGATCCAGGACACTATGAATTCTACAATTGGTTTGAAAGGCTTTGGAGTATAAATATAGGGGATTATAAGTTTATAGCATTTGATACATATAACGAAGACCACATAATTTCTGAAACATCTCATACATTTATATCTACCAGCGATACGTTATGGTTGAGGAGGAAATTGCATGAAGATGATAGAGTTAAAATAGTATTTTCTCATCATCTATTTACTCAATGGCGAATATTTGCATATTTAGCATTAAAGTATGCAATAAATTTGCAATATGTTTTTTCAGCCCATGATCATAGAGTTTATAGAGAAAATATAGATAATGTTGAAATGCTCGTAAATGGTTCTGGATCATCTGAAGTAAAGGAACATTTGGTGTCTTTAACATCGTTCTTTAAAAATGGAGATCTATCAACCGTGGCTGTGAAAGATATTAAGGTTGAAAAAAGTAATGAAGAATTTTTTATAATAGCAGATCTCAGAGAGCTTTCTGGAAATCCTATAGCTTTAATACGCCTTATAATAGAGATAGATAATAATATATTGAATATCTACGTGAAAATTGGTAGAGAAGGTAGGGCGAAAATATGTTTAAGTGGAAAATATATAGAGGCATCTACCGATATATATGTTGTGGGTAAAAATATCGGTGTAATAAATGGCGAGCTATACGATGAATGGAGATGTCCCTATGATCATACATGGCGTTCATATTATTTAAAGAAAGGAGGTAGAGGGAAAATAGAAATTGTTTAATGGGAATAATTTATATTTTGTGGGCTATATTATATTAATGGGTTAACTATGATTGCAGTAGTTAGAATGGATGATAGGGGAAGAATAGTTGTTCCAAAACATCTCAGGGAGAAAATTGGGTTAAAGAAGGGAGGATATGTAAAGATTTGGGTTAAAAATAATACCATAATAATTGAGCCGTTAGAATCGATTGCCGATAAATATTTGGGTAAATTTAAGATTAAAAACTGGCCGAGAGATTTAGATAAATTTATTGAGGAGGCTGTTAAAGAATGGTGGATGAAAAGAAATACGTAGACGTTAACGTCTTTATATATTGGCTTGGAAATCATCCAATATTTGGTAAAACTGCATATAATTGGATTAAGAGAATGGAGAGAGCTATTCCGGGAAGCTATATTACATCTACTCTAACTATATATGAAATAATAGTAGTTATTGCTGGACTTTTAGGGAAAACGTTGAATGACATAAACTTTATAAGAGACATTATTTACGCGATAAACTCTCTTAGAGGATTATCGCTAGAACCATTAGAATCTAATGATATGATAAATGCATTAAATTTTATGGAAAAGTATGATTTAGATTATGAAGATTCCTTGCATTTAGCAACTGCTATTAGAATGGGAATAAATAAAATAATTTCAAATGACAAGGATTTTGACAAAACTCCTTTAAAAAGAAAATTTTAATTTTAGTATAGGGGTTTTGCCAGAATCTTCTTTATTTTAAGACTAAATAGTCTTCTAGATGTCGCTGGTTTTATGACTAATGCTGTATCAGCACCTCTACCTGTTCCAGCTATAGCTATAATATCTCTATCAATCGGTATAACTCCGGCATCGGCTGCCATTATTACTATTTCTACACATACTTTCACTCCTTCACAGAACAATCTTAATATATCTGCTATTAATCCTGCTTGACTCCATCCACCATATTTTGACGCAATAGCTCTATCAACACCACTAAATGCATGTGCCGCAGTAACTATTTTTACACCTTTACTTACCAGTTCATTATAGATTTTTTCATCAAATTCTTGCTTTATATTCCTCCTAAACCATGCTTCATGAGTAACGATCACAAGTTTAAAGTTTTCACCAAGTACTTCATATGCCCTTTTAGCTGTAGCACCACCGGTAGATGCAATAACTATGGTATCAATATTATTTTTTAACGCATACTCCTTTACATATTCTAATACTTTATCCGTGTTTTCAATTCTCTTTTCCACAAAATATATTATCTTTTCCTCGATCATAACTTTTCCCCAAATATATTTATCTTAACAAACTATTTAATTTTTCAAGTATTTATGTCCCATATAAAACTTTACAGAGTTAGAGAAGATAGAAATTATAAAATTTCTTTAAGTTTATCTATAGCTAATTGGAATCCTTTGAGGATTGCATCAGGTCGGGGAGGACAGCCTGGAACATGTATATCTATAGGTATGAATTTATTCGAAGGCCCAGCTATAGAATATCCCTTATATTTCTTGGAATAAAATACTCCCCCACTTAGTCCGCAGGAACCAATGGCAATCGTAACCTTCGGCTTAGGAACCATGTTATATTTTTCAAGAAACATTGGTTTTATCTGCTTTGTAACTGGGCCTGTAATCAACACTATGTTTGCCTCCTTAGGATCATGCGTAAACATGACATTTAATCTTTCTAAACCAAATTTAGGTAATAGTGTTGCAAATATCTCTATATCACAATTATTACATCCACCCGTATATAGATGTAAAATTTTTACTCTCTCCATTTATACACCCACCATATATTTTCCAGGATGATATTTTTCTCCATAAACCATCTTCCTTCTGCATTCGTCGCAGATTAAGACATATTTATCGAAGTCCCTCAAAATTATATCCTTTTTGTCACCCAGCTTCTCCTCCATAAATCTTTTTATAGATTCTATATGCTCTTTAGTTATAAAAGGTCTTCCACAATTAATACATTTTATAAGCTTCTTTGAAATCTTTTCATCTATCTCCTCACTGGAAATATGAGATAAAATATATTTAGATGTCATTTTTAAAGCATCTTCAGGACATACGTCAACACATCTACCACAAAATGTACATCTATCGACATAAAATATTCTATATCCTATATCCTCTTCAAAAAATATTTCTATAGCCCATGAAGGACATTCGCTTACACATGCACCACAAAGTGTACAAAGCTTTTCATCTATAGTTATCATCCCTCTATAGTCTTCAGGAACTCTTTCCACCATATTATTCATCCCCCAATCTACTACATTTTCTACTAAACTCACTCATAGAAATATAATTATAGGAATATTTTCTACCAGATTTATCTATAATTATTGCCCTATCCAGGCATGCTATACATGGGTCTAAGCTTCCAAGTATTATTGGGATTTCCTCGACCCTGCTTCCAATCAAAATTTCATTCAGAACTGGAATAGTAGTATATGTTGGAGTTTTGATAATGAGTGATATAGGCTTTACACCACCCATATTTATCTGAGAAATCGGTTTACCCCCAACAATATAGTAGAATAAGTCTCCTCGGGGAGCCTCAACTCTCATATAAGCCTCACCATTTACTGGTAAAAATGACTCATTAACAATTTCTCCATCCTTTTTCTCCAAGAAATCTAAGCATTGGTTACATAGATCTAAAGACTCCTTCAGTTCTCCAAACCAAACCAACACCCTTGAAAACACGTCGCCGCTATTTTCTGAAACAAGATTCCATGGAAATTCATTATATGCATCATATGGAAAATCCTTTCTAACATCTCTCTTTACACCAGCTCCACGTGCAGGTGGACCTACAACACCCCACTTAACAGCCGATGCATATGATATCTTACCTACATCCTCCAATTTATCTCTAATCCCTATCCCATTAAACCTATCATATAGTTGAGGAAGCCCTCTAATAATTTTTTCTAACTCGTTCTTAACACCCTTTATCTTCGCCTCAGATAAGTCTCTCCTAACACCGCCAATAGTATTTATGCCTTCGCTAGCTCTATTTCCACATATAATTTCTATAGAATTCATTGCATGCTCCCTTATTTTCCATGTATCTAAAAACAGATTTGTGAAACCAGCTATATCTGCAAGTAAACCTAAGGCCAGTAGATGACTATGTATTCTATTTAACTCTGAAACCAATACTCTTATAACCTTTGCTCTAAGCGGTGGATTTACATTAAAAAGTCTCTCAACAACATTTACATAACATGTTGTATGAGCCATACTGCATATACCACAAATCCTTTCAATTAAAACAATGTTTTGCCAATAATTTCTTTCTTCAGCAAGCCTCATTATACCACGATGACTAAAGCCTGGTTTAATATCTACATCCTCTACAATCTTATCTGAACTCAATTTTACTCTGAGAAATATTCCCTCAATGAGTGCTGGATGATACGGACCTATAGATATTAATGATATTTTCGAGCTAGACATATCTATTTTTGTAAAATCTCTTGATTCCTCAGGCCAATCATAGGGTAGGAATAGATGTCGAGGATCTGGATGATTATTAAACTTTACTCCCAACAATTCCATACACTCTCTCTCAGGCCATAGCGCATGCTTCACCTTATTTGCAATAGAAATCGCTTCAAGATTGTCTTTAGATAAATATCTTTTTAAAACTATATTTAATATACTGTCTCCACGATATTCTATAAAATAGTTTAGCTCTATATTCTTATATCCTCTATCAACTCCAAACACATGTATTAACCTAAATTTATTACCTAATTCATCGAAGAAATCCAATATATCTCTATCCTCCCTAAACAATGCGTTAAAAAGCTTCCAATCATCTCTATACTCTACCTTATATGAATATTTATTCAATACTTCCTTTATCCGAGACATCCTATCCCCCCATTTTCAAAGGTATCCTATGCACATAGATACCGATTTCATCCAAATCGAATCCAAACGAATATGCAAGTAACTCCATATAATTTATCACTGGAATTCTCCTAGAAATCTCTCTACGATATCTTATTTGAACAGATTCATATTGAAGCATACATCCTGGACAAAATGTTGTAAGAACATCTGTATTATACTTCTCCAGAACCTTTATCTTAACCAATGCCCGCTCCCTCAAACTTTTATCCCTATCGACATAGTTGTAAGGTATCCCACAACAGAGTCTCTCAATACCATATTCAACTATTCTTCCGCCTAGGATCTCTACAAGCTCTTTAAACATGTTTGGCATCTCTTCATCACGTTCATAGAGTTTACATCCGGGATGTATAGCAATATTAAAATCAAGTTTTCTAACAACATTCTCCTTTATCTTATCTAGTCCAATATCATTATATAAAACTTCAACCATATGCTTAACCCTAATATTTCCCTTAAAACTTCTCCCATACCTTGATAGGATTTTATTAATCCTATCTCTCTCCAACTCATTTTCCTTTACAAATACATTTACCTTATGAAGTGTCTCATAGCATCCATTACATATTGCTACAATATCTAAACCCATCTTCTCTGCTATTGAAATATTTCTTGATCCAACTACTCTCCATGCCTCAGGCAACAATATATTAAATACTTCCGGTAATGGACAACATGTAACTCCATCCATCTCAACAAGCTCTAATCCAAGTCTATCTGCAACTATTTTTGCAGCCTTCTCAACAGATGGATATCTAACCCTTATTGTACAACCCCAATAAATAGCATATCTCCTCATTTCTCCCAAAACCTTCTCAAAACATCTATATTTTTCCTTAAAGTTTTATCTAAGAATTTAATTTCATTTAAGTCAAGTTTAGGGAAAATTTCAATAGCTAACTTTAATCGATTTCTTATATCATTAATTCTTCTGGAAACAACATAAACATTTCCAGTCTCCATAAATCTATTATAAATATACTCATAGCTTTCTGGAAGTGGTTTTACGATATCCTTTCTTAACGGATATTTTTTAGACATAAGCTTTCACCAATCTTTCGAAATAAAATTTTCTAGCCTCACCTCTAGTAACTATTATAGTTGCATTTGAAGGACAAACCCTCACACATTCCGGATTACCATCGCAGAAATCGCATTTCCATGTAACTCCATTTACCTCATCATACCATGGATTTGAATATGGACATGCATATACACAATTCTTGCATCCAATACATTTATATTGATTCTTTAAAACCCACCCATTTTTCTCATCAATATAAATTGCATTACTGGGACATGAGGCCATGCACATTGGATCATCACAGTGGACACAATAGGCACAATAATATCCATCCTCTATGCTATAATTAATTTGACGTAGAGACTTATTTAAATCAACTACACCAAAATGTTTATAGGAGCAGGCAATCATACACATCATGCATCCAGTACACTTATTCCTATCATATATAATTACAAGCTCATCATCCCTCTCCGTCACACTAATACACCATGATGTAAATTATTATAATTTAGTTTTTATCTATATACTTAATTAATTATAAAAATATTAAGGTAAAATTCAATTCTATTTTTAAGACGTAATGTTATGTTAGATCTCCGCATGAACAATATATTTCGTGTAATATATCATAAAGCTCCTCCATCCCTATTTGCGCGGTAGCCGAAACTTTCACCAACCGTGTAGCTTGTTTATACTTTTCAATGATATAATGGAATTCTTCAGCCATTTCAGACAATATGCCACCCTCATTTTTCAATCTTTTAGGTATATTATTCTCATCCTTTATTAGATTTAAAAGATTAAAAGCATCTTTACTATCAGTTTTATTGATAACTATTATACTTTCAATCCCTAATCTAAACTGTACAACCATCGACATCAACTGTAATGCGACAACATCTATTATCCTATATGTCAACGTTGGATCAAATATTAATACAGCTATAGGAACACCTATTTTTCTAAAATATTCCAAGAAAAATGGACCAGTATTCCTAAATAAAAATAATTCCATTTGACCTGGAGTATCTACTAATATATAACTTTTATCTAATCTAGCTATTCTAGCAACTATCTCATCTCTATATTTTAGAAGCATGTCAACACTTTTGATCAGAGCTCCATTGGGACCCAACCTATATTTCAACATAACATCACTAGTTTTAACCCAGTCCCTAACATCTACATCACATCTATATGGCAAATATTTTACGGCGGGATCAAGATTAACATATCCAACACGTATATTCTGGCTCTTCTCTATCCATTTGCCATAAGAATGTGTAAGAGATGTCTTGCCACTACCGGCAGGACCAATAAATATTACAAGCTGCTTAGATAAATTAGAATTCATATAAAACCCCTATGAGAATACTATTTTAAATAATGGTCGGTAATTATTATAGTTTACGAAATACCACTAAATTAACAATACATATATGCCTATTAATATTAATAATAATGCCTCCGCTATATTAAGATACTTAATATTTTTTGCTCTAAACTTCTTTATACTTTTAATCCTTATTACAGAATAATATATTCCAAGAAATATCAATACTAATGGGGCTATAAATATTACATTATATGTAAATAATAATATTATAGCATTTATATAGGATAGACTTGATATTACAGCCATAGCGACAAAATACGGCCCACTTGTACATGGAAGAAGCGTAAAACTTATAAATACTCCAGCGATAAATGAACCCAATGGATTTACAGCTCTTTCAATAATTGATTCTATTCTTTTCTTAAGGAATTTTGGTTCAAGTGTCTTATATTTTATAAATATATTTGTATATAATAAATAGCATCCAATTATTATTGCAGCAATCCCTATAATTGTCTTTATATAGGGAATATTTTTTAAAACATAGATTAATCCTACACCCATTAATGTATAAGATATAAATACAGCAACTATAAATGCAAGTCCGACTTTAAACATTTTTTTAAGCCCAACTAAACTTATTGTTATTAATAATAGTGCCGTAAAAACTGAAAATGTACATGGATTTATAGAATCAGCTGCAGCAGACATAATTATTATTGGTAGAACATCTCTCATTTCAACTCTATTCTTATTCTCACCAGACGTATAGTTAAATAATTTATATAACCTCTCTATCTCCGTTATATTTGATACAATTTTTACAGGATTCTTTGTAGACATATATAGATTATAAACATATACTATATTTTCATTAACAGTTTTATTGGGAACACTTTTCCAGAAGGAAATATCCCCATATCCTATAGCTATTATAACTAATCTATCATTTATAAATATAGCTGTATAGGGTATCCATAGAGGTTGGCCAACTATTTTAGAAATATTTTTAAGGATAAGTAGAAAACTTTTATTAACATCTATATCATAGAAAAATATATTTTCCTTCCCATAAAGTTGTTTTAATACATCATATGTATGATCGCATACACCGCAATCGGAAGAACCTATTATACAAAACTTTATTCTATATTCAGGCTGAGCCATCGCACAAGCATGTAGGATGAGGAAAATAGACAAAAGTAACGCTATATTTCTATTCATCGATCTACACCTATCTAGAATACGCCCTATCATATTATAAATAATAGTTAAAATTTAAGTAATATAAATTCATTTACCCTATACTTTAGCCATCTATCTTTAAATCCATAAAACTTTGTAATAATTTATTACTCTATTAGTGGAATTATCTTTGAATGAACAAACTCTAGGAAATCGTTTAGACTCGCTTTACTAAAGAGTGTTACGACGCAATTTCTAGTTAATCCTATAACCATGTTGTTTTCGGATCTAAATACTACATACCATATTTTACCATACTTTAGATACTCTAGATATAGTGATGTGTCAGCTATACTTGGACCGTATAGAGATAATTTATTTATATTAGGTATATTTACTTGGTCGAAAAATATTACCTTGGTGGCCTCTGGATTAGATTCGTGAAGCGATTTTAAAGTTTCATGGGAAAGTTTTGCCTCTATAATTGAGAATCTATCTCCAGCAATAATCTGCGAGAAAATATTTGCAATTCTATTAGCTCTATCCTTCTTATCTACAACTATCAAGTATATTTTCTCCTTATAATATAGGAATTCGAATAGAGTTGCCTTAGTTATAGGTATAGGTTTTTCAACGCCTCTAAAATTCACTGTCACTATCTGATCCTCAACATAGCTTCCACTCAAAATATTCTCATGCATTCTTAGATCGGTGATCATCGCCATTAACTCTATCTCTTTGTCATCCAGTTTACCTATCTCTGTAATTCTATAGTTTTTAATCTTCATTGCAATCAGATTTAAATTGTAAAAATCTGTTAACTCAAATATCTTGCAAGCCATAACCATAAATTACACCAGTTATATTATCAAATATTTTTAAATACATCAATATATTAATCTTAACACTATATTATGAAGAAGTAAAATACTTTATTTATACTGACTGTCTTAAGCTATTTACAATCATTTTCTTAATTTCGAGGAAATATATAAGAGCTATTACTACATATTTATATTAGGTAGTTAAGGCTGAGGTGACTTTGCTGAAAGAAAAACTTTATTTAATTGTTTATGAAAAGTCTGGTTATAGGAAAGAAATAACTCCATTACATATTATCAAGAAAATTGGTGGTTTAAGGGATGGTGAAAGAATAATCTATGTTACAGCTAATCCAAATATTAGGAGGAAGGATTATCAGGATAGGATTAAAGAAATATTAGGTGGAGAAAATATTGTTGTACGATTTATCGTTGTAAATAATTTTAGAGAACACCTATATTTGGTAAATATGTTGTGGAGATATTTGAACCAGCTGAGGAACGCCAATACATCTATTGTCATCGATTCAATGATTTACGTTTTCATAACTAGTTTTGAAGAAGAAGTTTCATTTATGGATAGAGAAATAGAGCTTACAGAACAGATAGCAATGTTAAAAAATACAGCAGTAAAATATGGTGTATCAATATATATTGTATCATTTCTCCATGATAGTGAACCAATATTATGGAAGCTTTTTAAAAGATATGTTGATGAAATAATTGAGGTACGATATATTGAAGAAGAAATAGTATTAATTAGGAAAAACAATTTATTGGAGGAGATTGAAAGAATAGCGTATAGGGAGGAGATTGAAGAAAATTGAAAATATTTTAGGCAATAAAAGTATTGCTGTAATCATAAATGATCCAAGAAAATATTATTGGACAGCAAAAATTCTAAAAAATTTAGGAGCTCATTTTAAGAGCATCATAGATGAAAAAATGTTATTATACTATGATATAGCTATATGTGAAAAAAATGTATACAGTAGATTCGGGGAATTTTCTGGCAAAATAATTAATATAGATAGGTGTAGAAATAAGATTTCATTTCTAGTAAATCTTGGTAGAGCCCTACTTAATAGAAAAAAGATAAATGAACTTATAGTTGGTGTAGATCCTGGTAAAAATATAGGCTTCATAGTATTAGTTGAAAATATTATTGTATACAGTGATATAATTAGAGATAAAGATATATTTTTACATAAAATAAGAGATTTAGCTGACTGTGAAAATGTTTTAAAAATCATTTTAAAGATAGGTTCTCATATTGATAAGGAAACATATGAAAAACTTTCTAAAATCATAGATAGATATGAGGAAAGGATCGAGATAAAAATAGTGGATGAAGATAGAATAATATTTAACAATAAAATTCTTAGAGATATGTTTAAGAATAAAGATATTTTAGATGCATTAGCAATAGCATTAACATAACTATTATATATTTTATAGGAGTGAATAAAGTGGTGGAAACATGTCTCTAATCGGAGTAATGTCTGATAGCCACGATAATCTTAAAAATATTGAAAAAGCTGTAAATATTTTTAATGAAAAGAATGTTGCTCTAGTCATTCACTGTGGAGACTATATTGCACCATTTGTATTTAAAGTGTTGAGTCGATTAAGATGCAAATTAGTAGGAGTGTTTGGAAACAACGATGGAGAGAAAGAGCTTCTACTTAAATTTTCATCAAAATATGGTTTTGATATAAGTGGATCCTTTAAGAAAATAAATTTAAATGGTCGAAGCATAGGCATACTTCATGGAATAGATGGGTCTACAATAGACTTCATATATGGTTTGGCAAGTACAGGTAAATATGACATTATATTATATGGACATACTCATAAAGCTCATGTAGAGCGAAAGAACAATGTATTGATAGTTAATCCCGGTGAGACCTTTGGCCTACTTTATGGAAAAGCTACTGTAGCTTTAGTAAATTTGGAAAAAATGACGGCAGAACTAATAAAATTAGAGTAATTATTATGGCAAAGAAAATAAATGATATCTGAATTTATGAAGAATGTGGATTAATGTATAAGGATAGGAAATGGGCTGAAAGATGCAAGGATTAGTGTAGAAAACATAAAAGTTGCAATTTATATATAACTAGGCATGCTATTAGAAATAGTAATCTGAATATCTAAATGTATTATTATTCTGATGTAAGGAATCCATATCAAGAATAATCTATTAAAATCTGTAATTACTCATGTGAATAAAATTTTGTATAGGTTAAATACTATTATTCCTATAGTGAACGCCAGGCTGAGCTGGTATATTAATACAATTATCATGTATTTTAGCTTTCTACTTTCACTAAATACTGTAATCAATGTAGGCATGCATGGAGTATATATCATCATAACGGTCATTAATACGAGAGCTTGAATATAGGATATACCGATAATATTTATAGCATCGGTCGGATTAGTAGCTCCACTAGCCAATGTAAGTGTTTCTATAACGGCCTCTTTTGCTACGAATCCATTTAATAATGCTAATATTAGCCTCCAGTCATCTAATCCCATTAGAGACCCAATTGGAATTAATGATTTACTTATAATTGCTGCATAACTATTGGAAAGTTCTACACCATATCCGCTTAAACCAAAGTTAAGCATAAACCATATGATTATTGATAGAAGAAATATTGTTGTCCCGGCCTTTTTAATGAAATGTATACCTCTATCCCATGAAAGCCATGAAATAACTCTAAAACTTGGGCGATGATATGGTGGTAGCTCTATTAATAATTCTGGTGTTCTATATTTTTTAAATAATAATATCTTTAAAGCTTTACCCATAATTACTAGTATTATTAGACTTATAATATATAGTGAGATGAGTATATTAGCTTGTTGAAGAGGATTTTTAACTATTGCGGCCACTATAGCCAATAATACAGTTAACCTTGCTTGGCATGGAATTATAGGCGCAAGCATTATTGCTAATATTTTCTCTCTATCATCCTCAAGTATCCTTGTACCTAGAACTGCTGGAACATTACAGCCAAATCCGAGTATAAGTGGCATTATAGCCTTACCGCTTAACCCAATCTTCCTTAAAATCGTATCCGATGCAACAGCGATTCTCGCCATTAATCCACTATCCTCTATTATTCCAAAAATAATATATGTTATCAATATTAGTGGAAAGAAGCTTAATACAGATCCAATTCCTATGATTATTCCATCACATATAAAGCTTATAATATAGTCTGGCAAGTTAATCCTATTTAATACATCTCTAATAACGATACTTAAAAATTCAAATATTTTTGAAAGTATACTTGATAAACTATTCTCCTCTATAGCTTCAGCTATATTCTCATATCCAAGATCCTTAAAAATTATGTTTAGAGGAAAACCAGTATTTATTGAAAATATTATGAAAAAGGTAGAGAATAGTAATAATACTATTATAGGCAGACCAAGTATCGGGTGAGTCAATATTTTATCAAGGGACAAGGTTATGGATGGAATTACAACCTTACCATAGGCTATAACATCTTTTATAATACCATGTATGAAATTGTAACGTGTGGTAACAATAATTGTTTCAGGGTCCTCGCCTAACTCTCTTTTAGCAATATTCTTTATTTCATATATTTTTTCTAAAACCTTTTTCCCATTTCTTTCTAATATTTTGTTTTCAAATTCTTTATCGCCTTCAAGAAGTCTGATGGCAACCCATCTGGGAGGATAATCTGGAATAGAATTATTATTTCTTAGAATCTCCTCTACTTTACCTATATAGTATTCTATGCCATTATAGTTTATCTTGAATTTTCCAGGCTTCACTCTACCTTTGGCCACGTCAAGAACCCTATCAATTAAATTATTTATACCTATATTATGTAGAGCTGATACTGGTACAACTGGTACAGAAAGTTTTCTTGAAAGCCTGTCAACATGTATATGTATCCCTCTCTTATCGGCGGCATCCATTTTATTTAATGCAACCACAACTTTTCCCGTCAATTCTAAGAGCTGGACTACAAGATATAATGTATGTTCAAGCCTTAATGCATCAGCTATAACTATAACTACATCTGGCTTCTCCTTAACTATAAAGTCTCTAGCGATAACCTCCTCCTCACTTAATGCGCCTAAACTATATGTTCCAGGGAGATCTACAATCTTTATCCTATATCCATGGTGGATTAGTAATCCCTCATATCTTTCAACCGTCTTTCCAGGCCAATTTCCAACATGCTGTCTCTCACCAGTAATAATATTAAATAAAGTACTTTTACCAACATTGGGAGACCCAGAGACAGCCACTATAAAGTCATATTTATTTTTCATTGGAAAAGACCTCCACTAGAGTAACTCGACCAAAACTTTTGAAGCCATGCCTCTGCCAAGAGCATATACAGCACCCCTAACTTCTACAAGTATTGGTCCAACACTATTATTTATAACTCTAATAATTGTCCCAGGAGTTATCCCCATTTCCATCATCCTTCTCATAGATCCATATCCCCCCCTAAAAGCAACAACTCTACCAGTACTTCCAGTAGGCATCATAGATAACGGTGTAACTCTAGGTTGCATAGCATCACCAGAACTTCTATGATAGGTTTATGAAAAGATATATAAATACATTGTTCTAAGCTTATAGAATACAAAAGATCTATTTCTATTTTTATTGAAATGCAGTCTTTATATGGAATTCAGTCGGGTAAGTTAAATTCATCTATCATTAAGGCCAGGATTCATCATCTATTATTAAATCTACCTTTTCTTTCTTATTAATGTTATTAGGAGAAGTGACGCTATAATTGATGTTACTAAGCTATATGTAAATGCATATTTATATCCACTTATATCCCACAGGTATCCGAATATTGTCTGAGCCACTAAGCTCATTGAACCATATACTATATAATATAATCCATATGCTGTTCCTCTAAGCTCTGGAGATACGTATTCTGCTACAAGTGCCCTCTGAATTGTTTCAGAAGTACCCATATATATTCCATATATTATTGCAAATATTATTGCCATAAAAAACGTTGCTGGTGAAAATAATATAAATAGTGTTGATAAAATAAATATCTGATAGCTTATAAACAAACTATTTCTTCTACCAATTTTATCTGCGAGACTTCCAAATGGTATAGCTATAGCTGTATGAGAAAGATTTATAATCATATATATTAATGGGATTAGACTATCAGGAATACCGATTTCGCTAGACCTTAATAATATAAATGAAAAATTATATGCTCCGATAGCAAAAGCGGCTACAACGATTAATAATAGTAAGAATTCCCTATACATTACTTGTTTAAACCGATATTCTACCCCCTTCTTAGAAATTTTTCTCCTCCTCTCCTCAACTATAAATATTAGCGGTAGTAAGGCTAAGATCCCAGGTATAAATGATAGCCAGAAAACATATCTTAGACCTATCCATGCGGTAATAACTATTGTTAATAGTGGACCTATAACCGCTCCACTTTGATCCATCGCTCTATGTATTCCGAATGCTGTTCCAAGCTTTTTATCAGATATACTTTCGCTTAAAAGTGCATCCCTGGCAGATGTTCTAACACCCTTACCAATTCTATCAACAGCTCTTATTATCAACGCATCTACCCATGTTTTAGCGAATCCTAAAAATGGCTTTGTTAAATTAGATATAGAGTATCCTATAAAAACCACTATTTTCCTCCTGCCAATTTTGTCTGAAATAATTCCCGAAATAGTTCTTAAAATATAATTTAAGGCTTGTGCGATACCTTCAATTAAACCTAAAATAGCTTTAGTTCCGCCTAGCTCCTTAATAATATATATTGGAAGTATACTTAAAATCATTTCAGTAGAAATATCAGTGAAAAAGCTGACAAAACCTAGTCCAATAACATTTCTATAACCTTTTCTATCATCCTTACTCAAGTAACCCACCTCATGACAAGATTCATCCATCATCCTATTAGCTTCTTCAAGGAATAAACATCTAACTATTTAGGTGCACAGGCTTTAAAATATTTATCCCAATTAATTTCTGTAAACTGTAAAATATTTCCATCAGGATCTTTGAAGAGAACTATACATCCTCCCCAAGGCGTTTCCTTGGGCCCTTTAATAATCTCAACTTTATTCTCTAATAAAATCTTATATGATTTCTCAATATCATCGACTAGAAAATTTATGCATGGCTCACCCTTTCTAGGCTTCTCAAGTTCACCCCATGTTTTAAGACCTATCTCAATTCCACCGCAATCGAAACCAGCATAATCTTTAAACACATATTTTTTACTTAACCCAAGAACTTTTTCATAAAAGTCTATTGCTCTCTTTAAATTTCTAACTGTAAGCGTTATATCCCATACCCTCCTAATCATAACCATCTCCACTTAAGATAAATGCATTATATTAAAATATATATCGCTTAATTTTATAAAATATAATCGGTTGATAAAATGCCATTAATAGACAAATACGATACTTATATTTTCGACATGGATGGAGTTATTTGGAGAGGAAGTGAGATAATCCTAGATTCTGTAAATACGATAAAATTATTGATAAACAGAGGATTTAATACAATATTTCTAACGAATAATTCAACTAGATCTAGAGAGATGTATCGGAGAAAATTAAAAAGAATAGGTATCAAAGTTCCTATAGAAAACATTTTTACTAGTAGCTATTGTACTGCTAAATATATTTATGAAAAATTTGGGGGTGGAAAAGCATATATTATAGGTGAGATTGGATTAAAAAGAGAATTAACGAATTTTAATATAAGGATTGTAGAGGAGGGAGATGTAGATTTTGTTATAATTGGAATGGATAGGAAATTTAATTATAAGAAACTAATGATGGGCATGAGAAAGATTCTGTCAGGAGCCCTATTCATAGCAACTAATCTGGATAAAACTTTTCCATCCTCGGATGGACTTATACCTGGTGCAGGCTCAATTGTTGCTGCAATGGAGGCATGCGTCAATAGAAAGCCTGATATAGTGATAGGGAAACCAAGTAAAATAATGTTTGAACTAGCTTTAAAGAATGTTAATAGAAAAAGGACCTTGGTTGTCGGTGATAGATTAGATACAGATATACTTGGAGCAAATAATATGGGGCTTGATTCAGCATTAGTTTTAACTGGTATAAGTAAAAGAAATGATATAAGTAAACTTAATATTAGACCTCGATATGTTCTTGAAAAATTGTCTGATATTCTAAAATAATTCGGCAACTTTACTAACCCTTACTAAAAATGACCAACACAAAATATAAATCTAATATATACAATAATAGTATCGACTGAAGATTGATGAAGGTCTGGAGCTCTGACAATTATGATGAATAATATATTGTTAAATGCAGAGAAAGTTTTCTTCAATTTTAATAAAAGGGAAATAGAGAAGGATTTATTATGTGCCATAATATTAATTCTATCAGGAATAATGCTCTATGTTTTCTGTGTCATTAAATATAGAAGAAAAAGTTTTTCTATAATACTTATAATATTTCTTTTAGTAAGTATTAGAAATCGCTTTTCTTCCATTCCGATCTAGATTATACCGGGATCCTATGCTGACTATAAATCTGAAATAGAAGTTCAATATATTTTATTCGAGAATGGAACAGTTATAGATGGAAATTGGACTCTCTACTTTACATGAAAATGTATAAATATTTCTAACTCTAGAGCCTTATTCCTCATTAATGTTACTCTAATAGGGGTTGATAAAGCTTCTCCATCTCTTTCGAAAACTAGTTATATGAAAATAGATTTAGAGACTAGAGAAGTTTATTACAAGGGTAGAAAGATTGGTCTAACTTCGATTTTCTTATGGCCAGTTCCAGAACAAATATACCAAGTATAACATAATTCTACTTTCCTCCAACCTTTTCTCTAAAAAGTTTTTCATAGTTCTCTTTATCCTCTTCCACCCATCTATCTACACTATATCGTACTATTTCTCCCTTCTCATTAATTGTAACAACATTCTTTATTCCAGCATTTATTAAAACACGTTTACATCTCGAACAAGGCATACCAGCCACAGGTTTACCCGTCTTCACATCTATACCATAAAGATATAGAGTTCCATTTAATACAGATGAACCATTTCTAGCTGCATTGATTACACAGTTATGTACTATGATACCATTTGCAATAAAATTGTGGAATGGAGGTGCATAGAAATCAAACATTTTTATTTTCCTATTTATTCTTTCAATTTTCTTTACTTTGAGGAAAACAATATTTTCAACTATTCTCTCAAGTCTTTCTACATCCTCATTATATTCTCTTTTTTTAATTTCATTTATGAAAAGTCTCGCTAATGGATAGGTTACATTTATTTTATTCTTATCTCTAAGTGCCGAGGATATAGAAGATGATATTTTAAATTTCTTAAACCATTCAACTGGATATACTCTTAAGGATGAAAATTTAAAATTACCTTTAACAATAATTTCTTTCAATCTTTTTTCTTTATCTTTATGTGAAAAACCGATTTCTTTATCAAATTTAACTATATCATCTCCACAAATTTCTAGAGAATAGTATGAGCTATTTTTAAAACCTTTGCTTCTCTTTATCTTATAGATAGAGGAAAATATACCGAATCTAAGTAAAAGTAGTCTTAAAGTATATATTAACTCTTGTGAGGAAGACGATAGATGAATGGATCTCTCATCAACTGTGCCCTCTGCATCAAATAATCCTCTAATGAATCTGCTTAATGATTTATTTTCAACTCTATGGAATAAGACTGGTATTCTTTTGTTTTTACTAATATTAAATCTAAGTTCTTTAAATAGAAGATAGAGTCTACGAGAGGAAACGATTAAAACGTAGTGTGTACCTTTCCAACTCTTTCTAATTTTACCCTCTATTCCGAAAACTCTCTTTATTAGTGTATTATAATATAATAAAACTTCCTTTTTACTATCATGAAATGCTATATAGTTTTTCGACAAACTTCCATCTCCCATAAAATATCCAGCTATTTGACAGAAAAGTGGTGAAGTGGTTTCGGGAATCTTTACCCCTTTTACTTCATAACCCTCTATAATTCCCTCAACTTCAGGAAATATTTCTAAGATCTTCTCCATATGTTCTTTCTTAATAGCTTTATAATTTTTTAGATTTGAGAGAACGGAGAATGAGAAACCACATTTCTCACATAGCTTTCTCCAAGTATATCCCTTTGACTTCATAATTCTATAAAATTTCTCCCAAGATCCTCTGATTAACTTATAGTAGTTAAAATCTATTTTCGGTAATTTTTGTGGCTTACCATCTATATGTAAGATAGAGGGTACAGGTAGATAATCTTTTAAGGTGATATTTTTTGCAGGCTTCTCTTTTAAAAATAGATTTCTATCCATTACAAGCATTCTATGTTCAGGAGAAACTTCTATAAAGAAACCACCTTTAGTAGTAATCCTCAATACTTCACTTTTAGTGCTCTCAATTTTCTGAGATAAAACTTTAACATTGGTAAAAAGAAAGGGGTCTACTGAAATAAGGACTGTATTAACATTTCTAGCCTTCCTAATACTTCCATCGGCCGTAACTATTAACGTATCTCCGGAAACACAGTTCTCCTCTGCATGTATTGCTGGGCAGTATTCGTAGGCGGAGTAATGTGGTAGATTGAGTTCATCCTTTATACAACCAACTTCCTCGCAATTTGTACTACCTCTTGCTGGACCATTATATCCTGTAGAAACAATAACATCATTTTTAACTACTATCGCCCCATATTTCCGTCTTAAACATGGAGATCTTAATGCAACAGCTTTCGCTATCCGAAGATAATATTCATCCTTACTTATCCTAGTCATAAAATCATCATATATTTTAAAGATATTATGGTTTAATAAATTATTTATTGTGATACTAGTACTTCGAATTTTTGGGTATCGCTCTCCATTATAATATGAAACACATAAAAGCTTTGGGGAAGGAGAGAGCCTTATCTTGTAAGCACATTCTTCAGTGTTTACAAGTTATTCTTCAGTCATAATCCAATAGTATACCAGTAAAAATTTATATTAGTTCCAAATCTCATTGATATATTGGTGGTTTTATGAGAAAAATATCTATATTTATATGTTTATTGATGATAAGCGTTGTTCCTAAATTTATTACAAAGAGTAATACGAATATGTTTCAAAAACTCTCTGACCTGGAGGAATGAAGATGAAACGAGTACTTTATCTCATTGTGGACCAGCTTGCTGGCCATTGGGAGGAGAGCGTAAAGATAGAAGAGACAAACTATCCTCCGGTCAACGTGAAGGGATACCATGAACTCGGGCTGATACCCAACTTTTCATATCTCATAAAGAATGGGCTCTGGGTCAGAAGGCCATGGAACAGGGGGAAATGTGATACCTCCCATGGAATGAAATACTTGGCCACAGGCTCGTATAGCGATGAGGGATGCTATAAACAGGGAAAGCCATGGTATCTAAAGGTTAAGGAGGGATTCTTTGAGTTCGCCAAAAGATATTACAAGGAAAAGATAGAGATAGGAGTGTTCTCTAATAGTCCTTGGTTGGCTAGAGGATATTTCTATACTCCTGTGTCCATGCATGGGCTCGTAAGCGGTCATTATTCGGATGAAACGATATTGAAGGATCACGCATTCCCTTGGATGGAGGAAGTGGTCCCAAACTGGAATTTAGTTCACATTTACTTTCCCAATATGGATTCTATCTCTAATTGTCCCTCCTATGGGAAGGATTCAGATCCTTACTCTTCCAAGCATTCTTATATGCTCTTCTTGGACAAATTGATAGGAGATATAATAAGGTTTCTGAAGGAAAGGGATTTATGGGATGAGACCTACCTAGTCTTGGCCTCAGACCATGGTTATCATCTCGGATGTTCTGTTGCTGCTGGAATGGGAGTAAAGACAAATAACTGGTGCTGTGACCACCCTCCTCCATGGGACTGTGAAGTATGGGATTTTGAAAAGAGCAAATCCACAGGAATATATTCGGGGGGACCGAGGAGGATCACTTTTATCCTATCCGGGGGAGCATTAGATAAGATATACAGGGGGGAGACTATCGAGGAGGCTGAGATAATAGATGTGGTTCCCACGATTGCTCAGCTATTAGGCATACCCTACAAGTGTGAGGGAAATAGCATACTCAACTATAGAAAATCAAGTGACTAATTATTTGTTTAAAATACTTTTATTGTTACTATGTTTCCGTCCCTAGGTTTAGTGTTTTACATAGGTTTTGGTGAAATGATGCTGCTTTATTAGTTGCAAGAGAATACAATGCCCCATGATGCTTATAGCTTCTCTTAATCAGGTGAATTTTAATGCAGGTTATACTGGATGGAGTTTAGAAAGACTTGCCAATCATTTTATTGAGATGATATTAATGGCGGATTATAAATAGCATTATGAGGTTAAATTAGCTATTTTTTGATAGACTCCTATTTTCATTAAAACTAATTTAATATATTCTTCAAGGTTAAGCCTAACTATATTACATTCAGGCTCTGGTTTATGTTTAACTATTGTTTCCGCTGGACAATAGCCCATACAGTAGGGTAGTATTGGACACTCTACACATTTCTTAAATACTAAAGGTGTCCAGTCTAACCATATCTTTTCCTTCTTCTCATCTATACCGTATCTAATATTTCCGACAGAATATTCCTTTAAACCTAAAGCTTCCCAACACTTATATATATCTCCGTAGGGATCAATAGCATAAGACCTCTTAGTTATGGCTGCACATGGTGCAAATTTTGGACGTGGATAAAGAATGGGTATAAAATTAAAACCTTTAATTATAGCCTCCCTCACAATATCAATATATTTTTCTATAAAATTCGGTTTATATATTATCATATTAAATGGATAATTGATATAACAGTTGGTATCAAACCTCTTTCTCCTTTCTCTAATTACTCCAAACCCTATTCCTATTTTTCTCTCTAAATTATGTTCTTTAAAAATATCTAAAAGTTTTGATATGTTATTAATATTATCTTCGGATAGATTTATTCTTATGAAAACTTTATTATTTTCAAGATAATCTGTTAGTAGAAGTAAATTGGAGAAAATAGTGTTAAATGTTCCTCTACCATTTCTAAACATTCTAAACCTGTCGTGGATAGAAGGAGGCCCATCAATTGTAATTTGTATTTCATTAAAATTGCTTAAGGAAAATAAGTTAATTATATCATTATTTAATATCGATCCATTAGTGGTAATGCTATATGATAAACTGACCTCTCTAGACACATGTTTTTCAAAAAAATCTATAAATTTTATTATATACTTATAATTTAGTAAAGGTTCTCCACCATAAAATTCTATATTAATTCTATCTATATTCTCATTATTCTTTAATCTATCATTAATAAACCTTGTAATAGGTTTAATTAAATTATCCTGCATATAACTTTTTATAGGCTTATGATCTCCATAATAACAATATGTACATTTAAAATTGCAATCATATGTTGTTATCAATGTAATATATAAATTCTTATAATTGCTTGAAAACTTAATTCTTTCAAAATTCTTCTGAATTATATTTAAATGCTCTCCTTCTTCATTTTCTACGATCCCGTATTCTATTAATCTCTCTAAAACTTTATTTTCTATCTCATTAAACCGATTATTAACAAGTTTATTATAAAGTCCTTCATTTAATTTAAGAATATATCCTGTGAGGAAACTTACCGCTATAATATTTTCATTAAACTTTAAAATTAGGCTATAATTACTTTTATTCATATTTCTTCATAATAAAGTTCTCCTTTATACTAAACTACAACGTGGATAACAACCGCAAATATATACACCACCATTACAAGTTACGAGTTTATCGCATGAACAGAATCCTATACAAAAGTCTGGCTCTATACCTAATTTTTCCAGCATACTTATAGATACTCCCTCAACCAATACTTCAATTAAATCTGTCATAGTTTACCACCATATATATTTTTATAAAAGAGGTATATATATCGAAAACTTATAATTAAATGTATGAAAGTTGTTATATGTAGAAATGTTAGTAAAGTTTTTATTCAAAAAATGAAAAGAGGTTATATTTTAGCTGAATCCGGGCAACCATTTCTCCAGCTTTTTACTGCAATTATTTCTAGAACTATAAGAGGATATGTAAAGAAGACTGTTGCCTTGAGAAATGTATCACTTGATATAAAGGAAGGAGAGATTGTCGGGATATTAGGTACTAATGGTTCTGGTAAAACTACCCTGCTTAAAATTATTTCCGGATTAATATATCCTAGTGAAGGAGAAGTGTATGTTTATGGATATGATATAGTTAGGGATTATGACAAGGTTAGTGATAAAGTTTTCTACATTACAGGCGCGTTAATAGGTGGATTTGGAATCTCTCCTCTGCTTTCTGTGAGAAAAAATCTTGAATACATCTTTAAGCTATATAGAATTCCGAAGGAAAGAGTAGATGATGCGATAAAAATACTTGATTTAAAAGAACATGCTGAAAGACCTTTAGGATACTTGTCCCCGGGACTGGCGTCTAGGGTCATTTTAGCTCCAGCTTTTTTTATTAAACGAGCATTATATTTACTTGATGAACCTATTCAGGGAATATCTTTTGAGGCAGCCAAAAAGATACATGAATACATTAGGGAAAGTAGAGATATTGGAGGAGCAACAATTCTCTATGCTACTAACAATATTTTCGAGGTAGAAAATTTATGTGATAGATTTATAATTTTAGATAAAGGAAAGATTTTGGCTGGAGGTGAGCTGAAAGAGCTCATTAGCAAGCTTGCATTAAAAACAGTTGTAAAAGTAACCGTAGAAGGAGATATAAATTTAGAGGATTTGACAAGCATTTTTGGTAATGATATAAGAATTGAAAGTAAGCGTGGTGTTCTTCAGACTATAAGTTTATTCACATCAGACGTTACTAATACGCTCATAGAAATAGCTAAAACTTTTGGAAATAAGAATATAATCAAGGATATACAGGTAAAAAGTCCTACCATAGGAGACGTATTTCTCCATTATGTAAAGCTCTCCAGTGAAAAATATGAGGAGAAGAGAAAAATTTGTTTACAAGTTTTCTAAGCTAAAGAAAATTTTAGAAGATCTAAAATTAATTTCCAAACAATATTTTAGTATATATATGCTTCGTATAGGTTTTCTTTGGCCATTTGAGATAATAAATATTGCTATAGCTTTATATGTGTGGTATTTTTATAATGTTGCATTTGCTAAATCAGTTCAAGATCCATTATCCTATATTATTTTAGGATTAATGGTTCAAACATATCTTTTTAATACAGCTAGAATTGTTTATAACAGCTTTGCATTAACCTTTTTCTCAAATATATCAATAGGAGGTATACGTATGTCTAGATATGAACATTATAAAGTAATGAATATTTCAATCGAAGCAACCCTCCTTAGAGATATACTTATTGGATTATTAAGCGATACGTTTAGAGCCTTCCTTTATCTTATCGTAGCCGTAATATTTTTTAACTTTACTATAAATCCAGGAGCAGATTTAATATTGGTATTAACGTCACTTTTATTCGGATTTCTCGCAGCTATAGGTATGGGATTAATAGCCACCTATTCTATATGGATTACAGGTTCCATTCAGTCTACCGAAGAACCCCTATTATCAATATTGCTCTTAATCTCAAATATATTATGTGGAGTATATTTTCCAATAAAGTTTTTACCTAAACCATTACAATATTTATCCTATATTTTTCCACAAACTTATGCATTAAAAATTTTACGTGGAACATTATTGTATGGCTGGGGTATAGATAAATTATTTTTAGATTTATTTATATTGATAATATGGTCGAGTATAGTATTTATTATAGGAGTATTTTTGATTAAGAAAAGTATTCGAAGAATATTGGAGGGATGGAGTCCTTTACTCGGCTTTGAATGAGAATTCATTATTCGCAAAGTTTATATATATATGAGAATTTCTAATTCTCATGATTCCAAATATTCTGTCTAAGTTTAATCCTTGATGGTTCGGTGAAGAAGACCCTCATTTGAGAAGATGGAGTCATCAGAAAATTAGATGGATTCCGAAGTAGATAAAAAAGTTTCTCTTAATCCCTTCTTCCTTTTAAAAATAAAATGAAATTAATGCGAGAATATTTTAAGTAAGGATGGATAAATGAATATATATTGCAGATTTAATTATACTTTAATAATCCTTTATACTTATTATTTAGGAGGGTCTATGACTGATATCGATAGAAGAAGTATTGTTAGAAAGATGTGTCTAAAGAATAATATTCCTATTACAGAATTTCTGCTGAAAACATTTTATGAGAAAATTGGAAGCCATATTACGCTTCTCGGTGTTTCTCCGATTTCTAGACATATAGTTAGAGCCGCTTTGTTATCTGCAAGAGAATGTAATGCTCCCATGATGTTTATAGCTTCTCTTAATCAAGTCGATTTTGATATAGGTTATACTGGATGGACTCCTGAGAGTTTTATTAAGTTTATCAACGAGGAGATTGAAAGATTTAAGCTAAATATTCCTATTATTATTGGATTGGATCATTGTGGTCCATGGCTTAAAGACCTGCATATTCAGAAAAAATATGATTTTGATGAAGCTATGGAGTCTACTAGAAAGTCTCTTGAGGCAGCCTTGATCGCTGGCTATGATATTATTCATATTGATACAACTGTAGATCCATATATTGGGAATCCTTCCACAGAAATCGTTGCCGAAAGAACTATAAGCCTTTTAGAATATGCTGAGGATTTTAGGAAAAATAATGATATTCCTCCAGTAAATTATGAGATAGGTAGCGATAGATGGATATTTAAGGATGAAAGACATACTAGAGATCTCATTTCAATGGTTTTAAATGGGTTAAAGAAGAGAGGATTAAATGATGTTAAAATTCTCTTTATGGTTGGAGATGTTGATACCAAAGTCACTCCGGGAAATAGACTTAATATTGAAAAGGCTAGAAGACTTGTAGACCTTGCATCTAAATATGGGCTGTATTTGAAAACTCATTCTACAGATTATGTTGAAAATCCTGAGGTTTTTCCACAGTTAGGTATTGGAGGCGCAAATATCGGTCCAATGTTTGCTGACATAGAGTATAGAGTTATAAAGAAACTTGCTTTTAAAGAAGAAGAACTTTTAGAAAGAAATATTATTGAAAAATCTTCTAAGATATTAGATATATTATTTAATTCTATAGTTATAGACGGTAGGTGGAGAAAATATTCCGAAAAAGATCTCAGATTGATTCCTAGAAATAGAAGGGAATTTATAATCGGCTTATGCTCAAGATATGTTTTATCTAAAATTGATGGAAAAATTTTCGAGCTTCTACAAAATCTATCAAATATTGGTATTAATGGAGAAAAAGTGCTTCTAGATGAGTTAAAGAATGTTATTAAAGGATTTCTTAAAAGCTTTAATCTATGTAACGTTAATAAAAAAATATTAGAATACTATGGGTTTAGAAGGGAAGGGAAATAAGTATGAGTTATTCCAATTTTAAACTATTTTTCGGCGATATTCATGGTCATTCTAATCTTTCTTTATGCGGTGTGTGTCCCGGTAGAGATTTAAGAAAAAGGAATTTGTATATTCACAGTAGTTTGTTTAAGGAATACTGTAGGGATATAGATATAGTGGAAAGTATCGATTTATTCTATGAATATGCTAGGGATAAGGCTGAATTAGATTTCGCTGCACTTGTCGATCACGATTTCTCTATGAGTGATGAGCAGTGGAGTATAGTTAGAAAAAAGGCTTGGGAATGGTATTCTCCGGGAAAATTTGTTACATTTAGTGGATACGAATGGACTTCTAAGGCATATGGACATAGACATGTAATTTTTCTTAAAGATGATGCACCTATTTTTAGGTGTCTTGATGGTATTAGTCCTAGTAAAGCTGTTGGTAGAAACCCGATAGATTTATGGAATTTTCTTAGAGAAAATCATATAGATGCCATTACTATTCCACATCATCCTTCTATTACACAATTTCCAGTAGATTGGAGATACTATAATCCAATGTATGATAGAGTCGTGGAAATAGTCTCTATATGGGGTGTATTCGAATATTATGGTAATCCTTTTAAATGCATTAATTCTCATAATCTTCCAAGATTTTTTGTTCAAGATGTTCTGAATAGAGGATATAGGCTAGGAATAATTGGTGGAGGAGATACCCATGATTGTACTCCAGCTGGAATATTTAGAAGAGTTATAAAGATTCAGTGTCCAGAAAAATGTTATATATCATCTCTATCTGATGATTTTTCAAGAATATTTCTGCATAATCCTCTAGGAAGCGGATTTACAGGAGTATATGCATCTTCCCTTACAAGAGAATCTATATTTAAAGCAATCTATGATAAAAGAGTATATGCAGTGGTAGGAGGTAAAATTAGACTCGAATTCTCTATTAACGATGTTTTAATGGGCAGTGAACTAAAAATAGGGAATCCTAGAGAAAAGCTTATATTAAAGGTATATGCTGAAGGAGACTACGATATAGATAGAGTTGAAGTCGTTAAGAATGGCAAAATGTTTTATAGAAAATATTGTAAAGGTAAGGCTGTAAATTTCAAGCTTATTGATGATGAAAAACCTAATAGATTGGAAAACTATTATTATGTTAGAGTCATACAGAGAAATGGTGCTAGAGCTTGGTCAAGCCCAATATGGGTTATATATAAAGACCTTTATAGATTAAATGTTGAGAGAAAAGATAGGTTTATGATATTGTCTGGAAAAATGTATAGGCCTATGCGAATAAAGATATTGTTTATTAAGGATGATCCATTCCAAGGCTTCAGTAAAAGTTCACTAATTAAGAAAAGTGATGTTGGTGCATTTTTCTGGCTTGAGAAAAACGGATATGAAAAAACTATACTTAAGGTTAGATTTAAAAGTATTAGGCCGACTAACTTTCGTGGCTCGATAACTTTAAAGGGATTTAAAAACTACGATGTTTATCCAATAGGATTTTCTATAAAGAAATTTGGCTCAGATCTTTTCACAGATAACTATAAAGGTTATATAGAATGGAATATAACTCCATCCTCAAATATAGAGCCTCTTGATACCAGGAAGATTAAGGGATTAGACATAGTACTGGAATCAGATTTGACTAGAAATATGTATGCTATTATAAACGTATATATTGATGGAGAAAGGGCTATAGGTAAAACATTTTTAGGAGAAAATAGGATAGATAGAATGCCATTTAAAATACCTATTATAAATCTTAGGGGAAAAATAGTTTTATCTAAAAATATTAAATTAAAGCCTAAAGAAACTTTTAAAATAGAAAAAGCCACTAAGACATGCATTATATATCCAGGATACATTGATAAAAACGGCTTCAAACCATTTCTCCTGAATGAATAAATTTTATATATAATTTTATATATAATTTATGAGGAGATTTATATGGGTAGGGTAATCATGGTTGCTGATGACATATATGAGAGACTTAGAAGAATGAAAAGACCTGGAGAATCTTTTTCAGATGTTATCGCCCGTTTATTAGAAAAAAAACCTAAGCTTTCCGATATAGCTGGCAGTAAAACTATAACTAAGAAAGATTGGGAGAAAGTTAAGAAAAAATTCAAGATACAGGAAGAATTAAACGAAATACGAAGAAAATATCTGTTAGAGTTGATCGAGGGATGAGGTATCTGGCCGATACAACTTTCCTAATAGACCTAGTGAATAATGATACCGGAGCAGTGAGAGTTGCAAGGGAAATAGATTTATCTAATGAAAGACTAGGACTCTCTATTATATCGGCCGAAGAATATTTGAGAGGAATATATTATTTATATTGGAATGATAAGAGACTCTTAAAGAAAAAGATTGCAGATGCTGAAAGTGATTTAAGAGCATTTGAAATTATACCAATAATATATAATGTTATAGTTAAAGCTGCAGAAATAGATGCTAGATTAATGAGGAAAGGAGAACCAATTAGCCTATCCGATATACTTATAGCTTCAACCGCAATCGTATATAATTTAACACTCATTACTAGAAACATAAAACATTTTGAAAGAATAAAGGAACTAAAAATAAGAATATATTGATAACATAAATTAAAATAGTTACTAGTCCTTAGTTATTAAGATAATAACATTATTGTAAATTTTGTTCATATATTGCATCAGCTCGGAAATCTTTTCTTCATCCTCTGCGCTGCAATGGGTCATCATCCGAATTTTTCCAATATTTACATATTCTATCGGAATTTTTTGAAAATTTACGGAACATCCATATTACTAATTGTTGTGAGATTATATATATTTTACTACCTGTGTAGTACTTCGGAAACTTATATTTTCATCGCTAAAGAGCCTGTTTTCGGGAAAGTACTCCCCGGCGACGTTTGGGATTGGAGTATAGTACTATTTAAAAGACCTTTTGTAGTAGGACGTTATATGCTGGAGTTTTTGGGGAAAGTAATTGGGGTAGGGCGGAGGTGGGTGTAGCCCCCATATTTACCTTTAGTGAGAATTTGGGCGTTGCTAGGATTGGGGAGGAGAGCTTAATCGAGAATTTAAAAACATATTAATTATTGACGTTATCTAATAGCTTAGTCTATAATCGGGATTTAGGATTATTAGAGATTTTAAGCGATTATATTAAAATCGTATTCTCAAAGTTTTATACGTGGCTCTCCTACAGTGGGTTGGCGGCATAGCAGTCTTACTGGGAATTTAAAGATTTTATTTGACCCTGTAAAGAAAGCTCCATTTAAACCTGATCTTATCTTCGTAACTCACGCTTGTCGTGATCACGCCAAAAAGAGATTTTAGAACTTTACAAGGATGTAGGAGTCTACATGAGCGAGCCAACTGCTAGAATATTGTACGGATATAAGATCTCTGAATATATATAAACGTGATAGAAGAAGGAATTGAATTTAGAGGAGTAGAATTCAAATTCTATAATTCAGGGCATGTAGCTGAAGGAAAATCAGTTTTAATAAACAGTAACGTGAGGATATTCTATACAGGAGATTTCTGTACTAGCATAAGGATAATACTTGACCCGTTACCCTACATTAAAAGGCTTTACAAGAATTTAATAAAAAAGGTAATATATTACGTAAATGCAATTGGCTACGCCGTTATCGGTGCCAGATCATTGGGCACAGTACAGGAAATTATAGCCCTACTATCAAACACAAAAAGAAAATTCAATTTGTATGTTGATCCTAGAGTTTATAAAATGAGCAGGATACACTTCGACTACGTTCATGCGGAGTTTGAAAAATGTCAAAGCTTTAAACCTTGTATTAAAGGAGACCATTCAATAATTGTTAGGGGCTGTGGGTTAGAGCTATATCGCATTTATGCAATATAGCTATTATGGATAAAGAGAACCCCACCAGCAATATAATATGTGATGAAGAGATATATGAAGCTAACGTCTACGTTTTCAAGAAGCCTGTAAGTCCGAGGCTGGTGCCAACG
>Ga0190304_1000016_pt1 | contig 72480 bp, 86 predicted proteins | sample 48700712_MG_FD_161670 | JGI IMG/M metagenome (GOLD analysis project Ga0190304, IMG submission 161670) | Hydrothermal vent sediment bacterial communities from Southern Trench, Guaymas Basin, Mexico - 4870-07-1--2_MG | ecosystem: Environmental > Aquatic > Marine > Hydrothermal vents > Sediment ...
ACTATAATTTTGCTAGAATACATATGACTCTAGGCAGGCCTCCCAAACCACTTCCAGGTTCAACCGAGCTAGAAAAGCTATCAAAAATAATACTTATAAAGAAGAGGTGATTAAGTTGACAGCACCAGTGAACTCATATATGTCCTAGAAATTATAGTACCATGGGGCTCACAATATAGCATTCAAGGGATTAAAGTTTAAAATATCTTTAAGCTAAACTTAATGCTCGATCTCTATCATCTTCAATAATTGTTCTAAACCTAGAGGTTTACAGGAGAATATAATAAAATTATTAACGACGATTAAACATAGGCTAATTAAAATTTAGTGGCTAAAAAATGATCATCCGAGAACTTTTAGCCATCATTAAAGAGAAAAACTTAAAAGGATCCTTAATAATGTCTTTAAAAGACATATAACATCTTAAATAGAAATATAATTGGTGTAAAAATTGTTAAAGAAAAGGGAAACTTATCATCAAATGTATAAGGAAATGACTGCTAGATTATCTGATATCCTTATAAAAGAATATGGTGTAAAAAGGCTGCCTGTAAGAAAAGGTGATAATGTAATGATAATGCGAGGAGATTATGCTGGGCATGAAGGTGAAATTGTAGAAGTAAATCTTAAAAAAAGAAGAATACACGTAGACGGTGTTACACGAACTAAGGCAGATGGTTCTACGATTTTTGTACCTATACATCCTTCTAAGGTAATGATAACTAAGCTTAATTTATCAGATAAATGGAGAAAAAAAATTATAGAGAGGAGGAAAAAATGAAAAAAATACGAGGAAGTTTAAGGCATCTGAAAATGGAGAGAGCTCCAGCATTCTATCCTTTAAGCAAGAAAAAATATCCATGGGCTGTAAAACCTAACCCGGGGCCTCATCCATTATATAGAAGTCTTCCATTAGGAGTTATTTTAAGAGATATATTAAAGTATGCAGATAATATGAGAGAAGCAAGAAAAATTTTAGGAGAGAGAAAGGTTAAGATAGATGGGAGAATTATAACTGACTACAAGTTCCCAGTAGGTTTAATGGATGTTATTGAAATTATTCCTACGGAAGAATTCTATAGAGTCATACCAGATACAACGAAGTATTTAAAATTAAAGGAAATTTCTAAACAAGATGCCATGTACAAGTTCTGCAGAATTGAAAATATAAAATTTGTTAAAGGAAAGAAAATACAGTTAAATCTACATGATGGTAGAAATATTTTGATCCCAGTAAATAATGTATTTGATCCAGTTGAGAAAATATACAGTACGTATGATACACTTAAAATAGAAATACCGAATCAACAAATAGTTTCATACAATAAGCTAGAAATAAATGCACATGCAATTATAATTGATGGAAGAAGCGTTGGAAAAACTGGAAGAATCGTAGAAATAAAGAGAATCTTTAAAAGAGCCCTCTCTCAGGTAACACTTATAAAAAATGATGAGAAAATAAGTACAATATTAAAATATATATTCGTACTCGATAGGGATGAAATCAATAAATTATATGGGGATTAGATGTCCCAATACGTTTTAGTTAGAGATCATCCAATGAAAACAATAAGAATAGAAAAAGTAGTTGTAAATATGGCCGTAGGAGAATCTGGTGAGAAACTAGCTAAGGCAGCTAAGGTTTTAGAACAAATAACTGGTCAGAAGCCAAAATTAATAAAAGCTAAAAAAACAATACGTGATTTTGGAATTAGAAAAGGAGAAAATATAGCTTGCATGGTTACCTTGAGAAAAGAAAAAGCAATAAATTTCCTATTAAAGGCTCTTCAAACAATTGACTATAAGATAAAAGAGAAAAGTATAGCTGATAATTCTTTCTCCTTTGGAGTCCCAGAGCACATATATTTTCCCGGAGTAAAATATGACCCTTCCATAGGTATATTTGGATTTGATGTAATAGTTGTATTTGAAAGACCCGGATTTCGAGTAAAGAGAAGGAGGAGGAGAAGGAATAAAGTTGGGAAAAAACATCTTGTAACTAAAAAAGATATTATAGAATTTTTAGAAAAAATTTTAGGCGTAAAGGTGGTGAAATAATATGGGTAAAATAAAAGCTCCTAAGAAAAGAAAATATGGCAAAGGTTCTAGAAGATGCATAAGATGTGGAACCTATGAAGCATTAATTAGAATGTATGGATTAAATTTATGTAGAAGATGTTTTAGAGAAGTTGCTGAAGAATTAGGATTTAAAAAATATGTATGAAATCATTGAATAGATTTTACCTCATTATAAAATTCTTTTAAAACATCTAGATAATTAAGCTTACCTCTTTCAATCTCCTTCATCTTTTCCTCTACTATTCTAGACCTCTCTTCTGAGACTAACTCTCCATAATTTTTCTTTAAATAATTCAAGATAATTCTACCTCTTCTGGTTGGAACTATTCTCTTATTTTTAGATTCTAACACATATCTTCTTTCAATAAGTGTTTTTACTATCTTGGCATAGGTAGACGGCCTTCCCAAACCTCTTTCCTTCATCAATCTTATTATGTCTGCTTGAGTATATAATCTCACTGTAGCAATTTTTCTATATTTTACATCTATTATATCATATACTCCCTCCTTTATATCTAACATAGTATAGGGGAAATAGACCCTAGTAAATCCATACTCTACTACATGAGAAAAACCTTCTATCTCTTTTTCCAAATACTTATCTATAGAAATTTTATATTTAGATTTAACAATCTTGGCTGGAGGGAGTTGACTAGCAATAAATCTATTAAAAATTAAGTCATATAGCATATAATGTTTTTTCGTTAGCGGCTTTACCGTCCTAATAATTCCTTCGTTTATTAATCTTCGCAGCGTACTCATATTTATTGGCCTTGTAGGTCTAATACATTCATGTGCACCACCCTTGCCCCATTCACGGGCCATAAACAGAGATTTATCTAATTGTTGAGAGATATATTCTAATGCTATCCTCCTACCTGCATCAGAAACACGAGTGCTATCTGTTCGATGATATGTTATAAGACCTAGCTCAAATAAGTCTTGTGCCAATTTCATAATTTCATCTACACCGATTCTTAGAGTTTTGACACCTTCCTCGAGAAGTAGATCTGTAGAAAATGGTGGAGGAGGATTTAAGACAACTATTTCCTTACTCACCTGACTTATCACACATTTCTTGCCAAGTATACTCTGTTTTATTTTCTTAGCCTCACTTCTAGACTTTATAGGTAAATTGTCAAATAGAATTATCTTTCCGTTAGATAAGGCTACTTTAAATGCATACATTCTCTTATCTTTAAATTCCTCTACTCTACTAACTATCCAATTTAAAACAGGCGTTTGCACTCTACCAGCTGATAGCCAGCGGCTTCCAAAAACTTTCCATAGTTTTTGACTTAATACAAATCCAATCCATCTATCTTCTATTCTTCTAACCAATTGTGAAAAGACGAGTTTCTCATTTATATCTCTAGGTTCCTTTAGTGCATTAGAAACCGCTTTACGAGTTATTTCATGAAACTCTATTCTCTTTATTTGTTTAGAATATGGAGATAATGATAACAACAAATCCCATGCAATTTTTTCTCCCTCTGTATCGGGATCAGTTCCAAGCAGAACTATATCTACTTCTTGAGCTATATTTTTTAAAGCCTCAATAACCTCTTTTCTACTTACATATTCTTTTGATTTACATACTGGACATGCACCATGATCAGTATACTGTGTTCCACACCTTAAACACTTTTTGATTGGCATATATACTGGAATGAAACTACTATCTAATACCTCTACTCCATGGAAACCCCTCTTTGTAACTAAATCATATATATGCCCACTAGTAGCCACAATATTTAATAAATAATTTTCGGTTCCTACCTCATATATAACTATATTTCCGATTCTTCTTTTTGAAGGTTTTCCATAAAAATTGGAAATAGTTCTAGCTTTATTCGGAGACTCGACTATAAGTAAAGCTGTTTTAATAGGCTCCTTAACCACCTTGCTGGATTCGCCTTTAAGGATCGCCTTAACATTCTCTCTATCTTTATCAATTTCATTAAGAATTTCATCAATATTTACATCCATATAATTTCTCCAATCTATATCATCGATGTACCACTTTGTTTGCCGAATTAATCCACTTAACAGTTTTTCATCATCAACAATTACTATAGATAATCCTTTAGTTATACCTCCAGCATACATTCTCGAAGTTCTACCAGATGCCTGGAGATAAGTCATCGTATCTGGAATATATATGTATAATTTCCCATCAATTTCTCTCACGGAAAGAAAACGAGACTTTTTAAGATTATCTATAACTGATTTATCACTTAACATTTTTTGAAGAAAATCTCTTAGCTTAAAAACTTCATCTCTAACTATAGCCAAACTACCCATTAATTCTGTACCCTCTTTAATAGAAATAAAAAGTCTTTGTAATGCTGCCTGACTAAGCCCGCTAATTCTCGTTTTCAATCTCAGTGTAATTCTATCTAATTCCTCTAGATATTGAGGAGGAAGGTAATCTCTAATATTAAATGCTATTTGAAGTAATCTTATAGGATTCGCCGCCTCTGGGATTTCCAAGGAAAAAACGAATCTAGGTACCCCCGTAAATAAAGCATATCTTACTTTTTCGGGTAAATCTAATCCTCTAACTAATAAACCATAATATATTGCAACTCCTATCAATACATCTAAAGACCCTTCTATAAATTCATTTAAAGCCTTTTTTCTACCGGCGTATACGACACCTGCTCTAACACCCTCATTTTTTAGAAATGTACATAAACTCTTTGCATAATCTATTCCCCTATCTATTGGTACGAATATAAGCCCTCCTTTGCCGAGTCTTTTCACAATATTTGCTATTAGTGAAAAAATCTTCTTCTCTGAGGTGGTATAAATATATAAATCCTGTATATTTCTTAAAAAACCTGCTCTTGAACCAATTTCGAAACCAAGTAATTCTCTAAACAATTTTGACCTTATACCTCTTACTCGGCCAGTAGCTGTTGAAACTACAAGTATTCCTATTTTATTTTTTCGAATAAATTTTTGAATCCTTCTTTCATCACTACTAATCTCATCGATTAATTCAGGTGGAGGTTGTCTCTTTCTACTAAGATAAGATGCAAACATTCTCTTAGTATAAAGTAATTGCATCGCTGTGTCTATGATTTCACTAGTAAATCCAAGAAGTCTTAAAACTCTATCAATGTTTTTTGAAGTTTTCAGTAAAGAATCTACATCATCTACAAAAATGAAATCAAACCTCTGATCTACAAGCTTCTTAAAGCTTCTTGAAAGAAAATGTGATGTAGTTATAAGTATATCATATTCTTTCTTCTGAATTTTCTCGCTGATTTCTCTTCTTTGACGAATTGGTATATCGCTAGAATAATATATAATTTTTACCTTATGTTGACCCAAAATCTCATTAAATGTATTCATCTTGTCAACTACTTGTTTCACTAACAGTGTTGTAGGAAGTATAATATAGCATTTTTTACCATATTTTGATGCTAAGAAAAGCGCCATTATTATGCCGAAAACTGTTTTTCCAACTCCTGTTGGTGCAAGAATTGCAAAACTTTTATTCCTAAATACCCTTTTTGCCCATGTTAACTGTGCAGTCCATGGTCTATTATTTAGCATTTTTTTAAAGAATTTACTAAAGTTTTCGCTAGCTAATTCTAATTTATAGATTTCTCTATAATTTATAAGCCTTTCATTTTTAGAGAGCTCTTTAACTAGAATTCTCCTATATTTTATCGACATATCTAGCTTCTTTCTTAGCATTAGGTATTTTTCAATATTATTTTTAAGACATTTATCACAGGGTAGACCTAGTAATAACCTTTCATCGGTAATCTCATTACCACAATTGGGGCAAATCTCCATAAATATAGCTTTCATATTTTTAATAACCCACTCGACTGAGTACATTTATTAATACTATCATAAAATTGTAGTCTGGATATTTAAATATATTTTAATAGGATAAAGGCTTTTAAAATAAAGATAATTCCTATATACTTGAGCAAAAGCAAAAGAAAAAGAAACTAAATTTATTTTAGAAAATTACTCCTTGCTTTTTTCAACAAGGTAATTCCAGAACCTTTCCACATCTTGCTTCAATTTTTCTAATAACCATTTATTTTCGGGTCTAAGCAAATGTTTAAATCTCCCCTGAAGTTTCAAATAGTCCTCAATCGGTCTTGGTGTTTTTACAAATATATTTATTTTATATTTTCCCTTTTCTACTTCATACAAAGGCCACATTCGTGTTAATACTGCAAGTCTAGCTATCTCTACAGTTAATGCTGGATCTGATCGCCATCCAGTAGGACATACTGCAAGAAAATGAATTACTGCAGGACCTCTTACAGCATCAGCTTTTCTAATTTTGTTAAATAGGTCTACGGGATAAGCTAAACTTGCTGTAGCAGCGTATTCAATACCATGAGCTACGGCTATTTCAATTAAACTCTTTTTCCTCTCTAATTTTCCCGGAATAATTTTTCCCGCAGGACTAGTTGTAGTAGCTGCTCCCCTTGGTGTGGCTCCAGATCTCTGAATACCCGTATTCATATAAGCTTCATTATCATAGCAAATATATACAAAATCATGACCTCTTTCCAATGCCCCGCTTAAAGACTGTAATCCTATATCGAAAGTTCCTCCATCACCGCCGAATACAATTACATGAGGCATCTCTTTACCAAATTTTTTATGTAAAGCTTTAAAGGCTGCCTCTATACCACTTCCAGTAGCTGCTGCGTTCTCAAACGCATTATGAACCCATGGAATCTTCCAACTTGAATAAGGATAAATTGTTGTAGCAACCTCTAAACATCCAGTTGCATTTATAACAACTTTAGGATCCGGTATCGCTTTTAAAGCTATTCTAACCATAGCTGGAACTCCACATCCAGCACATAATCTATGCCCTGGAGCTAATTGATTATACTTGTCTCCTGGAATATCTCTAATAGTTTTAATTAAATTTAAAGAATTATTCATGTTTATCACCTATTCTCTTACACCTACCCATATCTCCTTCTCCTCTACTACTCCTTTCTTTGAAATTTCCAATGCTCTTTCGAATATATTTTTAATTTCTTTAGGCGAGGTTTCTCTGCCGCCTAATCCATATATTATATTTAATAAAAGTGGTCTATTTTTTAAATGATATAATGATGCTGCTACATCCTTAAACAGTGGTCCTCCAGGCGATCCGAAATTTGGAAACCTATCCATAACTACCACTACATTAACATTCTTTAAAACATCTATGATAATATCCTGTGGAAAAGGTCTGTATAGAGTTAAACTAACTACTCCAACCTTTTTACCCTTCTTTCTTAATGATTTAGCTATACTTCTAAGGTTCCCTGCCATCGAACCTAGAGCCATAACAACTATTTCTGCATCCTCTATTCCATACGTCTTTACAGGCGAATATTTCCTATTACTAAGCTCCGTATATTTTTCAAAAACATTCTTTATATATGTATATGACTCACGCATTGCTACTGCTTGTTGTTTTTTAATCTCCATATAATAATCATATAGCCCTAAAGGACCATAAGTAACTGGACTCTTAAAATCTATAGGCATTTTATAAATTGGTCTCTCATCCCTTACTAACTTAGCTACTTCATGGTCATCAAAAACATAGAGATCTGCTAAAGAATGACTTAAAATAAATCCGTCTAAATTTACTATCGCTGGCAACATTACATTATCATTTTCAGTCATCATAAAAGCTTGCAATGTTAGATCATAAGCCTCCTGAACATTTTCAGAAAAAAGTTCTATCCATCCTGTATCTCTAGCCGCCATGGCATCATCATGACTACAATGAATATTTATAGGAGCAGAAAATGCTCTATTTGCAATAGCCATAACTATCGGTAACCTAAGCGAAGAAGCTATCCACAATATCTCATACATTAATGCCAATCCTTGACTGGCTGTAGCCGTAAATACCCTAGCTCCAGTCAATGCTGCACCTACAACAGTCGATAACGCGGAGTGCTCTGATTCTACAGGTACGAATTCGGCGTTCAGTTCACCATTATTAACATATTCACTTAATCTCTCAACGATAATTGTTTGAGGAGTTATAGGATAAGCTGCAATTACATCTACATTTACCTGTTTCACCGCCAGTGCAACAGCTTCATCTCCATTCAAACCTATACGTTTTACCATCCTATTCACCCTCTCTAACCATAGTTATTGCTTTAGTCGGACAAACATTCTCGCATATACCGCATCCTTTACAAAAATTATAGTCTATCTCGACAGAATTATCTTCATGACGATATATAGCAGGTTCAGGACAATATACCCAACAAAGAAGACATTTTACACATTTCTCTCTATTCAATATTGGCTTTAATGCCCTCCAACTACCAGTTTTATATTCTAGACTTGTAGGTGTATTAGTTATAGTTCCACCTATAGGTATTTCCCGCCAATTCTTCAACCTATTCAACTTTTTTCACCTCATCATAAGCTCTCTTTATAGCTTCTTTATTTTTCTCTACTAGCACTTTATTCTTAAATTTTTCTTCTACAGCTTTGTATATAGAATTAATAGAAACTATGCTAGACACCTTAATTAACGCCCCCAACATCGGCGTATTATAAAAAGGCCTATTAAAGATATCAATGGCTATGGTATATGCGTCAACTGCATATAAACTTAAATTTAAATTCCTAGCTTTCTCAATCAAATTACTATGTATCTTTGATGCATTAACCACCATCAATGCATTCTCCTTTATACCAGAAGTTATCGATTCCACATTGATTAGTAACGTTGGATCTATAACTACAACTATGTCGGGATTATATACGCCAAAATGCATATCTATTGGTTCCTCATCGATTCGCGTAAATGCATTTACTGGCGCACCCCTTCTTTCAGGACCAAACATGGGCCAATGTTGAACAAATTTTCCTTCTAATAACGCAGCTTTAGCCAGAATTTCACTTGCAGTAACGACACCTTGACCACCTCGTCCATGCCATCTAATCTCAATCATCTCTAAAACCCCATCATTATTGATATGATTTACATATATAAGTGTTAACTATTAGTCCAGACCGCCGATTCACAATTAATATGTAGCATATCTAACTATTTTGATAGGGTTCGCTTTCCCCTAAAAATTAGAGATGTAAATTAATAATAAGCAAACCCTCCCAAACTCTTTGAATTGATTCTATTTGGTACTGTCAACTTAAGGTTTATTGAAGGGGTTCGCTTCTATAATATATGGCAAACCAAACTCTCAACGAATAATTTTGAGAGATGTATTGGTTCAGAAACATTTTGGATGATCTCTATTTAAGCGGAAAATTAATATATTTGGTAGAGGATAGAATAAATGTGCATAAAATGAAAGAAAAGGATTTATCTATTATTAGTGGATTGCCCGAAGAATTATTACACTATGAAGAAATATATAAAGATCAACAAATCATTAAAATACGTTTAGAAAGAAGAAAAAGGCGTAAAGATGTTACAATTATAGAAGGAATAGATGATAAAAGTATAGATATTGAGAAAATAGCTACCGAGTTAAAAACAAAATTTGCATGTGGAGGGACTACAAAGAATAGCAGAATAGAGCTCCAGGGAGATCATAGAATAAAGGTTAAAAAAGCACTTATAGAAATGGGTTTTCCTGCTGAAAATATTATCGTTGAATAAATGAATTATCAAATATATCGGACTAAAAACAAAATAATTAATCTAACCCTAACTTGTTATTTCATTTAATGAAACTTAAAATTAAACTCCACAAAATGAGTATAGATTTAGAATTATTTACCCTTTCTTCTACCCGTTCTTTTAGGAGCAATATGACCCACTTTTGCTCCTGGAGGAGCATTTCTAGGCGCTGGAGTTAAACCCTTAGGATGACTTCCTCCTCCTGCTGGATGAGCATAAGGAGACATGGCTTTACCTCTAACTGTAGGATACTTCCATGATTTACTTTTTGAAATATGATAAGCCTTACCCGCTTTTAAAAGTGGTTTCTCTATTCTTCCTCCAGCAGAAATTATTCCTATCATTGCACGTGCACGTCCATCTATCTCTTTCGTTCTTTTAGACGGTAATTGTATTAATACTTTATTATTCGTATGCGTTAATACTATTGCATATGTTCCACTCGCCCTAGCAATTTTACCTCCATCACCCGGAGCTAATTCTACATTACATATACGGCTTCCATCTGGAATGTTTTTTAATGCCAAAATATTTCCCAAATTGGGGGGAACCTCTGCACCATAAAGTATTTTTTGTCCTATAGCTATACCTTCTGGTGCTGGTAAATAACATGTTACATTGTCCTCAAATTTTACCTTCATTATAGGACAGGTTCTTCCAGGTTCATGTAAAAGGTCGACAACGTATCCTACTATAGTTTTTTTATAGAAAACATTAGTGAGTTTTCTATATTTTGCCTTAGCTATATGTTTCCATCTAGGTGATTTGAAAACAGACCCTCCTTTCCCTCTTCTTTGAACTATTAATCGTTTTCCCATATATATCACTAAATTACTCCTACTTTACTTGCTAATTCTTCCGCCTTATATTCCTCAAAGAGTTTTATATAAGCCTTTTTCTCTCCATAAATAGTAATTAATGTATTTACTTTTTTTACTTTTGCATTATATAGTTTTTCAAAAGCCTCTTTTATTTGTTTTTTAGTAGCATTTATATTCACTATAATGGTAATTGTGTTATTCTCCTCCATAAGTTTTATAGCTTTTTCTGTTACCACAAACCTTATAATAATTTCCTCAGGTCTCATCAACCCCACCTGCTTCTAATGAACTCGATAGAAGATTCAGTCCACAGAGTTAGTCTGCCTGGTACACCTCCTGGAGCTAGATCCTTAACCGAAAGATTTTTTACATCAACTATATCTATTCCACATAAATTTCTTGCAGCTTTTCTAACTCCCTTATCCTCTTTTATTATAATTAATATACTTTTTCCCTTCTTATATCTCCTTTTTCTCATTTTACCTTTTCCTGAACGAATTCGAATTTTCTCTTTTACTCTCTCTATATCTGCCCACAATCCTAATTTTATTAAAATGCTCCTTAGTGTAGATGTTTTTTGTATATTTTGAATATCATCGGAAATAATTATTGGTAGTTTCTCTTTTTCATAAAAAATATGTCCTCTCCTTGTAACTAAATCATAAATCCCCGTAGCTGCTATAGCCGATTTTATTGCAAGTATTCTTTCCTTCTTGTTTATTTTTTCTATAATTTTTTTCATAGTTCTAGGAGGATGAGCCCTTCGACCACCTACTGTCATAGGAGCTAGAGCAGCTCTCATAGATCCCTTTATCCTAGGTACTCGCGCAATCCCGAGACCAACTCCTCTACTTTCTGCAGTTGTCCTTTTACCAGCTAAAGGATCACGCCCCTGAGGTTGAATAGATGATGTAAGCGATGAAATAAAGGCTCTCCTAATTATATCGATTCTTATAGGTGTACTAAAAACCTTTGGTAAAACTATCTTTTTTATAATTTTTCCCTCTAGATCATATACAGGAATCTCCCTTCTTATATTTAAGGTACCTTCAATTTTCAAATAAGACATAAAATTCACCTGATACTTATGTAGGTAATTTTAGGGGGCTCCTTCATAGGAGGCTTTGCTCTAATAGGCTCTCTTAACCTTATCAGTCTCTTTATAGCCCCTGGTACAGATCCCTCAAGAATTATAAAATCATTTCTAATTACGCCGTAATGTTTAAATCCACCTTTTGGATTAACCTCATTAGGATCCTCGCCTATTTTCAGAACAAGTTTGTTATACTCTGTCCTCTGATGAAAACCTGTTTGTCCGGGTCTTGGGGTTGTGAACATTATTGCTGGCTTTGTGGGTCCTACAGATCCTATTCTACGATGCCCCTTCCTATGTTTATGCCATCTTGGAAGAATTTTCACCCCAAATCTTTTTATAACACCCTCAAACCCCTTACCTTTAGTTATAGATATAACATCTACATATTGCCCAGACCTAAATACATCCTTTATACGAATCCCTTTTCCAATTATATTAAATCCTAGTTCTGTAGCATTTAATTTGTCTCCACTTATAGGTATCTCCATAATTTCTGGGGTTTTTTTACCTATATGAGTTAACCATGGCTGTGTAATGCATATAGCTCTCACCTCACTAATATTACTTAGATTATCCATTATCTCTTTCTTAGCCACTTTACTAACCCCTTTACTCGAAGTTTTTATCTGTGGTATTTTCCTAAAAACATTTTTAGGTAGCTCCTCTGCCCATATTTCCTTAAAAATTTTTAATCCATATTGATTATTGGAATAAAAACGTAATCCTCCTACGAGTAACGGGGGGGCTTCTAGTACTGTTGCCGGACAAAATATTTCTCTGCCATAAAATGGACTATTAGGATTGTTGTCTATCCTAAACAAGTGAACCATACCCACCTTATAGCCAACGAAACCTAAAAGCTTTACATCCGAAACCCATAGAGGCCAATTTCTAATTCTACCTACAATTCTCTTAGAATATTTTCTAGGATAATATGCCATCGAACCTCGTCTGGGCCGTCTATTCCCCCCCATATAAAACACCATTAAACCGCTAAATTAATTCCTTGCATTAATAAAAATTCCTCTATTTATTTTTTACCTATTCATATTTCATATCCTAGTAATTATTATAAGGATACCGTGCTATATCTTTCAGTCACATTTTAATGAAAAAGTGTAGTCATAATTCTCATTATTTCAGGTCCTGTAGTATCCATACCTATTAATGCTCCTTTACTATTAGCGACCATTCCGACCCTGATGTAGGGATATCCTCTATTTATTGTCCCGACATTCATATTCACTTTGAAAAAATCTTTTAGAAAATCTATCTCATCATCCGGTATCATTGGATGAACCAGCCCCCCTCTGTTTGTTACTAGTGCCATAGCGCCTACTAGAGGAGACCCCCCTATGTCTTTAATAATTACCTCAACATCTAGTATTTCTTGTATTTTCTTAGATAAGCCACTGAGATAAGGAGATACTATGGCGGCGTGATCGTTTGTAAGAATAAGATTTCCTAATGCAGTTGCCTTACTATCTATAATACCTATATTTATGTTATCTAAATATTTTTTTAAAGAACTAATCTCTCTTTCTAATACTAGTTTAGGAACTAATATTCCCTTCGAATTCCCTATAACAAAAATACCTAAAAGCTTTGAATTCATTATAGTAGTAGAAAAAACCTTGGTATTTAAGGTATTCTCTATTATTTTTATCTTTCTAAAATCTATATCTGGAGGAATAAGAGAGAAAGTTTCACTAGTGAATATGAAAACCCCTATACTTGAAGACCCATAGATACTAATTTTTTCAATCGAATTCATGAAGCTAAATCTACCTCAGCAATATTTGATTCTATGTCTTCGTCATATTCCACCTTTACCTGTACTCGAATTTTTCTCGGTGGTTTCTCAATATTCCTAGACCATATATGTTCATTTAATCTTTGCGAAATTTTAACTATTTTCGAATGAGTATGTCTAGAAATAAAACTTTTAATGATATTTATGGCTTTCTTAGCCCTCTTTTTTCTAGGAACATTATATGCATTTCTAAGATTAATTACATATACTCTTCTCTCCTTTTCACTCATTTCATCACCTATAATTGCATTCTACTTCTTCTCCAATTCCTCCATACACTTCTTCTTCTAAATTTTCTTAGAGTCTTCACTATAACCCATAAAGGAGTAGGGGAATTTGACTTTAACGCCCTTGCTAGTCTTTTCTTTTTTCCCAAGGGCTTATTACGTGCCATTAAATATCACCCATTATTTCCTTATTATTCGGATTTCTTTATAATTCTTTCTAGCTATATTTATAAGAATTTCTTTTAAGGTTTCGTCTGTTAGAGGTATAGGTACACGGCCGCTTTGGGCTAGTTGTATTAATTGGATCTCCAGTTTTTCTACAAACTCAGGTTTTACGATTCTTAAATTATTTAACCTACTTCTAGCTTTAGGAGTAAGTATAGATTTGAGTATCCTTTCCTTTTCGACTTTAAATTTCTGTTTCGCCGCCTCCGCTTCCATAATTTGCTGTAATTGCCTCTGATATTCGATCATCTTCTTTTTCTTAAGTAATTCTAGTTCAGCATCATATGAGGAATTATTAGCCATCTAGGATCCCCAAAACTAATATACGTTTACAATAAAATTAGCTTTATGCATATTTTTTAAGTTTCGGTTGTATTCGAATTATACTTTTAAATGTATACATTGCTATACGATCTAATAAGGATCTGCCTTGAGGTGTTAAAACCCTGCCTCTATTTCCATCTTTAGTTACTAATCCACTCTCCTCTAGCTGTTTTAATATATTTCTAATGATTGCCCCGCCACCCTTTTTCACATGCTTTCTCTGCATACCGAGATCTACTCTTCCGCCATATTTTTTTCTAAGTCTCTCTACTCCTATAGGACCATGTAGATAAATTTTTCGAAGTATAGACGCTGACCGATAATACCACCAATCCAGATCCTCTGGTATCCTTTCTACATGACAACCAGTTTTGACATATAATGCCCATTCGGGCGGCTTTATAGAGCCTACTCTCTCCTTTAGGTATTTCGCAAGATTTTTTATAAATATGTCCGGCGGTACATCTCTGACAGTAACCAATTTCATCACTTTTCTGATATCTAAAAGCATAAAATATAAAAGAAGTATATAAGTTTTAACTAGACTTAAGCTATTGAGACAAATTCCTCCTTTATCTCATTTTTCCCAATTATCAATATATCTATACCGTCTCCACTTACAGCGTCTCTACCAATCGCTGTTTTTATTGCATCAATTATTATTTTTCTAATATTGTTTAGCTCCATATCATCCTTATAATTATCCTCAATAATTCCTATAGCTATCTTGGCTCCAGTACCCAGCGCAGCATATTTATCTTCAATTAACGAGCCTATCGGATCCAGAACAAATAGATGAGGACCAGTGTCATCAACTCCACCTACAAGAGTCTCAGTAAAATAGGGCATTGCTCTACGATCAAATAAAATGGATGATAAAAGCTTTGCAGCACTCCTCACAGGAATTACTCTATTATTTTCCAGTTCATATAATCGAACTTCGGCTGAAAGGGTTCTTGCTATAGCCTGCATATCCGAAATTAAACCAGCACACGCTATACCTAGATGATCAGTAATTTTAAACACTTTTTTTCCAGATTTACTCATTAAAGTATAACCATATGTTACTCTTTTTTCTGAGGCCAGAATAGTGCCATCTCTAAATACAGCCCCTACAGTCGTCGCCCCAGGCATATAACTCTCCATAGGATCCCACACCAATATTTTACTATAAATTAATTTTTCTCTATGTATTATATTTTAAGGATAGTACTCATTATTTAAATAAATCGGAAACATATAAAACTATTTATCTTACTGAGAATAAATTATTATGAAGCACGAGTAAATACTCAGGGTTTTTTTGCGCTTATGATAAAACCTGTATGTGCAATCATGGGTGCCATAGGTCTTGTAGCCCCCCTAGAAACTTTATAATATCTAAGAAAAGTTTCATATGTATTTATATCTATGAAAGGTAAATTTTCTAATTCTATTACCGTCTTTTCAATTTGATTTATAGTTGGCAAAAAACATATAAATACTCCCCCATTTTTCAGTGCATTATAAGCATGCTTCACTACATCCCACGGATTCGGTATATCCAAGATTACTGCATCAACATCTTCTTCATCTATACCTTTCGTTATATCTTTATTTTTAAAGAAAACATATTTAGATAAATTTATACTTGCTATATTTTTTTCAGCAATTTTCTGGAAATATCTATTTGTATCATAGGTATATACTCTTCCCTCAGGTTTAACAAAGTTAGCCAAAAATGCCGTTAGAAAACCGGAACCTGTACCACCTTCTACTACTATAGAACCTGAACCTATACTTGCTAAAGCAATTATTAGCGATGCATCTTTAAGGTAAATAATTTGGGTTCTTCTACTAAAAGTTTCTAAAAGGTCTAAGAAGGAAGGTTTAGCTAATACAAAGTTACAGCCAATATTCGTAGATAATCTGCTACCGTAATTCTTACCTATAAGAGAATCTAAGTATATCACTCCTTTATCAGTATGAAATATTTTGCTCTTTTTAACCTTTATAGTATATCTTCTTCTTCTATCAAAATATATTAAAACCCAATCATCTTCCTCTATCATAAACCATCACTTAAGATTTATATATCGTCAATAGTATTTGTGTATGATCATGACATAGTGGTTATAAGGATTATTTTAACTTCTTGTACATATAGAACGCCTTCTTATATTTTCTATAACCATATTTTCTATAATATTCTCTTACACCTATACCTGAAATAATAAACATTTTCCTGATATCGTATTCCTCTAAGGCTATTCTCTCAGCTTCCATTAAAAGTCTGCGACCAAATCCTTTATGCTGCCATCTATCCTGATATCTTAGTCCTAAAGGGACCACGGGACCAAATACATGAAGTTCTCTTATGATAGCACTCTTTGAATCAAATTCGGGCCTGTATGACTTGGATGAAGGAATTCTAAGCCTTAGTAATGCTATTAGTAAATCATTATGCATTTCATCAAAAGTTAGAAAAATTTCTATTCCCTCGCTTGCATAATACTTAAACTTATTCATTTTCACTTTGAACTTATCCATATTTATCTCATTTCTTAATAGCTTATGTCCTATCTCTCTACATCTTATACAATTACATTTCATGCCTCTTTTCGCCATATATTCCTTTATTTTTTGCCTCAAATTTCCTATTTTTAACCCAGCAGCTATGAAGTTCACTGGTATATCACGTTGAATCCTCATAATCCTTATGAACCGAGGAACAAGTGTTTTTACCTTAGCTATTAATTTTATTAACTCCTCTAAGGAATATGGTTTGTATTCACCCTTCCTCCACATTTCATATAGCTTTGTACCGGGAACAATTATTGTAGGATATATTTTAATCATATCTGGTTTAAAATTAGGATTATTAAAAATTTCCTTAAACATCCTATAATCTCTCTCGATGCTAGACCCAGGTAATCCAGGCATGATATGATAACAAACTTTGTATCCAGCATCTTTCAAAAGCCTTGTTGCCTCAATGGTATCAGAAACTGTGTGACCCCTTCTAACAATTTTTAGTATATCATCATATATTGATTGGACACCTAATTCGATTCTAGTAGCGCCTAGTTTTAAAAATAAATCTATATGTTTTTTCTTCGACCAATCAGGCCTAGTTTCTATAGTTAAACCTATACATCGAACCTTTGCATATTCGTTTTTTCTCTGAATCTTATTTAAATTCAGTTTATTATATGAAAAAAGTTTTTCAAAATTAGGATAATCATTCATAGCCTTTAATGCTCTTGCAATAAACCATTTTTGATATTTTTCCGGCATTGCTGGAAAAGTTCCTCCCATTACTATGAGCTCAATCTTAGAAATATCATGACCCATTTTTTTATATTGTAAAAGTCTTATTTTAACCTGCTCATATGGTTCATATGCAACGTTTATTGCTCTTAGTACAGCCGGAGACCCTTCAACATAACTTTGAGGAGTCCCTTCTTTTATCCCTCCTGGGCAATATATGCATTTGCCATGAGGACAAAGATAGGGATCACACATTATTGCTACTACTGTAACACCGGAAATCGTTCTTACAAGCTTCTTTATTCTTGTAGTTTTTTTATAATATTTCTTTTCCACATATTCTAATGTCATAGCTATCTTAAATATAATCTTAATATTTAGATTATAATAATGATCCACTCTATCAAATATTTTTGTTATATTCAATTTAGGTTAAAACATTTTAGTCCGAAATCTGTAAGCCCCACGTAATATATTAATATGTATCTCTATTTTATTTTTTAACAATACTATGTAGTGAGAAAAGTGGTATTTAAAAAAGCTAAAGAAGCTGTACTCCATGGACGTGTACTTAAAATAACTTTTAAACCAAGTAATTACACTTTATGGATGATTTTAAGTAAAGAGAAAAAGAAGTATTATCTGATAATACCAAAATTATTTTGTTCTTGTTATGATTTTTTAGTTAATGTTATATTAAGGGAACGAGAGAATAAGTGCTATCATATGCATGCACAAGAAATTGCGGATAAGGAGAAAAGATATATATGCGTAGAGTATGATGACAAATATTTTCTAAAAGTTTTAAACAAGATAATTGAAAGTACTGAGAAAATTTATTAGCTTTCAATCATTAATAACTAAGTGTATGTTCAATCATTATTTCTCTAGAAAACCTAGATGCAAACCAAAAGAATATAAATTTTATATAAGTATTAGAGGCATAAGACTAATTATAAAAAGTTCTTCTGGAATATTTTCTGCACGTAAACCAGATAAAGGCACCCTATTTTTTATTAAAAAAATGATTATAAAAGATGGATGGAAAATACTTGATATGGGAGCTGGATATGGTATTATTGGCTTAGTAGCTGCGAAGCTCGCTCCAAATGGATACGTAATATTAACAGATATAAATAAACGAGCCATAAACAAGATTAAAGAAAATATTGTAATTAATAACATTAGTAATGCAGAAGCTAGATGTGGATTTTTGTATGAAACAGTTAGGGGAATGAAATTTGATACAATTTTGTCGAATCCTCCTATATCAGCTGGACTGAAAATATGCAGTACAATTATTATACAGGCCAAAGATTATTTAAAGAATGGAGGTATTTTGCAGATCGTTTCGAAACATAATAAAGGTGGGAGAAGATTAATGGAACTTATGAAAAAAACATACGGAAATATGGAAATACTTGATAAAAGAAGCGGGTATGGAGTCTACGCATCTGTATACATATAATGTATTATAAGGGTAATCGCATACTTTAGGATTAGTACATTTTATTAAATTCCTCAATATTTAATTAAGTATTAAATTTTAATTATAAATATTGGTGAAAAGATGAGTTTAACCCTTTGGGTTGAAAAATATAGACCTAAAACATTGTCTGAAATAATTAATCAGAGTGAAATAGTCGAACGATTAAAACAATTTGTAAAAGAAAAAGCTCTACCGCATCTACTTTTTGCAGGTCCTCCTGGTACGGGAAAAACTACAGCTGCGCTTGCCCTAGCCTATGAATTATATGGAAAGAACTGGAGACAAAATGTTTTAGAGTTAAATGCTTCTGATGAAAGAGGTATACAGACAATTAGGGAGAGAGTAAAAGATTATGCGAGAACGCTAACTGTAGGAAATGTTCCATTTAAAATAATAATACTAGATGAGGCCGATAATATGACAAGTGATGCTCAGCAGGCATTAAGAAGAACTATGGAACTTTACTCTAGAACTACACGATTCTGTTTAATAGTTAATTATATATCAAAGATAATCGAACCAATTCAATCTAGATGTGCTATATTTAGATTTCAGCCTTTACCTCCAAAAGCTATGCTAGCCAGACTTAAAGAAATAGCAAGTAAAGAAAATGTAGACTATGAAGAAGATGGATTAGATGCCATTATAGAAATAAGTGAAGGAGATATGAGGAAAGCCATAAATACTCTCCAAGCCGCGTCAGTTTTAGGCAAAGTTACTGCGGAGTCGGTATACAAGGTTGTAGGAAAAGTAACTCCTAAAGAAATAGGAAAAATAATTGAAACAGCTATAGCTGGTGATTTTATAAAAGCCAGGGATATAACCAGGAAAATAATGATTCAATATGGTGTTTCTGGTGTAGATTTACTAAAGATGATGTATAGAGAAATACTTAATCCAAAATCGGCTTTAAAGCTTTCCGAAAAAGAAAAAGTTGAAATAATGGAACTTATAGGTGAAATAAATTATAGACTGATTGAGGGCGCTGATGAAGATATTCAACTAAGTACATTACTTGCAAAGTTATCACTTATCGGACAAGGAGGATTATAATATGTCTATAATGTCATGGACCGAAAAATATAGGCCGAAAAGAATAAAAGATGTTATAGGAAATGATGATGCAAAAAATAAGTTTATAAAATGGATTGAAGAATGGCTTAAAGGAAAACCTTCTAAAAAAGCTGTACTGCTCTATGGGCCTCCCGGTGTGGGAAAAACTACTCTAGTATATGCAGCTGCCAATGAATATAATTTGGAGGTAATAGAAACTAATGCTAGTGATGTGAGGTCCTCTAAAGCAATTAGAGAAAGAATATATAAAGCATTATATGAGCAACCTCTCTTTGGATATAAAGGGCGAATAATATTATTTGACGAAGTAGATGGTATAAATTTGAATGAAGATAGAGGAGGATTAGGTATTATTATACAGATTATAAATAAGACAAGACAACCCATAGTATTGACTGCTAATGATCCTTGGAATCCTAAATTAAAACCTCTTAGAGATATATGTTTATCTATTCGGTTTAGACCACTAAAAGTGTGGGATATAGTAAAAGTTTTACGTAAAATATGTAGTAAGGAGAAAATAATTGCAGATAATGCTGTTCTAAGAGAAATAGCCAAAAGATCCGGTGGTGATCTAAGATCCGCTATAAATGATTTACAAGCGTTAGGTAGAGCACGAAAAATAACATTAGAAGATTTAAACATACTAGGTTTAAGGGATAAACAGCTAGATATGTTTGAAATTACACGTATTATATTAACTTCAAATAACATTAATAAAGTGAGAGCCATCCTTTCTCTACCGTCACTCGACTATGAAATGATGATAAAATATATTAGCGAAAATATTCCTTATCAGTATGAAGATTCTCCTAAAGCAATATATCAAGCATATAATATATTATCAGAGGCAGATATATTATTAAATAGAGCAAAAAGGAAAAGTTGGAGTTTATTACCCTATGCCTTAAATCTAATAGTTACGGGTATAGCTTCCATAAAAAAACCATCGTTTAAATGGGTTAAATATAACTTTCCTATAATGATAAAATACATGTCCCTAAGTAGGGAAAAAAGGGAAAAGAGAGAAAGGATATGTGCAAAAATAGCCAAAAAATGTCATATCTCAATTAAAAAGGCCAATGTAGAAATACTACCTTACATAAAAATAATTTATAATGAAAATAAAAATATTGGAGAAAAAATACTAAGTTGGTTAAATATTAAAGAAAAGGAATTTCTAGAAATTTAATGACTATATTTTTCATCTTATAGATTAACGATCGATATATTATCTAGAGAAAAGATATCTTTATATTCTAACGTATGATACTTATAATAGGGGAGGTAAGCTGGTGTGGGGGTTTCGAGTAGGAGAAACACTTTATCTGAAAGTGTTTCTCCTACTTGAGGAAGCTCCGTTCCCGCGGCTCCACGACTATCGTAAGATAGTAGGGCGAGAGCCCTGGCAACGGCGCAGAAACGATATCTTCTCTGGCTAATGAAAATGATACGAGAATTATACTCGTAGAAAAGGCCAGAGACGGATTGAAACGAGCCGCCCCGTGGAAAGGCTTAGCCGATGATGGCCGCGAAAGGCTAAGAAAAGATAAATCCCCCTAAAACAGAAAACGGGCTACGGCCAGCATACCTCCCCCTATAAATTGTATTTCTGATAAATCTTTTCTATTTTTACTTATACGCCGGGGGTGGGATTTGAACCCACGCGTCCCATAAGGGACACAGGCTCTCCAGGCCTGCGCCTTAGTCCACTCGGCCACCCCGGCCTCACAGTTAAAATATATACTTATATCTTTCTTATATTGATTTCTCTAAAATATTCTCACCATAGTTACTCTGTTGATGATGAAAATTATAAATATTACTACTTATTGTATTTTATTTATTATTAAGAGGTGACATTATGCCAAAAATCTACGATATAGGACGTATATGTGTTAAAATCGCTGGAAGAGAAGCTGGTAGAAAATGTGTAATTGTAGATATAATAAATGATAACTACGTCTTAATTACTGGACCTAAAGCCCTTACCGGTGTAAGAAGAAGAAGAGCAAACTTAAAACATCTTGAACCCACGAATGTAAAGATAGATATTAAGAAAGGAGCCAGTGACGAAGAAGTTATATTAGCTTTAGAAAAGAAAAAAATGCTTGGTGAAATGAAGAAAGTTGTAAAGCCGATCATTACACCAGTTGGTTATCAGATATGAGAAAAATAATTTTACGTGAAGAAATAAATGTAAAAGAACTTGTAGAATCACATAAATCTTACAGTGTTTCTGAACTTTTAAATAAAGGTATAATAAATCTAGATAAACCTCCAGGTCCAACAAGTCATGAAGTAGTAGCATGGATTAAAAAAATATTAAAAATAAAAAAGGCTGGACATGCAGGGACCCTAGGGCCGTATGGCGGGGACACCCTAAGGTAACTGGTGTATTAATAGTTGCTCTTGGTAAGGCGACTAAAATAATTCCTCTTCTATTACATATGGATAAACAATATGTATGTGTTATGAAGGTGCATGGAGATTTTGATAAAAAAAAGTTAAGGAAAATTGTAAGCGAATTTGTTGGACCTATTTATCAACGCCCTCCCCTAAGATCGTCTGTAAAAAGAGTTATTAGAGTTCGAAAAATATATAATATAGACATATTGGAAATAGAGGGAAGAAGAGTATTAATGAAAATTGGCTGTGAATCTGGTACCTATATTAGAAAATTATGCTATGATATGGGAGATGTACTGGGTCCAGGAGCGCATATGGAAGAACTGAGAAGAACTAAAGTTGGTCATTTTACTGAAAAAACTTCTGTTACTATGTACGATATTTTAGATGCATATAAAATATGGAAAGAAGAAAAAGAAGAAAAATTTATAAGAAAAGTTTTATTACCAGTGGAATCCGCCATAGAAAGTACTCCCAAAATTTTTATAAAGGACAGTGCTATTAGTGCACTCTATCATGGAGCCTCTCTAGCAATACCGGGCATTATAGGAGTGGAAACGAATATAAATGTAGGTAATATGGTAGCTCTCTTATCTATTAGAGGAGAACTTATAGGTATTGGATATGCCCTTATGACAAGTAACGATATGATAAGTAAAGACCGAGGTTTAGCTGTAAAACCCACAGCAATTTTAGTAGAATGTATAGATTATGTGAAAAAGAAAAAGTTTAATATAAACTGATGATAATTATAACGAAAATTAGTTAAAAGGTGCTAAACAATGCCTAAAAAACGAAAAAATAGAGGTCGTAAAAAGGGTGGTAAGGGGCGAGAAAAAATAGTTCAATGTGATTCATGTGGAGCATTGATCCCTAGGTCTAAAGCTGTAAAAATAACTAGAAGAAGACATATTATAGACCCTCAGTTAGAAAAAGAATTAAAATCAAAAGGTGCAATTATACCCTCTTATCAGATAACTAAATATCTATGCATTAATTGTGCTATTTATCAGGGAATCATAAAAATAAGAGCTAAGGAAGAGAGAAAGAAAAGAATGCCACTAAGGTAAAATGAAATATTCTATACTTATTAATTCTTATACTGGTCATACTGCAGCTGACTTTTCATTAAATAACATAGCTGCAACTAGCGGTAGACTAGATTTAGTTATCAGATGCATAATTGCAACTTTTTATGGAAATAGTCACCTTAGAAAGAATGTAGATTTTTATGCTGTATTAAATGGACCTCCAAATCCTCCTAAAGTAATTAGAATTAATGGTAGAAAAATAAAGGTATTACCAAATACCGAAAAAGAAATGGCAAGAATTCTTTGTGATATTTTAAAAGGAAAAGAAGTTTCTGGATTTACACTATTAAATTTTTCCTTTAGCGAAATTCTTAAAAATCTTTACCTTGAAAAGTATAAATTCATTTATATAATTGAAAGAGGAAATGATATTAGTAAAGTAAATTTTAGTGAAAAAGAAAAATATTTGTTTATTTTGGGCGATCAAAAGGGGTTAAATAAAAACGATGAAAATATCTTAAAAAAATACAATGCAAAAGAAGTAAATTTAGGTCCTATTTCCTATCTAACTAGTCATTGTATAGTTATTCTAAATAACGAATTATGCAAGAAAATGATTGTAAATAATGATATATACGCCGGGGGTGGGATTTGAACCCACGCGTCCCATAAGGGACACAGGCTCTCAAGGCCTGCGCCTTAGTCCACTCGGCCACCCCGGCCTCACAGTTAAAATATATGTTTAATTTTTAAATACTTTTTCTGATATTATTAATCTTCTTATAAAGGGTAAGTGAAAAAAGATGTTAATCGTAATAAAACAAGAAATTATCTAAATTCTAATTCGATTTTTACAGACCGTGGTACTCTTACTCGCATTAATTGCCTCATTGCCCGTTCATCTGCATCCATATCAATAATTCTCTTGTGAACCCTCATTTCCCAGTGATCAAATGTATGCGTACCTTCACCGGACGGAGCCTTTCTAACAGTTACCAATAATCTCTTCGTTGGAAGTGGTATAGGACCTCTAATCTTTACTCCGGTACGTTTAGCAATATTTTTTATTTCACTACATATCTCATTTAAGTCGTTTAATGATGTACTTACAAGTTTTATTCTAACGAACCTCGGCACACTATATCTACCCTTATATATTTATTATAAATTATTGTGAAACCTTCTTTATCTCAATTACTGTTCCAGCCGCTATGGTTCTACCCATATCACGTATAGCGAATCTACCTAAGGCCGGGAAATCTGAAAACTTTTCTACAACTATATGTTTCAGTGGTTTAAATCTAACTATAGCCGCATCTCCCTGCTTAAGATACGATGGATGCTCCTCTACAACCGATCCAGTTCTTGGATCTAATTTTTGAATAAGTTCCTCAAATCGCACTGGCACCGTAGCTGTATGGATATGTAATACTGGGGTATAGCCGGCACCAATAGCGGTAGGATGATATAGTATTATGATCCTTCCAACAAATTCTTCTACAATACTTGGAGGATTATTTATGTGGCCACATACATCTCCTCTCCTAATTTCATCTCTAGCTATACCCTTTACATTAAATCCAATATTATCTCCGGGAATAGCCCTTTCAATACGCTGATGATGTGTTTCAATGGATTTTACTTCACCAATCTTTTTAGACGGCATAAATACTACTTTATCACCAACCTTCAATACACCGGTCTCTACTCTTCCTACGGGAACCGTTCCAACACCCTTTATTCCATATACATCTTGAATGGGAATTCTCAAGGGTTTATCTATGGGACGCGGCGGTTCCTTAAATGTATCTAATGCTTCATATAGTGTAGGTCCTTTATACCATGGAGTCTTTTCACTCTTTTTTACTAAATTGTCTCCATATATTCCAGAAGTTGGTATAAATGGTATTATTTCAACTTTGTAGCCAATTATTTTTAATAGTTTAGAGATTCCTGCTTTTACTTCCTCATATCGCTCTTGACTATAGTTTACCGTATCCATTTTATTTATACATACCGCTAATTGATTTATTCCCATAGTTCTAGCTAGAAATATATGTTCTCTTGTTTGGCCTTCGGGACTTACGCCTGCTTCGTATTCTCCTTGTTTTGCTGAGACTACAAGTATAGCGGCATCGGCCTGCGATGCTCCTGTCACCATATTCTTTACAAAGTCTCTATGTCCTGGAGCATCTATTAATGTGAAAAAGTATTTTTTTGTCTCGAACTTTAGAAATGCTAAATCTATTGTTAATCCTCTTTCTCTTTCTTCCTTATATCTATCTAATATCCATGCATATTTCCATGATTCCTTACCCATTTTTTTAGCTTGCTCCTCTAACTCTTTAAACTTTCTTTCATCAACTACTCCTAAGTCGTAGAAAAAATGTCCCATCATTGTGCTTTTTCCATGATCTACATGCCCTATTACTATTAAATTTAAATGAGGTTTTCTACTAGACATACTTATCCCTTATTTATCATATATAATTTAACTTCTTTACAAATAAGGCTTAGAATAATATAAATTTTTCCTAAATATCTTTAGTTCCAGTTAATAGAAGGTATATAGTTATGTTGGATATTTATGAAATCTATTGAAAGATCAAGATGATAAGGTTTAACATTTTTGTATCAAAATTACTCACCACTTCATGTATATTAGTTAGTGAAATCATATCCCGGAAACAATAAACTTAAATTCTATATAGCAAAAAATATAAAGATGTAATGATGCTATAAATAAAGCTATTATGGTGTATATTCATGGCTGGTACATCAGATATATTGACACAATCGCTTGGTTCAATAGTTCTTGTAAAACTAAAGGGTGGCAGAGAAATTAGAGGGATTCTTAAAAGTTTTGATCAGCATCTAAATTTAGTTTTAGATGAAGCTGAGGAGATAAAAGCTACATGGACTAGAAAATTAGGTTTGATAATAGTTAGAGGAGATAATGTAATTTTAGTAAGTCCTATACCCAAATAGGTGATAATTATTACAAAAGGTACTCCCTCCTTCGGAAAAAGAGGTAGGAAAAAAACTCATATAAGATGTAGAAGATGCGGAAGACATAGTTATAATGTAAAAAAGCATTATTGCTCCGCATGTGGATTCGGTAGGTCAAAGAGATTAAGAAGATATGAGTGGGGTAATAAAACTGTAAATAGAAAAAGAATCGTATAGTTTGTTATAATGAGAAATAAATAATTGATGAAAATTATATACTCTTAATAGTGCTATAAATAGATGATAGAATTGTATAATAATACATCGTCAAAGATCATTACTTTAACTACATTATCCCGAGCTAATGTTGGTAAGATATTTTCTGCTGAATATAATGAAAAATGTAGAAAATGTAGGTTATATAGAGTATGTATAGGTAATTTACGGAAGGGAATGGCGTATCGAGTTATATATGTTAGAAATAAAAAACATTTTTGCCCTATAATTAAAGATTATATGAAAGTTGTTGAAGTTATAGAACTGCCATTTGATCTTACTGTTCCAATAAAGCAAGCTGTAAATGGTGCAATAATAACTTTTTCTAAAAAATGCAATAAAATAGATTGTGACAATTTTGATATATGTAATCCTCCAGGATTAAGAAAAGGTGATAAAATAAAAATATTAAAGGTTAGAAATATAAGAATAAAATGTCCTTTTAAAATAAATCTTAGGGTTGTTTCTGCGAAGAGGATTTTTTAACTTCTCCCAGCTTAAATGTAAACAAAAATCTAACTCTCTTGATTTCTGGCAAAAGAGTCCTTATATCCCTAATTATTCCTCTTATAAACATTCCTATATTTGATATACTTAGAACTTTTTCAGATAAGTTTATATCTGCTCTCTCTGCTCTTACATTTACTCTAATATCTTCTTCGCTAATTTTAGGCATCCATCTTAGAACAAGCATTTTTATCTTATCTTTAATGTCGTCTAAAATTTTTATTAGAGATACTTTATATACGAGCGTCTTCCCCGCTAATGGATGATTAAAGTCTAGTACTACCCGTCCTCCTCCAACGCTTATAACTGTAGCTCTTTTCCCATTAATTTCAACTTCCATATTTTTTCTAGGTATAATTCCCTTGCTTGAAAGATCCCTAGCCGGAACCACCTTAATCTTATTAGGATCTCTAACACCAAAGGCTTTTTCAGGAGATACCTCTATTATTTTTTCCTCGCCTTCACTCATACCTATAAGCTGCTCCTCTAATCCTTCTATAACCCATTTACGTCCTATCACTACTAGCATTGGTTTATATTCCCTTTTCTCATCATATAAATTGTTTTTTCTGGCCTCCTCCTCCATGTTTGTGTCAATAATCTTTCCTTCGTCTTTGATAGATAATGTATAATTTATGAGTATAAAGTCGCCTTTTTTAACACTCATTTCATATCCCGTCTCATAAAATCATTAGGAATATAAAAAGTTTATTTGAATAGATTATTTAAGACTGAAGCTATCAATGGTGCAACCGATATTTTAGAATAAATATTAGGAATAGTATTTGTAGCTATTATTTCCTTCACACCCGAGGATAATATTTTTTTCACAGCATTATTTATTAAAAGCGCATGAGTACATAAGACATAAACGCTTCTAGCTCCATTTTTAATAACTTGTTTAGCAGCGAGACTAATGGTGCCACCAGTGCTAATTATATCATCTATAATCACTATATTTTTATTAGCAACATCTATATTTTTAGGTCTTAACCTAACTTCTCCAGAAATTCTATCCCTTCTTTTTTCAAGAAAATCATATTCGCACCCGATTTTCTCAGCGACATCTCTCGCTCTTCCTATACCACCAGCATCCGGAGACAAAATTACTATATTATCTAGGTTAAGCTCCTGTATCTTCTCCGCAAAAAGTACAGTGGGAACAATATTTATATAGGGTATGCTGAGTATCTTAAGACTATTCTCCTTATGTATATCTACTGTAAGAAAATATTTTGTACCAAGTTTCTCAATAATTTTTAGAATGCTCTCTATACTTATTGCCTCACCTTCAAGAAACCGTTTATCTTGCCTCGAATATGCCATATATGGTACAACTACGATTACTCTTTCAGCGCCTAAACTATATGCAGTATCTATCATTAAAAAGAGTTCAATTAGATGCTTATCTTGAGGTGGAAATAGGGATTGGATTAAAACTATATCTTCCTCTAATTTTTCCGGAAAACGTATATATGACTCTCCATCTGGAAAAATTTTATAATCCACTTTCAGACTTCTCATACCGATTATATCTGCAATTTCGTTTTCAAGATTATTTGACGCAGGACCTCCTATAATAAGCATACATTCACCTCTCATTTTAAGATTAGTTTATCATATATTTCTTATCCTAGGCTTTATATTAAGTTTAAGTTAATGTTAAATACTTGTTAATAAGAGATATGAGATACAAAATATCTCAGCTGATTGATAAATAAATTTAATGATAAATAGATTATTAAATAATTATTGATAATATAGATGTGAGAAATATGGATATATGGGAATATTGGGAGACTCATTCTAGAATTTTCATAAATGAAGATAGGCTTTCCTCTCTTGAATACGTCCCTCTCAGATTACCTCACAGAGATAATCAATTAAATCGTCTAGCAGAAATTTTTAGACCCGTTATAAAGAAACCTGGGAAAGTGTCACAGAAAGTTGTCTTTATTGGAAGAATCGGTACTGGAAAAACTGTAACGGCAAAGTTTTTTGGAAAAAAACTTGAAAAATATTTGCATAGAAAAAGTATATTATTCAAATATATTCATATAAATTGCCACAAAGATAGATCCTTATATCCAATATCTCAGAAAATTGCATTAGAAATAGGTTTAAAAATACCTTTAAGAGGTTATTCTTATTATGATATTTTTCATTTAATATTTCGTACATTAAATAATGAAAATATATTTATACTTGTAACATTAGACGAAATCGATTATTTAAGTAAGAGAAAGGGTGAGAATAACATATACTTTTTAAGTAGAATAAACGATGAATTCCTGGAAGAAGATCTATCTAGAATAAACTTTATATTTATAAGTAGAAACCCTAGCTTTTTCGAAAAATTAGAAAATAGCATAAAAAGTTATTTAATGCATAATAAAATAGATTTTCCTCCCTATACTTCAACAGAAATTATAGATATTCTTCAAGAGAGAATAATTGTAGAAAAAGCTATGCGAAAAAAAGCTGTATCAGACGAAATATTAGAATTAATAGGGGATTTAACTGGATATGAAAAGGGTGGACCTGGAGATGCCAGATTAGCCATTGAAATATTGTGGAAAGCAGGTATAAGAGCAGAGAGAAAGGGAAGAAGTTTCATAGAAATAGAAGACGTAAGAGAAGTATATAGTACTATTAGTCCTATAAGGATAGAGGACATAAAAAATTTAGATAGACATGAGAAAATGATTTTAATTGCCACGATAAATGCATTGAAAAACTCAAAAACAAGATATGTTTCAACAAGAGAAGTAATAGAAAGATACAATATATTATGCGAATCATATAACCTCAAACCAAGGAAAAGAACAAAGATATGGGAATATATAAAAATATTAGAAAAAATGGGAATATTAAATACAAAAATATCAAGTAAAGGAATCAGAGGAAAAACTACGCATATAAGTATAGATAAGATCTCACTAGAGAGACTTAAGAAAAATTTAGAATATAATAATTGAGTTATCAGTGGCTGCTCATTTCTTCATCGAAAATCAAAAGTCTCTTCCATCATCATATCCAATATGCCATACATAGGAATTCAATACGCGGACATAGTGCATCAGCTTTATATACTCGGGTTATTGGGAGTGGCTAGCTAAACACCTCGTCCCGAAGGACTCGGTGCTTACACTACCACCCCATTAAACCCGTCTTCTACGGGAACCCTCGTCTCTGGCTGGAAATCGTCACCGATTTCCAATGCCAGAGAATGGCCGCCTCGTCTCGGGCCAGGCTTCGGGCTTAGATGCCTTCAGCCCTTATCCCTTGCGGCGTGGCTGCCCGGCTTTGCCTTGTCAGACAACCGGTACACTAGAGGCCGCGGCCCGCCGTTCCTCTCGTACTGAGCGGACCATACCCTCAGGCGGCCAACGCCCCCGGCAGGTAGAGACCGATCTGTCTCACGACGATCTAAACCCATCTCACGTTCCCCTTTAATGGGCGAGCAGCCCCACCCTTGGCAGCTGCTGCACCGCCAGGATGGGAAGAGACGACGTCTGGGTACCAAACCGCGGGGTCGATGTGAACTCTCGCCCGCGACGAGCCGGTTATTCCCGGGGTAACTTTTCTGTCATGCCCAGCCCTCACCGAGAGGGACATGAGCGTTCGCTAGGCCCGGGTTTCCCCCCTGCACCCCATGCTTTTAAGGGTGCAGTCAGCCCGGCATTTAGCCTTGCCCTCTACGATGGGTTTCTGACCCATCTGAGCCGAGCTTTGGGCACCTCTGATATCTTTTCAGAGGTGTGCCGCCCCAGCCAAACTGCCCACCTGCCGCTGTCCCCGCAAGAGCGAGTTAGAGATATTGCCGTGGATGGGCGGTGTTTCATGGCCGCATCCTTAGATCCCAGAGAATCTAATTCATTGCTCCCGCCTACACTATGCATCCACGACCCTATCTCAACGGCAGGCTGCAGTAAAGCTCCACGGGGTCTTCTCGCCCCACCGGGGGTCCCTGGACTGTGCACCAGGTTGCGGGTTCACCAGGTCCCAGGCTGGGACAGTGAGGACCTCGTTAATCCATTCATGCACGCCGGAACTTACCCGGCAAGGCATTTGGCTACCTTAAGAGAGTCAGAGTTACTCCCGGCCTTCAGCGGCGCTTCTCCCGGTTGAACCCGGGGTTCACGGACCGCTAGTGGCCAGGACTCAGCCCCCGTACACACCCTTACGGGCTAGCGGGGACCTGTGTTTTTATTAAACAGTCGGGTCCTCCTTGTCACTGCGACCTGATTATCAACCCTATAGGGTTGATAATCAGGCACCCCTTCTCCCGAAGTTACGGGGCCAATTTGCCGAGTTCCCTAGCCTGGGTTACCCTGAGACACCTGAGGCTTCTCACCTAGGGGCACCTGTGTCGGTTCTCGGTACGGACGTGGAGGCTCCTTCCCTATTCCCTTTTCACGGGCTCCAGGGCTCGGGTGAACCCACCTAAAAACGGCAGGCCATTCCCACCTTCAACCGGTTCTCGCCATTACGGCACTCCCCGGTTTTCAGTGGTTAGATGGAGTGACAACCCCACTCACCCTACCCTGAAGCGTCAGGAATAGGGCCTGCGTTACCGCGATCGTACCTCCACGGCACAGGAATATTAACCTGTTTCCCTTTCGGTGGGTACGAGTTACGCCCCACCTTAGGACCGGCTAACCCTCGGCTGAAGACGCATTGCCGAGGAACCCTGGCCCCTTCGGTGGAGAAGATTCTCACTTCTCCGTGCTGTTACTACCGCCAGGATATTCGATTCAGGCGGATCCACCGGATCTCACGACCCGGCTTCTAGTCCACCTGAACGCCCCCCTACCAGATTCCTCCCAGCGGGAGGACCTCCGAGGTCTCGGCAGCCAGCTTAGTCCCGGCAATCTTCGGGACCCTCGGCCTCGGCGAGTAAGCTGTTACGCACTTCTTAGCCGATGGCTGCTTCTAAGCCTACGGCCTCGCTGTCTAAGGCCGAGGATGCCCTTTCAGATTGACACTTAGCTGGCACTTAGGGGCCTTAACCTCGGTCTGGGTTGTTCCCCTCTCGGCCTAGCGGCTTATCCGCTAGAACCCGTCTCCGCCCATCTACGGTGCTAATGGATTCGGAGTTTGAAAGAAGGCCGGGGTCTTTCGACCCCCTATCCTTCGATCAGTGCTCTACCCCATTAGCCACCTCCGGGCGGGCCTGGCTAAGACCAGCTTTGGGGGGAACCAGCTATCACCGGACTTGATTGGCCTTTTACCCCTAGGCCAGAATCATGGGAACGAGTTGCACGTCAGAACCCCTTCGGGCCTCCACCGAGCTTTCACTCGGCTTCACCCTGTTCCGGCCTAGATCGTCCGGTTTCTGGTCTCATAGCCGTGACTTAGGCCCTTTCAGACCCGACCCCTCATCAATACTTGCCATATAGATCTGAATAATCCTTCACAAATCCGGATTATCTAGATCTATATGGTAGAGGTATTGACTGCGGGTCCTCGGTTTCCCTCCGCCTTCGAACTAATAGTTCTTAAGCTCGCCACGGCTATGAACTCCCTGGCTCGTGTTTCTAGACGCAAGGCACAACCCCGGTCCCCTTTCCTCGTACTCCTCGGTCACCCGAGTTTCCTTCGGAAAGGATCTACCCTTTCGAGCTGTGCCTCCTGTCGCTACTTGGTTTCAGGCTCTTTTCACCCCCCTCTCGGGGTACTTTTCAGCTTTCCCTCACGGTACTTGTTCGCTATCGGTCTCAGGACGTATTTAGCCTTGGAAGTCGATGCCTCCCAACTTCCCACGGCAATACCAAGCCATGGTACTCCGGGCATCGACATCTTCCTCTCAATTTACGTCTACGGGGCTGTCACCCTCTACGGCGAGGCCTTCCAGCCTACTTCGACTTCATTGAGAGGAAGAAGAAACGTCGATGCCCATAACCCCACATTTCCAGAAACTTAAGTCTCTGGATTCGGTTTAGGCTCCCTCCCTTTCGGTCGCCCCTACTCAGGAGATCCCTATTGGTTTCTTTTCCTCCCCCTACTAAGATGTTTCCGTTCGGAGGGTTCCCACTCGGATCCCGAGCGTTACGGGTTTTTAACCCGTAACAGGAAGTCCCATTCGGAGATCCCCGGATCGACGGTTGCATGCACCTACCCGGGGCTTATCGCAGCTTGCCACGTCCTTCGTCGGCGCCTGAGCCGAGCCATCCACCAAGTAGCTTAGCTATATAAAGCTGATGCACCATGTCCTTTACGCGAATTCCTATGTATGGCATTCATAGTAGCATTATGCTACTCAGCCCTTCACCCAAAAGATGAATCTTTTGGGTTGCATATAACTAATAAACCCAATAAAGCCGCTTTCACCCACACCCCAAAATAAAATAGGAGGTGATCCGGCCGCAGGTTCCCCTACGGCCACCTTGTTACGACTTCTCCCCCCTTGCCGGGGATAAGTTCAGCCACGCCTCCTTAGAGACATGGCTTCACTTATCCCCAGCTCGGGTGGAGCGACGGGCGGTGTGTGCAAGGAGCAGGGACGTATTCACCGCGCGTTAGTGACACGCGGTTACTAGGGATTCCACGTTCACGAGGGTGAGTTGCAACCCTCGATCCCTACTGAGGCGGGGTTTGAGGGATTGCCTTCCCCTTTCGGGGTCGGATCCCGCTGTCCCCACCATTGCAGCTCGCGTGTGGCCCAGGGGTTTCGGGGCATACTGACCTGCCGTAGCCCCCTCCTTCCTCCGGCTTAGCGCCGGCAGTCCTCCTAGAGTGCCTCAGCTCTAAATAGAGCTGAGTAGCAACTAGGAGCGGGGGTCTCGCTCGTTGCCGGACTTAACCGGACACCTCACGGCACGAGCTGGCGACGGCCATGCACCTCCTCTCAGCTCGTCAGGTAAGGTCGTCAGCCTGACCATCATCCGGCTGTCGCCCCTGGTAAGATTTCCGGCGTTGACTCCAATTGAACCGCAAGCTTCACCCCTTGTGGTGCTCCCCCGCCAATTCCTTTAAGTTTCAGCCTTGCGGCCGTACTCCCCAGGCGGCGGGCTTAACGGCTTCCCTGCGGCACTGGATGAGCTCGAAGCTCATCCAACACCTAGCCCGCATCGTTTACAGCTGGGACTACGGGGGTATCTAATCCCCTTTGCTCCCCCAGCTTTCATCCCTCACCGTCGGGCGTGTTCCAGCCGAGCGCCTTCGCCACTGGTGGTCCTCTCGGGATTATAGGATTTCGCCCCTACCCCGAGAGTACCCTCGGCCTCTCCCACCCCCTAGCCCAACAGTATCTTCTCCAGCCCTACGGTTGAGCCGTAGGATTTCAGAGAAGACTTGTTGGGCCGGCTACGGATGCTTTAGGCCCAATAATCGTCCCGATCACTCGCGGGGCTGGTATTACCGCGGCGGCTGACACCAGTCTTGCCCCCCGCTTATTCCCCTGGCTTTTTAGACCAGGGAAAAGCTACCCTCTGCGGGTAGCACTCGGGATGACCCCGTCACGGTTTCCCGTATTGCGGAGGTTTCGCGCCTGCTGCACCCCGTAGGGCCTGGGCCCTTGTCTCAGTGCCCATCTCGGGGCTCCTGCTCTCACAGCCCCTACCCGTTATAGGCTTGGCGGGCCGTTACCCCGCCAACTACCTGATAGGACGCAGCCCCATCCTCGGGCGGAGATAGTATCATTTTACTATCTCCCTTTAGATGAAAGCCCATTCCAGGTGCTCTCATCTATCGGGGATTAGCCCCAGTTTCCCGGGGTTGTCCCCGTCCCGAGGGTAGGTTAGCCACGCGTTACTGAGCCGTGCGCCACGCCCTTTATCTAGGGCGTTGACTTGCATGGCTTAGTCCCATCCCGATAGCAATCGGGTCCGGCAGGATCAACCGGTGTTGGGAGCGGCCTCAAGGTGGGGTGTGTTGAGTGGCGGCTTTATTGGGTCGGGTTCAAGAGTCTAGGTTTCCACCTAGTTTTCTTGAACCCTCATTATTTTATATTGTCTCCGTAACTGGAGACCGACTTTTCATTCCAGGCTTTCGCTTTCGTCGAGTCGGGCCGCCGTTACGGAGCAATTATATTAGTATATGTACTTATTTATATTGTTTATCATTTATTTTTTGAATTTTTTTCATATATTTTTTTATTTTTATGCCTATTTGTTTATCAATAATATTTGTTAAACTGTGTTAAGGAAAGATTAATATATATGTCTGATTCAATCATGTAGAGAGATAAGATATAATATATGTATGGGAGAAAATGTTGGAAGAAATATTTTTACCAGATATAACTGCAATAGTATCTGGTAAATTAAGGGAATTCATCAGAAATAAAAGGGATATTGGAAAAATTGTAGTTCATTTGGCTATTGTAGATTATCTTGAAAAAATGGCTAGGGAGGGTAAGAGTCAAGGTATAATAGGTTTAGATGAAATTAGGTTGCTTAGAATTTCATGTGAAAATGAGGGTATTGGCTTAGAATATGTTGGTGAAATACCAAGTACCTGTAGAGGTATTATGATTAAAGATGAGAATGATATTAATAAGATTATTAGATTGCTTGCACTTGAGTGGAATGGTATATTAATTACATGTGATAAAATTCAGTATAATATTGCTTTAGCCGAAGGTATAAAGACAATATATATTGAGGATAGAAATAGGGATATCTTTATTCTAGAAAAGTTTTTTGATGAGGATGTTATGTCTGTACATCTTAAAGAAAATGTTCTACCTTATGTTAAACGAGGCGTTCCTGGTAGGTGGAGATTTGAGATTATTAGAAATAGCCCTATGACACATGAAGAAATGGAGGATATTATAAGAAATATTTTTGAGGTAAGTAAGAATAGTAAGAATAGTTTTATCGAGGCAGATAGATTAGGTTCAACTATAATTCAGCTTAAAAATTATAGGATTGTGATAACAAGACCACCTTTTTCAGATGGATTAGAGATAACGGCTGTAAGACCTGTTAAAAAATTGAGTATATATGATTATAATATTCCAGATAAGCTTTTCTCGAGACTCGATGAAAAAGCTGAGGGAATATTAGTAGCTGGAGCGCCTGGAATGGGGAAAACAACATTTGTACAAGCTTTAGCGGAATACTATACAGGTAAAGGAAAAGTTGTTAAGACAATTGAAGCTCCTAGAGATATGCAGCTCCCTGATACAATTACCCAATACTCTAAAAACTATGCCAGTTCTGAAGAAATACATGATGTCCTATTACTATCACGCCCAGATTACACAGTATTTGATGAAATGAGAGATACAAAAGATTTTGAATTATTTGCTGATTTAAGACTGGCAGGAGTAGGTATGATCGGCGTAATACATGCAACAACTCCTATAGATGCAATCCAACGTTTTATCGGAAGAGTTGAATTAGGAGTAATTCCCTCTATTATAGATACTGTTATATTTATAGAGAACGGCGCTATATCTAAGGTCTATGAAGTATCAACTACTATAAAGATACCATATGGACTTAAAGAGGAAGATTTGGCGAGACCAGTCGTAGTGGTAAGCGATTTTCTAACCAACGAACCAGAATATGAATTATATGTCTTTGGAGAAAGAACATTTGTTGTACCTATAAGGAGAAAAAGGGTTAAACATATTTCTAATAAAATGGAGGTTCTTAGAAGAGCTATAGCTAGGTCATTAAAGAAATATGTGGTTGAAGAAGATATAGATTTAGAGATGATTAGTGAGAATAAAGTAATAGTTTATATTGACGCTGAATATCTAAGTATAATTCCTGGCAAAAGTAGAAGAAAATTGGAGAGAATAGGTAGAAAAATGGGTATAAGGATAGATATAAAACCAAGATTTTCAAAAATTGCTTAACATTATCTATTATTTTAAGCATAAAAGATAATTATGAGAATTTGTATGATTATGTAGTGAGGTTTTAATCGATATATAATTATATATCAGGGTATTGTAATGAATAGTTTTCATAAAAAATGTTATGATTGCCCATTCTATTCACCTCAAACAAGTTACTGTTTAAAGCTATTTACATTTGTAAAAAACCCGGATGAACCCCCTTGTCTTAATCCATCTAGAGAAAATATTAGTAAAACGATTTATAAAAGGCCAGCAGAACCCGTTTCAGAAATAATTTCACCTATAGAAGATCTATCTTATGTGCCCACCGGAATACCTGGTTTAGACGCATTACTACATGGAGGTTTTCTTAGCGGTAAAACCTATTTAATTGCAGGAGAAACTGGCGCAGGTAAGACTATTTTCTCTCTACAGTTTCTTATTTATGGTGCGCTTAGAAATGAGCCGGGAATATATTTAGCGATAGATGAACCCACAGAACATTTGTTAAAGGGTATGAAAAGATTTGGATGGGATGTATATGATCTAGTAAAAGCTGGTAAATTAAGATTTCTTGACATGCGTACACATTTCAGTAAAATTTATCTTAAAGATGAAAGAGGAAAAATAGAACCCAGATTTGTAATTGATATAATTTTGAAGAATATTAGGAGAATCGGTGCACGACGCCTTGTAATAGATCCGATAGCACCGTTAATGTACGGGAACCCTGAAAACGTTTTATATGCAAGAGAATTTTTAAGAGAAATGGTCTTCTCTTTAGAAAAATTGGGTAACGTCACCACCATAATGACCAGTGAAATACCTACTGGAAGTAACCAATATAGTAGATTCGGTGTAGAAGAATTTTTAGCTAGCGGAATAATTATATTAAAAATGAAAGAAATTAAGGGGAGAATATATAGAATACTATATATTAGAAAAGCTAGATGGGCTCCTGTAAAGCCTGGAAAATACGTATTTAGAATTGAATCCGGTAAAGGAATAATTATTAGGGGACCGCTAGAAAAATTTCTTTAATGGTGATCTAAATAAAAAATCTAAGAGAAGACTTAATTTCTTTAATAAAGAAAATTAGAAAAGCACCTATAATAGATGAAAAAACATTCAATGAAATTATGAGAGATTTACAAAGGGCGTTATTGAAAGCAGATATCGATGTAAGAATAGTTCTCGATATAACAGAAAGTATTAGAAAAAGGGTCAGAAATGCTGAACTTCCACCAGGCTTTTCAAAACGTGAACTCATTTTAAAACTACTTTATGACGAATTAATAAGAATATTAGGCGGGGAAAGCAGATATATTTTAGATATACCTAGAAGAAAAGGATATATAATAATGTTAATTGGAATCCAGGGTTCTGGGAAAACTACTACTGTAGCTAAATTAGCATATTTTCTTACTCAAAAAGGTTATAAGGTAGGTGTAATATGCGCTGATAACTATAGACCAGGAGCCTATGCCCAACTAGCCCAACTACTAGAAAAAACTAATATTCCAGTCTACTGGAAAGATAAAAGTCTTCCACTCGATATAGTTAGATATGGAATAAAAGTTTTTTCAGATATGGATGTAATAATCATAGATACTGCCGGTCGGCATAAAGATGAAGAAAAATTAATTGAAGAAATGAAAAACTTGTGGCTTAATATTAAGCCAAATAAAGTTATTTTGGTTTTAGATTCTACTATAGGCAAAGCGGCGGGAACCCAGGCCGAATTTTTTAACAAGGTATCTCCAATTGGATCCATTATTTTAACTAAAATGGATGGCGCCGCAAAAGGTGGCGGCGCCTTAGCTGCAGTTGTGGCTACTGGAGCAAGAATCGAGTTTATTGGTACCGGTGAAAAAATAGAAGATTTAGAAATATTTGACCCTCCAAGGTTTGTAAATAGATTGCTTGGTATGGGCGATATATCCTCCTTAATTGAAAGATTCAAAAGATATGAAATGCTCAAATCTAAAAGAATACAAAGCTTTATGAGTGGAAAAATAACTTTACTGGACCTTAGAGAACAACTAGAATCTATTAGGAAAATGGGTTCATTTAAAAAGATAATCGATCTTCTACCTATCCCAATTTCTTCCTCTCCATTAATGGAAAAAATTAGTGAGGAAAAGACTAAAAAATGGTTGGCGGCTATGAATTCAATGACTATGCAGGAATTAATTAATCCATCTATAATCGATAGCTCTAGAATTAAGAGAATAGCAAGAGGCTCTGGAACTACTTCCAGAGATGTAAAAGACTTATTAAAAAGCTATCGTCTAATGAAAAAATACCTTAAATCTATTTCAAAGAAAAGAAATAAGAGAATACTCTGGAAGATATGAGAACCTTTTTTATATTAGTAGATAGCTATATAAACCTTATATCAAAAATACATTACCCATATCTTTGCAGAAGTATCTCAGCCGTTTTTTTAATATCTCATGGGATTCGTAGAGATTCTTCTCTACATATATATTTTATAAAAGAAAAAATCTGTTTATGCTTCTTTGGCGATAAAGTAAGACAGATTAGGCCGGATGAAGCCTCAACCCTCGGGCTCTTAAAAAAAGCCTACCGTATAATATCTTCTTCTAAGAACTTTAAATTAAAAAATATACACTCCGGCGTTTTCTTGAAAAAAATAGATTTGACAACCCATTTGAAAAAATATGGGAATAATATATTTATCGAAGATAAAAATGGTAGAGATATAATTGATATAAGTATCTCTCCAAAATCTATATTTATTCTAAATCTTAACATTATGCCACAAGCATATAAGAAAATTATTAATCATATAGGGAAAAATATAATTAAACGAATATGCATAAGTAGATGTATAAGCTCCATCGACCAATTAATTATATTAATTAATAATAATTTAGATAGGAAAGACTTCCATGATGGATAAAGTTATTGGTATATTATCTAAATATAACTTATGCGATTCATGCTTAGGAAGACAGTTCGCGACAATCGAAATTGATCTGACAAATAGAGAAAAGGGACATATTTTAAAGGCCGCTACCTTAATGATCATATACGAAGAAATAGTTAAAGGTGATAAAGAGAAAACCAGTATATTAAAGAATATAGTCGCTACAGGATTTAAGGAAGCTGGAATATTATATGAAAAAATATGTGAAAAGAAAAAATTAGAGAAAAGAGAATGTTTTATATGCAAGGGAATAATGGAAAAATGCGAAGACCTTATATCAGACATATTATATTTAGAAAAAATCTATGACTTCGATAACTTTCTAATAGGCAATAAAGTTCCAGAGGACATTCTCTACAAAGAAGACTTGATTAGATTAGAATTTAAATTAAAGTATGGAGAATCTATTAAGAGGGAATTAAATAGAACCTTCAGAAGAATTCTTCAGAACAAATTTGGGAAAGAATATAATTCCAATAACCCAGATATAGTAATTATTGTAAACTGGATCAAAGGAGGATATGAAATACAGGTCTCTCCTCTATATATTTATGGTAAATATCGAAAATATGTTAGAGGCCTACCTCAAACAAAGTGGTTTAGAAAGAGTAATCTATCAACATATAAAAGATCTATCGAAGAAATTATTGGAAAATATTTTTTAAAAATTACAGATGGTGTATCCTACAAATTTCATGGAGGGGGAAGAGAAGATGTAGACGTAAGGACCCTGGGAAATGGTAGACCATTTATATTAGAAATAATGTATCCTAGAAAAAGACACCTTGATTTAAAGAGTATAGAAAAGAGGATTAACAAATATGCAAATGGATTAATAGAAGTATTTGATCTAAAATATTCTAGTAAGTTAATGGTTCAACGTATTAAAAAAATGGCTGAAATAAGCATAAAAACTTATCGTGCAATAATTGATATAGAAGGCACGATCTCTGACGAGGATATTTCAAAGATAGAAAAAACGTTTCGTAATATTATGATAGAACAATGGACACCATTAAGAGTTATTAAGAGAAGAGGTAACAAGCTTAGGAAAAAACAAGTATATAATATTAAGGCCAAAAAAATCTCAGAGTCTAAGCTGGATTTGCTTATAAAATGTCAAGGAGGATTATATGTAAAGGAACTAATTCATGGAGATAATGATAGAACTAAGCCAAACATTTCTAGTGTAATCGGGAAAAAAGTTGTTAAAATAGAATTAGATGTTGTAAATATTGAGGAAATTTAAAACGAATATTAATATTCATTTAGAAACAGAGAGAGATAAAGGTTTGAAATGGAAAGGTGTTGTTATAATCTTCTTTTCTCTTCTTCCTATTTTTATGCCAATAACATAAGATCTGCCTCTTTTCTCCAGTATAACTCCAACTTTTCCTTGATATCTTCTATGAGGAGCATGAGATATATCATTGGGATTTATATCTATTGCTACTCTATCTCCAATCTTATAATTATAGAGTAACCTACTTAACCCTATCTTACCTCTTTCTCTAAGCTTTTTTCTAAAAAGCTTTCTTCCTCTATTTCTATACCCCTTTGAATGCCTCATTTTTCTCCCCTATTTTTTGCATAAGAATGTTAGACAGAGACAAAGCTTTTCCAATTATATGGACTATATTTTCTTTAATTGGATAGTTTACTACAACTGAGAGTCCATATCCCTCATTATATGCCTTACTAATTAACATTTCTATATTTTCCTTTAAAGGATAACCAATATTTATTGATAAAGATAACGCTTGGCTAAACGCATCAACTATTTTATCTCTCTCTGTTTCTAAATCTATTAATAAATCCTCTGCAGTTAATATTGTATCATCTATATAAGCAGCTTTTATATTAACTCCTACCAGTATAGGTTTTATATCTAATCTCTTTAATAGTTCAGCAACTTCCGGAGTAATGGTTTCACCTTTCCTTAAAATCATAGTATCCTTTGTAACCCATATACTTCCTTCCTTTATCGAAGTAGGTATTTTTAATTTACTAAATAAACTTAATATGGGTCCAGGAGCAAAATTGGTGTTACCAGCCGGAATAATTATGTCATTAGGAGCAATATCTCCGGGTCTAGCCTCTCTAGGAATTTTATTCTTATCTAAAAATATTTTTATTGAAAATGGGTTCTCTGAAGTGAATATTAATGCATTTTGTCCAGTTAAGTATTTTGATAACTGTATGATGTTTTTTCTCTTATCACTAATTTTCTCTATAGCTTTTTTTACAAGAGTATTTTTAACGACTTTTAACACTGCACTCCTATCTCTAAGCCTAAATCTTATTTCTTGTAATACTCTTGCCTCGACGCCAGTTATAGATGCTATAATTATACATGGATACTTCTCTAAAAACTTTATAAGTTCTTCGACAATTTTCATTTTACGTTGAAGAGATTTAGATATAGATTTCATTTCTTTTCACCTATGTTTATTCTAATCGCGGGCCCCATAGTTAGTTTTATATACATTTTCTCATAATTTTGAGGAAATTTTATTTTATTTCCAAGAGCTTCCACTATTGTCTCTATATTTTCTACAATTTCTTTATCGCTCTGTTGTTCATCACCTACCCTACACATTAATTGTGGTTGATTTCTAATCCTTACCCTAATAGATTTCCTTAAACGTTCTATAATTCCAGATATATCTGATCCTAAAGTTATAGGTATCGGCATTTTCCCCTTAGGTCCTAAATATCTACCTAAAATTCTACCTATTAGCGGCATTAAATCTGTTTGAGCTAGAAAGAAATCATATTCTTTAGAAATCTTTTTAGCCTTCTTCCTATTAGCAGCAAGCTCCTCTAACTCCTCTTTACCTATAACCAGGTCTACTCCTATCTTCTTAGCTTTTAATGCTAAATCTCCTGAAGCAATTACACATATTTTGTTTCTTCTATTCTTAGGTGGATTTGGCAGTGCTATCGTCCTATTTATCCTATTTTCTGGACTCTTGAAATCAATATCCCTGATTTTCGCTATAAATTCTATAGATTGAAGAAAACCCCTCTTTTTCGACCTTCTTTTAGCCTCCTCTACTGCTTTCTTAAAAACATTACTTGGAAAACTCATTTTGTTTCACCATATTTTCTAAAAATTTCATCATATAAGCCCTCATCTATCTCCTTTATGACCTCCTTAGGATTTTTTCCGTTCACATTTACCCCCATACTTAGACATGTACCCAATACTTGTTTTACCTTATTTTTAAGATTCTTAGATTTTAAAGCATCACCCTTCATAAGAGCAATTTTTATAATAGTTTCTAGTTCTAAGCTTCCTATAACTTCTTTTCCTGCCTGACTACCCCCCTTTTCCTTCTTTAACTCCTTTATTATTAATGCTGCTGTAGTAGGAATGCCTACTTCTACTCTAAATGTCTTTTTCTCAACATTTACATAAACCTTTACAGGTACTCTCATTCCCATAAAATCTTTTGTTTTCTCATTTATCTCTTTTACAACCGCCATTACATTTAATCCCAGCGGACCTAAAGCTGGTCCTATAGGCGGGCCTGCTGTAGCCTTCCCTCCTTCAACTAAGAATTGAAGCATTTTCTCATTAGCAGACATTATAATCACTCAATACCATAATAGATTTACAATACCTTAGAGTAAAATATGTTTTTAAATTTTTCTACAAAATACTGTTAAAATCATTATATGAAGATAAACCTTATAAGTATAATCTAAAATTAATTATATATTGGGCCCGTGGCTTAGCCTGGTTGGAGCATCCGGCTGATAACCGGAAGGTCGAGGGTTCAAATCCCTCCGGGCCCATTATATTAGGTTAATCTTAGTAGAGACATTATATAAGATTATAGTAGGAAAAATAAGTACAATATTGCTTATCTTATTGGATGTCTCCAAAAATATCCGCATTCAAGACAATGTATTACTAAATGTTTCTCTCTTTTTGATCTTATTCTTATCTTACAATTTACATTAGGAATTAGTATTGAATTACATTTTTTACAAATTCTTAACCTATACTTTTTTTTAAGGCGAACATTAGTATGCCTAGCTATTTTCAATATCAGGGCTACATACATTCTAGACAGATCTTTATCTTGAAAATATTCTTTTTCTGCTTTCTTAAACAATATATTTATCCTTTGTCTTGCAATATCCTTTTCTATCAACTTTTTTTTAAATATCATCTCGACAAACCTTTTTATTTTGTATGAAATTATGATAATCAATGATAAATTTATTTATTGTCGAAAGCGGATTAGAACTTATTCCTAGAAAAATATGGAAACATCCTACTATAATAAGGTATTGTAAAAAGAGAAAAAAACCTCCCAATAAAATTCTATTAGATATATCTTTTCACTATGATGCTATGCAAAAACTTAAGGACTGGTATAAACGAGGCAGACCAGATATAGTCCATATATGTTTACTTGAAGCTTTAAGCTCTCCGCTGAATCTTAACGGATTTTTAAGAATATTTATTCATACGTTTGATGAAAAAATTATTTTCATTAATCCTAAGATTAGACTTCCTAGAAATTATAATAGATTTACTGGTTTAATGGCACAGCTATTATATGATGGAAAAATACCCCCTAGGAATAAGGAAAAATTGATGTGGATCGAAAAAATAGACCTTGATGATTTATTTAGGAAATATAGACCCACTTATACAATTGTTTTTGATGAAAACGGTATATATAAAAATATATTTAACTTCATAACTAATTTATCGACAGAGAAAATCGAAAATATGTTTTTAATCATAGGCGGCTTTCAAAGAGGAAAATTGAGTAGAAAATTTCATGAAAAAGCTGATGAAATAATATCTATATATAAGCATTCATTGGATGCATGGATAGTTGTTTCAAGAATTCTCTGCGCCCTTGAGATAAGACTAAACATATATTGATTAGCAGTAAGAATTTATCTCCTGCAAGAAAGTTTATATACCCTCCTATAGTTAAAATATTAGTCTGACTAGTATAAACATTTAATAACCTGGTGTAAAGATGATAGTACCAAAGGTCATTAGGACATACTGTAAGAGATGTAAACAATATACTGAACATACTGTTTCCTTATATAAACCGGGTAAAAGAAGATCTCTTGCAGAAGGAGAGAGAAGATATAAAAGTAAAAAGAAGGGATATGGATCTAAAAGAAAACCAGAACAAAAGAGGACGGCAAAGATAACGAAAAAACAAGTACTAAGATTAAAATGCCGTAAATGTGGTTATATAAAAATGCGTAAAGGTATTAGGCTAAGAAAAATAGAAATAAAAGAGAGATGATATTATGAGAAAAAGAAAAGTTATTATTCCAAGACCTAGAAGTAAATTTATACTTGTGCGTTGCCCAAGCTGTGAGAATGAACAAGTTATTTTTAATTATGCAACAAGTGTTGTTAGATGTCTTGTATGCGATGAAATATTAGCAAAACCTACTGGTGGAAAAGCCGAAATAATAGCAAAAAAATTAAAAGAACTTGAATAATTGTGTGAATAATATGATAAAAAAATATCCAAGGTATAATGAGTTAGTTATAGGTAGAGTGAAGGAAATATTTGAACACGGTGCATTTATTGTTTTAGAAGAATATCCGGGTCTTGAAGCTTACTGTCCATTAAGAGAAGTATCGAGATCATGGTTTAAAGGGATAAGGGAAGTATTAAAAGAAGGGCAAAAAAGAGTATTTAAGGTTATTAGAATAGATAGAAAAAAGGGACATGTAGATGTTTCACTTAAAAGAGTAAGTGAGGGAGAAAGGAAGTCCAAAATAAGAGAATGGAAAAGAAGTCAGAGAGCAAAAAGATTTTTTGAATTCGTAGCAAAAGAATCTCATATATCTTTAAACAAGCTTTTATATGAAGTTTATCCAGCACTTGAGAACTACTATGGTGAAGCTTACACAGGTATAGAAAAAGCAGTAAAATATGGTACTAAAGCCTTACTAAAAGCTGGCGTTTCTCCTAGTATAGCAGAAATAATTACAAAATATGCCAAAGAGTATATAGAAGTCCCTCAAGCAAAAATTAGTGGAATATTCATTATTAGTTGTTTTAAGTCTAATGGAGTAGATATAATAAAAAACTCCTTGCTTCAAGGATTAAGTTTAAATTCAAAATATCCTGATGTTTCTATAAAAATATATACTCAAGGAGCACCTAGATATAAAGTAGATTTAATAGCGCCAGAGTATAAGATCGCTGAAAGAATTCTTGAAGAGGTAGTCAGCAAGGTAATCACTTATGCAAGAAAAAATGATTGCAACATAAGATTTGAGAAGATAAAAACCTCCTAATGTAGATGACCTATATGGGAAAAAGGGGGTATCTTAGAAAATGTGAAAAATGTAATAGATATACATTACGTAATATATGCCCGATATGTGAAGGACGAGTTAAAAGTCCGCATCCGGCACGATTTTCCTTGGAAGATCGATTCGGTAAATATAGAAGACGCTTATTAATCGAGAAAGATCCCTAAAATTAAAATATTTGCTTAGCAATATATTGTTTGCAGGCATCGATCTCTTATACTATGTCAAGAATTTCTACGTTGAATACATGATTTTCTATAACATATATTCCTATATAAAATGGCAGTGTATGTATTTTATTTGAAACATTTAGCTTATAGTCCAGTAAATATAAGGGAGGATTTTCCCAATGCAGTTTAATATATTCAGGTTTGTTAAATACAATAGCTTTTTTTAGAGAAAAAAGTTCTAAATCTTGATAACTCATTTGAATAACTCTGAAACCGGTTTTACCATGAAGGGAGTTAATTACTCTTATAAGTCTTCTTATATCAATTGTCACTCTTTCGTCAATTGGAATATTATTTTTGCTGATTGCATAATTAAGAATCCGCTTTAAATCCTCCTCGTTGAATGATAAAGGTAACTTCCATGTTAGAGTCCTTTCAAAATTTCGCAACATTTTTTCTTTATTGTTTTTTAAAAACTCTAACGATTTTTTAGATATTCCTATTTCCTTCTTTAAAAAATCAATATTTTGTGTAAGGAATAATTCATATAGAGTTCTGGCTAACTTACTATACCATCCATTCATGTCTACTGAAAGATTAAAAACTCCCTGAGCTTTTATTCTATCCAATATATATTGTATTAATCCCTCCCCCTTCACAAAATTCACGATCTCTCTTCGTCCTCTTTGATCCAACTTCATTATATCATTAGAAATGATATGTACATGGAACCCCCTATGTCCAGAAAAAACGATCTTCATTTCATTTAGGGAAAAACCAAAAATATCTATGAGTAAGTCTATTAATTTTAATGTATAATTTTTTGCTATCTCGATACATTTTTCACATACCCATGTCTCCTTCTTTATCCTTTCACTTCCACATTTAGGACACTTAACTGGTATCATGCCATTACCTTTAAATCCACAGTTGAGACAAAACCATCTATCATGCATATTTTTACATGAAGTAGGAATATGATCAATATCTATATCAAAAACTAAATTGGCTCCTAACCATCCCTTTTCACCCATAACAGGTATTTCGGGATTAGCATAGTATGCTGTGGAAAAATAGGCGTGCTTAGGATACTTCTCTTTAAAGAAATGAAAAATATCTTCTTTTCTCTTAAAACTGATATGTCTAAACATCTGCTCTTCCTTATCAAATAAGATAAAACCGAACTCTCTTTTATCGAATTGGTCTGGTATCTGAATTTTAAGTGCATTCCATCTATAATATTGTTTAAATAGATTTTTTACTAATTCCTTTCCTTGCAACATGTTTTTTCAAACCATATCTATAATAGTATTGAAGAGGATGCTTTATATTTCTGCAAAGGCTGTTTTCCTTACACATATTTAATACTCTCATATTATTACAATTAAATGTAACATATTTAGTCCGGGATCCCCTTAAACCAGCCAAATGTTCTACCTGATATCTAGTTATCTCCTCATTATAATCAGGCATATATCTGAATAAATTGATAACATAATCTACACTTTTTCCTATTGAAAGTAAAAAAGTAGCCACTGCAAATCTTTCTGAATGAGATAAATTTTTTCCAGCTTTTACTTTATCTATTAGAAATGCTATACATGGAGGGAAAATAGTAGATAAATCTTTATCTGAAATAGAAAATGTGGGATAATATTTTTCCCTATATTTTTTCCAGGTATTCCTTATCTCATTAAGAACATAATTAATTTGAGCAAAACTCTCCTCTATATCATTTTCTACGTCCATATTTTCTACTTTCTTGACAATCCACACTCTTATAGCTTCCTCCACAAGTCTAGCCATTTCATTTTTAGATATATATACCATTCCATGAGAAATTTTCCTATTCACTAAACTCCACGCTCCATGAATTTCCGGAAGATTTTTCAAATAATCTTTAAAATGAATCATAAAAACATATGGTCCGTTATTTATGAGCTTTACTCTTAAATTAAATGTATTTAATGCTATGTAAAGAATTTTCTCACTAGTTTCCTCTTTAAGTAAATTTCCGGCTCTTTTTGACTCTGCTATAGAATATATATGTAATAAAAACTGATCATTAAGGATTTTAACTAGCAGTAATGAAGTTGGAAAAGATAAGATTTCTATATCTGGCTCATTAAGTTTTACATCTACATTTCTTCGCTCTATAGCAGATATTATTCGCTTTGAAGCACGTCTAAGAATCTTTCTACCATATTCGCCTTTTAGATCATTTATTTCGAACCCTAGTTCTCGTATATAGTTAATAGTATCTATTGAAAACGGATATTTGGCTTTATCTTCTATTGTAAAAAACACATTCTTTACGAACATCATGCTTCTACTCTTGGAGCTAGATAATAGGATAATTTTCCACCACTTGTAATATTGAACGTCAGAGCAATTGGTCGATTGGATGAAAATTCTATTTGAACTATGTCTGACAAAGATACTGATTTTTTAAGCATATCCGATAAGTAACTTAAACTATAGGTGGCCTCAGCTTCCTCTTCTATTACACAGTCGATTAAAGCTCCTGACTCAAGCGTAAATTTTACTTCTACTTCTCCTCTATCACTAGCTGCCCTAAGTGTAAGACTCTCGTCTTTGGCAACGAATTTAACACTATCACTTACTAATGCAACGTCCTTTATGGAGTCCCTAAAAGTATCACTTAACATTTTAGCTTTAACAGAAAATGAAAGATTTATGGAAGATAATTCTTGTGAAACTATATCTAAAAGTGGTAGATAAAATGTTCTCTCCGCCTTTCCGAGTAATTTTATCTTTAATCTGCCCTCAGATACTTCTACTAAAACCTTCTCATCGGCTTTTCCACGCTTAAGTATTTTATTCAAATCCTCGAAATTAACACCTACATCGACCTCCTTATCACATTCAAATTCTTCGAATGCTGATGCAGGAATAGACAAATCCACCATTGCAACTCTAGAAGGATCTAACGCTCTTAACTGCAATCCCTGAGGACTAATCTTAAAGCTAGCCTCATCAACTAGGACCGCTAAACTTTCTACAATATAGCTCCATTCTCTAGCATCTGGAAAAACAAACCTAACCATATTTTCACCAATATGAATTTATCTTATTCCTTAATTATAAAAATATTGTATAAATTGTTAAGCCGGAATCAACTTTCTAAGCATTGGATAATACTCTAATGCTTGCTCTCTAACTAAAATTGATTGATACTGTACTAGAATACCCACTAGTAACAATATTCCGATACCTCCACCTAATATACCTAATATATCACTTGTGATAGCTATAATTGCTACTAATAATCCACTTAGTATCGTAAGTGTTGGGATATATCTATTGAGTAGACTTGCTATTACTTTAGGAGATTTTCTAAATCCGGGAATCTGCATGTCAGATTGAACTAATTGTCGTGCTTGAGATTGTGCATCAATTCCGGAAGTTTCCACCCATGCTATAGAAAATATTATAGCAAATACTATGAAAAATATAGAATATATGATAACTTGATATGGATCATTGAATAGAGATTGAATTCCTCTCGGTGGCGATAAATAATATACTAGTGATGGAGGAAGAGGTTGATACCCCCTATCTGTAACATTATATTTTATGATGTAATTAAGTATTTCATTTTCATTATCTCTATTAAAATTATTCCAGGCTAACTGTGCAAAAATATGTAGATCTGCAAGTAAGGCAGACATCAATATTATTGGAATATTTGATACATATAGAAATTTTAGAGGTATTTTACTCTTAAATCCACCATATTTTCCCAAAGAGACGGGAATCTCTATTTGAGTATTTTCTAAATAGATTAATAGGAAAAAGAGAAGAAGCATTAACACTAACCCAAGTACACTTGGCCATCCAGATGGCCTTATAATTGCTTCTCTAACTAGATCCCATTTACCGCTTACAGTTGCATTGTATATTGCACCAGCAAGCGCCGGTATTACACCATAGTATAAGCCGTCATTCATGGGTCCATAAGGTGATAACATTCCCCAAAAAATTCTTTGAGAAACATTTGCAGCTATAAAGAGGCTTACACCGCTTCCTAAACCATATCCTTTTTGAATAAGTTCATCCATTAACATTAATAATATAGATGCAGAAACTAGTTGTATAAAGACTATCATAGATGTAAATATCGTAAGTCTGCCATATGCTCCTCCAATAATGTAAGCTGCTGCTTCAATAAAAGTAAATATAATTGCGAATAATTTTTGTAATCCAGTAAATAGAGCTCTACCCCTTGATGTAGATAGATCTAAGTTTATTATTTTTCCACCGACTAAGAGTTGCCATATCATACCGCTTGTTACTATAGGTCCGATACCGAGTTCAAGTAAAGTTCCTCTACTGGAAGCCAGAACTACTTGTAGGAAAAAAAGTGTTTCCAGGGGCTTAGCTGACCATGGTATTCCATATAATGGTATTTGAGCCATAACGAAGTACAGTATAAGCACTACTCCAGTCCATATAAATCTTTCTCTTAAGCTCTTTCTTCTTAATGGTTTAGGTATCTCAGGTAATAATCTTAATACTGGCTCGATGTAATCTGTAAATCCCATTTTACCCACCTGTTAAAATAACTTTACCACCTAATCCTATTATTTTGTTCATAGCTTTTTTAGATGCCGCCCTTACCTTTATAACTACATTTTTAAAGGTTATATTTCCTTTGCCTAACAATTTATCATATCCAGCCTTATCCAGGTCAATAGTTATATTTCCTTTATCATCCTTTGAAATACAACCCTTACTATAAAGCTCCTCCACCTTTTCCATAATCTCAGACAGATTTATTATCTTATACTTTTTTAATAATGATTGTGGACGCTTGAATCCATATTTACCAAAGTGGTATGGATCCCTTTTTACTACATATGTCCAAAAATGTTTATGAAAACCGGCGAACCCTCTTCCACCTTTGCTACCGTGCTTTCTATGCTGACCTACACGCCCCCATCCATGTGTCCTATATCCTCTATAACTTCGAGATTTTCTCTCTCTTCGAACAACCATGTGAAATCCCACTATAATAATTGCAAACATAAATATACATCACTATTTAAAAATATTGTGCTCAATTAAAGTAAACGGATTTTAACAAATATCTTGGCTCTTAATATTTTAAAACTAAAATTTAGTAAGGTATAAATAAGAAAGAAAATATAGTTATTTCTGAATTTAGAATGTAAACATCTGTTGATGAGACCATGTTTAGAAGAGAGTTTGGTTACGACAGAGCAATAACCATCTTCAGCCCTGATGGGCGGCTTTTCCAAGTAGAATATGCCAGAGAATCTATTAGGAAAGGATGGACTACATTAGGTATAAGAGCAAAGGATGGAGTCGTACTTGTAAGCGAGAGAAGAAAGGTATCTAATTTAATGAAAACCACTGTAAAAATTCTTAACATCGATGAACATATAGGACTAACTTTTGCAGGACTACCAGGTGATGCCAGAATTTTAATAGATAAAGCTAGAATTTATGCTCAAAGCTATAGGATAATATATGATGAACCAATTCCAGTAGAATACTTAGCAAGAAAAATTTGTGATATAAAGCAGGCTCACACTCAATATGGTGGTGTGCGCCCCTTTGGTGTAGCATTTTTATTTGCCGGGGTTGATTTCAATGGTCCTCAATTAATAGGAACAGAACCTGGAGGTAGCTATTTTATATATTATGCTCATGCCATAGGTAGCGGAGCTTCAACGGTTATAGATTTTTTAGAAAAAAATTATAGTAAAGATATAGATTTAGAAAGCGCCATAATTCTTGGATTAAAAGCATTAAATTTAGCTGTAGAAGGAGGTATTACAAGTGATAACGTTGAAATAGGTTATGTAGATGTAAAGAATAAAATTTTTAGAAAAATCTCCAGAGACGAGATAAAAAAGTATGTTGAAAAACTCCGGGGATAGTTTTGGTACGTGAAAAAAGGGAAATTATTGCACGCTTAACAGTAAAAGATAAAAATTTCGAAATTCTTGTTTATGACGATAAAGTGTGGAAATATAAAGAAGGAAGAATAAATGATATTAGAGAAGTATTAGTAGGTGATATAGTTTATACAAATTTAAGAAAAGGTGAAAAAGCTTCTCAAGAAGAATTAAGAAAAAATTTCGGTACTACTGATATATATACAATAGCGGATGAAATTCTTAAAAGAGGAGAAATACAAATAACCAGTGAACAGAGAAAAAAAATGATAGAAGAAAAGAAAAAGAGAATAATAGATTTTATCTCAAAAAACTGTATAGACCCTAGAACCAAGCTTCCACACCCTCCTCTTAGAATAGAATTAGCTTTAAAACAAGCAAAAATAGGTATTGACCCCTTTAAGCCTATAGAACAACAGATAAACTCTATAATAAAGGAACTTCAAAAGATCCTTCCGTTAAAAATATCAAAAATAATAATGGGAATAGTAATACCACCACAATATGTGGGGAAAGCCTATTCATACATATATAGTTCAGGAAAAATTTTAAGAAGTAATTATTTATCTGATGGAAGTTGGAGCATTGAATTAGAACTTCCCGCCGGGTTACAAGGAAAAGTTATTGAGGATTTAAATAAACTTACAAAGGGAAATGTAAGAATTAGAAGAGTGGGATGAAATATGGTTATCTTTAAAAAAAATGGTAGTTTAGTATATCCATGCAGCCTTTTAGCCGAGGGTAATTATAAAACAGGTATAGGCGTCTATCGCGAAAATAACAGATTTTTTTCTTCGTTTCTAGGGTACTTTAAAAAGGATTATAATAACACTTTAAACGTAGTACCAATAAAATCAGTGTATGTCCCTGTTGTAGGAGATATAGTTATAGGTAAGATAATTGAAATAGGAATTAGTAGTTGGACGGTAGATATAAATTCTCCTTATAATGGTATCCTTCAGCTTTCGGAAACTATATCTCGACCAATAGATTTGGTCAAGACAGATTTGAGAGAGATACTTAATATAGGAGATATAATCATTGCTAAAGTAATCGTATTTGATTTAACTCGAGATCCATTGCTTACTATAAAAGAATCAAAATTAGGTAGAGTAAGAGAAGGCTATATGCTTGAACTATCTAAAGAAGAAAAATTATCTGAGAGAAAAATTAAAGACATAGAGGAAAAATTTAAATGTAGTATTGTCGTTGGTAAAAATAAACGATTATTAATTATTCCAAAGAAAAATGAAAAAGCTTTAAGCGCAATAGAATATATCATAAAAAATATCGAAAGAGGTAGGTTTAAGTGAAATTTATAGATGAAAATGGATTTAGAAAAGATGGAAGAAAATGTGACGAGTTACGCCCTACTAGGATTTCAGCTGGAGTTCTGCCTAATGCAAATGGTTCAGCACTTATAGAACAAGGAGGTAATCGAATAATTGTAGCTGTATATGGACCTAGAGAAATACACCCAAGACATCTAGCTAGGCCGGATAGAGCTTTGTTAAGATGTCGTTATCATATGGCACCATTTTCCGTACCCGAGAGAAAATCACCTGCTCCAAGTAGAAGAGAAATAGAATTATCAAAAGTTATAAGAGAAGCATTAGAACCAGCTATTTTCTTAGAAGAATATCCTAGGACAACTATAGACATATTCATTGAGGTATTACAGGCAGATGGCGGTACTCGTGTTGCATCCATCACGGCCGCATCTGTAGCGCTCGCAGAAGCCGGTATTCCGATGAAAGATCTAGTTACAGCAGTCGCTATAGGTAAGATTAATGGTACTATCGTATTAGATCTAAATCATGAAGAGGATCAGTACGGAGGAGGCGACATGCCTATAGCTATGATGCCTATTCTTAATAAAATAACTTTAATTCAAGCAGATGGATTATTTACATATGATGAAATTAAGTACGGATTAGAGCTAGCTAAAAAGGGTATAGATAAACTCTATAAAATTCAAAGAGAAGCCTTAAGAAAAATTGTAGAGGTGACTAAATGAAAACGCATAGTATAATACCTTTGCTTAGAAAAAAGACTCTTCTTACATTACTTAACAAAGGAGAAAGAAAGGATGGAAGAACTTTCAATATGTATAGAAAGATAGAGATACAAACTAATATCATAAAGAGCGCAGAAGGATCTGCTCAAGTAAGAATTGGAAATACAATTGTTTTGACAGGCGTAAAGTTAAATCTAGGTCAACCCTATCCAGATGCGCCTGATCAGGGAGTACAGATAGTAAATGCAGAACTTATACCTTTAGCATCCCCTTCCTTTGAACCGGGCCCTCCTGATGAGGATGATATAGAGTTATCAAGAGTCGTAGACAGAGTATTAAGAAGCTCAGAGACTATAGATTTAAATAAGCTCTCAATAATAAGAGGGAAGAAAACATGGATAGTATATATCGATATATATATTCTTAATCATGATGGAAATTTATTTGATGCATCTGTAATAGCAAGTGTTGCCGCATTATTAACCACTAAGATTCCGAAAATTGAAATAGTAAATGAAAATAAAATTAAGATAACGGAGGAAAAAGTAGATCTTCCTATTAGAAATTTACCCGTAAGTGTAACTTTTTCTAAGATAGGAAATCATATAATTGTAGATCCCTGTTACGAAGAAGAACTTCTTAGCGATGCAATGATTACTGTAGGAATAGATAGCGAAAACAATATATGTACCTTACAGAAAATTAAAGAAGGATGCTTTAAGCCAGATGAAATACTAGATATATTGAAACGAGCTATTAATGTGGGTTCCAAGTATAGAGAAAAATACTTAAAAAAACTTTTAGAAAAGAGCTGATAAAATGGGTCGTACAAAAAATGTTGGAAGTATAGGTCGGTATGGAGCACGATATGGAGCTGCTCCTAGAAAAAAGGCTCTGCTTATAGAAAAGAGAATGAAAGCTCCTCATAGATGTCCTAGATGCAGAACGCCAGGAGTTTTAAAAAGAATATCTATTGGAATATGGGCTTGTAAGAAATGTGGATATAAATTTACTGGTGGAGCTTGGATACCGAGAACCATGCTTGGAAAAACATTTGCTCCAGAAGAGTTAAAGAAAATGGGATTAAAATAATTATGGCTATTTTAATTACAAATAGTAGACGCAGTAATCCTAGAATACGCAGCTTCACTAAAGACCTTGTTAGGTGTTTGCCCCAGGCATTTTTACTTAAACGTGGAAAACTTAGTCTTAATGAAATTAAGAAAATTGCTTCTGAAAATAACTTCCATAAAATGATTATTATATATAGAGGTTTACATGGAAATCCTGGAAAAATGCTCTTTTATAACATTCTAAATGACAGGCTGAAAATAACTTTAATTTTAAAAATTTGTGGCATAAAGTTATTAAGAGAATTTAATAAGAAAGATTACGTAATGAGTGAAGCAAATACTGGTATAATTTATGTATCAGGTAATTCAAAAAGTTTAGAAATCGCATATCTATTATCCGACGCATTAGATATGAAAACAATTTATCGTATTCCCATCGAAGAAATCATGTGTTCTGTAGATACAATAATATATATTTATGAAAGCAACAATATTATTGAAATAAAATTTTTAGATGGCTATGTATTTAAGGAAAATGGCCCATTAATTAAGGTAAAATCTTTTAAATATTTTGAAAAAAGAGAAAAAAATGAAAGCTGAAATATTGCTTTATATTGATAAAAAGGAACAAAGAGATATATACTTTAAGTGCCTAACCATAGAATACGCTACAGACCCGTTTACTCAAAGAAAAATAAAAGTTTTTAAATATGACCCAAATATAATAAAAATTTACATCAATATGTCTGACATATCGAAATTAAGAGCAATTATAAATAGCTATATAAGGTTAATACAGGTAATATATACCATTCTTAAATTAGAATTGTAGAAAAGTTTAAAAATGGTTATGTAAGTTCTTTAATAGTTTATAATAAATCATTGGTGAATATATGAGAAAAAGTAAGGAAAAGGGTAAATCCCATTCCACAAGACCAGTAAGAACCGGAGCTCCCCCTTGGGTAAAATATTCAGCTGAGGAAATAGAAAACTTAGTAATAAATTTGGCTAGAAAAGGTTATCCGCCATCTATAATCGGGATAATATTAAGAGATCAATACGGAATTCCATTAGTAAAGCAGATAACTGGAGAAAAAATAACAGCTATTTTAAGAAAACACGGTCTTATCTCCGAAATCCCTGAAGACTTAAATAATTTAATTAGAAAAGCAATTAACATAAGAAAACATTTGGAAGAACATCCTAAAGATAAACATTCTAGACGAGGTCTTCAATTAATAGAATCAAAAATTAGGCGGCTGGAAAAATATTATAAAAGAAAACATCGATTGCCGCAAACATGGCATTATACACCCTCTAAAGCCAGTATCTTTACATAGCTATGTTATTTTACACTATGTCCCATATTTCTAGGTTAGATTCATTTTATAATCTACTAGAAATTGCCACTAATTTCATAAAGAATATAGTTGAAAATGATAAACAAGTACTTATAATTTCACATTACGATGCAGACGGACTTTCCTCCGCTGCAATACTATTAGATCTACTATTATCAGAAAAAATACTATTTCATTTAAAGATCGCAGAGCAAGTAGATAATAATTTGCTAACATTCTTAAAAGAAAATGAATACCAATATATCATACTATTGGATATGGGATCTAGGAGTTTAAACTTTTTATGTAATATTGGAAAAGAGGTCCTAATATTAGATCATCATGAACCTTTGATTTCCGATAAAATGAGAGAAAAAGTAAATGTTTTGAATCCGCATATAGTTGGAATAAATGGGTCCTTTGAAATTAGTACTTCTGGCATCGTTTATTTTTTGGCTAAAAACTTTTTAAGAAAAAATTATGAAAAATATATCATACCAGCTATAGTGGGAGCATTAGGAGATAGACAGGATATCGGCCCTCAATTTAGATTAGTTGGATTAAATGAAAAAATAATTGAAGAAGGTGTTCGGAAAGGTATTATCGAAACAAAGATAGGTTTAAGACTATATGGGTTGAATAGAAACCCATTAGTAAAGGCACTTGCGTATACTATGGATCCATATATACCGGGATTAAGTGGAAATGAAAATGCTTGCTTTATGTTTTTTAAAAGAATAGGTATAAATCCGATAAAGAATGGTAAACTCAGATATTTCTCCTCATTGACAAATCAGGAAGTAAAAAAGTTAGCAACAGAATTAATTAAATATGCTATAAGTAAAGGTGTCTCTGTAAAAAATGCCGAAAAACTTTTCGGTGTTAATTATTATATACTATCGGAGGATAAGAACACTATGTTTCATGACGCAAGAGATTATAGTATAGTTCTTAATGCATGTGGAAGAATGGAGCGATATGATTTAGCTATACTTATTTTTAACGAAAAATGGAAAAAGAAAATAATTAATGACATACTAAATGTGGTTAAGGAATATAGGAAGTATCTTGCTCAACTTCTTGAAAAAATATATTCTGAATCTTCTAAATTTACTCGAGAAAGTAAGTACTTTACAATAATAATGTCACATGAAATAAATAGTAAAATATGCGGAGCAATAGCCTCTATGTTAACAACATTTTTCACTAAAAAGCCCTTTATAATGGTAATGACATCACTAAATAATGGTAATATAAAAATATCTATACGAAAGACTCGGAGAAATTTTGAAAGAAATATAATAAATCTGGGAAAGATTATAGGTAAGATATCTGAAAAAATAGGAGGGTATGGAGGTGGGCATTCTAATGCTGGAGGTGCCATCATACCAAAAAATAGTATAGAAAACTTTATAAAAAAAATAGAAGAAGAAATTGAAAAAACAATGAAGAATATAGGTGATTTGAATAAGGAAAATAGTTGAAATAAATATCTGGTTAGAAAAGGAGGAAGAAAAAATAATCCGTCAAGTATTAGCACCGGATAATATTTCCATGAAAGGAGTAACTATTAATATTTATGAAGTAAATAATCTTCTGAAAATAACATTACATTCAAGGTTATCTGATATCAATACACTAAAAAATACCTTTAATGATTTAATGAGATGCTTAATACTTGCTAAAAAAATTATTGAACTAGAAAAATAATTAATACTGTTAGCGAATGATTAAAACAATTTCTCTAATATTTGGCGTGCCCTCTTTAGCGTCCCAGTAACTTTAACTACGTTTATTAAAACTTTTTCCTCTTCTATAGAAAAAATAAAAAGAAGAATAATGCGAACGTATGGCACAGCTTTATGATAACATGATATTATACCTCCCTGCTTTTCTTCATTAAATTCGACTAACTCTATACCATATTTTATTTTTCCTCTTATACCATATAAGTATGATAAAATTTCCTCAAATTTTTGTAAAAAATCATGATGCGAGATCTTCTTCTTGGAAATTATTTGAAAAATTATATATCTTTTCCTAAATAGTTTAATCATAAACTTAACCCATTTTTACTCCTCTTACAATTTCATTTTCAAGCCGTTCCCTATTTTTTTCTATCAAATTGACAGGAATTTCTGAAACAACTTTATATTGTAAAGTATTTATCTCAAATAAGTATAGAAAACTAGCGAGCGTCCTTGGATCTCTCATCTCATAAATATTTCTAGCTCCACTTGACACGATTATTGGAATATCGTATCTTGATGCAATAGTTAGTGCTTTATACATTTTTTTAAATAAAATGGTTTTTTGCCTAATACTTGCTTTGATAACAGAATTTATAGATACCTCTAATATTTTCTCATTTCTTTTCATCATTTTAGCTTGCCTAGTGTCTAGAAAATCCCAAAATCTTTCAAAATTTATTATATCGATCCGACTATCTCTAGCAGCAAGTCTAGCGGTAGAGATATTTAATGGTATTACTGTTATTAACTCAACTTTTTTTCTATAAAATTCTGCCTTCCTCTTAATGTACCTCAAATTTCCTGATACAATATCTGCTCTCATTACATAATCTATCCTATAAGCTTTTGCATACCTTTGAATTTTTGAGAAAACTATCGATGACTGATTAAGTATTGGAAAAGCTAAAACTTTAAATTTCAAAAGCACAGCAGTTTTTAGAAAATCCTCTATATTATCTTCTCCGCCACAGATTTTAGGGAAAACTCTTAGATCACAAAATCTTCTTCCCATAATGAAATTACCTTAAAATAATAATTAATTAAATATTTCTTCATTCTATATAAGAGTTTTAAGGAGATAATATATCAAAATATAACGTTAATCCTAAATATTAGTGTGAAAACAAAGAAAATATTTCAGCAATTCTAAGATATTATACCCATCTTTTCTAATTTTTCTAAAATTCTTTTTTTATCTGACCATTTTTCTACTAATGGTATCTTAATTTTAATTACATCATCTTTCCTCTCATCTAAAAATATCAAACCTTTATATGCCGCCTGCTTATCGATACGCAGATAAAGATTTTTCGCATTATCTAATCTTAGGTGAAGTGTTCTTTTTAAATAATCCTTATCTCCATTACTTAGTAAATGAGAAAATCTTTTTAGAAAAATGTCTTTTAAATTTCCTATTATTTTTACTCTTAATATAACTATAGGATTATTCCAATGTCCTGTTACATATTCTTCTTCAATCTTTATTTTTTCATGATATTCCTCCGGAAAAAGAGCTAAAATAGCTTTTTTAACCTTATCTATATCCTCGGTTGCATGAGAAAAGGTTTCAACAATTATCGGAGCATCTCTTTTCATATCTATCTAACTCTCTTGCTTATTCCATGAATCCATCCGATATTTTTATCATTTATTATAGCTGGATGACTCGGATCTACTAGTATAACCTCAAACCATTTATACATTCCATCTTCCCATACATAGTAGGATCCTATGACCTCCAAATTAGGATACTTTCTAGCAACCTTTTCTTCTGCTATAAGTTGCTTACTTTTCCTGGGAGCGTGTCCATATATTCCCATACGCTTAGGCCTTCTACCAGACCTCGGTCTAGGTTTATTAAGCGCTCCCTTTCTTATCCTAACTCTGACTACAATGAAACCCTGCTTAGCTTTATATCCTAGTGCCCTAGCTCTATCTAAGCGTGTAGGTCTTTCTATACGAACTACTACAGGTTCCCTTCTCCATTGAACTACCCGTTCAAACCATAATATTCTATATTTATTTTTTAGAGCTTGCTTCCATGTCTTTACTAAATACTTGTATAATCCCATCTATTTTTCACCGTGACATTTACTAAATATTTGTAACTCTTCTACTTAAACTTTTTTAGAGAAAAAAGATATAACTATTATGAAGCTTAATGAGATATATAAAGTTATTAATAAGGGGAAAGATTTGAAGAAATATAAGGAATTTGCTTGGAGAAAAATATATTTTCAGATTCCAGCAGATTGGAACATGGCTCTTGAATCTGGAAGTTCTAAGAACGGATATTTTCGAGTAGATGATCGTTATAGGCCTAGACTTGAAATAAAATGGGAAAATATACCATTTGAAAAGGCTCCTCAATCTAGAAAAATTATTGAAAATTTTCTTGAAGACTTTAAGAAAAAAATAAAAAAAAGAAAAATAAAGATAGATCTAAAAGTTGTCTCTATAAGAGAATTAAATGTAAGTGGACATGAAGCGAGCCTTTTCTACCTTAAAGGCGTAGAAGATTCTCTTTTGATTTCATGGTACTGTGAAAAGGAGGAAAGAGGATATATAATGCAAATAAGTTTTAAATCTTCAGAATATAATGAGATGAAAAAAATAATAAATAATATTCTTTCATCCATAAGATGCCATTTTAATGAAGAATATATACCATGGATACTCTATGGTTTTAAAATAAAAATACCCAGGGAATATGAACTGATCAGTAGAAAATTTACCTCTGGTTTTTCCTATCTAGATTTTCAGAAAAAGAATTTTCATATAATATTTGGATATTCTAGTATGGCTAATATCCTTCTTGAAGAATATTATAAAGACATTAGTGATTGGTATAGAAACTTATTTTGGAAGGAGACTATTAAGAAAATAGGCAGTAAATTTAAAGTAAAATATGAAAAGCCCGAAAAAACTATTATAAATCAGCATGAAGCAATAATTTTTAATGGTGCATCTCCAGGTTTTTTAAAGAAATTTAAATTATATCTTAGATCATTTCTGTGGAAATGCGACATTGAAAATAGAATATACTGTTTCACAACAATACATAAGGGTATAGAAACACCTAAAGAATTTTCATCAATTTTAATCTCTTTGAAATGTCATTAAGTAAAAGCCTTTGCCATAAGATATGCATCTTCTCCATCCACATAATATTTTCTAATAACTCTTATAGTCTTAAATCCGAGTTTTTTATATAAATTTATTGCAGGAATATTTGATACTCTTACCTCCAAGAAACTTTCATTCACATTATATATTTTTCTCATACTTTCTAAAGCTTTTCTCATTAATTGTTCTCCTATACCCCTTCTACGCATAGATGGTATAACCGCAAGAGAAATTATATGACCTTTCTTAGCAAAACTTTTTTTAAAATATGAAATCCCATATTCTATTCTGCACATCACATATCCAACTATTTCATCATCCTTCATAGCTACTAAGAAAGTTTCAGGAAAATTCTTATAAAGATCCATGAAAAAAAATGGGGGATAATTTTCCGGCAGACAAATTCTATTTATGTGAACCACTTTAGGAAGATAATCTGGCTTAAATTTTCTAATAATAATACTGTTCATACCACTCACCGAGCTTAATTAACATCTCTTCATATATTTAATTGTAAAAATGGTAAAGGTTATAAAATTTTCTAGTTTTTATAGAAAAATTGAGCCTCTGACCAACAACAACTTTAAATGTTGGAAGATATTTTAAAATATAGAAATTGTATGTTAGTGAGTAAATATGTCAAAAGAGCCAAGTGAAGAAGAGAAAGAAGAACTACTTATACCGCTAGAAGATTATTTAGCTGCGGGATTAAGAATTGGAACCCATCTTAAAAATAAGTTTATGAAAAGATTTATATATAGTATTAGACAAGACACGCAGGGACAAGAATTATATTTATTAGATATTAGAAAGACGGATGAACGTATACGAATTGCTGCAAAATTTATAGCTCAATATGATCCACAAAAAGTGATAGTAGTTTCAGGAAGACAATATGGAAAAAAACCAGTACTTAAATTTTGTGCGTTAACTAATACTATCCCAATAGTAGGTAGATTTTTACCTGGAACTTTTACTAATCCATCTTTAAGACACTACAAGGAGGCAGATCTAGTACTAATATCTGATCCCAGAATCGATTCTCAGGCATTAAAGGAAACCGCTGCTATCGGAATACCAGTTATTGCTATATGTGATACTGATAATGTACCTAGTTATGTCGATTTAATAATTCCTGCAAATAATAGAGGGAGGAAAGCATTAGCACTGCTATTCTGGCTTTTAGCGCGGCAAGTTTTAAGAGAAAGGGGTGAAATACCTCCTAATGGAGAACTACCCATAAGCATCGAAGAATTTGAAACAAGAATATAGAGATGATAAGAATGTTTAAAGAAAGATTAAAAATAATCGAAATACTTCAAAGAGAGCCTGAGAATATCAAAAAAATTATTCTCTCAAATCCAAAGTTTAAAGTTGAATTAGAGTTACCAGGAATTTTCTTCGAAGAAACAAGTTTAGATAAAAAAATTATGAAAGGCTCTGAATTATTGTTTCAGATAACTAGGGAAAGAAGAAAACCAGATAAATGGGATATATATGCATGGGGAATACCATATTTGATAAAAGGAAAAAACGGAGTTCAGAAAATTTTTATTTCGGTAGGAGGCCTTCAATGTATAATAACCTCACTTGAACGAAAAGTAAAATTCGATCTTATGAAAAAAGTATATTTAATGATAAAAGTTCTCTAACTATTATTTAAAATGTTGATATCCTCTAGGAAAAATTCTTTCGTACACTTCGTTCTTCTTTAAGTATACTCCTTTACCCTCCTCTACCCTACCAATTGGATAAAGTTTTCCTCCTACTTCCCTTACCGCATTATATGCTTTATTCCACATGTGTATTGGTATCGAATATATTATTTCATACTCCTCTCCCCCCTCATATAATACTAATTTTAAAACATCCATATTATATTCAGAAGCAAATTTTTTAGCTATATAAGTAATGGGAATTTTATCAATAACAATTTTTACATTGCTTGCATCCGATAACAAGTTAAGAGACAAAGCTAATCCATCGCTGGAATCAATAGATGCTGATGCAAAATTCTTTAGAATTAATCCTTCACTGATTCTAGCTATAGGTCTATATATATGCCTTAATATTTCGTTTAAATAGTGTTTTTCTTTTATCTTATATCCCTCCAGCAGTACTTTATATGCTACAGACGTATATCCAAAGCAACCAGTTACAGCAATTATATCGCCTGGTCGAGCCCCTTTTCTAGTAACAATTTTGCCATCCCCCGCCCAACCAATCATTGTGCATCCAACCATAAGATCATTAGCCTCATTTAAATCACCTCCCCATATGTAGAAATCATATTGATTGGCAGCTCTAATTAATCCTTTATATATTTTTAAGATAAAGTCTGTATTTCTTTCTCTCTCTATGCCAAGAATTATAGAACAACCCTCTGGTTTAACACCCTTAGCCGCCATATCACTTAAGCTCATTATAGCTGTTTTCCATCCAATATCTTCAGCCGTCATTCCAGGAAGTAGATCAGTTGATGCTACAAATCCATCACTTTTCATAACAAATATAGATGAATTAGCTTGAACCATTATGGCATCATCAAAATAACTTATAACTCTGCTGTCTTTAGGAATTAAGCTCAATATTTTTTTAATTAGATTAAATTCTCCAAATTCACTTACTTTCAAATTCTTCCCCAAATATCTCAACAACCTTTAAATATTAATTTATCATTACTAATCTGAAATATTTGCATGGTGAATGGAATGAGTATACCAAAGGAAAGAAGAATAATTTTATGGTTCAATGAATTAAGTAAGGATGATGTACCACTTGTTGGTGGTAAAAATGCGAATTTAGGTGAAATGATAAATGCTGGAATCCCAGTTCCTCCAGGATTCGCTGTAACAGCATATGCATATAAGCGATTTATAAATGAAACAGGAATAAGGGATAAAATTTATGATATAATTAGGGAAACTGTAAAGGAAAGAAGACCTGAGGAATATGAAGAAGCCAGTAAGAAGATAAGGAGTTTAATAGAAAATACGTCTATGCCTCATGATATCGAAGAGGAAATAAGAAAATCATATAGAGAGCTATCTAGAAGAATGGGTAAAATTGCTGAATTTGTAGCAGTTAGAAGTAGTGCTACTGCAGAAGATCTACCAGGCGCTAGTTTTGCTGGTCAACAAGAAACTTACTTAAATGTTAGAGGTGAAGATAACGTCGTAAAAATGGTTCAGAGGTGTTGGTCGAGTCTCTTTACTCCTAGAGCAATATTCTATAGGGAGGAGAAGGGATTTAAACATGAGAAAGTTCTTATAAGTGTGGCTGTACAGAAAATGGTTAATGCAAAAGCTGCAGGGGTAATGTTTACTTTACATCCAGTAACTGGGGAGAGAGATAAAATAGTCATTGAGGGGAACTGGGGACTAGGTGAAGCTGTTGTAAGTGGCTCAGTTACCCCAGATGAATGGGTTGTAGATAAAAATACCTTAGAGATATTAGAGAAGAGAATAGTTGAAAAGGATGTTGAATATATAAGGGATTATAATACAGGTAAAACTATTCATTCGAAAGTCCCCCCAGAGCGTCGCAGAATACCATGTTTAACCGAAGAAGAAGTAAAGGAACTGGCAAAACTAGCTATAAAAATAGAGAAACATTATAGCCATCCGCAGGATATTGAGTGGGCAATAGATAAGGATCTACCCTTTCCACAAAATATATTTATCTTACAGTCAAGACCAGAAACTGTTTGGAGCTTGAAGGAAGAAAAGGGGATCGAAAAGAAAACAGAAAAAGTTGTTAGTGAGAAAAAAGTAGTGATTAGAGGATTGCCTGCAAGCCCTGGAATTGCATTTGGAAAAGTAAAGATCGCATTTTCACCGGAAGAAGCTGATAAAATAATGAAAAAGGGAGATATTCTAGTAACTGTTATGACAAATCCTGACTGGGTTCCATATATGAGACTTGCATCAGCTATAGTTACAGATGAAGGTGGAATGACTTGCCACGCTGCAATAGTAAGCAGAGAACTGGGTATCCCATGCATCGTGGGAACTAGAACGGCTACAAAAACATTAAAACAAAACCAGGAATATACAGTAGATGCTAAAACTGGCGTAGTATATGAAGGCATAGTAGAAGAACTTATAGCGCCCAAGGAAAAACCGAAAGCTGAAGCCTATAAAATGCCTATTGAAATAATCTTAAAAGCTATAAAACCACCCACAGGAACAAAGGTGTATATGAATCTTGGAGTGCCAGAAAAGATAGAAGATTATAAGGATTTGCCTTTTGACGGAATAGGATTAATGCGAATCGAATTTATATTAGCAAGCTATATAGGAGAACATCCTCTATATTTAATTGAAATCGGCGAGGAGAAAAAGTTCATCGACAAGCTCGCTGATGGTATAGCAATGGTTGCAAGAGCTATTTATCCAAAACCGGTAGTTGTAAGGTTTAGTGATTTTAAGACAAATGAATATAGACAATTAAAAGGTGGAGAGAAGTACGAACCTCCAGAAGATAATCCTATGATTGGATGGAGAGGTGTAAGTAGATATATAAGTCCTCAGTATGAACCAGCTTTTAGACTAGAATGTAAGGCTATCTTAAAAGTAAGAGAAGAATATGGTTTAAACAATGTGTGGGTAATGGCTCCCTTTGTACGAACTTTATGGGAAGCAGAAAAATTCATATCAATATTGAATGAAGAGGGATTAAAGAGTGGAAGAGACTTCAAAGTGTGGGCAATGGCTGAAGTTCCTTCCATAGCATTTTCTATTGAAAAATTTGCAAAATACTTTGATGGATTTAGTATGGGCACGAATGATCTTACACAGCTAGTGTTAGGAACTGATAGAGATAGTGCCATTCTACCGAAGATAGATAAAAGGTATTTTGATGAAAGAGATATATCATTAAGAAGGGCTGTTTATATGATAATAAGAGGGGCACATGAAAGCCCCTATGGATATAAAACTGTAAGTATTTGTGGACAGGCTCCAAGTGTATATAGAGAATTTACAGCATTTCTCATACGAGTAGGTATAGATTCCGTTAGTGTTAATCCTGATGTAGTAGTCCAAACAAAATATCTAGTAGCAAGCGTTGAACGTCGTCTTCAGCTCGAAAAACAGTATAATTATAGACCTGAGTGGAAGAGCCCAGTAAAACGTATCTGGGAAATCTGGCCCACTTGGTTAGAAGAATAAACATTTTAAATTTTTAATTTATTTTCTGAATTCTTTTTATCTTCCATTGTTAATAATATTTCGTAGAAAAAGCAGATACGTTAAAAATTTATAGCTGTATAACAATTGATATCCTGAATGAAGAAGGCTGGTAATGCTGAATAATGATGTATAGACACCAGTGCAGATCTCTTTTATTTGCGATAAAACTATTTCAACCATTTTTAATATATCAAGCCACTATTAGTGATTTATTATGAATAGAAAAATAGTTGGAGAACTAATTGATCATAGAATAATAATATGGGATATCGAAGACGCAAAAAAACTTTATAAAAATGGATTTTTTGGAAAATATATGGGTATTAAGAAAGCTAGAGCGCTTGAGATAGATAGACCATTAGAACTATCATTAATTGAAGCATTATATTTAGTTATGGAAAACAGAATAAAGGTGTTTGTATCTGGTAAAGAACTAGCTCCAGAAGAATTACAAAAAATAGCTAAAAAGATTTATACCGAATTTGAAGAAATTTTTTTGGTTTATAGAGATCTTCGAAAAAAAGGGTTTGTAGTAAAGTCTGGTATGAAATTTGGCACTACTTTTGCGGTATATAAGTATGGCCCAGGAATAGATCATGCACCATTTCTTGTACATGTAATTCCCTTTCATCAGAAATTAGACCCTCTAGAAATAGTAAGAGCTGGCAGATTATCTCACTCGGTAAGGAAAAAATTTGTTATAGCTACAAAAAATCCAAACTCAAATGAAATATCATATTTTGTTTTTAAATGGTTTGGATAAATGTATTTACTAGCAAGAACTATATTTATACTGCACCAAGAAATTTACTTTCCCCTCTATCATTTCTATATTCAGTATATTTTAGTATATCGGCCAGAACTACTAATGCTCCTAGGACAAAACTAAATAGTTCTTGAATACTTAACGCAAGTGTTCTAAGCGCCCTCTCCATAGCATCATAGGTGTATAGTATTGGCATATTGGTTAGCGCCTCTTCGGTCCCCTCAATATATCCTAAATTTTTTTCATGATAATTTACTATATCTTCTACAAGTCTCCGAATATTAGGACAATTTAAGTTACTCAAAACATACTCTTTCGCAACTTTTAATAAACTATCCATTATTTCTTTACCTATTTTTAATGCTTCATCATAATTACCATTGTTCACGGCCTCATTATAACTTACGTACATTTTTTTTATTTTTTCATTAAAATTAGATAAAAAATCTTCAGACATATATTGCACCAAGCATATTATTTAACTATATTGCATATTTTCATTTTTTTCTTTATTATTAGATAATGGAATTCACGAATATATATAAGCATTATAGCTAGGAATAATACTAGAGATAATATGTTAATGTGAAACAATGTATATGTTAGTACTAAGAAAGAAAAGATGGGAATTAATGGAACTACTTAGAAAAGAAGGCTTTTATGTAAGACTACATGCATATGAATATCTATTAGGATATGACAAACAGCTTAAAGGACTTTTGTTACTTGAACCCTTCGAAGGAAATGCCTTTCTGAAAATATTTGAAAAGAAGGATGATGAAATCATAGAGAAGATAAAAAAATGCGTATATTCCATAGACAAAAAAATAAGGCTTTACATAATAGATTAACACATCCAGAAATATTTTTAAATACTCTACCATATTATTATTGGGGCCGTAGTCTAGCTTGGTATGATGCGTGGCTCGGGTCTAAGGCAAGAACCCACGTGGACCGGGGTTCAAATCCCCGCGGCCCCATAATTATCTAAATTTAAAACATTAATAAGCTGTATAAAAGTGCTTTTATCTCTTTTCTTTTTATACCTTCTTACAGCATTTAAAATTCCTTTAATATCTTTAATTTCAAAAATTTTTAATAGCATATTTGTCCATGATTTCTTTGAAATAAAGAAAAAACTTACTAGCTGAGACACATTGCTTCTAGATAAGCTTATAGTCGCCTTACCCCAGTCTAATATAAAAGTTTTCTCCTCTTTAATAATGATATGTTTATCTGCATTTGAAAGCTGTAGATGTATGAGATTAATGCTATCAAGTTGAAAACCCTGTAAAAGCACTTGATATATTACTCTGCCCACTTTATTTTCATCTAACTGATTAATTCTTAGAAATTTCCCTATAGGTATACCTCTAATATACTCCATTAAAATAAAATTTGAAGAATAATTATATAGTTTGGGACTAACATTAATAGAATTCGCTAGCTTCATGTACCTTACTTCCTCATAGAAATCTGGCTTATTACTATCTATTCGTCGGATCTTTAAAGCAAGATCTAGACCATCTTTTCTCACCATTACAACTATGCTTGAATGCCCCTTACCTAAAATGATCGGATTTCCTCTTATATGAAGAAACTTTATACTGCCCAATTTTCTCAATTCATTTATACGATTATATAGCACGCCATAGTTTACAGTCCGAGACGGATAAAGCAATGATTTAACATAAACAGTTAATGCTAAATCAGTAATTCTCTTGCCTATATCTATATACATAATATCATTTTTTAACATTAAAGTCATCACATTGTTATTCCTTTTTCTCTTGTAATGTTATAATTCACTTAGTAAAGCCTTAAATAATAAAAAAGTAAGATAATTAAGATAAGTTAAAGATATTATTTAGATTCTCGAAGTCCCGCAACTTTAGCGGATATCTGTCTTTGTAATTCTTTTAGTTCTTTATTTAAAAGTTTTTCTTGTCTTTCTAATGTTTTTATTTTTGCTTCAATTAATTCTATATTACTATTTAGCTCCGAAAGAACTCTATCTTTATGCATTTCTATCATTACTGGACCCACAATTCTATATACGGTATCCTTTTCGCTGATTTTCTCAAGTTCCTTCACAGCATTTTTATATTCCGTTAGATTTAATTGCCATTGTTGTTTTCTAAGTAATACTGATTGAAGCTGTGCTTGAAGTTCTCGAAATCTTTTAACCTGATTCTCTAGAGATGGAGGCAAGTTACTCATCTATCATTCCCATCTATAAACTTACCTATTTAAAATATATTAATATTATCTCAAAAGATAGTTACATATCATATCATGAACTTTGGAATATAAGAAAAAACATATTTTTAATTATTGTCTATCAATCTCTATAAGCACATTATTAAAAATATTTTCCTATACTTTTTCTAAAGGCTAAAACTAATTGTATAGCGTAATAGGAAAAAATCGACCTCTATCTGAGACCATTCAATAGTTTTCCAATCTACATATAGGCCTAACCTATATGTAGATTGGGGTGTGGGCTTGTACCCAGTTATCCCTCATCGGAATTATTTTTCTTTGTCTGCATTATTATTTCTGTTTATTTTTATGGATTTTGATCTCCCTCTATCCATAAAATATATAACTTACAACTAAATTTAAAATGTGGATAATCTTTAAATTGTATATAATATGCTAGCCCCGGTCGTATAGCCAGGTCAAGTATACCGGCCTTTCGAGCCGACGACCCGGGTTCAAATCCCGGCCGGGGCATATTTCTATAATTTTTGAATAATTTATATAGAAATCTATTATTTTATCAAGACTACCAATATATTTACTTATAATTTTTCCATTTATCTTCCATTGACGATAAACTATCCTTCATATTATTAACTTTCCTTAGAAAATTAGAGTTTATAAATACTCTTACCAAAATAGTAAGATAGAAAATCTTTTAACCATAAATGGTTTAATTACATCTATAATTATATCCCATATTTCTTTACAAGTCCTATATGAAATTTACACTGAAATTAAATACTTATTTTAGCTAGAAAAAAGAATATAATGCATATCCTACAACAATTAGAATATATAGGCCTAAACATATTACTTTCTAAAACTTAATAAATGACAATTACTCTACTAATATGTTTTACTCTTTATTTGAGTTTTAGCGAGCAGGATGATTAAGCCATATATTTCTTATCATTGCATATGTGCCATATTCTTACGGCAAGCTTGCCAGCAACAGCCATTAAGGCAACCTTATGCTTAGCCCTAAGCCTATCATAGAATCTTTTGAGAAAAGATCTATGCAATTTATTCCACATATATTCATGTTTATTACCTTGTGCCTGGAGGGGCTAGGGCAAATTCCTATTCGTACCTGCTACATGCTCCTGAATCGCCCTAAGCCCAAGCCTACTACAATTTATTAGCTTGTTTTTAAGTCAAATTAGAATCGTATTTGCCTCCAGGCACAATCTATATTGCTCCTAACTGAAATATATAATTTAATCTATGCATAAATCTAATATAAAGCTTGCATGTAAAAGAATATAGGAAAAATAGTAGCGGGGCGAGGATTTGAACCTCGGACCTCGGGGTATCTCCCTTAGGGTTATGAGCCCCGCGGGATAACCGGACTTCCCTACCCCGCTTTAGAATCCATATTATATGATGTAATAGTGATTTTTAAATTTATCGATTCTTGAAGAGATATGCTAGGACAGCTTTAGCTGTATGCATTCTATTTTCAGCCTGTGTCCATACTATAGAATGCCTGGGGTCGTCGATTACTTCATTTGTTACTTCTTCATTTCTATGTGCTGGTAAACAGTGCATGAATATATATTTTTTCTTTCTTACATGTTTTAATAGCGTTGAACTTACTTGATATTTAGGTATGAATATTTTTCTCCTCTTTTCACTTTCATTTTCAAATCCCATGCTTACAAATACATCAGTATATATTATATCAGCTTCTTTTACGGCCTCTGAGGGGTTATCTATAACTTTAATTGTAGTATTTGTTCTCTCCATAAATTTCTTAACTCTTTTTAAGAGCGCGGGTGCAGGTGAATATTGTGGTGGCGATGCTATTATAAGATTTATTCCAAGTTTTGCGGATGCGATTATTAAAGAATTTAGTACATTACTTGTTCCATCACCTATGAACGCTATAGTAAGATTATTTAATTTTTTAAAATATTCATATATCGTAAAAATATCTGAAATTGCTTGAAGAGGATGAAAACTATTGCTTAATGCATTTATTATTGGTATTTTTGACCTCATTGCAGCTTGTTCCAATAATTTATGCGAATATACTCTTGCTATAAGAGCATCAAAGTATCGTTCATATACCTTTACTGTATCTAAAAATGTTTCCCCTCTCTTCAACTGTAATTGTTGTTGAAAGAAAATATAAGGACATCCCCCTAATTCTTTTATAGCTATAGATAGGGATGCCACAGTCCTAGTAGATGGTTTTTGAAATATTAATGCAATATTTTTACCATTTAATATGTTAACATATCTTATACCTTTTTTCCTCATTTCCTTAAAAATTCTGCTAAGGTTAATTATTTTGAAAAAGTCGTCTCTTTTCAAATCAAATAACGTTAATAAGTTTTTCATAGGCCTCCTCTATTTTTCTAATACTTTTTATCCATAATCAACAAAGCAAGGATTAAAAATATTTCCCTCTTTTCGTTTAAATATTTTACTAAATAAGTGGTGGCGCTGTCAACTTAAGATTTATTGGAGGGGTTCGCTTCTATAATATATGGTACACAAAGCATTTATTATAAGAGAGCGAACCCCGATAGAAATAATGCT